>ERZ835051.713-NODE-713-length-37517-cov-6.786050_pt1 | contig 37517 bp, 26 predicted proteins | sample MGYA00519575_ERZ835051 | MGnify/ENA primary metagenome ERZ835051 (study PRJEB31850, sample SAMEA3708769) | human gut metagenome | biome: human gut; feature: human-associated habitat; material: faeces | place: China | collected 2014 ... | reverse complement strand
AGTAACCCCAATGTGATTATCACTATAATATGGTAATTTTTAAGTACAAAAAGTAAATCTGAAAAGTTTTCTAAATCATAAATTAATCTCAACATACTGTATTTTATTAGGTCGTTTTCATTTATATTTTGGATAAAATGTATCTATTTCTTGTTTAGCAATTTTTCTATATATTTTATCTTGTACAATGTTTCCTATTTCTAATTCAATCATATTAGTTTCCCAAATAGTGTACATAACAAGATATATCGTGTTTCCATATATTTCACATATATCTTCTTTCGTGATTTTATCATTATACACTGGATTCGCAAGCATTATTTCCTCAGAAAATATCCTTATATAATCAAATAAAAAGTGTAAATAAAGAATATATTCATCACAAGATTCTTGTATTAAGAACTCAACATTCATAATAAATATATCATCATCCCTCCACCAAAAACGTGTAGAAGACAAAGACGATATATTTTCTTGAATCTTTTCAATAACATGCACGAACTCCATTCCAGAAACATCACATTTTCTTAAATTTGTTTTTATCCTATCCAACCTTCTATCTATTTCTCTTACAATCTCTTTTCTTTTTTGAGGCAACTCTGTCTTCTCTTTAACTTTTTGAGCTAAAGAATATACTTCTTGCAAATCTCTTAACACGGTAGATTGGTCAATCTTATTATACTCTAAAAGAAATTTCTCAAATTTTTGCAACTCGTAATTATCAATATTTGAATTACCAATCCTAATTCTTGTATCATTTTCAAATTCAGTATTAACAATCGAGCGCAACCGTTGATAATAATCTTTCACATTCTCTTCTTTATTCTCTCTTCGGACAAAAGCCATCCTCGTATCCCAATATTCTTTATATGTCTCGTAAGCTTTTCTGAAAGAATCACATTCACGTATATTGCTATAAATTTTATTCATACTACTTGTGAAAAATTTGGAACGAAGGCTATCAAAAGCGAATTTGTATAAAGAAATGAATTGAGTCTCATCAAGCACCTCTGAATACTTTATATTTTCTTGTACATAAAAATCGATAATGTAATTAGACAGTAAAGAATGACACAATAGCACGTGTTGCTGTATCGTATCCACTACACCATCAAGCAACACTTTCATTTTTTGATATTTTTCTTTTAAGTCCTTTTCTTTAAAAGATTCTCCAAAAAACAAACTCACCGCTGTATCTAATTTTTTTTCTTTTTGAACAAGTATCTTGTTTAATTTTTCTGTACAACGAAAAGAAGAGCCAGAAAAAATAATATTCTTTCCCAATTTTTCTTGACTTTGCTTTTGTAACAGATTTTCTAACTTTTGTATTTCACCCTGATAATACGAGATAGAATTGATACCTTCAATTGTCCCTTCCAATTGTCCTGAAATAATATCTAAATCATTTTTCAAGTTATCTTTTATAGAAAATATCTGATCAAAAATACCCTCTTCAGAAAAAGTGATAATATCTTTAACTAATTCTTCTTTTTCTAGAAATACTTGAGAATAAGAATTTGCATCAATAACTTTTTCATAACTAGGGTGTTCTAAACAAGAATTACAAAACAACACCCCAAAACATACAAAAAAAACGAATATTTTTTCCATCTTACTGCAAGCTAAAACCAATAGGAATTGTACAACTAACTCGAACTGGTTTTCCTCGCAGTTTTGCAGGTTCCCATTTCGGCATAGCTTTTACCACGCGAATCGCTTCCTTATCCAAAGATGGGTCAACGGATTTGGCAACTTTCACGTTGCTAACACTACCGTCTTTTTCGACCACGAATTGTACGAATACTTTACCCTGAATGTTATTCTCTTGGGCAATCATCGGGTATCTCACGTTCTTCGCAACCCATCTTTGCGCACTACCTTCTGGGAATTGTGGCAAATCGTCGACTTTTTCATAAATATTATCATCATTCTCTATTTCATTATTATATTCATTGGTAGCCTTAATTGTATTTTTCAAATCTCTGGATTTATGATATTCTCGTGTATATATAGAAATATATTCTTTCCCATTTACTTTGTTATTATTTGGAATATAACATCGACAAGTAATCCAATTACCATTTTCGTCATTTTCATATTCATAAAAAAATTCTTTTTCACGTTTGGATTCTGTATTCTGAATATAGCCTTGAGAATATTTACTCAATAGTTGATTAGAATAATCATATATTTCATAGTAATACCCTTGCTTGTCAAGATTGGTAGAGCGCACCCCAATAATCCGCCCTTGATCATCATATTTCAATATTTTGTCACCAATTAAATTAATACGTCCACTTTTATCATACTCACACGTTCTTTTTTGAGCATCTCCATTAGAAGTATATGCTATTATTACATTTATCTGCTCTTTATCGTTATATTGATATTTTATTTTTTTACGCTGGACTAATTGTTCTTTAAGATCTTCCCGAAAAAATATATCTAAATTACAATGATCGCAACGATATTCGCTAGCTTCAACCAATTTACCTTTCTCATTGTATTTGTAACAATTGAGAGACGAATCTGCATATACTCGAAGTATTTGTTTATCTACTCCGTACCATATGATCCTTCTTAATGTTCCTGGAGACAAAAGTAATTCATCAAAATTAAAACAAAAATTATGCTCTTTTTCTATAACAACATCACAATCCGAAATGACGAATTGAGTGTGCTGATTGCCTGTTATTATAGACAGGTTGGATTGTGGCATATTGATTATCTGTGCATAAGTTGATGAAACAAAAATATGCATCAGCATTACACTGAGAAGTATTATTTTAATTTTCATACTTTCAAAAAATCTAATTTTATTGTTTTATACTATCACGATCTTTAAGCGAATAATGCAAGTATTGCCCCAATTACTGTTAATAAAACAATTAACGAGATGCAAGATATTACAAAACCAGCAATAGCAAGTCCCCTAGGTTGTTTAAACATTCCACAAAACGAGAATATCAGCCCCAAGAGCCATAATATCCAATCCAACACAGGAACCCAACAAAATACAAAACCTAGTAATGACAAAACGAATCCAGCTGTACCTATTCCATTTGATTTATTTACAGCTTGTTGTACAATTATGGTTTGGTGCGTACCATTACCATTTTGTAGATTTTCTTTCATAATCTCCATATCAATTGGCATTATATGCTTGCCCTTAATTCCCAGAAAAGCAGTTTATTTTTAAAAGAGAAGCGTGGGAACTTTCAATTTATTCACTTTGAGGGTCTGGACTCCCTTTCATACAAATAAACAGCTACCCCACGCTAAACCATTATATATAACAGAATTGTATATATGGCAAGCATGAGCGTTTGTATCTGCTTATCCCTGTATGATTGAAATTGTCCAGATTTCAAAGTGAGGATAAAACTAAACGCCTCTATTATTTAACATACACCCAAACAGGTATTAATCCCGTTCAGTATCACAAAGGTAAATAATTTTTAGCATTCAACAAACGCCCATCAGGGGTAGCCGTATAACAAATTTAGGAATTAATAATCAAGCCAAAAGACATTCTATTGTAATTTATAATTGAAATAATTACTCTATAAACCATTTATAAGTGTTATCACCATGTAACGCCTTATCTATTCCCTCTGTTAATTGCGTGGAATTTAACGATCTATCTAAGAAGTTATCTATGTAACTGCTCTTGTTAGCACCAGTAAGCATGTTATAAAACTTCCATAAACTGATCTCGCTTGTACCATGTTCCTTTTTAAAGTTATCATCATGGTAATACGCCTTGGCAATGATGTTCACTTGCGAATCCGTCAACTCCATGTTGGGAAGTAACTTCTTCTCTTTTGCGGGCAAGCATTGATACAACCTGCTTTTCCCCAAGAACTGTGCGAATTGATGTTCCGTGAGGTAAGAACCAGTGAAGCTCTTCATCAACCGTAAATGTTTGTTGGCATCGTACTGTTGAAATAACTTCATAACCTCTCTAAAGAGATCATGCTGGCTCGTCGCTCTAAGGTCTGTTTTAAAACCGTCTGTAAAGGTACACAAGTTACAGCATACTTTATTCTGGAATCCAATGGCGACACTAAACCTCTCTGCCACCTTCTTTGAATAAAGGTTCTCCCTGTTATACGCTCTCACGCCAGTAATGCATAAATTCACCCTGTTACCGTCTATCGTTTCATAAATGGTAGGTATTTCAAAAGCAAACGCCATTCTCTCGTAATAGATCGTCTTGTCACTTTCTAACAATTGTGCTACTGGTTTATGAATAGCTTCTGGAATCCTTCCCTTTATAACGTGACTTACCATTATATCTGGTTCATCTATGCTTTCCCCTCTAAACAGTTCACTCGCTACCTTGTGTACCGTTTCTATAAATGCAGGATGAGATATTGTCATCTCGTTGTCCTTGCTGAACACTGGCACGATGCAATCACTTTTTAAACGGATCATGTCAATGGGTTCCGTGTTAGCCTCAATGAAATGTTTTCTCCTTTTGTCCTTTCTAACAGGTTCATTCACTACCTCATAAGGAGTGTAGGTAGTTTCTTCCTTTTTTGTATCATTACTACCAAATAAAACTGGCAATAACCCTTCATTTTGACTTGGAATTAATGTTGACGTGTTCATAATCTATTCTATTTAACGGTGGTGGAAATATTTGAAATTTCAGTTTATATATGGAACTGGTAAATTTCCCACCAACCTTGGTTTCTAAAGTTCATTATCACTTTTACTTGTTTTATTCATTTTTACTTTGGAATTATAATCATTTCATGAAATTGAATTTTAGAAAAGGCTATCTCACTTTAGATGCGAGGTAGCCTTGACTAAAAAATTATACACCATCTGTTCTTTTAATTTACAATCTATCACCATACGGTAACGACTTAATATAATCTTCCATGAACTGCCAATCAGGAACATATCCTTCGTCTGAATATGTATGCTCATCGTCAATAAAAATTATTCCGTCATCGTTATGTTTTACAGGAAGTTTTATTCTAACGTTTTCTACACCAGCCGTACAATTTCTTCCATAACTATATTTAAACGTTTCCTGATTGACGATAGTAGCAATAAAAATCAACACGCCTTTTGAAACACAGCATTTCATTTCTAATGCTTTCACTCTTGTACCAATATAAAAATCTTCCGTTTGTACAGATGCATGAAAACATCCTCTATCTGCCAAAGCAATGGTTTTTTCACAGTCAAACAGTTGTCTATTATCAATTTTATCAACCATTGCTCCCACACCATTATTTTCAACTTTATGACTTGCTACTGGTATTTCACCATCATCAACCATTGATAAAATCAAATCATCACCAGTATACACATTTGATATTTCTTTTAAACTGAACCATTTCCATTTTTCTACACGAAGCTCATTACTATGACCTTTTTTCTTTTCCGTAGTTAATGGCTTATAGTGCAATGATTTTATATAATTTTCCATGAACTGCCAATCAGGAACATATCCAGCATCAGAATACTTTTTATCTTCATCAATAAATGGTGTTCCATCTACATTATGTTGAATAGGCAAGTCAATGATATCATTCATGTATTTTTCTTCAGTTACTTTTCTTCCATATGTATACTTAAATCGGTTTGCAGACAATATAGTTTGTAAAAATAAATAATGTTCAGTTGTTGCAATATCATCTTCAAGTAATAAAATTTTAGCAGAATCTCCAACAACACAACCATTAATTTGAAAAGATACAAACCCAGCTGAACCACTTCTTGCAACAGTTAAACATGGTTTTTCAGTAAATGTATAATTCATTCTTTTACAATAATTTAGATCAATTTTACCTAAAACACCATTATTCGTTTCACCGCTTTGAACCACCTTAAATAATCCTTCATTTTCTTCAACCTCTTCTTTTGTTATTCCTTTTCCATTTAACATTGAAAAAATGTTATTAACGCAAAATGATTTCCATTCATTGAGATTAAGATTCATAAATCTTGCCCTCCTTCATCAAATACGCAAGATAATTATTCAATGTCTGTTGAAAATCTTCTTCACAAAGTTTTGTATAATCAGTTTTCATATACGCTTCGCAAAGCCATTCATCTTTCCCTGATACTTCTGCTGTTGCTGACAAACCATCGACCGATTTATGATTACGGAATAATCGAAGCCATTCTTCTTCAATAGCTTTCCACTTACTATTTCCATCTTCATCAAACTGTTCCACACGTCCAAGATTTTTCTTTTTCTTAAATCCATCTTCTTTGTAATAACCAAAAAAGGTTTCTCTTACAGTTCCATCTGCTTTAACGTGTGGTTCACCCAAAGTGAACACCATACAACAAGCCGATGCAGATGCTCCCGGATAAAAAATTTCATTTGGAAGTGTAAATACAGCTTCCAACGTATTATTTTCTAACATTGATATTTTTTCATTTTGAATAATCGTTTTTGTTCCAATCGCAGCTGCAACCGGAAGCAATACAGCCATTTTCACTGTCTTACGTGGTTGACCATTTACTTCTCTTTTATCATTCATTTCTTTGATTACATCAGAAAGATAATGAACAAACACAAACCCCTTTGTTGGGTCTTCCTTGCCATTCTTTGAATTTCCCCAACTTGCTTTATATTTAGCCGGAATTCCAATAGGTTTTGCATTATACGGTGGATTCATAAGAATAATATCTGGGTCTGCATCTTTAATAAAATCCTTATAATCAAAGCAGCTTCCAAATTTGATATTACTGTTTCCATCACCATGAATCAGCATATTGGTTGTAGAAAGACCATAGGCTTTTTCTTCAACTTCAATTCCATAAATATGTTCTTCTTTCACCTTACGCATAAGGTCTTTTGCTTCCTTTTCACGTTTACCACGTCTACAATCAGCAAGCTCTTTTACCATCGCTTGTACAAGGAAAGAACCACTTCCACAAGTTGCATCCAGAACACGCTTTGTTCTATCTACACCTGTGACACGACACATAAACTCTGTAATATGGTCAGGTGTAAACGCCTGATTTTTATCTGCTTTTCCTGTGTATTTATTAAAAGCAATGAAGAACATATTCAGAATGTCCTGACCTTCTGAACTGTCAGTATCAATATATCTATAAATATCCAACATAATTGTTTCAAGAATTTCTACCCAATCAGTTGTTTTCAAAGCTCTGACCTTTTGATTTCCCAGAACATTCTTTTGAAGTAATTCAATCTTCTTAGCCTTATTATCAGAACCATCCAATAAATCAGATAATACATCCTCAATGGCACCTCTAATACTTTTCGGTGTCATCAGGCTCCAAAACTCTTTAATAGAATCAACGAACTCTTTTGTAATCAAAACAGTACCTTTCTTTTTTACAAGGTCTTTAATATACAAAAGGCTTGTTCCTACAAACTGACTGCGAAGATTCTCGTCAATATCTTTTTTATGTAAAAGCTCATTTAATGAATATGTATTCCTAAGAACCTTTTCTCGATCATTAGATTTATTGATTCTGAACAGTCTTACATAATGAGCCATTCTATCCAACATAGCTTCATCTTTCAATACATGTTCATCATCAACAAATGACTTCCACACCTTGATTTTATCGTTATTTGTATTGGCAAGAATACAAATAGCTTTGTTTCCCGGATGAATTGCACATTCTTCTTCAAGATATTCACGCAACTGCTTTTCATCATCATCCACATAGTTCTGCTTTGTCTCAATCAAAACCACCACATCATCCATTTCAAATCGAATATCCAATTTGAAATGTGATACAGGATGACCAACCTTTGCTTCCAGTTGTGATTTCCCACCTGCCGCCTGAACATAGCTATATTCTCCGGCTTCTATATTACTTGTCAGAAATTCCTTTCCGACAGTTTCTACCATATCGTGTCTAAGCATAGTATCCTTAACTCCTTTTCATGAAACAATCTATATGATTCCAAAATGCCTAAACGCCTGCATGGTTGCTTCTTCCTTCTCCAGTGTACATTGTGGCTGTATCGCATTCTCTGATTTTGGCAGATTAAAGTTCTCTCCCACGTCCAGTCCACACTTCTTCTTAATCTGTGCGATATACAGTGATGAAACCTTAAGTCCTGTCTGCTCCAGTACATATGCCTTTATCTGCTCATAAGTTGCTTTTCCCTTGAATTCAGATAAATCCATATCCTCCAGAGAGAAGTCCACCTTCACTTTTCTGCTGTCGACCATTCCCTTGGAAAGTAAAACAACCGTCTCAACATGAAACGTCGAAGGAAACATATCGACACAACAGACCTTTTTCACTTCATATCCTCTCGCCTGTAAAACTTCCAGATCTCTTACCAGACTGGTCGGCTTGCAGGAAATATAAACCATCTGAGGCACATTGTAACGAATGATTTTTTCCAAAGCTTTTGGATTGATTCCGTCCCTTGGTGGATCAAGTACAATATAATCCGGCTTTTCTTCAATGCTGTCAATGACTTTGAGCACATCCCCTGCGATAAACTCGCAGTTATGTAAACCATTTAACTGTGCATTCTCTTTGGCAGCTTCCACTGCTTCCTCAATGATCTCCACACCGATCACTTTTTTAGCTACCGGAGAAAGCATCTGTGCGATCGTTCCGGTTCCGGAATACAGATCGAATACAATTTTACCATGCTCCGCAATATCTGCGTCTGTTCCGCTTGGAAGTGCATCTCCGATAAACTCTCTGGCAGTCTGATATAGCACCTCTGCACCCAGAGAATTTGTCTGGAAAAAGGAAAATGGTGTAATCTTAAAGCGAAGCCCTAGCAATTCCTCGTAAAAGAAATCCTGTCCATATAAAACATCCGTGCCTTCATTCGTCACGGTATCTGCCACATTGTCATTTCTCGTATGCAGAATACCTGTCATGATACCTTTGTAATCTGCTGCAAGAAGAGCAGCTTTCCAGCCCTCTAATAATTCCTCTTCCGTTCCTGCAAATGCGTTTTCCTGTGCATTGTTCAACGTACTTTCAACTTCATCCATCTGTGCTGCGGCAATTCCCGGAAAATCCGTCTGCGTTGTAGTCACCAGATCTACTAATATTTCCCCTGTTTTGACTGCCTTACGGACAAGCAGATGTCTTAAATATCCGGTGTGACGCAGTTTATGGTAATAAGTGATATTTTTTTCACGAAAATAAGCAAGTGTGACAGACAGGATCTTTCTGAAATCCTCATCCACGATCTGGCAGTTTTCCACCGTCACAATATCATAAAAGCTTCCACGCTTATGCATTCCAAGTGCTAACGGTCCATCCTTAAATTCATCCCCAAAGGAAAATTCCATTTTATTGCGGTATGCAGTCTGCCTTGGACTTTCCTTGATTCCCAGAAACTGGTAATCCCGGTTTTCCTGATCGATCACATCATCCATTAATTTTTTTACCTGTTCTGCTTTCATCTCAAGCTGCCTGTCGTATGGAAGTGTCTGGTAAGTACATCCTCCACATTCCCCGGCATGGACACATCCTGTTTTGTCCCCTTCTAGCGGTGACTTTTCCAATACCTCTAAAAGTCTGCCCTCTGCCTTTCCTTTGCGGATTTTATTGATGGAAGCAGACACTTTCTGTCCCGGTATCGTATTTTTTACAATAACCTGTCTTCCATCCTCTGTTCTGATAATTCCCTTATTTGGAAAGTCTACGCGCTCGATCACGCCTTCTATGATTTGTCCTTTTTTCATAAATTCCTCGCATTTTTATTTCATCAACTATAAAATTGTCCATGATTCCATTGACATTTTATTAACTTCACAGTTTTCTATTTCTTTTATCTGTTACACAAGAAAAAAGGGCTGCATCCGCAGCCCTCCAGATTATTTTTATTCTTCTTCTTTTTTCTCTGCTAGTTTTGCCGGCTCTTCTTCGTCCTCTTCATCTTCGAAGAAATCGTCATCATAATCATCTTCAAAATCGTCTTCAAAATCTTCCAGATAATCTGGTGTAAAGAAACGATATACGCCATATACTGCTGCTGCAACTGCTGCAATAATACCGATGATTGCAAAAATCCATACAACCTTTGATGTTTTCTTTTCTTCTGCTTCTTTTTTGTTTAATAATTCATTCAACTTTGTCATATTGATCAGCTCCTCTTTCTTATTGAGTAAGTCGTTTAACTTTGTCGTATTGATGAAATCTTCCACCTTGTTCATAGTGTTCCGCTCCTTCTCTAATTTATACTTTTTAGGATATGCAAAACCTAAACGCAATACACACCAGAAAAATCTACGTGCACCGCTCATTGCTTACGCTCATTATATCATATCCTTTACTTTTCGAATATAAAAAATTTACATTTTTCAAAAATTTTATATATTTTTTAGAGTTTCGGATACACAAACGTCCCTGCTTACAAATAGAATCAGATACGCTTTAATTTTGCAAAAGAGGCAAACATTTTTTTCACACCATATCCTTCGAAATCCACGGTCACCTCGTAATCTCTTCCGCCATCCATGATGTTTTTCACAACTCCTCTGCCAAACTTGATATGCGATACGGTGTCCCCGACACCATAGTCAAGCTCTGACTTTACAACACCCTTTGTGACAAGTGCCTTTGCCTGCATACTCTGTCCGGAAGGCTGCTGGCGCAGTGTTGTTCTTTTCGGTCTTGCTGTTGTCTGGTTCTGTAAAAAAGATGGGAAACTGCTCTCTTTTCCAAAAGAAGATTCTCTTGCAGATGCCGGCTTTCTCAGTTCACTGTCCAACAGTTCAGACGGAATCTCCCGAACAAACCGCGATACTCTATTATATTGCGTTTCGCCACGGATCATACGCTGTCTTGCACAGGTGATCGTAAGTTCTTCTTTGGCTCTCGTGATACCCACATAAGCCAGACGCCGCTCCTCTTCTAGATCCTCAGAAGAACTGTCCGAAGTGATGGACATATAACTTGGGAACAATCCATCCTCCATTCCGGCAAGGTAAACTTTCGGGAACTCCAGACCTTTTGCACTATGTAATGTCATTAAAACAACATAATCACTGCCCTCATCGAGACTGTCGATGTCTGCAACCAGTGCCACTTCCTCTAAAAAACCACTGAGTGTCGGATGTTCCTCGCCTTCCTCGTAAGCAACCACTTTGCTGATCAGCTCATCGATATTCTCAATACGTGCCTTTGCCTCTTCGGTATCTTCCGCTTCCAATTCTTTCACATATCCGGTTTCGTCTATAATCTCCTGCAAAAGTTCAGAAACGCTGATAATCTCTACTTTACTGCGCATCACCTGAATAAAATTCACAAATGGCTTGATCTTTGCAGCACTCTTGCCGAGTGTCGGAATATCGTCTGCCATTTTCAATGCATTATAAAAACTGATGTCTGCCGCAGCCGCATAATCTGCCACACGGTTTAAGGTTGTTGCACCGATTCCACGTTTTGGCACATTGATAATTCTGCGGACAGCAAGATCATCTCTTGCATTATCGATTGTTTTTAAATAGGCAAGCAGGTCTTTGATCTCTTTTCTTGCATAGAAGTTCACGCCGCCGACAATCTTATACGGAATATTGGATACAATAAATTTTTCCTCAAAAAGACGGGACTGTGCGTTTGTGCGGTAGAGAACAGCACAGTCACCGTAATGATATCTGCCGTCCTTCACACAGGCATTGATATCCTTTGCGACATACTCTGCCTCTTCATAGCCTGTCTCAAACTGCTTGAAACCGATTTTTTTCCCCGCTTCATTGTCTGTCCAGAGTGTCTTTCTTTTTCGTCCCATATTGTTGGAGATCACCCCATTTGCAGCATTTAAAATATTCTGTGTAGAACGGTAATTCTGTTCCAGTTTTATCGTCACTGCCTCCGGAAAATGTTTTTCAAAGTTCAGGATATTATAAATATTCGCACCGCGGAACTTATAGATAGACTGGTCATCATCACCAACGACACACAGGTTCTTATACTTTCTTGCAAGAATACTGATCAGTTCAAACTGTGCCGTATTCGTATCCTGATACTCGTCCACCATAATATAGCGAAAACGTTCCTGATAGTAGTCTAACACCTGGGCATCCGTTTTAAACAATTCAACCGTCTTTACGATCAGATCATCAAAATCAAGTGCATTATTCCGCCGCAGTGCATCCTGATACTCTCTGTAGATCTCAGCCTGTTTCCGTTTCGCAAAATCCCCGGAAGCAGCCGCCCGGAGAGAAAATTCCTGTGGATCTACCAGTTCATCTTTTGCCTTGGAAATCGCAGCAAGCAGACTCCGCTCTTTGTAAATCTTGGTATCCACATTCAGACGCTTACAGATATCCTTCATCAGTGTCTTCTGATCATCGGAATCATAGATTGTAAAATTAGTGTCAAACCCGATGCGGTCAATATGACGTCTTAAAATGCGCACACAGGTAGAATGAAACGTTGATACCCAGATGCTCTCAGAGCCATATCCCACAAGCTGGTCGATTCTCTCACGCATCTCACCTGCCGCTTTATTCGTAAAGGTGATTGCCATAATATTGTATGGATTCACGCCCTTTTCTTCAATCAGATAGGCGGTTCGATGTGTCAGAACCCTCGTTTTTCCGGAACCTGCACCCGCCAAGATCAAAACCGGTCCCTCCGTGTGAAATACCGCTTCTCTCTGCTGTTCGTTCAATGTATCATAAATACTCATAGAAATCTCCATTTCCGTTGTTGTTTGTAATATTCAATCCCTTTTTTATTACAATATCATATTCCCATCTATTGTAACACATTATCCCTGCTTATGAACAGTAAAATCGAACATATTTTCTTTTTTTAACAATAAAAAATAACCGTCCAGCTCCTGAGAAAAGTTGACGGTTATTTTAACATTGATTTTTCGCCGGAGTAGATAGCTCACACCTATCTATCGGCTTTCCTGTTAAGTGCATTATATGACAAACATATATTTTTGTCAAATACACCCGTCTCTTTTTTTACTTTTGCGTCAGAAAAAATCTACGACCGTCCACATTCAAATTCATACAATTAAATTCAATTGTATCTTGTCATCTAGTTTTCAATACTATATAATCTGATGTAGAGAATACGATTGAACCAGTAAGAGTAAAAGCAGGTAAAAAAATGAATACAAAACAATTTTTAAGTGATATATTAGATGAATTTAATAAAATCGACTATGTAAAACCGGAAGATATCCCGAATATCGATCTTTACATGGATCAGGTGACAACATTTATGGATTCCCAGCTTGCCACATCCAAGCGGCATGAGGACGATAAGATCCTGACTAAGACCATGATCAACAATTATGCAAAAAACGATCTTCTTCCTCCACCGGAAAAGAAAAAATATTCCAAAGAACATGTGCTGACTTTGATCTTTATCTACTATTTTAAAAGTATCTTAAGCATCAGTGACATCCAGAGTATCTTAAATCCGATCACGGACAAGTATTTTGGAAAAGGCAGCTCCGAGATGAGTCTTGAGGATATCTATAAAGAAGTGTTTGGTCTGGAGCATCAGGAAACCTTAAATATCATGAAAGACCTTGCAAAGAAGTTTAACACCTCCATGAAAACTTTTGAGGGAATGGAAGGTGAGGATGCAGAGCTTTTACGGACATTCAGTTTTATCTGCATGTTAAGCTATGATGTCTACCTGAAAAAAACAATTATCGAGCGCATTGTCGATCAGATGCTGCACGAAGAAAAAGATCCTTCCAAAAAAGAAAAATAAAACCCGGTGCTGAATGGAACACTGTCTATACCAGACATGATCCGTGCAGCTCCGGGTTTTTCTTTTTTTCCGGGTTTTTCTATTCTGTTTTACGCTTCGTTTGTCTCTGATGCAGCCATTCTGGCAAATACCATGTCATATCCGTCATTCCCATAATTCAAAGAACGGTTTACACGGCTGATGGTCGCTGTGGAAGCACCTGTTTTCTCTGCAATATCAAGATATGTTTTCTGGTCGCGCAGCATCTTGGCAACCTCAAATCGCTGTGATAAGGAAAGCAGTTCATTCACAGTGCAGACATCTTCAAAAAAAGTATAACATTCTTCTCTGTTTTCCAGGCTTAAAATCGCATCAAAAAGATGGTCTACTGCCTCGGTCCTTAGTTTCTTGCTCATTTTACTTTCTCCTTCTCATAAATCAAAATGATATCATCTTTTACTATAATCAGAAACTTCCAATCTACGCACATTTTATCATAGTAAAGTTTTAAAGTAAATATCTGTTTTACACACTAAAGTGTTACAGATGCAAATTCTATAATAGTCGAATCCAGTCGAAAAAGCAACACTTATTTTCATATTAACTATAACTTTAATTTATACCTGACGGCATCCTGTTATTCTCCCAGAAAAACAGCCAGAAAAGCGGTCAGACGCTCCATCTCCTGCTGGGTTCCGATGCTGATACGCAGATAATTGCTAATTCTCGGCTTGGAAAAATAGCGCACGAAAATGTTATGCTCCCGGAGTGCTTCAAATATTTCTTTTGCAGGAACTCTTTCATGTGTTGCAAAAATAAAGTTGCTCATGGAATCCCCAAAAGAAAATCCAAGTTTTTTCAGTTCGCACTTCGTCCATTCCCTTGTAGCGATGACTTTCGCACAGGTTTCCTCAAAATACTCCCTGTCCCTGATTGCCTGCACACCAAGTACAAGCGCTGTCTGATTGAGCGTGTAGGAATTGAAAGAATATTTCACATCATTGATATACCGGATCAGCTTTTCATTTCCCATCGCAAAGCCAAGCCGCATACCTGCCAGGGAATGCGATTTTGAAAAGGTCTGTACCACGAGAAGATTGTCATATTTTTCGATCAGAGGCAGCGCAGACACCCCGCCAAAATCAATGTATGCCTCATCCACAACTACGATCACATCGCGGTTGTGTGCAATGATATCCTCGATCTCTGAGAGCGGCATGAGGATTCCGGTCGGTGCATTCGGATTTGGGAACACCACGCCGCCGTTGTCCCCATAATAGTCCTCTTTTCTTATCTGAAAATCATCATCTAACGCTTTTGTCTCAAATGGGATCCGAAGCATATCTGCCCACACATCATAAAAAGAATAGGTGATATCCGGAAACAGGATCGGCTTTTTGCTGTTAAAAAACGTCATAAATATCATGGCAAGCACATCATCAGAACCGACACCGGTAAATACCTGACTGCTCCTGATTCCATAATAATCTGCGATCGCATCGACCAACACTTTGCAGGTCGGTTCCGGATAAAGCCGCAGCTTATCTGTATCAAAGTTCTTCAGAGCCTCTACCACTCCCGGTGCGGGCGGATATGGATTTTCGTTGGTATTCAATTTGATCATGTCCGGCTGGTTTGGCTGTTCTCCCGGAACATACGGTTCCACTGTTCTTACATATTCTTCCCAGTTACTCATAAATTTTACTCTCTCCACTCTCTCGATTTTCCTGATATATTTCACAAATTCATTACAATCTGCTCATTTCATTCTGTATACAATCCGTAATCTTCTGCCAGTTTTTCAAACGCAGTCAGGGCATTTTTCACCGTCTCATGGGAAACACAGTAAGCAAGACGGACATAGCCTGCACATCCGAATGCGCTGCCCTTTACCATGATGATATTGTATTTTTTACCTGCTGCAACAAATTTTTCTTCGTCTGTATCCGGAGATTTTACCCACATATAAAAAGCGCCTTCCGGTTTGATGCAGTGAAAACCTAGCTTTTGCAGTCCTTCGTATAACATCTTTCTGTTTTCATCATAAAATGCCAGATTGGTTTTCTCATCCAGACATTTTGCTACCGCTTTCTGAAGCAGGGATGGCGCATTCACAAAGCCGAGGGTACGGTTGGATACAACAATGCCGTCAATGACCTGATCTGCATTTTCCACCTCATCCGGAACAACCACATATCCAATACGCTCACCCGGAAGGGAAAGGGATTTGCTGAAGGAATAACCTACAATTGTATTCCTATAGTATTTCGTCAGGAAATCCTCTTGATTTCCATCGTAGACAAGTTCACGGTAAGGCTCATCGGAAATCAGATAAATTTCGTGTCCAATCTCTTTTTCCTTCTTTTCCAGGATCCCAGCCATCTTCTTCATGGTTTCTTCATGATAGATCACACCGGTCGGATTGTTTGGCGTGTTCACGATCACTGCCTTGGTCTTTTCATTGACCGCTTTTTCCAAAGCAGCCAGATCCGGCTGGAATGTTTCAAAATCCGGCGCTACCTCCACGACTGCCGCATCAAAATTGGCTGCATAACTCTTGTACTCTCCGAAATATGGGGCAAACACGATCACCTCGTCACCCGGATCTAAGATTGTTTTAAAAATAATGTTCAATCCTCCCGCTGCTCCCACTGTCATCACAATATTATGGGAAGTAAATGCAGTTCCAAAACGCTTGTTTAAGTTCTCTGCAACCGCCTGACGGACATCCGGGTAACCGGCATTGTCCATATATCCATGTAAAACCAGCGGATCGGTCTCATCCACCAGTTGCTTAATTGCCTCGTTCAATGCTGCCGGAGCCGGTGTTGCAGGATTCCCCAATGAAAAATCATACACGTTCTCTCTTCCCACCCTGGCGGCAAGTTCATTTCCCTCTACAAACATTGCACGGATCGCAGAACTTCCCTGCAATGCCTTCTGTATTTTCTGTGAAATCATATTCTCTTCCTCACTGCTTTCTTACTCTCGAGTCATTTTTCTGCGGTCTGCACCGTAAATGTGCAGATCCACGGAACAATTATTACTTTACAACAATACTGTATGAAAGTAAATAGATAAAAAAAGAAAACTGCCACAGGACATTTTCCTTACGGATACTGCCCCGGACAGTTTTTGTTTATTAAAAATACTCCCCTGTATTTTTATGCATTGACGGTATCTACGAACTTCTGGAACGCTTTTCTGCCTTCCTCTGTGCATTTGTAAACACCTGCGTCCAATAAAACTTCTTTGAACACAAGACCGATTTCTGTCTGAATGATCTCATGTAATTTTTCCGGTGTAATCTCACCTTCCAGGCCGCTTCCTGCCGTAAATCCATACTTCGGCAGAAATTCCTCCACCCAGTCTGCATGTTTTGCAAGCACTTCATCCTCACGGATTTCTGCGCCGTCTAAGATTGCCTGTTCTAATGCAGCCATCTCATCTTTTAATCTGGCTGGAAGCACTGCAAGTCCCATAACCTCGATCAGACCAATGTTTTCTTTTTTGATATGATGAAGTTTTGCATGTGGATGGTAAACACCCAGCGGATGCTCCTCCGTTGTGATATTGTTGCGGAGTACAAGATCTAACTCATAATCATTGCCGCGTTTTCTTGCAATAGGAGTGATCGTGTTGTGCGGTTCGCCCTCTGTCTCTGCAAAAATAAATGCATCTTCATCCGTATAACCTCTCCATGCAAGTAAAATCTTATCTGCAAGCTCGATCAGGCGCTCTTTTTGTGGTGCGCTGATACGGATCACGGACATTGGCCATTTTACGATTCCGGCTTTCACATCCTCGAATCCCTTGAATACCAGCTCTTTTTCCACCGGTGCTTTTGCCATAGCGAACTCATAATGCCCACCCTGAAAATGATCGTGGCTCAAAATAGATCCACCAACGATCGGAAGGTCAGCATTCGATCCGACAAAGTAATGTGGGAACTGCTCTACAAAATCCAACAGTTTTCCAAAGGTTGCTTTCTCGATTTTCATCGGTGTATGCTCTGCGTTAAAAACGATACAGTGCTCATTGTAGTAAACATATGGTGAATACTGGAAAAACCAGTCACTGTGGTTGATCGTTACCGGAATGATCCTGTGGTTCTGTCTTGCCGGATGGTTCACACGTCCTGCATATCCCTCGTTTTCTTTGCACAGAAGGCATTTTGGATAACCGCTCTGTTTTGCAAGCTTGGCTGCTGCGATCGCCTTCGGATCTTTTTCCGGTTTGGAGAGATTGATGGTGATATCCAATGTTCCAAACTCGGTATCTGCAGTCCATTTCTGGTCTTTTTTGATACGGTATCTACGAATGTAGTTTGTATCTCTGCTTAACTTGTAAAAATAATCGGTTGCTTCCTTTGGACTGATCTGATAGAGTGCCTGGAATTTTTTGATCACTTCGCTTGGTCTCGGCACAAGCATACTCATGATCTTTGTATCGAACAGATCCCTGTATGTGATCGTATCCTCCGGCATCAGTCCATCTTCTGCCGCATAATCGAGCATCTCATTTAAGATGCCTTCCAATGCTGCCTCTGCACTCTCCTGCGTCATCGGAGTTCTCTTTGCATAGGCTGCTGCCACTTCATCTTCTAATTCATCCAGATGAAAAAGTTCTAACAGGCGGTTAATGGTAAATCTCCTGTCTTCTGGCTCTACCAGCCCGGTCACAAGACCATATTCTGTCAATTCTAAAATTCTTTCCTGAATCATTGTGTTATCCTCTTTATTTAAGAATTATTTAGATAATTGCGAAACTCTGATTTAGGTTGTAACAATTGTGAAGAATTAACAAAATTTTCGAAGACACGCTTCCGCTACGTGTCGCTCGCAACGGTACTAAGAACTCATCTCCTGTATTTCAATTCTGATAAATCAGAATGAAATACAGAATCTGACTTCTAAGAACCGGCGGCTCCCCAGTGTCTTCTCAAGCTTTTGTCAATTTTTCACAATTTAAATCTACTTATTTATGAGTTTCGCAATTATCTATAAGAATTATTAATCCAATTTTACTGGACCGTCACCGATCTCCACTACGTAGAAATCAGCAGCGTAACCGATTTTATCTTTGTAAGCAGCACCTACTTTTTCAATAAAGGAATCGACTGCCTCATCTTTTACGATGCTGACGGTACATCCGCCAAATCCTGCACCTGTCATGCGGGAACCAATCACTCCGTCTACTTTCCATGCCTCTTCCACCAATGTGTCAAGCTCGATACCGGTTACTTCGTAATCATCACGAAGGGAAACATGGGAGGCGTTCATTAACTCACCAAACAGAGCAACATCGTTATTCTTTAATGCTTCCACTGCCTTGATGGTTCTTTGATTCTCATAAACCGCATGTTTTGCACGTTTTACCCTGACAGGATCTTTGATCGCATCTTTGTACTGTTCAAACTGTTCCTCCGTGAGTTCACCAAGGGAATCAATTTTAACAACTTTCTGGAGTTCTGCCAGTGCAGTCTCGCACTCACTTCTTCTCTCATTGTATTTGGAATCTCCAAGTCCACGTTTTTTGTTGCTGCAGGAGATCACGATCTTTGCATTTTCCAGCTTGATCGGTGCATACTCATATTTTAAAGTTGCTGTATCAAGGAAAATCGCATGACCAGCTTTTCCCATTGCGATCGCAAACTGATCCATGATACCACAGTTTACGCCGTTGAATTTATTTTCAGAGAACTGGCCGATCAGTGCAAGATCCTGATTTGTCACGTCGAATCCAAACATATCTTTTAAAATATATCCGGTCAGAACTTCAACTGATGCAGAAGAAGAAAGTCCGGAGCCGTTTGGAATATTGCCAAATAAAACAAGATCCATGCCCTGCTCTACTTTCATTCCCTTCTCTCCAAACGCCCACATAACTCCCTTTGGATAGTTCGTCCAGTCAGCTTCTTTTTCCGGCTTTAAACCTTCTACTGAGGACTCGATCACACCGAGCTGCTCAAAATTCATGGAATAGAAACGAAGTTTCTTATCATCTCTTTTTCTTGCCACACCATATGTACCAATAGTGAGTGCACAAGGGAAAACGTGTCCTCCGTTGTAATCGGTATGCTCACCGATCATGTTCACACGTCCCGGTGCAAAATAAACACCGATTTCACCCTCATCCCCGAATAACTCTTTAAATTTTGCTAATACATCTTCCCAGATCATAAAATCCTCCTTGTTTTGCGAAGCAAAATCCGAACCCTTGTGAGGAGAGGATTTAGCCTCCTTGTTTTGCGCTTCTGCGCATCTTCCGTTTCCTGTTACTATTACATTATCATGTTCGTTTTTACATTGCAACCAATTGACCGCAGACTGCAACAATAAAAAAGAAAGATGCAACATTTTTACATGTTACATCTTTCTTGGAATGTGTCACGGAAGCTGTCCGTCTTTTTCCACATTCTGCTTAAACAAAGCCAGAACCTGCTCCGTGATAATGTTCCGGATTTCTCTGTTTGGCACTGCAAGTCTGAATCTTTTTGTATCAACTCTGCCTTTATGTGTAAGATATCCCGCCATGAAAAGTGTACTCCAAAGGTTATCCATGGATGCATACAGTTCATTATAAGTCAGATCCTCACGTATATCTTTTTCTACGATTTCACCATTTACAAGTCTCTCTAAGTCTGTTTTTGCCAGCCCCTTTGCTGCTCCTGCACTTTCTATAAAATGTTTCAGCACATCGTTTCCACTGGTATTGGTCCAATAATTCTCCGGTGGAAGCATCGGATTCCTTCTGTGTGCATCGCAATAATTAATGACATCCCACGGGCAATAAACATCTGCATTTCCAAAGCGGTATCCGTCATACCACTCTTTTACCGTTTCATAGTGTGTATCCTGACCGTAATAATGAAGCATTTCTTTCACTTCATCATCGACAAATCCAAACGTCTCATCATACTCTTCATCAAGGATTGAATTTGTCTTAAAATTGTTCAGTCCTGTAAAAATGCTCTCCTTTGCCACACGCAGACAGCCTGTTAAAACTGCAAATTTCAAACTACTGTTTGTCTTTAACACGTTTTCAAATAAATTTCTGACAAGTAAAACCATCTGGTCATAGTAACCATTCTCGTTTGCCTTGGCAAGAGGTACATCATACTCATCAATGAGTACAATCACTTTTTTCTCATAATACTTTTCCAGTAATGCAGTCAGCGTTTTCATACTGTATACAAGTGTGTCCTCGCCCATATCTCCTGTAACAAGTGACATATATTCTGCCTTGTCTATGTCATCTAACCTATTTCCACTCATGATAATCCGGTGCATTTTCGCTTCTTCCATCACAATCCGTTTCAACAGGCTGCGTGCATTTTCGTAACTGTCTGCATTTACCCCTTTTAAACTGATTGATATGACCGGATACTTTCCCATATATGCATCACATAAAGCCTTATTCTTAGAAATATATAATCCCTCAAACAGCGACTGATCTGTACCGATTTCAAAGAAACATTTGAGCATACTCATATTCAATGTCTTACCAAACCGACGTGGACGCGTGAACAGATTGACCTCTCCCCAGTTATTTAAAAGCTGCTCGATCAGACCGGTTTTATCAACATAATAAAAACCATCTCTGCGGATTTTTTCAAAATTTTCAATTCCAACAGGTAATTTTATAAATTCTGCCATAGCTGCCTCTCCAAACTATTTTTTTGCAATTTCTACTTAAGTATAACAAATCTATCGCATAAATGGTAACGTTAAATGTAACTGTATGATAGGCGATGAACTGCTCTTTATTTGGAATATAAGAAACATAGCGCGAAGCAAAGATATTGTTAGGCAAACCGCCGAGAGCATATCTTATGCGTTCTGTTTTCTATATGCGTAAAGATATTCCTGTGCTTTTTGCAGTGAAACATTCAACTTTTTTTGAAGTCTTGCTAAAATATCCTCCTCGGAAAGTCCAAAGTCATTCCCCATTTCAATAATACCTTTTGCCTCTCCTTCATTCCATGTTTCCTGAAATACACTGACCATACCTTTCTCTCCTTCCCCAATCAATTCATTATAATCAATTTTTCCATTCATAGTGCCTGCTACTGTCATAATAACAGCTTTGTCTACCTTATGTTTTCTTGTATAATCTATTGCTTTTTCTTTTTTTCCATCTGTTCTTCCACTTCTGCTTAAAAGAATTTCAAGCAGATTAAATAAATCCTGATTATTTACATTATGCAATACCAGATTATTTTTTCCGGCTTCCACCAGATGTATTTTATAATCATTCACAAATGTTTCCATTGCTTTTGGAATATTTAGCATCCCATGCAAAGATACTGCTCCATCCCACGGCTTCTCACCATAATAGATAACGATTGTAATAACAGGAATAAATTTATCTGTTTTCTTCATTCCCGACAGATATTCATCTTCTGTTAATCCTTTTTCTTTTTTACGCTTTGCCGCATTGTCATCATACTGCTTTTTGTATGTACTATAATCATATCCCATCACTCTTAACGGCATTGCATAATGGATACATTCCTGTCCCTCCAATCCAAGTATAACAAATTCAGCATCATAAGTGGTAGATTTTTTTCTGATTTTAACGTTATCTCTTGCTGCCACAATACTCTGTATATACTCCTTGTGTTCTAATACCAAAGATTCCTCTGTATCCATATCTTCTAATTCTTCCGGTTTTATAACCTTATTTCCATTAAATAAAACTGCATTAAAAATATCTGCAAACTGTTCGTTATTCCGCCAGTAATTCTTTACTACAGTATCTGCTTTCAATACTTTTTTTCCCATATATAATTGCTCCTTCCTATATACCTGATATTTCAGGAAAATAGTTTCGTCGCTTTTTGCACTTGCAGTTTTAACTGGATTTTTATGCAGACCTTGCACCCTCAATTTGATAAAAAAGATTTCCTTATTACCATAACTTGTATCGAAAAAATTGTCAATTTGTTTTTGACATAACATAAATATAGAAAAACAGCCCCTTTTTCACAGAGACTGTCCTTCTTGTAATTTTATTTTCTTATCACTTTATTCCACATCAACCTTCACCTTCGGTAAATGCCAGATATCATCCACATATTCCTGAATCGTTCTGTCGGATGAGAACTTGCCGGAATGTGCAGTGTTTAAGATAGCGCTCTTTGCCCAGGCGCTCTTGTTCTTGTAATACTCCATGATCTTCTTCTGCGCTTCTGCATAAGAACGGAAGTCTGCAAGAATGAAGTAAGTATCCGCGTACTGTGTGCTGTGTGTATTCAGCAGTGAATTGTACAGGTCACGGAAAAGTTCGGAGTCGTTCGGTGAGTAGAATCCGTTCACTAACTGTGTCAGAACTTTGCGGATATCCTGATCCGTGTTGAAAATCTGCATCGGATCATAATCACGGTTATGCTCATGTGCGATGACTTCGTCAGAGCTCATACCGAAAATGAACATATTATCCGGTCCTACTTCCTCGTACATCTCTACATTCGCACCGTCCATCGTTCCAAGTGTCAGGGCACCGTTTAACATGAACTTCATATTACCGGTACCGGATGCCTCTTTACTTGCAGTTGAAATCTGCTCGCTGACATCTGCTGCTGCAAAGATCCACTCTGCATTGGAAACTTTGTAGTCCTCGATAAATACCACTTTGATCTTATTATTGATACTCTTATCATTGTTGATCACTTCTGCAACGCTGTTGATCAGTTTAATGGTAAGTTTTGCATTTTTATAACCGGCTGCTGCCTTTGCACCAAAAATGAATGTTCTTGGAACAAATTCCATATCCGGATGCTCTTTGATCTCATTATAGAGATACATAACATGAAGGATATTCAACAGCTGACGTTTGTACTCATGAAGACGTTTTACCTGTACATCAAAGATGGAATCCGGATCAACATCAATTCCATTGTGCTCTTTGATATATTTTGCAAGACGTACTTTATTCTGGTGTTTGATCTCAAGAAACTCCTGCTGTACTTTTTTATCATCTGCATAAGGCGCAAGTTTCCTGATCTGGGAAAGGTCTGTGATCCAGCCTTCTCCCACATGTGCTGTCACCCAGTCAGCCAGAAGCGGGTTCGCATGTGCTAAGAAACGTCTCTGTGTGATACCATTGGTTTTGTTATTGAACTTCTGCGGCATCATCTCATAGAAATCTTTTAACTGCTCTTTTTTCAAAATCTCTGTGTGCAGTCTGGCAACACCGTTGACAGAATAACCTGCAACGATCGCAAGATGCGCCATTTTTACCTGACCATCATATAAAATTGCCATTTTTGCAATTTTTTCATTGTTGCCCGGATACTGCTCCTGGATCTGTAAAACAAAACGGCGGTTGATCTCTTCCACGATCTGATATACACGCGGAAGCAGTCTCTGGAAAATCTCGATCGGCCATTTTTCAAGAGCTTCAGCCATAATGGTATGGTTGGTATAAGCAACACAGTGGGTTGTGATATCCCACGCATCCTCCCAGCTTAAGCCTTCCTCATCCAGCAAAATACGCATTAACTCTGCCACTGCAACCGTCGGATGTGTATCATTCATCTGGAATACTGCTTTCTCAGGCAGCTGATGGATATCCTCATGATGCTTTTTGAATCTTGCGATCGCACGCTGTAAACTTGCAGATACGAAAAAGTACTGCTGTTTTAAACGAAGCTCTTTTCCCTGAATATGATTGTCATTCGGATAAAGGACTTCCACCAGATTACGAGCAAGGTTTTCCTGCTCTACCGCTTTGTTATAATCTCCTTTATCAAAGGAATCTAACTGGAAACCTTCCTTAGGCTCTGCATCCCAGATCATCAGCGTATTTACCATATGATTATCATATCCTACGATCGGCATATCGTATGGGATCGCCATAACGGACTGATAGCCTTCATGGATAAATCTGGTGTTGCCATTTCCCATGTCTTCGGTACGGACATAGCCGCCGAATTTGATCTCGTAGGAATACTCCGGTCTGCGAAGTTCGAATGGGTAGCCATTCTTTAACCAGTTATCCGGTACCTCTACCTGAAAACCATCCGAAATCTGCTGTTTGAACATGCCATAACGGTAACGGATACCGCAGCCGTAAGCTGCGTATCCAAGTGTTGCCAGTGATTCCATAAAGCATGCTGCAAGACGTCCAAGACCACCATTTCCGAGTGCCGGATCCGGCTCCTGATCTTCGATCACGTCAAGATTCAGTCCGATTTCTTCCAGAGCTTCTTTCACTTCTTTGTAAGCTTTTAAATTGATCAGGTTATTTCCAAGCGCACGGCCCATCAGAAATTCCATTGACATATAATAGACAATCTTTGGATCCTGATCGTCAAATGCCTGCTGGGTTGCCAGCCAGTCATCGATCACAACATCTTTTACGACGTAGGATACCGCCTGGAAAATCTCCTGCTGGCTTGCTTCTTTTAACTGTTTGCGGTACATATGACGGACTGTCTCTGTTACATCATTGATAAATTTTTTCTTATTGAAGACTGCTGCTGATTTAGACATTTCCTTACTCTCCTTTTTTTACACCTAAAAGAACGGTTTCCCCATTAATATTCCATTCTTTCTCGTATCCATCCACACTGCCAGCTACAACATCAAGTCCGAGTACATCTGCTTTGATCGCATCACCATATTTGTCAAAGATGGCAGCCACTTTGTCATCTGCCTGATAAGAGATCATGATCTTATCCATCACTTCGAATCCTGCTTCTTTTCTCATGGTCTGGATCTTGCTGATGATCTCACGCACAAATCCTTCTTCAATTAACTCTGGTGTTAAGTTGGTATCAAGGACAACGGTTACTGTATTGTCCCCCTCCGTTACATAACCTTCCATCTGTGTCATTGTAATTAACAGATCTTCCTCTGCTAATTTTACATCATCACTGACAGACTTCAAAGTGATAAATCCATTTTCCTTTAACTCTGCCATAGCAGCGTTTCCGTCAAGTTCCGCTAAAGCTTTCTGGATCTGTCCTAAATATTTTCCATATTTTGGTCCTACAGTACGGAGCTGTGGTTTGAACGTATAGCTTGTGTAGGAACTTACATCATCGGTAAAGGAAACTTTCTTTACATTCAGCTCATCCTCGATGATCTCTTTGAAGTACTCTGAAAGTTCAAATGGAGCTTTGACAAACATATTTCCGATCGGCTGACGGTTCTTGATGTTTGCTGCATTACGGCATGCACGGCCCATAACCACGATCTTTAATACCTCATCCATATTTTTCTCTAACTCTTTGTCAATGTATGCTTCATTAACGGTTGGGAAGTCACATAAATGAATACTTTCCGGCGCATTTTTATCAATGCTGCATACAAGGTTCTGATAGATTTCCTCTGTCATGAACGGGATCATTGGTGCTGCACATTTACAGATCTCTACTAACGCTGTGTAAAGTGTCATGTAGGCATTGATCTTATCCTGCTCCATTCCTTTTGCCCAGAAACGTTCACGGGAGCGTCTTACGTACCAGTTACTCATATCGTCCACAAACTCATCGAGTGCTCTTGCAGCTTCCGGGATCTTGTAACTGCCAAGGTTATCATCCACAGCGCCGATCACGGTATTTAATTTGGACAGTAACCATTTATCCATCACGGATAATTTATCATATTCCAGTTTATATTTTGTTGCGTCAAATCCGTCAATGTTTGCATACAGTACAAAGAATGCATAAGTGTTCCATAAGGTGCTTAAGAACTTACGCTGTCCCTCCTGCACTGCTTTTCCATGGAAACGGTTTGGAAGCCATGGAGCGCTGTTGATGTAGAAATACCAGCGGATCGCATCTGCTCCGTAAGTCTCTAATGCATCGAACGGATCGACTGCATTTCCTTTGGATTTGGACATTTTCTGTCCGTTCTCATCCTGTACATGTCCTAAAACGATAACATTTTCATAAGGAGCTTTATTAAACAGTAAGGTGGACTCTGCCATCAGGGAATAGAACCATCCTCGTGTCTGGTCTACCGCCTCGGAAATGAACTGAGCCGGGAACTGCTGTTTGAACAAATCCTCATTTTCAAATGGATAATGGTGCTGTGCAAACGGCATTGCTCCTGAGTCGAACCAGCAGTCGATCACTTCCGGCACTCTGTGCATGGTCTTGCCACAGTCAGGACATTTAAAGGTCACAGCGTCGATATACGGTCTGTGTAATTCCACTTTGGCATCATCCGGGTTTCCGCTTCTCTCTGCTAATTCGGCACGGCTTCCGATAGACTCCTGATGTCCGCAGCCTTCACATTCCCATACATTTAAAGGAGTTCCCCAGTAACGGTTACGGGAGATTCCCCAGTCCTGGATGTTCTCAAGCCAGTCACCGAAACGTCCTTTACCGATGGATTCCGGGATCCAGTTTACAGTATTATTATTACGGATCAGGTCATCTTTGACTGCTGTCATCTTGATGAACCATGACTCTCTTGCATAGTAAATAAGCGGTGTATCACATCTCCAGCAATGTGGATATTCGTGTTCGAACTTTGGTGCGTCAAATAATTTGCCCTGCGCATCCAGATCTTTTAATACTTCAGGGTCGGCTTTCTTTACAAATAATCCGGCATAAGGTGTCTCTTCTGTCATCTCACCTTTTCCGTTTACAAACTGTACAAACGGAAGATCGTACTTACGTCCGACATTCGCATCATCTTCACCGAATGCAGGAGCAATATGAACGATACCGGTACCATCTGACATTGTTACATAATTGTCACAGGTAACAAAATGTCCTTTTTTGTGCTGTTTTGCTGCTACTTCTGCTGCACATGCATATAAAGGCTCATATTCTTTGTACTCTAAATCTTTTCCGGTGTAAGTCTCTAATACTTCGTATGCTTTGACACCTTCCTCTTCATTTCCAAGCTTTCCTAACACTTTGTCAAGAAGTGCCTCTGCCATGTAGTAGGTGTATCCGTCTGCAGCTTTTACTTTGCAGTAAGTCTCATTTGGGTTCACACAGAGTGCAACGTTGGATGGAAGTGTCCACGGAGTTGTGGTCCATGCAAGGAAGTAAGCATCCTCTCCGACAACTTTGAAACGTACCACTGCAGAACGTTCTTTTACAGTCTTATAACCCTGTGCAACTTCCTGGGAAGAAAGTGGTGTACCACAACGAGGACAGTAAGGAACGATCTTGAAGCCTTTGTATAACAATCCTTTGTCCCAGATCTGTTTTAATGCCCACCATTCGGACTCAATAAAGTTGTCATCATAGGTAACATATGGGTTTTCCATATCTGCCCAGAAACCAACGGTTCCTGAGAAATCTTCCCACATTCCCTTGTATTTCCATACAGATTCCTTACATTTTTTGATGAAAGGTTCCATACCGTACTCTTCGATCTGCTCTTTTCCGTTTAAGCCGAGCATCTTCTCTACCTCTAACTCGACCGGGAGTCCGTGTGTATCCCATCCGGCTTTACGCGGAACATATTTTCCCTTCATAGTCTGGTATCTTGGGATCATATCCTTGATAACACGTGTTAATACGTGTCCGATATGTGGTTTTCCATTTGCAGTCGGAGGACCGTCATAGAATGTGTAGGTCTCTCCCTGTTTGCGCTGTTCCATTGATTTTTTGAAGATGTCATGATCTTCCCAGAACTTCTCTGTCTGCTTTTCTCTGTCAACGAAGTTCATATTTGTTTCAACTTTGTTATACATATAATCCTCCTCAATCTAAACAAGGCTCTCATCCTGTAAATAGGACGAGAGCCTTAAATGATCGTTGTACCACCTAATTACAATGTACAGATTTTATAAAAATCATATACCCGTTCCCTGTAACGTAGGAAAAACGTCAGTGCCTACTCAGTCAAAACATTTCGGACTGCGACTGGGAAGTGATGTTCATTCCTAAGATACTCGCACCGGTTCACACCAATCCCGGCTCTCTTTGCCTTTCTCTTAACAACTACTGTCTTCGTCATCGTCTTTTCTATTTGCAATGAATGGATCATTGCCTTTAACCTTCTGTGATTATACAGAGATTTCCCCGAAAAGTCAAGATTTTCCACCTATCTTAATGACTTTCGTTTCGTCCTGCTGATCACATCGATAAATCTTTCGCGGATGTTCTGGATCATCAGATCTTCCTCCCGGTCATTTCCGTCAAACGGCACAAAACCGCCTGCCATCGTAGCATGCCCGCCACCGCTTCCGATGCCTTTTAACGCCTTGCTTATAATTTTTCCGGCATCTAATGTGGGACGCTCACTCCGCACAGAAATTTTGATCCCTTCTTTTTTTCTGGAATAGACCACTGAAAAAGAGACTTCCACCAATGCAAGCATAAAATCTGACACACTGGCGATCAGAGCCTCCGGGCAATCCCTTCCGGTATCTGCAAAACTGATATTCTCAAACACCTCAATGCTTGAGATTGCCTTGGAATACGCCATCAGATCTTCAAAATAGAGTGTGCTGTTCTCTAAGAGATAAATCATATCCTGATCACACAGGTCAAACATGCGCCAGATCATTTCCATATCCATTTTGCATACGCCTCTCGACAATTTCTGTGTATCCATACGGATTCCAAACGTCAGCGCTGTTGCAATTCTTTGATCCATCGGTATTTCATTTTCAAAAAAATATTGTGCTATGATCGATGCGCAAGCCCCGACACCCGGCCGGATATCCGTAAACCGGTACTCCGTTTTCTCATAAACCGGATGATGGTCGATGCAGATGATCTCATCCCCGGTCATATCGATAATGTTGGAATTGCCCTTCTGCGCATCTACCAGGATAACCTCGTCGTCCTCCGTGAGTTCACTGTCAATATTCTCAATATTTACCAGTCTGATGTCCAAAATCTCTCTCAGCTTGTCGGTACTGTAACGGTCGATTTTTCCCTTATAGCAGATTGTTGCATGGATTCCACGAAGCTTTAACAGTTCCTGCAGGCCGAACGCACTTGCGATGGCATCCGGATCCGGAAAATTATGTGTCTGGATATAAACATGTTCTCTGTTGATCTGTGTTACTAACTCATCTAATTTTGTCATATGATAAACCCTTATAATTTCTTACCGCAGAGCAAAATATTGGTCTGCTGTCTCTGTAAGTTCCTCAAATGTATGGATTTCCGGCACGTCCGCTGCAATTGTTCCAAACCCATATGCTGCGTGGATGAACCCGACACCTGCGTGGCAGCTGGCGTCATAATCCCCCTGGATATCGCCGACATACACTGCCTCCGTCAACCCGTTCCGGTCTGCTAATAGTCTGATATTATCGCCCTTCTGTTTCAGATTGTTTCCATAACACTCTATATCTTCAAAGTATTTTCTAAAACCGTAATGATCTAAAAACGCCTCGATATAACCGCTCTGACAGTTGCTCACGATGTAGAGCGGATACTTTTCTTTCAGTACAGAAAGTGTCTCCTCCAATTTTGGATACAAAACTCCACCATGCTCTCTCAGGTAGTCATTTTCCATGGAGCAGCACTGATCTAACAATTTCATGCGCGCCTTTTTTTCCAGTTCCGGGAAAAGAATATCTGCGATCACATCCATAGTCTTTCCCATAACCCCCTGAATATCCTGCTCTGTCAGTTTTTTATCAACAGAGCCATCCTGTTTTATGGCAAGATTCCATGATTCTGCAACGTTCGCTGCCGAGTCCCACAGCGTTCCGTCCATATCAAAAATAATTCCTTTTTTCATACTTCTCCTTTTCTATCCATTATCCACAAAAATTTCTTTTTTAACCAAGATTATAAACTTTTGTATATTTTTCTTTGAAATAACGAATCAGCGGTTCTGCTGAAACTTCTTTGCCGCAGACGTATCTGATCACTTCTTTCGGGCTTCTGGTAGAACCATACTGATGAATCTTCTCATTCAGCCATTTTGTAATCTCACTGATTCTTCCCTCCGCGAGCAGCGCATCCACAGAGCCAAGTTCTTCCTCCAGACGATCTAAATACATGCCGTCATAAATACTGCCAAGCAGATAGGATGGAAAGTAACCAAAAGAACCGTCAGACCAGTGCATATCCTGCAAAATTCCTTCCGCATCATCTGCCGGAGTAATCTGTAAATATTCCTGCATTTTCTGATTCCAGAGTGCCGGAAGTTCCTCCACTTTCACATGGTCGCGGAAAATTGCCTTCTCGATCTCATATCTTAAAATAATATGGAAACAGTAAGTCAGTTCATCTGCCTCTGTGCGGATAAAACTGTTTCTCACATGATTGACTTCCTTATAAAATTCATCCAACGAAACGTCCTGAAGCTGTGGCATTTTTTCCTGCACTTTTGCATAAACCGGAATCCAGAAATTCTTATTTCTTCCAAGAATGTTCTCATAAAAACGGGACTGGCTCTCATGGATTCCCATATAACTGCAGCTTCCCGCTACCGTTCCGTCATAATCCGGATTCACATTCTGCTCAAAAATCGCATGACCACCCTCATGGATTGCCGAATACATCGCACTGAGCGGATCATGTTCATAAAAATGATTGGTCACACGCACATCCTTTGACGAAAAATTCAGTGTAAACGGATGTGTAGATTCCCCGGTTGTTCCTCTGTTCCAGTCAAATCCGATATAACTCAGCAAAAGCTTCTCCACTTCCTTCTGCGCATTCTTGTCAAATGAAACATGAAACTTGCTGTCATCCGGCTGTTTCGCTGCAAGCACTTTCTGCACCAGAGGAATCAGCTCTGCTTTTAAATCTTCAAACAGGCGGTCCATCGTAGCGGAATCCATTCCTTTTTCATACTGGTCTAACAGTGCGTCGTAAACTTCTTTTTCCGGATCTGTGTAACCGGTCATCTCCGCTGTCATATCGATCATTTTCTGCAAATGTGGGGCAAAAATAGAAAAGTCTGCTTTTTCCTTCGCTTCCTCCCACGCATTCTCCGATTCCGACTGTGCTTTCACGAAGCTTTCATAAAATTCTTTTGGAATTCTGCGATTTCTGTCCATATCTGTTTTCATTTTATTTACAACAAACTTCCACTTATCGTCAAGCTTTTCAAACTCTTCCGGCTCTGCCAGTGTATCCAATAACGTTTTCAGTTCATCCGAGGTCGACATGGAAAACTGCTCCGTTGAAAAATAAGTGAGTGCATCGCTGTGTCCTGCAAATCCTTCCTTTGGAGTGTTGGTTCTCATATCCCAATACAATAATGTGTTCACATGGTTGAACTGTTCCATTTTCTCTAAATATTTCTGTAACTGTTCTAACTTATCGTTCATCATAATCCCCTTATATTTTTCCGTGATCCTGTTATCTGATTAATGGTTGACATAACAAAAAACCATGCAGGTATTTTTCACCCACATGGTTTTATCTTATCACAAAATATTTATGCTGTCACTCGCTGTTTCCGAAGAATGTTCCATGTGATCGCAGCTACAACAATTGTTAAGACAATCACCAGAACAACCATTCCCTGTGGTGTAAGTGTTCCACCCAGAAACAGCCCTAATTTCGCAAGTTCACCGGAAAGCTTTTCATTCTTTGCAATATTCATGGGAACCAGACAGATTATCATCCAGACCGCCCATAAAATCCATAACACTTTCATGCCATATCTTAAAATAACTGCGCCGAAAAACATTTCCACTGCTGTAAATACGACCAGGACACCTGACAGATAGTTCCATGTAAAAAAGTTTGTCAGGTCAATTTCCATAACCGCCTGTGGAAATGCATTTTCCAGCAAAAACTTCTCAACTACACCAAACACAACGATCTCAAGTTCCAGCACTGCGATCTCCAGCAGATTAAAAAGTACATAGCCTGAGACAAAGCTTTTTCTGGTCGCACCCAGGGAAATTGCCATGTTAAAATCCCCCATAAAAGAAAGAGTTATCCCAAATAAATGTATAAAAGCAAAGGCGATGACCGCCAGCATGGTTCCGGCTGTTGCACAGGTATTCTCTTTTGCCACGTTCATCACAATAAATACAACGATCAGACCAATTAAGTATCCCACAGCAGTAATTCCAAGAAATTGCAAAAGCTCTGCTTTCCGCACCTTACACTGAATCAAAAAACTGTTCATTCTTTCCGCCTCCCAACTTATGCTTTCACTTCGTAATGTCTCATTTCACGGAAAAGTGCCATGACACTGACTGCATACAACGCAATGCTGACAATCGCTGCTATCGCAAGCAATGTCCATACTACATTTGTCTGTATTCTGTTGATCCACGCCATGATCTGGTCAATAAATCCAATTCCTGCCACAATACCGATGACTATACCTAATACCACCATGACGATTCCTATAATCATTCCTTTCATTCCGAAATGCATCTGTGCAACCGAGACAAGCTGCCCGATCGCTGTCATGAATATAAACAGAACTGCGATCAAAGCATTCAGCTTTCCATTGAACTTTCCACTGCTCATAATCCCTGCAAATACCAGAATGATATAGGCGCTTACTACATAGACCACACAGAAAATCTGTGCGCCAAAGCCTGCCTCCCTTCTTCCGGAGCCAAAAGACAATGTCAGCGGAAGATAAGATCCCACATAAGAAACCGGTCCGATCATGGCAAATAAAACGCTTATGATCCCGCCATAAAAATAGGCTGTTTTCCAGAAATCCCCAAATACCCTGCTGCTTCCCATATTAAACAGAAATCCATATACAACCATGAAGATCAACATCATGCCGGTCAGCTGCAATCCTGATTTTCCCCAGAACCGAATATTTCTCTTTATAATCCTGCTATCTGCCATGTCTACTCCTCCATTCCGCAAAGGGATACAAACAATTTTTCCAGATTGAGCGGCTGTATGGTCACATCATAGCCTTCCGGCAGCTTCTGTCCTTCCTCCAAAAGGATCGTCACACTCTTGCTTCTTCCCATCTTCTCTTCATGATGTCTCTCATAGCCTTCCGTTGCCTGATCCACAACTTCTGCAAGACCACTTACATGGTAGCTTCTCTCCAGAAGTTCCTGCGTATTTTCTTTCAGCAGCACCTCGCCATTTTTGATCATGACCACTTCTTCCATCAGGTCTGTTGCTTCCTCGATAATATGTGTGGAAATAACGAAAGTACGTCCGGTCTCGGTATATTCCTCCATCAGTTTATGGTAAAAATAATCACGCATTACAACATCAAGACCTGCCACCGGTTCATCCATAAACGTAAAATCGGCTTTGCTTGCAAGTGCCACGATGATCGTCACCATGGACAGCATACCTTTGGACATTTTATTGATACGCTGTTTTGTATTCAGTTCAAATTTTTTGATCAGTTCCTCCGCAAGTGCCTGATCCCAGTCTGGATAGTAATAGGAAGCAGTTTTCAGATAATCTTTTACTTTCATGCCGCTCACGCCGCTTCCATAGAGATTGATGGACAACTCTCTGGAAAAGCAAATGTGATCTAACGCCTTGCGGTTCTCCCATACATTTTCACCATTCCATGTCACAGTTCCTTCGGATGCCGGATTTTGTGCGGACATAATGGATAACAATGTCGTCTTTCCGGCACCGTTTCTTCCGATCAGTCCATAAATCTTTCCTTTCTCCAATGTGAGATTGATATTCTTTAACACCTGTTTTTTTCCATAAATTTTACCTATACCATTACATACGATTGATTCCATGAATCATCTTCCTGCCTTTCTTTTCACAACTTTAAAATACATTTTCCTGTATCATTCCTCTTATTTGCATGATTCCATGCTTCCGGTATCACTGTTTTCCATCCGGACAGCTCCTTACGCTTCATTGCCGGATTGTATCAACTGAATGACTTCTTCTTTTCCAAGTCCGATGCTCGCTGCTTCCTCTAACAGTTTTTTTACATAGTTATCATAAAATTCATTCTTTCTCCGGCTTAAGATTGCCTCTTTCGCACCTGCTGACACAAACATTCCAATCCCTCTTTTCTTATACAGAACACCTTCATCCACCAATATATTCACTCCTTTGGCTGCCGTCGCTGGATTAATGGCATATAACTTCGCCAGTTCATTCGTGCTCGGCACGCGTTCCTCTTCCAGAAGAATATCCCTTAAAATATCTGTCTCGATCATCTCTGCAATCTGCAGATATATGGATTTCTCCTGCGTCAAAATCTCATTCATGCATGATGTACTCCTTTCTTTCCAGAAATTATTCTGTTGCTGACAGCTTTTCAAATGCGCTTATCTGTCCTCTTGTTTTTTGTTTGTTATGTTGTTCATTACTTATGTAATTAACCATAGCACTATGGTACTTTGTTGTCAATACATTTTTTCAAGATTGGAATTTTACTTAGGAACTACCGATTGCAGGTGGTGCGGATTTTTAGATTGAATTTTATAATTTAGGTTATGAACAAAATATTGCAGTCTGACATGTTTTTGAAAACATGAATGTGAAATGGACGAATCACAAGACATTGAAAATGACTGCCTTTAGTCGACACTTCCTTTATAGGCACTCATCCCATAACCGTGAATTCCATAACGCAAATTGCAGATTTTGTGGTGCTTTCTTAGGGTGTAAAGGGCAGATATAAGCGCCCTCTCACAAGTCATTATTATATATGTTGATTAAAAAAAATCGTACAGACAAATATTATGTTTCTGTTCGCTCGGCATTCCGATAAGCCTCTAAAGAGTCTTATCTCCATAGCTCACAAAGAAAATAATATTTGTCTGTACGATTTTTCTTTTCATTTACACTGTGAATGACTTGTGAAATGCCGCTTATACATGCCCTGCCAACACTATGAATCACATCACAAAATCTGCAATTTACGTTATGAAACTCTTATTTTATAATAAACTTCTACAAACTAAAAATGGACAAGTTCCTTATAGCTTCACATTTTCAAACCGTCATATCAATTTTTCCTGTTCGATTTAATCATAATAAATGCTATGCCGGCAACTATTATGTATCCTATTAACGAAATAACAGACGATTCAATTCCAAACTCACCACCTGTAATTGCAAAAACTTTTGAATCAAGAACATATGTCATTACAGAATATGGATCCATTTTTTCCCCAATGGCTAATCCGCCACCAATGATCACAATGTTCCAGATAGCATGCACTATTCCACTATTCCAAACCGAACCACTCTCTATTGCAATCATTGAAAACATAACGCCTACCATAGTTCCAGCGATAATGACTAATAAACAACTGCCTATCGAAAAATCCTGTCCCAGAACATGTACAATACCAAATAACATTGATGGAACAATTACAGCCACCTTCATATTCCATCTTTTCTTCAATGCATTGAGTATAACTCCTCTAAACACCATTTCTTCAACAAATCCAGCCGCTATCCCGGTGAACGCAACCCCTGCACTTAAAGTATTGAATATCTCATTTCCATTCATATTTGAGGAGACATACTCACCATTGAATATTAAAACATAAATTCCTTTTATAATGCATGGCAATAATATAGCTATTAAAATCCATCTTATTTTAATTTCAAATTTAGGCATTCCGAAATCCGAAACAGGTAACTTAACAATCTTGCTAATAAACATTTTCAAAATAAGATATGTTAAGCCAACATATATAATTCCAGCGATAATATTACAAATTCCATATGGAATCTTTATAATAACAAACACACTTGCAATGACTTGTGCAATAATCTGCGCAATTATTAAAATAAATATGGCAACAAAAGATATGCCAATTGCTTTTTTTGTACTCATTTTATTTCTCCTGCTATTCTATCTCTATAGGTTTCTCCTGCCCCATCTCCGCCAGCTGTTCCGGCTCCAGAATCACCTTCATGGCCCAGGCCGGAACGGAAATATCCGTATACTGCTCCTTCACAAATACAAAAGCAGTATCGTAGACCGGACGCTTTACCGGATAGATTCCCTCTCCGTCTGTAAAATACAAAAGCCCCTTCAGGCGGTGAAATTCTCCCCGCCCGAGCATCTGGTTCACATGCTCAAAGGCCGGCCGGAAATCTGTTCCGCCCTGTCCGATAATGGAAAAATCCTTCATATATTCTTCCATCTCCTGACGGCAGGTGATTTTCCTGTCCTGCTGAACCTGATCATCACACTGGATAATATGGATATTGGTCTTTTTAAAGTAGCTGTCCGACTGGCACAGAACATGGTAGGTTTCCTCCAGAAACCGCCGTACCAGATCTCCGGAACAGGACATGGAGGTATCAATCACCAGAACAAAATCCTCAATCCGGCTGACTTCCTTTGATTCCAGCGGCTCCACCAGAGGCATGTTGCCATACAGGGAAAGGCCGTAGGTATAAAACACATAATCAAAGGAATCCTCGTCCACCTGCATTTCCTCCCGCAGTACAGAAAACTTCTGCAGAAATCTGCGGTAATCATACCGGCTTCTGTTTTCCACCTGAACCTGCTCCAGAAGACTTTTTGTGTCCTCGTCCTGCTGGTTACCCATTGTTTCCATCTCAGTCTGAAGCTTCTCCCTGTTATTGCTCCACTGGTTCTGCCGCACAACGCTTGTTTTCGGGGAATCCGGCGGAAGCTGCCAGTACTGGTGATCGTCCACCAGAAATTCTGCCTCCAGGCGTTCAATCTGCCTCTCTGTCAGCTTCATTTCCTCCAGAGCCTTATACACGCCTTCTGCATTTAAAACCTGCAGACGCTGTCTCAGACGCCCGTACCAGTCCATCCGGAAGGGCGGCATCTGTATATGGACACATTTCAGATAAAGTCCGTCTGTCACAGATTCTGCCGCAATATCACAGGCCAGATTCCACATCCTGGTTTCCCTGCTGCCCATGGTATCCATATGGCAGAACAGACAGTGAAGCACCATATGAAGATAGGCCCGGTTTACAAGCACCCGGCCTCTCCGGTACAAATCACAGAGGTATTCCCCGTGATAATAAATAACAAAGCCATCTGTTCCCAGCC
>ERZ835051.696-NODE-696-length-37894-cov-13.111789_pt1 | contig 37894 bp, 31 predicted proteins | sample MGYA00519575_ERZ835051 | MGnify/ENA primary metagenome ERZ835051 (study PRJEB31850, sample SAMEA3708769) | human gut metagenome | biome: human gut; feature: human-associated habitat; material: faeces | place: China | collected 2014 ... | reverse complement strand
CGCACCGCCTGGGAACTCGTATAAGGTCCAAAATATCTTGCCCTGTCTTTCACCATTCTCCTTGCCAGCAGCACCCGTGGAAATGTCTCTCCTGTCGTTACTTTAATAAATGGATACGCTTTGTCATCCATCAGCATCGTATTATACTTGGGTCTGTGTTCTTTGATCAGATTGCATTCCAGAACCAGGGCTTCCATTTCCGAATCTGTCACAATATACTCAAACCGGGCAATCCTGGAAACCATCTGCTCGATCTTTGCGCTCTTATTGCGGCTGCTCTGAAAATACTGCCGCACCCGGTTTTTCAGGCTGATCGCCTTTCCCACATAAATAATTTCATCTTTGGCATCGTGCATCAGATAAACCCCCGGCTGAGACGGCAGCTTCTTCAGTTCATCCTCGATATTAAACATCTTCCCGTCCCTTCCTCCTATCTGAGCCGCTTTCCGTCAAACCGGTTCTGGAGCGTCAGAAATCTTCCAATCGCCTGAATCTGTTCCGGAATCGTACCTGTTTCCGGCTTCATATCAAGCACCAGGTAAAGACTGTCCAGATCTCTTTGTTTTGCCGTCCGCGCCATGGCAGAAAGACACTCCATCCTCTCCTCATACGTGTCTGTATCCAGAAATTTAAGAAAAGCCGGACTTGGCTCATACAGGTTCTGTTCTGATTCCTGCGTTCTGATCCTGTCAGCATTTTCTCCGGCTCCGGCCGCCATATCCACCCGTTCAAACCGGTACTGCTGGGTCACTTCCGGATATTTTTCCCGGTCTACAGGGCTTATAAACATCTCATAAGGCCTTACATACACACCAAAATCTCCATAAAGCGCCTGATAAACCACCATCTTCTCCCCCGTTTCCGAATGGGTTGCCACTGCCAGAATCTGATATAATTTATTTTTAAAATGTCGATAAAATTCCCCAGGATGTACCTGTCTTTCCATCTGAATTCCTCACTCTCTGCTTCTTCTGATCTGTTACTACAAAATTATAGCACAAATAAAGAAAAAAGGGTATCAGTGAACCGCACTGATACCCTCCTGAACGTAAAACCGGCTTTCCCCGAATCCATCCTATTCTGCAGCTTCTGTTTCCTGTCCCCCTGAGGACGATTCCTGTGTTTCTCCCACGGTTTCCGTCTCTGCCGCTGTTGTTTCCTCTGCAAAGGTTGTTTCCGGCAAAGCCGCCCGGGACTGGGCAATCTGCTCCCGCTCTGCCTCTGCCTCCTCCGGTGTCAGAAGACCGTCCCAGTCATAGGTACAGGCAGCATCCCACAAAAGCCATTCATCATATCCGCAGTCATAAACCGCCTGAATCTGGCTGCGGACCTCCGGCCCGCCGTAAGGAATATGATTGGTCAGCCAGCTGGCTGTAAAATCCTGAAGCCAGGGACGCACCACAGCAATGTGATCTCCGTCCTTTCCTGCAAAATAAAGCTCCTTCCTGGAATCCATCAGCGCTGCACAGATTGTCTCATAGGGCTGCATATCCGGATGGGCAATTCCATAATTTCCATCAGCATAATGAGAAGGATAAATCATAGGACTGATATAATCCAGATGCTTTGCCATTTCCCCGTAAATCTGACCTACAGAATCCGCATTGACATCACTGTTAATAATAGCGCCAAACACATCTGCTGACACAAACAGCCCCTCTGCCTTCAGCCTGTCATAGGCATATTCCATAAACTCCAGAATAATTCCGGTCCGGGAACGGCCCTGCACGTCAGCCTCGTCAAAAACAGCCTCCTTCATGCCCTTCTCCGTACAGAAACGCACATAGTCAAACTGTACCTCCTTAAAGCCCAGTTTTCCCGCCTCTACGGCAATTTCCACCAGATAATCCCAGGCCTCTTTCTTATAGGGATTGACCCAGGCATTGCCGTCTCTGTCCCGGAATACCGTTCCGTCTGCCTTTTTGATGCACCAGTCCGGCCTCACATCTCCCAGCCATGCATCACGAAAAGCCGGAATACGGGCAATCGCATAAATATCATGCTCCTCCAGCTTCTCCATCAGCCCCTGAATATCTGAAATATAGGTTTTGGACGAACCCAGCTCCTGTACCAGGGGAGATTCCATCGCGCAGGCTACACGGCCAAAATCATCCTTTAAATCAATCACAAGCGTATTGGCCTCTGTTCGATCCAGCTCTGCAATCAGATTGTCCACCATCGATGGGGTTCCTGCCACATAGGCAGAAATATAAATTCCCTTCACCTGAACCGGTTCTCTCTGCTGCTCCTTTTCCAATACAATTTCCTGTGTCTGCAGTTCCGGTTCCGTCTCCGCCTCGTCTGCTTTCTTTTCGCCTTCTTCCTCTGCCTTCGTTGTTCCGTGCTCTACCACTACCGGCTCCGGAACAGTGGCCAGTTCCTTTACTGCCTCCAGCTTTCCGCAGCCGGATATCAGCCCAACCAGAAGAGCCAGAAGCAAAAAAAGCCCTGCATATCTGCTTTTCATCATACTCCAGTCCTTTTGTCCTTTGTGTTATCGGGTTGACAAGTTCCTTTCTGCTTAGTATATCACAAAATCCTAAAATAATCAAAATTCCGGGTGCATTTTAAAGCCTTCTGTGATACAATGAGGGGCAGTGAAAGGGGCTAGAAAATATATGAAAATAGGATTTGACAACCAAAAATATCTGAAAATGCAGTCCGAACACATTCGGGAACGAATCAACCAGTTCGGAGATAAATTATATCTGGAATTCGGCGGAAAGCTGTTTGACGACTATCACGCTTCCAGAGTCCTTCCGGGCTTTGCTCCGGACAGCAAGCTGCAGATGCTGCTTCAGCTTGCCGACCAGGCAGAGATCGTCATTGCCATCAATGCCGCTGACATTGAAAAAAATAAAATCCGCCACGATCTGGGAATCACCTATGATGTAGACGTTCTTCGTCTGATTCAGGAATTCCGTGATAAAGGGCTTTATGTGGGAAGTGTTGTAATCACCCGCTACACCGGTCAGCCTTCTGCGGATCTGTTCCGCACCAAGCTTCAGAAGCTGGGCATCCAGGTTTACCGCCACTATCCCATCGAAGGCTATCCCAACGATATCGCTCACATTGTCAGCGATGAAGGCTACGGAAAAAATGAGTATATCGAAACTACAAAGCCATTGGTCATCATCACTGCTCCCGGCCCGGGAAGCGGAAAAATGGCTACCTGCCTTTCCCAGCTTTACCACGAAAACAAGAGGGGCATCAAGGCCGGATATGCCAAATTCGAGACCTTCCCGATCTGGAATATTCCCTTAAAGCATCCGGTAAACCTTGCCTATGAGGCAGCTACCGCAGACTTAAACGATGTTAACATGATCGATCCCTTCCATCTGGAAGCCTACGGCGTAACCACTGTCAACTACAACCGCGATGTGGAGATCTACCCCGTACTGTCTGCCATGTTTGAAGGAATTTACGGCTACTGTCCGTACAAATCCCCCACCGACATGGGTGTGAATATGGCCGGAAACTGCATCATCGACGACGAGGCCTGTAAGGAAGCCTCCCGCCAGGAGATCATCCGCCGTTACTATCAGGCGCTGAACCGTCTTGCCAAGGACAAAGGCTCCAAAGACGAGGTTTACAAAATCGAGCTGCTGATGAAGCAGGCAAAGATCACCACCGATATGCGCTCCGTTGTATCTGTAGCCAACGAGCTGTCCGCGAAAAACGGTTCTCCGGCTGCCGCCCTGGAACTGCCTGACGGAAAAATCGTTACCGGAAAAACCTCCGCTCTGCTTGGCGCCTCTGCTGCCGTTCTGCTGAACGCAGTCAAAGAGCTTGGCGGAATCGCTGACAATATTCACCTGATTTCTCCTACCTTCATCGAACCGATTCAGGGACTGAAGGTCGGATATCTGGGAAGCAAAAACCCGCGGCTTCACACAGACGAGGTTCTGATTGCCCTCTCCATGTGCGCTGCCACGGATCCCAATGCACGGCTGGCCTTAGAGCAGCTTCCCAAGCTTCGCGGCTGCCAGATTCACACCTCCGTGATGCTTTCCTCTGTGGATATTAAAATGTTCAGCAAACTGGGACTGGAATTAACCTCGGAACCGATTTACGAAAAAAAGAAGCTGTACCGGTAATAAACAGATCATATTGTGAATGGATCCAAGGGACTGTCGCACTAAGAAATTAGTGTGCAGTTCCTTTTCTGTAGAAAAATTCACAGCATGGAGTAGGCTCAGAATATATTACATGGCTGACAATTGCTCCACAACTGACAGATGCCACAGCACGGATTCCGTTCTTGAAAAATGAACAAAAACACTTATTTTTTTAATATTCAAAGCTGTACAAAAAAAGTTTAAGTCTTAGACAGACCAAAGCAAATAAAATAGATACCTTCTCAATTGCTTCTATGTTGGTGTCTGATGTGAACTTAAGGTTCTACTCAGATACATCTTACCACAATGAGGAATTAAAATCACTCTCTCGTAATCGATTTGAGAAAGTAAAAGAACGTGCCCAGTTAAAATGAAAATTTTCCCATCTTAACCTTCTAATTGCAATTTCTATATATAGAGCAAGGGGCCGCTCAATCATCTAATTTGATGATTTTGCGACAGCCCCATTTTGATTATAAAAAAATCCGTCTGAATATGATACCGAAATATACGATTCGGACGGATTTTCTCACTGCTGCCAATCAGGACACCATGTCTTTTTTCCAGTTCTCCAGAACATCCACAAGCGCATCAAGCTGAAAATCAACTGTTTCATCAGCAGCTTCCGGAACAAACAGAGGAAGCGTATCGGGGATGGCTCTGCGTACAACCATCACCGCCAAACTCAAATTTGTAAACAGATTGATCCTTGCTGTATTCGCCTTTATCCCAAAATTTTCTAATATCTCTCCAAAAAGGCGAAGCTGCTTTTGACGGAACATCTGATAGCTTTCCTTTGACAAATGCCTGAAAATAAGCTGCTGTTCCTCAATCGTTAAAACAGCAATTCCACTTTTCTCTCCATAACAACAGGTACAGAGAAAGTGTCTGACTGCGTCACGCCAGCTTAAAGCAGGATCAGCCATTAACCGTTTCACATACTCAATGATTTTAGGCTGCTGCAAATATAGTGTTTCAACAATCAAATCTTCTTTTGTGGCGAAAAAAGAATAAAAAAAGGTACGTGATATACCAACTCTTTTATATATTTGTTCTACAGTTGTATGCTGTATTCCCTGCTTTGCCATTAATTCAAGCCCAACTGTAACAAGTTCTGTTCTGATGCGCTCTTTATCTTCCTCAGAATAGGCCACCTTTGGCATACCATATCACCTCTTAAAATAAAAACAAATTATACAATTTGTTTTTATTTTACCACTGCTGACAGAAAAATGCAAGAACAAAATAAATACCTGGATTTTTCTTTCTGCATAAAATATGGCAGAGAGAATACCGTCTCTCTGCCGCACAATCCGTTCCACTATGTATTCATATAGCCGCCATCTACAACCAAAAGATGACCATTTACATACGCTGCTCCATCTGATGCAAGAAATACAACAGGCCCCATCAAGTCTGACGGCTGTCCCCAGCGCCCTACCGGAATTCGATTCGTTATAGATGCAGCTTTTTCCTTCTGGGCCCTCAGCTTATCCGTATTATCTGTTACCATATATCCAGGGGCAATTCCATTAACAGTAACACCATATTTTCCCCATTCATTTGCAAATGCTCTGGTAATACCTGCCACGGCATGTTTGCTTGCCGCATAAGCAGAAACTCCGTTTCCGCCCTGCATAGACTGAATCGAACATACGTTAATAATCCTGCCCCAACCGCGGTTTTTCATACGACTGCCAATTTCTCTGGTAAGAAGAAACAGCGCTTTTACATTTAGATTCATTACAAAATCAAAACCATCTTCCGGATATTCCTCCGCAGGGCTTCTGTAAATTACGCCCGCGTTATTAACCAAAATATCAATCTGCCCATAAATATCTTCCATTTTTTCTGCAAGTGCCGGAATCTGATCTGTTTTACTTAAATCCGCAGTTACTGCCGTAAATTTTCCACCACATTCTAAAATTGTACGTGATGTTTCTGCCATATCTCCGATATCAACGCCGATCAAATTTGCACCTTCACAAGCTAATGCAACTGCCATTGCCTGTCCCAGACCTTTCCCTGCACCTGTAACTACGGCTGTTTTTCCTTCAAACATATCGAATCATCCTTCCATCGTTTGTCTGTTCATTTCTTTTCAAAATAAAGGATGTGGCAAATAACAATCATCAGGCATAAAAGCAGGAGAAACCACGCAAGAAACCAACGCAAATCCGTACCTTCTCTCTTCCTCACGATCCAATCGAGTTGTTTGCCAGATACCGCCCGGCACCACAAACTGGAATGTATCTCCCTGATCCAGTTTATTCCCAATCCTTATTTGAGCATCTGCGACGGGCTCTTCTCCCTCTCCTCCCAATGTCATAACCAAAGAGTCTCCACAATGCCAAGTCCAAATTTCCGGAGACTTTAACTGATGCCACCTGGATACATCTTCTCCCTTTAAAAGATAATAAATCAGACTGCAAATAGAACGTTCTCCTTTATATGCATCGCCCAAGGCCCCCTCAACTACAGTCTGTTCATTCTTCCATACAAAACGATACCATCCACCTTCTCTGTGCGGCTTCATTCCCAGACGTTTAATAAGCTCATCCGCAGTATACTCCATCATTTAAGACACTCCTGTTCTTTTTATATGCAATCAAGCTGTTTGAGACTCTCAGTATACGGAGCTCTCAAAATTCCCTTTTCGGTAATAATTCCTGCAATCAGTTCATGCGGAGTAACATCAAAGGCCGGATTAAACACCTTTGCCTCTTTAGGCCCGGTCCGTTTCCCCATACCATTTAATACTTCTTCTGCCGATCTTTCTTCAATCACAATATCCTCTCCTGAAAGAGTATTCATATCCACTGTAGAATACGGACATGCAACATAAAATGGAATATTGTGGGCTTTCGCGAGTAAAGCCACGCCATATGTTCCAATTTTATTGGCCGCATCACCATTGGCTGCTATACGGTCAGCACCTACAATCACAGCATCTACCCAGCCTTTTTTCATGACAACTGCAGCCATACTGTCTGTAATTACAGTTGTATCGATCCCCGATTTTGTAAGCTCGTAAGCCGTGAGTCTGCTTCCTTGAAGTAATGGACGGGTTTCATCTGCAAACACGCGAATATTAAGTCCTCTCTCCTGAGCGATGTAAATTGGAGAAAGGGCTGTTCCATAACGTGAGGTTGCCAACGCGCCCGCATTGCAATGCGTTAAAATGCCCATTCCATCACGCATAATTTCCTGTCCTGATTCACCAATTTTACGGCACAGCATAACATCCTCATTATAGATTGCTTTTGCTTCCTCTCTTAATACCATTTTCAGCCCATCTACTTTTTGTTCACCGCATGAAAGCATCCTGCTTTCCATACGTTGAAGAGCCCAAGACAGGTTGACAGCAGTTGGTCTGGAACTGTTTATGTACTCCTTAATCCGATGCACCTCTTTGCAAAAGGCAGAAACGTCTTCCGTTTTCAAATTATCTGCGCAAACACTCAACGCATATGCTGCACCAACACCAATTGCCGGTGCCCCCCTCAGAACCAGCCGCTTAATTGCCGTCCATGCTTCAAATTCATTAGTTATTTCCACATACTCTTCTTTTTCTGGAAGCAGAGTTTGATCCAGAAAAAATAATTTTCCTTCGTTGTATTTTACTGATAATGCAATCTCCCTATCCATTTTCATTTTCCTTCCCGGCCTCTATCAGCCGAATTCCCTTCTCCAAAATGAATTCTCTCCATTTTGGAGAATCTAATCTGTCTATAATCATTGTATTAATCAGATCAAACGTCCCAATCTGATAAAAATTAACTAAATCAATCTTTGTACTGTCTACAACCAGATATTTTTGTCTCGCATGTTCCAACATAATTCGGCGGATTCTTCCATTACTTTCGCTTCCATCTGTAACTCCCGTCTGCATATGGATTCCTCTGCATGATACAAAACATTTATCCACATAATATCTTGCTAATATTTCTTCACTTCCGTGATTTACAAAACACTGAATTTCCTGATTCAGCTCGCCTCCAGATAAAATCAGCCGGATATTTGGACAATCCGAAAACACCTCTGCAATTCTTAATGAATTAGTCAAGACCGTTACATCTGTGTGATTCGTAAGATTTTTAGCAATATGAACACATGTTGTGCTTCCATCCAGGCTGACGGTATCACCATTTTGAATCAATGAGGCACATACCGCACCTATAGCCTTCTTTTCGTTTGTATATAAACTTTCTCTTAATGTAATCGGTATTTCATTCTGGACTCCATCGCAGACATAGGCACCTCCATATGTCTTCAATATTTTTCCTTCTTTTTCTAAAATTGCCAAATCCTTCCGAATTGTCTCGCCTGTTACATCAAACATAGCACTTAAATCTTTAACCAATACACTCTTTTTTTGAATTACTAAATTTAATATCTGATTTCTTCTTTCAGGAGCTAACATACTTCTTTTACTCTTTTCTTTCTTCTGCTAATTTTTTGTAATATCCCCTTAAACTATATAGTTCATTCAACTCCTTCTCTGTCAATTCACAGCCGTTTCCTATCATCTGTATATTCATATAGATTTTAGCAGTATGTTCCACAGTTTCCATCCGATCAAATGCACTCCATAAATCCGGTGCCCATACAATCACACCATGGTTTGCAATCAATGCACCATTGCCGTTTACAAACGGTTTTAGTGAATCCGGCAATGCCTGTGTCGATTGAAGAGCATATTCCGTCACAGGTATCATTCCCATATTTAATACTGTTTCCGGCATATACATACGATCCAACGGTTTCCTGCAGACAGCAAAAGCTGTGGATATCGGCGGATGGGCATGAATAACGGAATTTACGTCCGGCCTTTCTTTATATACAGCCAAATGCATCTTCATCTCTGATGATGGATAGCGCTTTCCTTCCAAAATATTTCCTTCCAAATCAACCTTAACCATCATATCAGGTGTCATCCGTCCCTTGCTCACGCCTGAAGGAGTAATAATAATTTCATTTTCACTAATTCTGACAGAGATGTTTCCATCGTTACTTACTACATACTCTCTGTCATACATCAACTTTCCGATTTCACATATTTCCTTCTTTATATTCAAGTTGTCTTTACACATTTTCAAAACACTTTTCTTTCATTATTCTATATTATTTCTACTATTTTTTCCAGCAATCCGGCAAATTTTTTTCCTGCCTTTCCTGCCACCTCAATCACTTCTTCAGCAGAAAGAGGCTGATCCAGAATTCCAGCTGCCAAATTTGTGACACAGGACAGGGCAAGAACCTCCAGACCACAGTGTGATGCAACAATAACTTCCGGTACTGTAGACATACCTACAGCACTTCCTCCAATCATCTGGAACAGTCTGATTTCTGCAGGTGTTTCAAAACTTGGACCGCTGTATCCGACATATACTCCTTCTTTTAAATCAACGGAACATTCTTCAGCACATTTCCTTGCTTTCTCAGCCAGTCTCCTACTGTATGCCTTTGTCATATCCGGAAATCTGCATCCAAACATTTCTTCATTCGGTCCAATCAAAGGATTTGCTCCCATAAAATTGATATGATCTGTTATCAGCATCAAATCTCCCGGTTCAAATTCCGGATTTAATCCTCCACAGGAATTTGTTAAAATCAGCTTTGGGATTCCCAATGCCTTTATTACCCGAACAGGATATGTTACTTGCTGCATCGTATATCCCTCATAGTAATGAAATCTGCCCTGCATACACATAACAGTCTTTCCATTCTTTTTTCCGCAGACAATCTGTCCTCTGTGACCAGGGGCTGTGGATCTTACAAATCCCGGGATTTCTTGATATGGAATACACACTGTTTCCTCCAGCTGATCCGCAAAACCTCCCAGACCTGATCCCAAAACAACAGCAACCTCCGGAACCTCTCCTATTTTACTTTTGATATATTCCACCGTTTCGTTGATTTGTTTTTCCAACACGATACTACTCCTTTTCTTCAATTATTTTCCCCATACTTGCAGGAGGCCTTACATCTTTTACTGCCAACACCACAGCCAGAAGAGTAACAAGATACGGCAGCATTTGAAGAAGCTGTCCCGGCACCTTATCACTTTGTATAACAAGCTGCATAGCATCAACAAATCCAAAAAACAGACTTCCGGCCAAAATACCTCCAGGTGTATATCGACCCAAAATATCAATGGACAACGCAATAAACCCTCTGCCTGCCACCATATCGCGAACAAACATATTCAAATGATCAATCGATAAATATGCTCCCGAAAGACCTGAAAGTATTCCCACAATAATAAGACTTTTATATCGAATACGATTCACATAAATTCCCAGTGTTTTAGCTGCAACCGGATTTTCTCCCACCATCCGAAGATGAAGACCAAACACTGTTCTGTAAAGTACATAGCCTGACAGACAGACCGCAATCAAAGCAATCAAGAATAACGGAGAAATTTTTCCTATTATCGGAACTTTAATCGACATCACCGTATTAAGCATATCAGACTTTCCTCTGTTCCCCCAAACAAGCTGTAAAAAAACAGTTGTAAGTCCTGTTGCAAACAGATTCAGACCAATTCCTCCGATAACCTGATCCAAACGAAATTTAATAATCAGTGTTCCATGAATCAGCGACAGGGCAATCCCTGCCAGAATTCCTCCCAGAATTCCAAGATAAGGATTACCTGTTATATACGTTACATATGCCGCTGAAAATGATCCGCTCAGCATCATTCCCTCAAGCCCCATAGCCACAATTCCTGCTCTGGCTGAAAATACACCTGCCAAAGAAGCCAAAATGACGGGAATGCTCATTCGCAAAGCCGTCGTTATCAGCGATTGTACGACAGATATTACTTCACCTGACATAATTTGGTTCTCCCTTCCTATTCCCCCTGATTTTACTGCCAAGAATACGCCACATATAAGGAGTTGCAATCAGAACGATAATTAATGCCTGGATCACAATTGCAAAGTCATAAGGAATTTTAGCAACACGGTTTACATACATAGCACCCGCTCTTAATGCTCCAAAAAATGCTCCCGATAATAAAACCCCCATAAAACTTCCATTAGCCAAAGAAGCGACTGCAATTCCGTCAAATCCATATCCTGATGAAAAACCATCAATCAGGCGATATGTACTTCCCAAAATCATAACCGCACCACATAAGCCTGCAGTCGCTCCGCTGATAAACATAGTTCTTATCATTGCTTTATCTACATTGATTCCTGCTGTTCTCGCAGCGGCCTTACTTTTTCCTGTAATAGACATCTCATAACCCATCAATGTCTTTTTATAGATAAAAGTCATAACGACCGCAATCAGAACAGCCAATAAAATCCCTGACGAAAGCTGATACCTTGCCGAAAGAAGAGGCAGCTTCGCTGTATCCGCAATTTCAACTGTCTGTGAGATCGCACCTTCCTCTTTTAAAGGATAATTTACCAGAAAACTCACAAAATACTGCATAATATAATTAAGCATAATAGCTGTAATAATTTCCTGAGCGCCGAAATAAACCTTCAAAATTGCAATGAGACTTCCCCAGCATCCTGCAAATACAATTCCGGACAAAATGCACAGAGGGAAATGAATATATGTTGGTATATCTTTTAAATAAATTCCTACAAGAACAGCTCCCAATGCACCTGCATACAACTGGCCTTCTCCTCCAATATTCGCCACACCACCTCTGATTGCAATTACAAATGCCAGCCCTGTAAACAGAAGAGGGGTTGCCTGTACAAGAGAATTCAAAACAGCACCAGAAGTTCCCACTGCACCATAAATAATCTCACTATATACATTAACAGGATTGTAACCTACTGCTATAAAAAGAAATGAACCAAAAAACAGAGCAATTGCTAGCGAAAGAACAGTGGGAATCATTTTTTCTAATCCTTTTTTCATTCCTCTCCCTCCCTTCTGACACCCGTCATATATAATCCCAGCTGTGTATCATCAAATTGATCTGTTGAGCCCTCTGCAACAATTTTTCCTTTAAAAATCACTGCAATTCTATCACTCATTGCCTTGACTTCCTCTAGGTCAGCAGAAATCAGAAGTATTGCACGTTCTGTACCTACAAACTCCCTCATTCTTCGATGAATATATTCAATAGAACCAATATCCACACCACGGGTGGGCTGTGCGCAGATAACTAACTTTGGATTTTCGCTGAACACCCTTGCAATTACTACTTTTTGCTGATTTCCGCCTGACATTTCAGCAATTGTTGTCTTTGAAGACGGTGCTTTTATTGAATACTTTTCAATGCACTCATTTCCAAAAGCATCTGCTTTATTATAATCCATCCACCTACCTTTTCTGAACCGCTCTTTAAAATGATATCCAAGCATTAAATTCGTGCTGATTGAGTCTTTTTCGACTACTGCCATCCCCAATCGATCCTCTGGTATATGACCGATTCCCTTTCGAATAAAATCACTGGCATTTCCTATCACAGTTTCTCCATCGACAATCAATTCCATTGTATCCGGTTTTTGAAGACCCGTAAGACAACGTATTAACTCTGTCTGACCATTCCCTTCTACTCCTGCTATTCCAAGAATTTCTCCCTTATGGATTTTCAGATTGATATGATCCAGTACCACCTTTTCCGATGCTGTAAGCAGAAGATCTTTAACTTCAAAATATACATCTGAACTTATATTTTCTGATCGCATATGCTCGTTTACTTTTATTTCACGTTTCACCATCATAGTAGCCAGATCATTAATTGTCACATCCTGCGGAATACAGTGTCCTGTAATCGCTCCATCCCGCATAACTGTAATCCTGTCTGCAATTTCCATTACTTCCTGTAATTTATGAGTTATGATTACAATACTGTTTCCCTGTTCTTTAAATTTTCTCAAAACAGTAAAAAATGCTTCTGTTTCCAGAGGTGTTAAGACAGCCGTTGGCTCATCAAAAATCAATATCTTTCCTCCGCGATATAAGACTTTTAATATTTCTACACGCTGACGCTCACCCACAGAAAGATCCTCAATTTTACTATCCAAATTAATATCAAAGGAAAACCTGTCTATCATTTCCTGTACAGCCCTGCGCGCCTCTGCATATTTTATTTTCCCTTTTGCAGACGGCTCCGCTCCTGCAATCACATTTTCCAAAACTGTAAGCATTTCAGCCTGCATAAAATGCTGATGCACCATACCAATCCCAGCTGAAATTGCTTCAATTGGCGTGGAAAATCTTACCTGCTTTTGATTAATATATATTTTACCTTCATCCGGCAATGTCATTCCATAAAGTACTTTCATGAGCGTTGTTTTCCCCGCCCCGTTTTCCCCCAACAAGGCGTGTATTTCGCCAGAATAGATCTCCAGATTCGCATGATCAAGAGCCAACACTCCCGGATATTGCTTTGTAATGTTTTCTAATCGAACAACTTCCACTTTCAGCTCTCCTCGCCAATTCAATGATATCGCAGTATTATCCAACAACAATTAATTTAACAGCCCAGCGTTCCCCTTGCTGTCATTCTTTGTTCGACCGTTTTCCTCTATCCATCCATCAATTTCTTCCACTGAAGCAGGAAGAGTAAGTTTCCCGTCCTTTATCATGTTTCTTAAATTATCTGTTTTTTCGATGATTTCTTCCGGTATATCAACTCCTGTACCTTCAAAGGTAACATCTACTCCTCCGTTTGCGATTACTCCCATCTCAATTCCTGACTCCCAGGTCCCATCAATCACAGATTTAACATCGTTATACACTCTGTCACCTAGCTGTTCCAAAGCAGAAGCTACTATTACATCCGGAGCTGTTGCGTTTACGTTAGAGGTTCCTCCAATTACCAGACGTTCTGATTCTTTTGCCTGATTTGTGAGTCCCAAACCGGAGCTTCCTGCAAAATTCATAATAATATCCGCACCTTTATCATACATAACCTTAGCAGTATCTTTTCCCTTTGCTGGATCTCCATAGGAACCAACAATACCGGTCAATACTTCTACCTCGGGATTTGCAATCTTTGCACCTGCAGTATATCCAAGAACACCATTCTGCATATTAGGATTATCAACACCAATCATAATTCCTACACAAGCTTCTTCATTTACCTTATCCACAGAAGTATCTGTTGTAAGAAGTCCTGCAAAATATCCTGGTAAAAAAGCCAGCTGAGAAAAATCTTTTCTGATTACCTTTACATTATCAGCCTCAATATTCATATCAACTGCTGAAAACTTCTGTTCAGGAAATAATTTTGCAATTTTCTCCAATGCAGACTGGGACTGCTGATCCAATGACAAAATCAGATCATAACTTCCATCCTGTGCAAACTGGCTAATCAGAGGTTCAAAATCAGAAACAGACTGCGGCTCGGCATATTCAAGTTCAATTCCCAGTTCCTGTTCCGCCCGTTTTAATCCTTCATACGCAATATCATTAAATCCCTGATCTCCCAACCCTCCGGTTCCTACAATAAATCCAATCTTCACCTTGTCTTCTGTTTGGATTTCCTGTGCTTTACTTTCTCCTAATCCAGAAACAGCAACTGTCTCTGATTCATGAGTAATCGTTTTACCACCACATCCTGTAACACTCATTACCATTCCAACTAACATAACTTTTGCCATGATCTTTTTCATCTTTTTTCTCCTTTCATTTCCAACACATTCCAACTTTATTTGTTTTTATAGCCATATTATACCATATACAATCTTTATTTCAATCCATTTTTATTTGTTTTTGTTGTTTCGTGATTGTTTTGAATTTGTTTTTTTGTTGATTTTGTTATAATGTCCAAAAAAGTTTTATTTATTAATATTTTTTAGTAATATTGTTATATATATAAGCATGCCTAATTTATAATAAATTAAAAAAACCACAGCATTTTTAAATATTTTTAATAATATTCAAAAAGGCATTGTCTCACCAAAGTGGTTCTTTCTGAACTTTGGGTATAGCGTATAAAACATTAGGGGCTGTTGCAAAATAGATGAGTAATCATCTATGGAGCAGCAGCTCCTTTTTTATGTCCTAAAAACAGAAAACGGACTCCGAAGAGTCCGTAATCCATGGTATAATAAGATATGTCGAGTAAATTAAAATACCATAAGAATTATACCGAATTCGGCGAGCCTTATCAACTGGTTTTGCCATTAAATTTGGAAGGTTTGATTCCTGATGATGATTCTGTTCGACTGCTGAGCCACGAATTGGAGGATTTAGATTACAGCTTGCTGTATCAGGCTTACTCTGCCAAAGGCAGAAATCCGGCGGTCGACCCAAAGACCATGTTCAAGATTCTTGCCTATGCTTATTCTCAAAACATTTATTCTTCAAGAAAGATAGAAAGCGCCTGCAAACGAGACATCAACTTTATGTGGCTGCTGGCCGGGCAGAAAGCCCCTGATCACAGCACGATTGCTCGTTTTCGCACCGGCTTTCTGGCAGATGCCTGTGAAAATCTCTTTTACCAGATGGTAAAACGATTGGAAGATGCAGGAGTCCGTAAAGCTTCTAAACAGGGAATATCTGCAAAGCTTTTCGGTTTCGCCAGAAACAAGGACACAGGATTTGCAGGATATCGTTCTGTTTTTGGAAGAACGGTGCCGGACAGAGAACACGTTTTTTGTTCATGGGCGTAGAAAACGGAAAAGCAGAAATCAACGGTATTTTGAGCTTTTTCACAGATTCCTTGATCGGCAGACCATTTATGACTGGCATACGGCAAGTTTTCAGGGAAGAAACAATTATTGTAAAACAGATCCTGATGCAACCTTTATGCACATGAAAGATGACCATATGAGAAATGCTCAGTTAAAGCCGGGATATAATGTACAGATTGCAGTAGACAGTGAATATATCGTGGCAGCTGATATTTTTCAGGATAGGAATGATGTCTGGACACTAGTTCCCTTTTTAAAGACAATGGAAAAAATCTGGAGTTTCGTTATCCAAGTGTGACAGCTGATTCCGGATATGAAAGTGAAGAAGCGTATACTTATCTGAGAAGCGCAAAACAAAAGCCGTACATAAAACCACAGACTTATGAAAAGTGGAAAAAGCAGAGCTTTAAACAGGATATCAGCAAGCGGGAAAATATGGGATATGATGAAAAAACGGACACCTACACCTGCCATGCCGGAAAATCGTTATCCCCCATTTTTATGAAAAAACAGAAAAGTAAAAGCGGCTATGAATCAGAAGTAACTGTTTACGAATGCGAAGATTGTACCGACTGCCCCTATAAAGAAAGATGTACGAAAGCAAAGGGAAATAAACGGTTATATATTTCAAAGAGTTTTCTGGAGAAACGTCAGGAATCTTATGAAAATATCCTGAGCGAAACAGGAATAAACAGGCTGGACGCTAATCGGGAGCAAAGGGAACGCTATCACGAACTCAGCCGCAGCGGTGATGATGTTCCTCTTGATTACGGGGCATCTGCCAATGAACTCTTTTTCCCAGATATGCTAAACGACGTACTGGAAAAGCAGCTCCGAAAGGGAGATTTTATTGATGCCATTTTCTACTGTCCTTACGACATCCATGAACTGGTAACGGAAGAATACCTATCCAAAATCCTCTGGGAATTGAATGAGGAACACAAGGAGCTGCTCTTTCTCTGCGCTGTCCGGCTGTTTAGCTCAACAAGGATCGCTAAAATACGGAATCAAAGCGACCGGAACATCCGCAAGGTGCGTGGCACAATGCTCAAAAAGATACGAAAAAAGCTGCTTCCTGCACTTTAGGATAAGGCAGAAAAGCAGCAGCCAATGACCTTATTGGAGAAAGATTTTTTAGAAGAAAATATGACGGAGATTGATTCTGAAGAAAAGCAATAGTATAATCGGTAATATAAATTGAAATTATTTAGGTTACAATACATGACGGAGGTTTTTTTATTACGAAGAACCTTTTTGAACGAACCAGTTCTAATTGGGTGCGATATAGTGAATATGAATGGAGGGCGGCAGAGGACGGAACTCTGTATCTCACGCCCACCAAGACGGCACAACCGGGTATTTATGATCCGCTAGCAGAGTATCAGCAGATTGTCTTAGACGCTATCAATATCGGACGAATGGAATCGCAGGGCAAAACTCCACAGGAGATACAAAAAGCTATTGGACAATTTGCAGTAAAGTATGGTTTGCTTGGTCTTATGACAGCTTTGCCGACCACACCAACATTTATGGACTATGAAGCAGTTTATCTGTCGAAAAATCACTTTATCAAAGAAGAAACCATGTCCACTAAGGATTATCTGCATCTGTTCTTTCCATTTCACAATCCGGATGTGGTCAAGCGTGGTGTAGAATCCATGTGGAACATACAGAATGACCGTGTGATGATGGCGCTTGCTATAACCATGAGCGATAAGCCAATGGCAGTCAATATGAGCTTTCAAAGAGAATATGCCGAGCCATACGAATGGATGAAACAGCAATTTATTGATTTGGCGTTCACTTTCCTGACTTCTGTTATTTTTTACGAAGATTACGATGATATGACACCAGATCAAAGACTTCTGATGCAGGAAGGAATGACAGCCTTTGGCGGTATTGCACCAACTTACCGGATTGCACTGCTTGACAAGCCAACGATTATCTGGGATTTCCACTCCCTTATGCTTGGGATTCAGATGATGTTCAGCTTTATGCTGACAGACAGCGAAACCCCGGTTAAGCTTTGCAAACATTGTGCGAAAGCCTTTATTGCAAGCAGACCAAGCACTGTATTTTGCAGCCCGCAGTGCAAGAACAAGCATAATGTTTACAAAAGCAGAGCGAGAAACAAAAGTGAAGAATAGGAAGGGAATGGAATGGATATGAACGAAGAATATGGGCTAACTCCTTATGAAACAAGGGAAATCCTGTTTTATAAAACCGATAATGGTGAAGTTCGGGTTGAAATCCTTTTATATCAGGAAAACTTGTGGCTGACGCAGGCAAAGATGGCAGAATTATTTGAAGTGCAAAAGGCGGCTATTTCAAAACATTTGAAAAATATTTTTACATCCGGTGAATTGCAGGAAGAAGCAGTTGTTTCCAAAATGGAAACAACTGCGGCAGACGGCAAGCGGTACAATACAAGCTATTACAATCTGGATGCCATTATTGCTGTCGGATACCGTGTTAATTCTAAAAAGGCTACGATGTTCCGCATTTGGGCAAATCGAGTATTAAAAGAATTTATTATTAAAGGCTATGTGATGGACGATGCACGACTGCGAGAACCAGAAAACCTCTTTGGTAAGGACTATTTTGAGGAACAGTTGGAGCGTATTCGTGATATTCGCTCCAGCGAACGCCGTTTTTATCAAAAAATCACGGACATTTACTCCCAGTGCAGTGCTGATTATGATGTGAACAGTCCTGTTACAAAAGAGTTTTTTGCCACAGTACAGAATAAGCTTCATTACGCTGTCACTCATCATACGGCGGCTGAGATTGTTTATGGACGAGCCGATAGCACAAAACCAAACATGGGCTTGACAACTTGGAAAAATGCTCCGCAGGGGCGTATTCGCAAGTCGGATGTTTCAATCGCCAAAAACTACTTGAACGAAGAAGAAATGATAAATCTGAATGAGATCGTGACAATGTATCTGGACTATGCCGAAAGGCAGGCACGGCGGGGAAATATCATGTATATGCAGGATTGGGTTAATCGTTTGGATGCGTTCCTCCAGTTCATATACCAATTCGTGCAGAACGATTTCTTCCGTTCTACCGATTATCCTTGCTTCATCAATATAATGTATTTCCTTTTCTGAGATTAAAAGCACCTTCTCTTGTGGTTATGAGTTAATTATAAAACACCAATTTACAACTTTTTTCATAAAAAGAAAATGTACAAGGCTTTCTGATGTATAATGAATTTGCACAAAAACATTAAAAAGGAAATGCCAGATAGTTTTGAGGACGTGGGAGAGATTCCGCGTCCTTTTTTGTAGTTTTATTGCAATAAAGAACAAAGATTCGATGCACGAGGGCATACTTTGGGACTCGTAAAATGCTAAGCTATAGCCATCATAAGAAACAGGCATTTAATTTACGAAAAACAGGAGGACAGGACAAAATGGAAAAATTTATTTACTGGATAAAAAGGACACTGCATCATTCAAAGCACTGCAACAGCTTATGTATGCTGTGCAAGTATTATGATGAATGTAAAATCGACGGACCGGTATAATAGCAGGAGGACACGACAATGAAAGAAATGTATTTTACAATAGCAGGATGTAACCATTATTACGGAAGCGATTTCATGGAAAAAGGCATGAAGGTCAAGCTGGTCAAGGAGCCGGACAATGAGTATGACAACGAAGCAATACAGGTAAAGATTAAAGGACTTGGCAAAGTAGGCTACGTAGCCAACAGCCCATACACCGTGAAGGGTGAGTCAATGAGTGCCGGCAGACTGTATGACAAAATCGGTGGTAAGGCAAAAGGAAAGATTGTGTTTGTGACAGACGGCGGAGTGATTTGCAAAGTAATTAGTGATGGTAAGGACAAGCCGGTGATGATAGAGGAAGATAAAGTAAAAGATGAAAATCTCTAAAAAGACTGTATGACTCAAGTACTATGTGGTAAAATAATAAGCAGGACACAGAGGAGGTACATATGAATTATCTGGTAATCGATTTGGAAATGTGCAGGGTAAAGAAGCTCTATAGAAAAACATATAAATACGCCAGTGAAATAATACAGATTGGCGCAGTTCTCTTAGATGAAGGATTCAACAGAATAGCCACAATGTGCGAGTATGTAAATCCTGAATACGGCGTGCTGGACAATTTCATAGAGAGCATGACAGGCATAAAAAACCGCGATATCAAACAGGCTCCGAAGCTGACAGAGGCACTTGAACATCTGACAGACTGGCTTGGAGACAGGGAGTACAAGGTCTATGCCTGGAGTGATTCTGACAGAACTCAGATACTGCATGAGATAAAAGCAAAGAATATAGAGAGCGCAAAGATAGATGACTTTATGAAAGCAGACCGCTGGATTGATTATCAGGATGTGTTTAAGAAGAGATTTGATTTAGACAGGTGCTACAGCTTGGAGGATGCTCTTGAAAGTGCAGAGATAGAGCCGGAAGGCAGATTTCATGACGGACTGGACGATGCAGTAAATACCGGAGCACTGATAAAGAAGCTGGAGCTGAATCCGGATTATGAGATTGCCAAGTATGCACTTCCGGAGTCGGACGAGCATCTGAGCTGTACTATTGGGGATTTGTTTGAGGGATTGCAGTTGAATTTTGGGTAAGCCGGTTATGAGTAATGGCATGAATGTATAGCAGATTACAGGATGTGGGAGAGATTCCGCGTCCTTTTTTGTGTAGATGAATAGTACATATGTGTATGAACCTATTTTTTTGGGGGGAGTAGATTGATAAGTTATAAGCAAAGGATACTATAGAAGATTCTCTGTTAATGCAAGCGAAAAGAGAAAAATTGCTAATCTCTTCTCGCTTATATTAGCTTGCATAGTTACTATACAACTATATCAAACTGAAGCATCATGCCACCAAAATTGTCAATAAAATAGGCATATTGCTTTGGATGAGTTGCTTTCAGTTTTTGATAACGATTGGATTCTGGAGCTTCAAGGTGAACTCCGAACCCACAAAACATACAACCATTTCTTGTATAACCCATATTGTATAAATCTGGGATCTTAACATTATATTTTTCAATATATTCATTGATATCATTATCCGTCCAAAAAGAGAGTGGCTTACATTGGTTGTCTTTAAATTGATAAAAAACATTACAGCCATATTCAAGCCATGCTTTTTCACGTTGGTAACTTTCGGATGCTAGGATTCCTAATATAACACATTTCATTCCTAATTCTTTTGCTTTACGGCGAAGTGGCTCCTTTTTTAGCTTGTCACAACACTTATCAGAAATAGGTAATTCCATATATTTTTGATATTTCTTGAAGTTGCGCTCTATGTAATCAATAGAGTTTTGCTTGGTACGAGGTGTTTTTGCGTGTTGATATGTTCTGATGGCGTTTGAAATGCGTTTGGAGAACATAGGATACCCATAGTGTTCCACTACTTTTTTAAAATTCCACATTTCTCCCTTAGAATCTATAGGATAGACAATCATGATATTGGTATGATTTTCTTTGATTTCCCATTGTATGTGTTTTAAGGTTTCAGGATATTCGTTAGTGGTATTTGCAAATAAATGTAATATGTTAGGGTATAATTGTTTAGTAATATGAGATAACACCGTAGAGTCTTTTCCACCCGAATAAGATATGTAGCAATGTTCTTCTCCAAAAGTTCTAACAGCTTGATTAATAAGAAATTTTGTCTGAATTATTTTGGCTTCAAGAGGCATAGAACGCAATGAAGCTAAAGTGTCACGTCGGTAAGTGAGATATTGAGTACGTTCTTCTCCACATTTCTTGCAGTATCTTGAATCACGACTATAACGCATGTTTTCATCGTACTCTTCATCACATTTTTTACAAATAAACATTGTTTTAACCCTCCTTTTCTTTTTTAAACTAACAAATTTTTTGTATTTTTATTATAATACAAAATAATTGTTAGTCAAGAGCAGAAATACTAAATTTTATTGTAAAAAATGCATAATTATAGTACAATAAAATATTGGAAAGGTGGGCATTTCTATGGAAATTGGAAGCAGATTATCTCAATTAAGAAAGAAATATGGATACACACAAAAACAATTAGCAGAGGCTCTCAATTTGTCTCAACAAAGAGTGAGTAACATAGAAAGGAATACCACGGCACCAGATGTGGAATTTTTACATGGTGTAGCTGATTTGTACAAGATTTCTTTAGATGAACTTATTGGTAGAAGAACACTTATCACTGGGGAAAGCAGCTATGAACAGCAGATATTAAATGTCGTTGAAACTATGGACGACACAAAAAAAGAGCTGAGTTTGCGTTTGTTAAACGAAGTGGCTCAATAAAGAGGTGATAAAGATGGCGAATAGTTATTTTAACGAAAATACGCTTGAGGAGTTAATTGAAGAAATTAAGTATGTCTACAAGTCCGATGACAGACCATGGGTTATAGGATATAGCGGTGGCAAGGATTCTACAACCGTAGTAGAACTTGTTTATAAGATGTTATTGGGATTAGATCCAGATGATAGACATAAAAATGTTTATATTGTATCTTCGGATACTCTAATTGAAAATCCACTTATAAAAATATATTTAAGTAAAATGAATGATTTGTTGGGACAGGCAGCAGATAGAGATGGGCTGCCAATAAAGTCGGCTATGGTTACACCTCCACCAAACAATTCGTTTTGGGCAAATGTAATTGGAAGAGGATTCCCTACACCTAGAATGAATGGAACATTCAGATGGTGTACAGATAGATTAAAAATAAATCCTAGTGGTGAATATATTCAAAGAGTTATTGATGAGGAAGGAAAAGAAGTAGTTGTTCTTCTTGGAGTCAGAAAAGCAGAAAGTATAGCACGAAAGAGAAGAATTGAAGGCAGAGAACTTGCAAATAGACTTCTTAATCGACATGAAACCATACAGGATGCATATGTTTATAACCCTATTGTAGAACTTACAACAGATGATGTATGGGATGTTTTACTTAGGTGTGATGGCGGAAGAACACCTTGGGGATCAGATAATAGCGAGTTGGTATCGCTTTATGCGGATGCAGATAGTGGAGAATGTCCTTTTGCTGGTATTCATGCAGGCGGTCAGACACAGAGCTGTGGTAATTCACGTTTTGGGTGCTGGGTATGCACAGTTGTTAAAGAAGATAAGTCGTTAAATGGATTTATAAAGAGTGGACATAGAGAGTTGATACCACTTGCTGAATTTAGAAGTTGGCTTATGAGTATACGAGATAATGAAGAATATCGAGAGAAAAAGAGAAGAAATGGAACGGTATATCGTGATAAGCAAGGTAATATGGGATTCGGTCCATTTAACTGGAATGCAAGAAAACTTATTCTTCGAAAGTTGTTAGAAACTCAACAGGTTATGGGATATGAACTTATAACATTAGATGAACTGAAAGCAATAGATGAAATCTGGGATCAAGAATTAGACTTATCTCGAAGAGTTTTAGTGGAATTATATGAGGAAATAACAGGGAAAAGACTTCCTTGGTATGACTATAAAGAACCTTTGATTGATAATGAAACTGTTGTTGAATTAGAAAATCTGGCTCAAAAAAATAATGTGCCAGAGGAATTGATTCGCAATCTGTTATTATCGGTTTATCGAAATAAAAACTATTCAAATCAAAAAATACTTAGAGATGGAATAGATAGGCTATTGAATCAGCAATGGCTACATTATGAAATAATAGAGGAGATTGAAAATGAAAATCAATAAAGTAAAATTACATAATTTCAGCTCCTATGAGGGTAATAATGAATTTGATTTCGAGATAACAGATGCTGGAAAAAACATTGTACTCATTGGTGGAAAAAATGGGGCAGGTAAAACGTCTCTTTTTACGGCAATAAAAGTTGCTTTGTATGGACCATTAGCATATGGATATGTAGGTGTAAATAGTCATTATATTTCTAAAATTAAAGACTTAATCAATTCAAAAGCATTTCAACAGGAGGTTGTGGAATCGGAAGTACAGTTAACGCTACAACTTAAGATTGAGCGTGATATTAGAAATTATGTGATAACTAGAAAATGGGATTATACCAATCAAAAGCTTACAGAGGAATACACAGTAGCAAGGGATGGAAAGTTACTGAACGATCAAGAATTATCATATTTTGAGAACTATTTGCGAAGCATTATTCCTCCAGATCTGTTTGAGTTCTTTTTGTTTGACGGAGAAGAGGTTGGTAATATTTTCTCCACCAGTGCATACAACACATATGTTAGAAATGCAGTGTTTACCATGTGCGGAATGGATGTGTTTGAAATTATACGTAAATTCACACGTGGGTATGTAACAAAGAACAATTCTAATGATGACGATGAGGTCTATGACACATATGAATCGGTAAAGCAGCAGATAGAAACATTAGAAACCGAAAAGGAAAACCTTTATATCGAAGTAGGCAATTTGACAAAAGAACTAGAAAACATTGATATTCAACTTACTGAATTGGCGACTGCTTTTAAAAATGCAGGAGGAATTTCACGTAAGGAAAAAAAACAGTTAGAAGAGGAGTATGCTCTAGCTGAAAAGGTAAAAACGGAATCACTTACAAATATTAAGTTGTTTGTGGAAGGACTTATGCCATTTTATATACTGAGAGATTTTGCTGATCCTATTATGGCACAATTAGATTTTGAAGAAAAAGGTGAGATATTTTATTACGTTCAAAGTAAGCTGAAACGAGATGTAATATCTGATTTACTAAAAGGCGATGTGTCCGATGCAAAAGTAGATCAGTTAATGGATCATCTGTTGGATACATTTAGACCAAAAGGTTTCCGTGAAGACATGGAAATGATGTTTGATCTATCAAAGGAGGATATTGGTCGAGTAAATGGAATTGTATCGTCTTTGGATGATTTCGATGTATCAGCAATGGTTGATATGGTCAATAAAAGGAGGGCAGCTTCTGAAAGAACAGCAGAAATTAATAGAATTTTGAAAAACTCGATGAGCGAGGAGGACATTAATGAATTTGCTCAGAGAGAAAATGAAATTTTAAAGAAAAAAGATGACCTATCAAGTATACTGTATGATTCACAATATAGATTAGAAGAAATTGATAGAGAATTGCAAATGCAAGAACAAACTAGAGATAAAGCTATGCATATTCTTAAATCAAATGCTCAGAATAGGCATGTGTACGAGCTAAGCTCCGGTATTTCTTCTATGATGGAACAGTTCTTAGAAGAGAAGACTGTGAGTATAAGAAAGAAACTAGAAAAGGCTATTGTTAAAAAACTGAAGTCAATTTATAGAAAGAATAATTTGATAACGCATATTGAAATTGGAAAGAATTTTGATTTCAATTTGTATCAAGATGAGGAATACAATGGCAAGGAACTTTTGACACTATATAAGAATTTGGGTAATTCTGAATTTACAAATCTTATTGGAACTAAAGGTGAAAAGCGACTAGTCAAAATGTTGGAAGGTACTTCAATAAATGTGCTAAAAAATAAGTCTGAATCTGATTTTGGGCAGGAACCAATTCGATTGTATAAGAAGATTGAATTGGGGAGATTGTCAAAGGGAGAGCGTCAGATTTTTATCTTGGCATTATATTGGGCGATAATTGAGATATCAGGACAGAATATCCCGTTTATTATTGATACTCCGTATGCGAGAATTGATGCAAATCATAGGAGAGAAATCTCAGAGAAGTTCTTCCCTAATATTAGTGATCAGGTAATTATTCTGTCTACGGATGAAGAAATAAATGAGGAGTACTATAAGATAGTAAAACCTTATATCTCTAAAGAGTATCTGTTAATCAATGACGAAAACGAAAACAGAACTACAATTAAGAATAATTACTTTTTTGAGGTGTAACCAATGATATTTAGATTAAAAACATCAAAGAGAACACAAGAAATCTTTGAGGAACTAGAAAATAGAACAAAGTACAAACCATATACATTGGTAAAGCATGCAATAGCGTGGTCTATATTAGAAAAAACATCTGTTGCTGATTATAAGTCAGATTCTGACGGGCTAGATCTAAATAGGCAAACAATTACTGGAGATAATGATACATATTTTAAGGTGCTTATAGAACAGGTGGAAGGAAGATACTTGACAGATGAAGAGTACTTTCCACAGTATGTTAAAGCGCATATAGATAGGGGAAGTAAGCTATTACTTGATATGTACAATCACGCTGGAAATATGGATAAGTACATTTTGCAAGTATTGGGTGAGGGAGATACGGTATAACAGGAAAGAGGAAAAATTATGGGAACAATGGTTGGAACGGTAATAACTGTTAAAGAATTATATGGGGTAAAGAGCGCAGAAATTCAATTTAGAAATGGTACTAATAGCACACCATTAATAACTTTGGAAGAAAACAGAAAATACATTGTCCCATATTTTCAAAGAGAAATTAGATGGACAAAAGATAATTTAATAACCCTTATTAATGATGTTAGGAAGGGATCAAAATTTCTTGGAAACCTAATATTCACAAAAAGACAAAGCGATTATGAGATTCTTGATGGACAACAACGTACTACGGTAATCGCACTAATAGTTTTGTTTTTAAAGAGTAAATACTCGGAACGGTTTGATATATTTAAGACTTGTGAAATAACAGTAGAAAGTTTCCCAGGATTTAGAAATTTATGTAATCATTTTTTTGATTTAGAAAAGATACCTGAATCTGAAATGAAAGAAATAATCGGAAGTGATTGTTATGGACAGTATGATAAATATATGGAAATATGGAATGCCATGGAAAAAGTTGATCTCTTTGCAAATATTGCAGAGGCAGAGGATTTTCTCAAGAATTTGGAACAATCACAATTGAATGTGATTATTGAAACAGATTCTGCGGAGAGAAGTATTGAGGCATTTTTGGATGTGAATCTTAAAGGAGTGCGGCTAGATGCGGAAGACATCTTTAAGGGATATCTGTTTGCGCAAGACAACTCAGAGGAATTATTTAAAATCTGGAGTAAATTAAAACAAGAAAATAAAGTATTAAATACGCACATTGATTATCCATTTATGATGCTTTTGGAGCACTTTTTACAGTGTGAGTTATCAAAACATGAAAGTTATCGTTTGATAGAATTCTCAACAGATTTTACGTTGAAGAATGAAAAAGAGATCGAAGGTAACAAGTATAGCTCTGGAGAACATATAGTTAAAATTATACATAATAAAAAATATATTAGAGAAAAATTAATTGCATTGGATAAGATACAAGAACTTTTAGTTTCTATTGTAACAGAAACGCATGCACCGGCTGCAATAAGAGGATATTACAAGAAACTGGCAGATGCAGATAAGAAATTTAAGGTGGATAACGATGAAATAGATATTATGTATAATTTGCTTCGAAAAGTAGTATTAGACAAGAATAAAGCTCCAAATTGTTTAATAATCAAATACTTGTTGGAAAGCTTCATAAATTTAGAATTTCGTAAGGGCAATTTTGATTCAATATATGGGGTTTTTGTAACATCTACATTATTTACTTTATATGAAACAAAGAAAAACAGTGATGGGCTTTATAAAATTATAAGATCAGATGACTGGGAAGGACAAATGGTAAATTATGCCATAACTTGTTTTGAGGGAAGAGAATTAACGAGTAGGCAAATATCGGCTGGCTATCAATTTGTTCTAACTAAAAGCCAAAGTATTTCACAGGAAAAGCAGGAGTTTAGATGTAAATCTATTGCTACGATATATGATTATTTTGATATTGACAATAATGGAATACGAATCAAACCCCATAAAACTAAGGAATTAGAACAATTTTTGAATAATTCTGAAAAATATAGTGTGGAACACTTCATCATAAATGATAGTGGAAAATGTGAATGTAAGTTAAGTACAAATGAGACGTTTGAGTATGAATATCCCGAGGAAATAAAGAAGTATAAGAATTCTCTATTTAACTATGTATTTATTGATAGAGAGACAAATGGAAATATCAAAAATTTGTACTTGCTAGAAAAAGTTGAAGTTCTTGCGAACCCTGACAAACATATAAAAGGATATTCAGAAAAAGTAATTCAATTAGTATCTGATAAATTAAATTTGCCAGATCCAAAAGAATTTGATAGCGAAGAGGAGGCAAAGGGAGAGTTAGATCGTTATTTTCAAATGAATTTCAGAAATCAATATGCACAATTTGCTGCTAGTGTAATTGAAATGATTTCGAAAGGAGAATAAAAATGATTTATTTAGATAATAGTGCAACTTCTCCTATTGATGAGGAAGTTAGAGATGCGATGCTTCCATATTTGAATGAGGAGTTTGGAAATCCGTCCAGTAAATATTATTGCAAAGCAACTCATGCTAAGAATGCTGTCGAGGAAGCCAGAGAAAAGGTTGCAAGGTTGCTAGGTGCAAAGCCGGATGAGATTATTTTCACAGCTGGAGCAACAGAAAGTACAAATTTTATTATTAAGGGATATTTGGATTATAGAAAGTTTTATGGAGATGGCAAGAATCATGTGATTACATCTCTTGTAGAACACAAGGCAACATTAAACACCTGTAAGTATTTGAATGGTGAATTATATTCAAACAATGATCCTACTACATCTTTATTTGGTGTAAAGAAAAAAGTGGATAGAGGATATGAGGCTTCATTTGTTGGAGTTAATCCAGATGGTGAGATTAGTGTTGAAGAAATTACTTCTGCAATTAAAGAAAATACAGCACTTGTATCAATGATATATGTGAATAACGAAATAGGGACGATAAGTGATGTTGAGTCAGTAGCGGAAATCTGTAATAAGAATAACATTGCACTTCATTCTGATTTAACACAAGCTTTGGGTAAGATAGAAATTGATGTTAAGAGAATGGGAATTGACTATGCATCATGTTCGGCACATAAAATATACGGACCGAAAGGAATAGGCGCAGCATTTATGAAGTCTGATGCTTATGGAATCGCACCCATTACAGCATTTATGCACGGGGGAGAACAAGAATTTGGATTCCGTGCAGGAACACATGCAGTTCATAATATTGTAGGTTTTGGCAAAGCAGCTGAAATAGCACTTAGAGATCTTAAGAAAAATGAAGCACATATAAAAAGTTTGGATGATATGTTGATTGCAGGTATTTCTACGATTGACGGTATTCATACAACCGTAGATATATCAAAGCGTTTACCTGGTATTGTTAGTTTAGTAGTGGACAAAACGAATTTTCATAATGAGAGATTTATTAAGAAGATTAGCGAAGATGTGGCTTTGTCGACTGGATCTGCTTGTAGTGCTGGAGAACCATCTTATGTAATACAGGCACTTGGATTGGCAGATAAGGTTACAAAAGTACTTAGAGTGTCTATAAACAAATATACAACAGCAAAAGATATAGAAGAATTTGTAGGCATACTTAAAGCTGAAATTTAGGAGGAATAAAACGTTATGGCATTAATGATGGATAACAAGCCAACTGAATATAAAGGCGAAGCATTAGTTTGGGAAAAACTGTCTTCATTATTGCCTAACGATGTTGTCGTCTACAATCATCGAGAGGTGGTTGATGATCGTGAATTTGATTTTACATTGCTTATAAAAAATGTTGGAATTATGGTCATTGAAGTAAAAGGATGGCAGTCTCAGTACATCTTTGATGTGAAAGGTCCTGATGAAATTGTGATTCAAGGAGAATCCCAAATTTATGGTTCTCCAGAGAAACAGGCAAGAGGATATAGATTTGATTGGCTGAATTTTTTGAATGACAAGTTTGCAATAAGTCCCGTTGTATTATCAATGGTATGTTATCCATTTATATCAGAAAAAGAATATAAGGATGTAAGGTTAGACATTGTATCATCTAGGGATTTTACTATTTTCTCAGATGACTTGAATTCAACAACTAAGCTAGGGCAGAAGATATCAAATGCATTTGTCAAGAAAAAGCCGTTAAATAGTACTCCATTTGATGAAAAAGCAATGGCTATAGTAAGACAACATTTTGAACCATCATATAGGGCAAAGGATGATCAAATTGTAGAGGTTTCGGATGCATATTCATTATTGAAGGTATTCAACAAAGAATTAACAGAAAAGGATTCAGATGAATTGATAGAAATGTATTTTGCCGGAACAAAGATTGTTGCATTTGTTAAGAGCGAAATAGATTTGCTATCCGTTTGTAATAAGCTGGAAGCAGGATTTAATGCCAGAGGTATTATTTCTGATAAAGGGAATGTGAGATTGGCAGAAATAGATGAAAGAAATGATTTTAGCTTTGTATCTGGCTCATATAGAATATTTAATTTTGAAATCTATACACATAATTTGGATTTGAAAAACGAAGAAATTATTGTAGAGGGACAATATACAGAACAACAAAAATTGATACTTGAAGATGTTGCAAATTCCACAAGCTGGAATTTTGAACAGTATAAGGTTGAGCATGCAATGGGTGATAAAAATGTACTTGTTCAAGCAGGTGCGGGAACTGGTAAAACTTACTCAATGGTATCTCGTATTGCCTATTTATGCATGAGCAGAAAACGATTTGTAAATAATCTTGTAGATGAGATTGCTATGGTAACTTTTACTAATGAAGCTGCTGATAATATGAAGTTAAGATTAAAGCAGTATTTTATGAATTGTTATATTCTAACCAAAAACAAAAAAGTGCTACATGAAATAGAGGCTGTAGACTTAATACAGATTTCGACCATACATAAATTTGCAAAAGCTGTTTTGCAAAGCTGTGCTATGGAATATGGACTGGGTGCGGATTTTGCAATTTCCTCAAGTGAGTATGCGAAAGAGAAGATATATGAGAAATATCTTAATAATTTTCTGGTTGAAAAGCAAAAAGAAGATGCGAATTTTGCACAACAACTAAGAATGCCTGTTCATAAGTTTAGAAAATTATTAATGCATCTTTCACAGCAATTATATAATAAAAGCTATGGGATTAAAGAACTTAAAGCAGAAAATCTGGGGACGTTTGAAGAATGGCCATTTTTTAATGATGTCATAATGAAGGTTATGATACCAGCAGAAAATGAATACGAAGAACAGCTATTCTCAAAAAATAAAATTGATTTGAAAGAAAGTATGCTATTACTGAACGAGGCAGTAAATGGAGCATTTAAGGAAAAATGTAGTCTTAAATATAAGTACTTATTTATTGATGAGTTTCAGGATACTGATGATGTTCAGATTGATTCTTTCTTAAAGTTGCAAAATGTAATTAAAGATACAAAGCTGTTTGTAGTTGGCGACTTAAAGCAGAGTATTTACCGTTTTAGGGGTGCGACAATTAGTGCGTTTGATCTGATTAGAACAGATAAAGAAAAATGGGAAGAATTTTCACTTACCATAAATTATAGAACTGATAAGAGATTATTAGATAAATTTGATGCAGTATTTTCTAAAATGGGCACAAAAGGGTATTTGCCATTTCGTAAAGGAAAGGATTCACTTACCAGTAGTGTTGAGACGTATATATCGGAAAATGAGTTAGTGACCAAATTAGAGTATGACGGCGATGAGCAGAGGATGGAACAGCTCTTTGCAGAAATCGCAAGGCAGAAAGATATTATAAAATATCTATCCAAGCATCATAAACTATCTTCTAAAGATATGATAATTGCTATTTTGGTAAGAGATAATTGGCAAATTCATAATATTTTGGAAGAAGCAAAGGTTCGAGGTGAGTTTATAGAAACTCAAGTAGGTGGAGATTTATATCAGCTTATGCCTGCTTTAGATTTGTATAAATTGGTAATTGCGCTGCTTAACCCGAGAGATCCAGTGAATCTTTTTAATTTGATAGATTCAAATTATGTAGGAATTCAGTTAGATATACAAGGATTACATGGTTTAGGCACAGAGGAGCAGGTAAAAAAGTTAACAGATGTACTTAATCAGTATTTTACAACTGTGATGAACACAACATGGGAAAAGATAATTATGGATACTAAGGTTCAACCAATTTTAATGCTGCTGAGGAGTATCTATGAAGGATGTCAGCCTTGGTATCAATATTCAGATACCGATAGAGAGCAAAGATTCTATAAAGCAAATTATGAATTGGTATTAGAGAAAATAATTAAAACATATAGTGTAGATTACTTAACTCTCAATGTGATAGAACACAGTATGCACATAAATATTATGACAAAGCAGGAAGAACTCGCACGAAATATTGAGGTTGAGACTGATGGTATACGAGTGATTTGTACTACTGTTCATAAAGCAAAAGGATTGGAATATGGATGCGTAATTATGCCATATATGGGTATGGATATTGCATCAATGAAGAAAGCTGATTTAGATGTGTATGTAGAAAATGAAAAGCTTGCATATGGAATTAGAATTGGAGATGAACAAAACAAGAAATATAATTCCAATTATGATGTATCGCAGGAACAAAATGAACGAGTTAACGAAGAAAGTCGAGTATTGTATGTAGCACTAACACGAGCTATCAGAAATGTTGTTTGGATGAAGGATATTAAATCAAAGAGCAAGATTTCGTGGCAGAATTTAATGGAGGTATAAAATGTCATTATCCATATATACTTACAGCAATCCATATGAAATAAATAATGAACCCTATTGGGATTCAATAAGAAACTGTGCTCATTTTTGTGTTTCGCAGACAATGGTAAATGGCTTGTCAGCAGTATATGATGAATTGGATAATGGACAATTAGCAACAGTAGAAGAATTAGTAGAAGCATTATACCCAAGATGGTTTGATACAAAAACATACATTGAACAGTACACAATTTTAACCAATACACTAGATAAAGTGACGCCAAACATTGAAGCTGATAGATGGAAAAAGATAAAACAATCTCTGCGCTTCAATAAGAGTGCATTGTTGGATAGTATTCGACTGATGGCTGAAATGGGACTGTTATTAAAAAATATAAAAATTAAAAAGATAACGGAAGAGCAAATGTATTTAGTTGCTGCTTATAATGCAATTCTGCGAGGCGAGAATGCCGAGATTTTTGCTTTAAAAAAGAATTTTTCTGAAAGTGAAATTGATAATGCTGTCAAAACAGCACTTGTGGCAAAAGATAAAAGGCGAGGTAAGAAAGTAAAATCTATAGAGCGTGTTGATTGTAATACTGTAGTTATTCATGGAATACATCAATTTACTCCAACAATTCTTTCAATGCTTGAAGAGGTTTCAAAATACAAGCGGGTCGTATTGTTATTTAATTATCAACAGCAGTATAACGAGATATATCAAACATGGTTGGATGTTTATACCTGTTTTGATTTGAATATAAAGAGTCAGTTCAATAACGAATTTAAGCCTACAACATTGCTGCAACCGAGCTACGAAGGAAATATGCTCGCAGATCAAATTGGAAGATTATCTAATGGAACACTCATTGAAAAAAGCAAGGATATAAATAATGTAAAGGTTATTGAGTTTGATAATATTACAGAATTTTCAGCATATGTTGCACGAATATATGAGGAGGCTGCTAAAGATTTTCACGCAGACGAAAATAAGAACGGCTCAGTTCTTTCGTACATGAAGGAACAGTTTTATTCTGCGAATAATTCTGTAAATGATATATTAAAAGTTTATTTTCCTGAACAATTTGGGGAAAGACATTTCTTAGCTTATCCGATTGGCCATTTTTTCGTAGCTGTTACTAATATGTGGGACAGTGAAAATGGCGGTATTAGAATCGAGAATATGAACGATATTGCAGAATGTTTGTATTCAGGAGCTCTCTATGAAAAGAAAGTAGGATTATTAATTACTACCTTCAATCAGACAAGAAATTATTTTTCTAGGGCGACAAAGTTGAAAGGCGATAGCGAAACAGATGGCGTAATTGATTTGCTGAAAAAGCTAAAGAAACAAATATCCAAGCTTAATAAAGGTAAAATAGAGTATATCGAACAATTATCGAAGTTATCATATTTCAATGTTGAATTAGATGAGATAGATGAGCTGATTGAAGCACTTGAGGTACTTAATACTATTACAAAGATATTCTATGAAGATTTTGAAAATGAGAATAATAATTTTAAGCATTTTTATGAGAAATTAAAGGATTTTGTAGAAACACAAATTCTACCAACTGCAGATGCAGAATCTGAGTTTCAAGATATTTTACTGAGATTATTAGTTAGACTAGAAGAAGTTGAAAAAATCGAGACAACTAGCACATTTGATTGTTTAAAGGATACAATGGCATATTATCTAAAACAGGAAAGTCAGAAGGGTGAAAGTGCGAACTGGATCGTCAGAGACTTTCAGCAGATTGACGGAGATATATTGAAAAGTTCAATTCAGGATTCAGATATAATCTATCATTTTGCGTGTGTGTCTGATTCTGATATGAATGTAAAACGAGAAGATCAATTTCCGTGGCCATTGACTATAGAGTTTTTTGAAAGTGCATATGAACCATTAGATTGGAAATATCAGGTTTATGTGAAATCAAGAAAAGAATTTAAACATTTTAAAAGATATGCACTGATTTATGGATTAGAGTTTAATAGATGTAAGTTTAAACTGAGTTTTATAAAAAACGATGATGATAAAGAAAATGAACTGTATTATATTTTAAAACTGTTAGGGGTTAAAACAGAAAAAAATATTCATGATACGACAGAGGTTCATGAGAAACAAAATATCACATTTGATTTGGGTAAAAATACAAATAATTTTGTGGATTTAGATGGATTTAGAAGACGCATATGTGGATATAGATTTGCATTAGAGTCATTAATAGAAAATGGCACTAAGTATCAAGATAGATTCCTGCAGACAAAATATCTAGAGATAATTTTGGCAAATAATGTGCGGCGTAAATTAGAAGGTCAAATTGCCACAGAAGCAATAATGAATGAGGCACTTGATGATTCGGCAGAACGATTGAGACGATATTTTAGATTTTTGAATGAATCCGAGATAACAGATATCAAATCGAATACTAAGAGTGCGATTATACATCAAGCATTGCAGGATGGTAAGATAAAACAGTTTCCAAAGGTAACAGATATTGATTCTGAAATGATGAGAAAGAAAGAGGAATTCATATACCTGCATTTGGAAAATGAAAATCAGGAGAATGTATTACTTGGCAAATTTAATGATTTGACGGTAGCAGAGAAAAAACAGTTTTTGCCGGATAATCTTAAAAATGCAAGTTACGACAAAGAAGCAAATATATGGTGTCAATGGTGTGCAGTAAGAGAGAAATGTATTGAAAATTACAAATCATTGGTTGAAATATAATGGAGGGTGAGCTTTTGGAAAGAGGAATGTACATAAGATGTCCAATAGCAGAATTTGATGATCCAAGAAATTTTATTGTAGGTCGCATAATTCAAACGGATGATTTTACAGAGAATGTAACAGTGGCATTTTTAGATCCATTTGGATTTAGAAATTATTATGAGAATATACCGAAGAAAGCAGAATTACCATATGACTATGTAAAGAGATGTACTTTACATCGAGAATCTTATGTTATTTATCGAGGAACTAGATATAAGATATTGTCAGCGCTTAAGAAAGATGAATGGTATTATTATTACCTCAAAGAAGAATTTACAGATAAAGTTATAAAAGCTAGAGAAGACGTCATAGATGCACCATTTAATGGTGGCAGAATTTCGCCAGCAGAGCAGCTTAGAAGTTATGAGTTTCAGAATCCTGCGTGGTATTTTGGAAGAAATATCGTAAGTAAAACTGTAAAAGTTCTTGATAATTCAGTATTTGGATTCAAAGAATTAGCAGGATGTAAGATATTTTTAAAAGAACACCAGCTCAGAACTATTATGCGTTGTTTACAAGAAAAAAACTGTAGAGTGATGTTAGCAGATGAAGTTGGGATGGGGAAAACTATTGAGGCTGCCTCTGTTTTAAAAGTTTATACAATACATAATTCAAATAAGAGAGTTTTAATAGCAGTACCACGCCCTCTTGTGGCACAGTGGAGAGCGGAATTACTTATTAAGTTTGAAATAACACCAGGAAATAACGTGAATGATAATTATGTTGAACTTATAGCTGAAGAAGATATTGAGGAATATATTAACACCCGTTGGGACTTTGTCATAGCGGATGAGGCTCATAAAATTTTAGCAAACAAAAGGTTATATACATATTTTCATTCGCTTAGTAAGCGTTCAGAGAATATTTTGTTGTTATCAGCCACTCCGGTTCAACAAAAGAAGGAAGCATATTTGGCGTTACTTCAACTTATTATGCCTGACAAATATGACCATTTTTCGATAGAAGATTTTCAAACTCTTGTAGAAAAACAAAAAAATATTACCAAGAGTACATACCTTGTATTACAGGATTTTGATGACTATATAGATAATATTGCTGATACTTTGGAAAATGATGAGTATCCTTTAGAAAATGATGATTGTACCGATTTGTTTGATGATATACAAAATGGTCTTAGAAGAATTTCTAGACTTATTGAGGATGAAGGTTTCGATAAGGTTTTATCAGAAATAAATCTGGAGAGTGAAGACTATGGTAAGGGTGCAATACAAGAGGCTCTTCTGTATGTATGCGAGAATTATCAGCTTGAAAAAAATATTATCAGAAATAGACGTAGATATATGGAAGAGGAACTTCCACATAGAACAGTCAGAGAAATCGAATATGAGCTTAATCCAGATAAGAACACTTATGAGCATACAACATATGAAGCTATTGTTGATTGGATAAGTGGACAGGAAATTTCTGCACAAGATTTTGAGATACATTATATTCCGTTACTTACAGCTTTTTTTAGCTCATCTTGGGCATTTAATAAGGAAATTGAGCGGCAAAGAAAAAGCGGATTAGCTATTAATCAGGATGTAGAAGAAAATGCAAAAGAATGGCTAAGTGCAGAAGAATGGATGCTTGAGGAGCTTGATAATGTACTGGCAGAGCCATATAACTATTCAAGTAGAATACTTAGCATAGTTGATTTTATTGATCAGGAAATATATGATGAAAAAGTAGTAGTATTTACAAATTATGCAGAAACCTTTGAAAAATATGGTCAAGTATTGAAAGAATATTTTGGAGATGAAAAGATAGCTCTCTTTAACAAAAATATGAACGAAGAAGAATTGGAATTGAGTATTTATCGTTTCCAAAATGATGATGAATGTAAAATACTTCTTTGTGATGAAACCGGTGGTGAAGGTAGGAATCTTCAGGGAGCAGACTTTGTAATTCATATTGATCTGCCTTGGGATGCAAATGCCATTGAACAAAGAATAGGGCGATTAGATAGATTAGGACGACCAGCGGATAAAGATGTATGTTCGGTTGTAACTTATGCAAAAGAAACTTTGGAAGAAGAGTTATATAATTTCTGGAATAAAGGACTGAATATCTTTACTCAGTCTTTAAGTGGATTAGAAATTATTATGAATGAAATCAATGAGAGCATTATTCATGCAGTAACAAGTGATTTCCGATATGGTATTTCTAATGCAATTAATGAGATTATAGAATCTTCACAGCGAATGGAAAAAGAAGTGAGAGAAGAGCAACACTTTGATTCAGCAGCGTTTATATATGCAACACTAAATCAAGAACTAAAAAGACTTTTACACTACTATACGTCTAATGAAAATGAATTGTTTGCCAATACAATGATGGGATGGGCAAATCTTGCAGGATTAAAGGGTCAGTTTAATAAAAACGGTGTTGTGAGATTTAATGAAAATTCATTCTCTATAAAGTCAGCAGAAAACTCAATGTTGATACCACCGAATTGGATGGAATATGTAAATCGTACATCAAATGCCTTCTCAAGGAGGGTTAGAGAATTATACGAAGAAAGAACTGGAAATAAAACATATACAGGTAGCAGGGAAATTGTAGGAACCTTTAATCGTGAACTTTCTATTGAAAATGATTATTTACACTTCTTTGCACCAGGGGATGAGGTCTTTGATTGTATTGTAGATAATGCAATGAATTCATACAAAGGAACTTGTACAGCTTTTGCACTTGAAGCGGACTTCGATTGGCGAGGAATCGTTTATACTTGGAATTTATATCCCAATGAGCTTTTGCTATTGGAAAATGGGATTCCATTAACTGCGATAAGACAATATAAGAGCTATGTTTCTGTTGATCAAGTCATAACTCCTATCAGTACACAAAAGTATGAGCATATACCTACAGATAAGGTATTAAAACTTATTGATGCCGTTTC
>ERZ835051.676-NODE-676-length-38739-cov-10.758427_pt1 | contig 38739 bp, 30 predicted proteins | sample MGYA00519575_ERZ835051 | MGnify/ENA primary metagenome ERZ835051 (study PRJEB31850, sample SAMEA3708769) | human gut metagenome | biome: human gut; feature: human-associated habitat; material: faeces | place: China | collected 2014 ... | reverse complement strand
ATATTTACAAATATCGTTAACAGATTGGCCATATTTTCTTAATAGTTCGGCCGCAATTCGGTATATGCTGTCGTTCGACAGAAAAAAATGAACAGCACCGCCTGCGGAAAATTCCGGCGGGCGGTGTTGCTCGGTAAAGGTAATGAGAAGATGGCGTATTAAAAATAGGAATGTGCTGACCAATTCACTTTTATGAAAGGGAATTCAATCAGCACGCCCGCAATTCCGACGGTCGGATGCGGCTCAAAGCGAGTCGCCGAAATCCATGCGGAATTTTGCTGCAAGCTTCTCCGGCCAGTCGGACACAGAATTCAGCTTGTCATAGAAATTGTGCGGTCCTTCGGTTTCGAACTTCAGTCCGCCGATAAGCTCCCTGTTGTCATACAGCCAGCAGATGCGGTCAATGAGATAGTTCATCTGCGAAACGGTGTATACCCTGCGCGGCACGGCAAGGCGAACGAGTTCCATTGCGCCGTAGGGCTCAACATCGACGTCGTCCCACGGCTCGTCAATTCCGCCGCGCTCCATGCCTCTTGCGCCGGAAGCAATATAAATTGCAGCTGCAAGGCTGCCCGCCGGATAGTCCTTGCGGGCGATATGCGGAACAAATTTCATTGCGTCGAGGTGACAGCCGAGACCGCCGGGCGGTGTGACAACGGGAATGCCTGCATCTTCAAGCTCATTGCAGAGATATTCGATGAATTGCGGGCCCTGAGCGATAATGTTTTCGTCCATTGTGTCGTCAAGCCCGACGCAGATAGCTTCCATCTCTTTAACGCTCATGCCGCCGAAAGTGGGGAAGCCCTCAAAGCTTGAAACGAAGGTTTTAATATGCTCGAAGAGCTTTTTGTCATTAAGAATGATTGCGCCGCCCCTGCCGAAGCCGAGTTTGCGTGCGGAGAAATAGATGATGTCCATTGCGTCCGAAAGGGTGCGCACGATTTCACGAATGCTCTTGTCGGAATAGGCGGTTTCGCGGGTTTTGATAAAGTACAGATTGTCCTGAAGCAGGCTTGCGTCAAGAACGGAAAGCACTCCGTATTTTTTGCACAGTTCGGATACTGCAAGCATGTTATCAAGCGCAATGGGTTGGCCGCCGATGAGATTTGTGCCGGATTCAATGCGGACAAAGGCGATATTGTCGCCCTGCTCTTTGAGCACGCGCTCAAGCTTTTCAAGATCGAAATCGCCCTTGAACGGGTTGGAACTCTGCCTGTTAAGCCCGTCTTCCTGCAAACAGATAACGTAGTCGCCGCCGCAGTATTTGATTTTGCCGACAGAGGTGCCGAACTGGAAGTTCATAGGAACGATCGAACCGGGCTTGGGCTGCACGAACGCAAGCGCAAGCATATGTTCACAGGCGCGGCCCTGATGAACGGGAAGAAAATAATCCTTGTTGAAAATCTCTTTGATTTTTGCAGCAAGGCGATAATAGGTTGCACTGCCGGCATAGCTGTCGTCGCCGACCATCATCGCGCCGAGCTGTTCGTTGGTCATTGCGTTGACGCCGCTGTCGGTCAGCATGTCGAGGTAAACATCCTCGCTGCGGAGGCAGTATGAATTGAAGCCCGCTTCGCGAATTGCGCTGACGCGTTCTTCAACGGACGGGATGCGTGTTTTTTGAACGATGCAAATCTTGTGCATCTCAAGGGGCAGGGATTTTCTGCGGTAATATTGAACCTTATCCATAGAATCTCCTTTCGGTCAATAAAATCATTCCGGTGAATGACTAAACAATCTGTTTGGATATAAACGCCGGCTGCATTCGTCCGTACGGATCGTGCAGTGTTCCGCCGATTACCCTGCTATTATACGCAGCAGTCGGATCGGGTGCAATTCAGGAACATGCGCAATTTCCGTTTGTTAACAGTTTTGCCACAATTCAAACTAAAATTATACTCAGTAATGCAGAAAATGCATTAATCAATGAATACCTCTCACTTTGAAAAACAAAACTGCGATTCGGAACTTCGGAACAACGAAGCTCGAACCGCAGCTGTCGGTGGTTATATCCTTTTTTCGGGAATCAAATGATTCGGAGAAAGTCGCATTGAATCATTCGGTAATATAGGCCTTTACAAGTTCGTAAGTGTTTTTTACGCCGTCAACGTGGGAACGTTCATATCCGTGGGAAGCGTAAACTCCCGCTCCGATAAGTCCGTGGCGCAGATCGTACCCGGCATCAAGCGCCGCATCCGCATCGGAACCGTAGAAGGGATAGACATCAAGCGCGTAATCAAGATTATGCTTCTTTGCAAGCTCAACAAAACGGGACGTAACATCGTAATTATACGGACCGTGTGAATCTTTTACACAGATGGAAACCTGATGTTCCTTGCATTCAAGTCCGTCGCCGACGCAGCCCATGTCAACGCTGATGATCTCTTCGGCATCGGCGGGAATACCGCTTGAGCAGCCGTGGCCGACTTCTTCAAATACGGTGAGATAGATGTAAACTTTGCGGGTCAAAGAAAGCTTTTCTGTTTTAATTGCCTTTGCAATGCCCATGAGAATCGCCGCACTGAGCTTGTCGTCGAGGAAACGGCTTTTAATATAGCCTGTTTCGGTGATTCTTGTGCGCGGATCAAAACAGACATAATCGCCCGTTGCAATGCCGAGTTTTCTTGTTTCGTCGGCGGAAAACACTTTTTCGTCAAGCACAAGCTCCATGTTATCGTAGCTGCGCTTCTGGCTGTCGTATTCGCCGTTGACGTGAACGGAAGGGTTGTTCATTTGGAAACAGCCTTCAAAAACCTTGCCGTCACGGGTATAGACACGTGCATTTTCGCATTCGGCGTTGTTTGCGTTCATGCCGCCGATGCGGGTCAGCTTAAGCCTTCCGTTGCTCTTGACTTCGGATACCATTCCGCCGAGGGTGTCAATGTGTGCAGAGAAGACAACCGGGCTGCCTTCGCCGCCGAGACAGCAGAGCACGCAGCCCTTGCGGGTAAGCTCAGGCTCAAAACCGAACTCGCGGAGCTGCTGCATGATGTAATCCGCAGCTTTGCGCGTGAATCCGCTCGGACTGTCTATTGCCATAATTTTCTTCAGTTCATCAAGAATATAGTTAAGCATTTTTCCTCTCCTCATGTAAAAACATCATTCGTTTAACAGCGCATCCGCAACCTGAAAAGCCGGAGTGCTTTCATCGATTCCGTTCAGCGCGTTTTTTTCGGTTTCATCGCCCTCGTCAATCGGGCTGTGCGCTTCGGTGTGTGTGCCCATGCTGATGAAAACCTGCATAAGCTCAAGGATTTCTTTTGTAAGCGGTTCGCCCTCGAACGCTGCCGCAACACCGATTTCGGATTCGCCGCAGGCGCGTACGATTTGAACAAGTTCCTCAAAACTCATTCCGGGAACATACAGGCTTTCAAGATAGTTCTCAGCGCCGTAGCATTCAAACCCGTGTGATTTAAGCTTTGCAAAATCGAGCTTTTCTTCAAACTCGGCGGCGAAAAGCTTGCCGTCGATCGACACTTGCAAAAAGTCAACGGCAATATCGCAGATTCCGTTCACGGTCAGAACAGGGATGGGATAGTATTCAAGAAAGTTGTCCCCGTTCACGGTAACGGTGTGGCGGTCATAATAGCCCCATTCAACATTGTAACCGAGCTTTTCAAGCGTGTTGCGCAGCATGATGGCACGTTCACTCAGTGTACGGTACGAATCGTTGACGACGTTCACATTCTTAGGTATTTTCATAATTCAGGACTCCTTTTGCAGTTTGATTTCTTCAGACAGAAACGTAAAACCTGTTTTGCGCTTCGTGCAGTTTTTTATATTCGCCGCCGGCGGCGAGAAGTTCATCGTGGGTTCCCATTTCGGCAATTCCGTGTTCGTCAACAACGGCAATTTCATCCGCGTTACGAATTGTGGAGAGACGGTGTGCAATAACAAGCGTTGTTCTGCCCTTGCTCAACCTGTCGAATGCCTGCGTGATGCGCGCTTCGGTTGCGGAATCCAATGCGCTTGTTGCTTCGTCCAAAATGAGAATCGGCGGGTTTTTCAGAAAAATCCGCGCGATGGAAACACGCTGTTTCTGCCCGCCGGAAAGCGTTATGCCGCGTTCGCCGACGATGGTGTCATATCCGTCGGGCATCTTCATGATATCGTCGTGAATTTCCGCCGCAACGGCTGCCTGCACGATTTCTTCATCGGTTGCATCGATTCGGCCGTAACGAATGTTTTCTTTGATGCTCGCGGCAAAAAGGAACACATCCTGCTGAACGATGCCGATATTGCGGCGCAGTGATGAAAGCGTAACATCGCGAATATCAATTCCGTCAACGGTGATGCTGCCGGAGGTTATATCATAAAAACGGGGCAAAAGGTGGCAAAGAGTGGTTTTGCCGCCGCCGGAAGGACCGACAAGCGCGAGTGTCTGTCCGTGCTTGATGCTGAGGCAAATGTTTTCAAGCACATTGCCGCCGGAACCGTACGCAAAGGAAATGTTTTTGAACTCAATGTCGCCCTTAACGTTTTTGAGCTCAATTGCATCGGGTTTATCCTGAATCTCGGCTTCTGTATCGAGCAGCTCCGTGAAACGTTTAAAACCGGCCATGCCCATTGTGTATTGTTCCGCAAATGCGGAAAGCTTGCGTATCGGGGTAACAAACGATGAGATATACATCATAAATATGATAAGCGTCGTTGTCGTCATTTCGCCTTTCATAATAAGCACACCGCTCACGGCAAGCACAATGACATTGAGGATGGTTGTGAAAAACTCCATTCCCGCCATGAACATGCCCATAGTTTTGTAATACGCAGACTTGGAGTTGACAAAGACGCCGTTTCCCTGCTCGAATTTTGAAATCTCATAATCTTCATTTGTAAAGGCTTTCGCAACCCGTGCGCCGCTTATGGAGGATTCGATCTGCGAATTGATAACCGCCATGCCTTCTTTGACCTTACGCGAGGTGCGGCTCATGCGTTTGCGCAGATTCATAACGAAAATCAACATAACAGGAACGACGGCAATAAGAACGAGCGCAAGCCTCCACTCTATTGTGAGCATTACAACAAACGCGCCGATGAATGTCAGCATGGAAATGAAAACATCCTCCGGACCGTGGTGAGCAAGCTCCGTAACGTCAAAAAGATCGTTTGTGCAGCGCGACAGCAATTTGCCCGTGCGTGATTTGTCGTAAAAGCTGAAGCCGAGCTGCTGAAGATGCGTGAAAGCATCGCGGCGCATATCGGCCTCAATATGAACGCCGAGTCTGTGCCCGAGTGCCGTGACGATATATGTTGCACCGGTGCGAAGGATATAAAGCAGGAAACATACCGCCATAAGAATGAAAAACGGGCGGTATTGCGGCGCGGTTGCGGAAAGATAGCGATCCAGTGCCAGTTTGGACAGCAGGGGATAGGCGATGTCCACGGATGAAATGAACAACGCACAAAGCATGTCGACAGTGAACATGCCGATATGCGGCCTATAATAGGAAGCAAAACGCTTCAGGTTTGATTTTTTCGCGGTATTGTCTGTTTTATTTTTCATGGTATCAGTCTTTGGTTCTTTGATTTCGCTTTAATTTACTGTGCATCATTCGCCGTGCGGCGGACGACGGCGGGGTGAACGCACCTACTTGCTGTCTTCATCAAAAAAAGCATCATTGCTGATTTGTGATTTGTCAATGCCGGTTTGAGGTTTGACAGGCATTTTTTTGCATATCCCAAGCAGGATGATTGCTGCCGCAAACATCAGAACAGGTATAATTGCATTGATTCGCAGCACCCAAATAAGGCACAAAAGAATGAACGCCGCTCCTGTTAAAACAAGAGCGATTATGCTCAGCGCGCGCCGCATACAGGTTTCCTCCGTTAACTGTCTTTTTCAATCGCATTTTACCATAAGGTGTGGTTTTTTTCAATGAAAAACAATATATATTCGCAAAAGAGTTTCGAACAACATGACATTCATGCAAAGGGTGTTGACAACACAGCCGAAACTGTGTATAATATCAGGAGCAGAACAGTTGCAGAGAGGTTTTTTGTGGACAGTTGCGACAGCAGCGACCGAAAGTGTCAGCATAACCGAATACCGAACGAACGGGCATAACCGAACGAGCGCAGTTTGTTTGGCTATGTTTTTTGTTACATTCAAATAGTGTTCGCGCTTTCCGCACAAAATTCTTCCTGCGGCGAAACTGCCGGAAAAATCGAATTTGAAAGGAATCTTGAAAGGATATCTGACTATGACAGACATCGACCCGCTTATACGTGGATTTTTCCACGCACAAGACGCACTTACCGCCGCAGCAAGCAATAATGCCGGAACCATTATTTGGCAAATTGTTTTGCAAATTGTACTCATTGCATTGAACGCAGTTTTTGCGTGTGCCGAAATCGCCGTGCTTTCCGTGAGCGATGCAAAGCTTGCAATCCTTGTCGATAGCGGCAACAAACGCGCAAAACGCCTTGCAAAGCTGACGAAGCAGCCGGCACGCTTTCTTGCAACAATACAGGTTGCAATAACTCTTGCCGGTTTCCTTGCAAGTGCATTTGCAGCGGAAAACTTTGCTCAATACATCAAGCAGCTTATTCCGAACATACCGGAATCACTCTGCATCATCGTTATCACGATCCTGCTTTCGTACGTCACTCTTGTTTTCGGTGAACTTGTGCCGAAACGTGTTGCAATGAAAAAGTCCGAAAGCCTTGCGCTGAGCATCAGCGGACTGCTGAATTTTGTCTCAACGATTTTTGCTCCGCTTGTCTGGCTGCTTACGGTTTCAACAAACGGAGTCCTGCGGCTTATGCACATCGATCCGAACGGCGATGATGAAGAGGTCACGGAAGAAGAAATCCGCATGATGGTCGATGCCGGCGGAGAAAAGGGCACAATCGACCGCAGCGAACAAGAGATAATTCAAAACGTATTTGAATTTGACGATCTTACCGCAGGTGAAATTGCAACGCATCGAACCGATATTGTAATCCTCTGGGAGGAGGATGACGACAAAGAATGGGAAAAAACCATTTATGAACACAGGTATTCTCAGTTTCCTGTTTGCGGTGAAAGCGTTGATGACGTTATCGGCATACTGAATTCAAAGGATTATTTCCGCCTTGCGGACAGAAGCCGTAAAAACGTCATGGAAAATGCGGTTCGTGCGCCGTATTTTGTGCCTGAAGCCGTAAAAGCGGACGTTTTGTTCCGTGATATGCAGCATTCAAGGCGCGGTTTTGTGGTTGTGCTTGACGAATACGGCGGAATGAGCGGTATTCTCACGATGAACGATCTTGTTGAGCAGCTTGTCGGCGATCTTGACGATGAGGATGATGTCATTGAGACGGAGGAAGATATTGTTCACCTTCCGGACGGCAACTGGCGCATTCGCGGCAGCGCTTTGATTGAGGATGTTGCAGAGCAGCTTAATATCAAGCTCCCGTGCGATGAGTATGATACTTTCGGCGGCTATGTGTTTGCAACCCTCGGAAGAATTGCCGATGACGGAACAACCTTCAGCATTGAAACGGACATCATGAACATAGATGTTCTCGAAATTCGCGATCACAGAATCGAAACAACTGTTGTGAGGCTGAAAGAGCAGCCCGAAGGTGACGACTCCGATTCCGATAAGGATTAAGAGGGCACAGCATATTAATATAATCGGCGGAAATTTTTACGTTTCAGAAGAGGGTGTGGGTAATACTTGCACCCTTTTTACATAACGGCAGCGCTGCAAAAATGATATAAATTCTAATATGACGTCAGTGTTCTTGACAGCGGGAAAAATAAATTATAAAATATAAAGCGGCGCATAAATGCGCTGCACGACTGCATTGCTTTTGCATTGAATAAATGATGAAGCGGTGCTGTGTGCAAACTAACAATACAGGAGAACACGAAACACATGAAAACACGCAGAATCATGGCCGTTGTGCTCGCCGCTTTGATGATGCTCAGCATCATTCCCGTTGCATTTGCAGAGGAAATCAGCTCCATTTCGGCAGATGCAGCATTGTCGGTGCGCATGGATGATGCTTGGGCGGCAATTGAACTTGCCGAAGCCGAAGCACTTGCTGACAACCTTCCCGCAAGCGACGTTATCAACGCCGTTTACGCCGCTGCTCTCAACAACGAAAATGTTGATGCAGACAGCTTTTCCGATTTCACCGCCGACGGTTTCTTCTTTACCGTCAACGGAATGCACTGTGCATACAACTACAGGCTCCGCAACAAAATTGAAGCAAATGTAACCGAAGAAGGTTCCGTAACTTTCAACGCATCCAACGGCAAAGTCGTTGAAATGCGTGACGCAACCTCTCCGAACGTTCTGCTCGTCGGACCTTATTACGGCGGCTATGACCCCACCTTCACCGATCAGTATCGCCGTGAAGCAACTTCCGTTGCGGAGGCAACCGGCGGCACGCTGACAATTCTTGCAGGCCATGATGCAACCGGTCCCGCGATCGCTGCTGCATTCCCCGACAAGGGTGCTGTCATTTACGACAGCCACGGCATCGCAAGCGGCACTTCAACCTATCTCTGCCTTACCACCAACCAGGGTATCACCAACGAGGATTATGCAAACGGCTGGGCGGTTCGCTCCGGCAGCGAAGCGTTCATTGACGGCAGATATATCGAGAACCATATCACAAGCGCACTCGATAATCCGTTCGTTTGGATGGCTATCTGCGAAGGCATGAAGCTCAGCGGCCGCGGCACTACCGGCTATGCACTCCTGCGTGCAGGCTGCGGTGCGGTTTACGGCTATTCTCAGAGCGTTACCTTCGTCGGAGACTATAAATTCGAAGAAACTTTCTGGAACGTTATCAAGGAAGAAGGAACTATTGCCGAAGCATACGCAACAATGGTTGACGTATGGGGTCCCGTTGATCCTTACGGTGATGCATGGCCCATCGTCATGAGCCCCGTTGATGATTTCCCCGCAAATCCCGACCAGGCACAGACGGTTTACTGCGATTGGACTCTTTTCGGCGAATCCGAAGAACCTATTGCACTCGAGGGCTATACCCTCAGCGCAAACGAGGCGAATATTGCAGTCGGTGAAACGGTCACCGTCAAGTTTAACCGCGAACCCGAGGATGCAAACCTCTATGACATTATCTGGACTTCTTCCGATGAGAACGTTGCTGTTGTTGACGGCAACAAGCGCAAGGTAAAGATTACAGGCAGCGGCAGCGGCACCGCAACCGTGACCGGCACGGTCATGGTTAACGGCAGTGTTTACGGCACTGCTGTTATCGCCGTCAGTGTTACCGGTGATGAATCACTTGCGGCAGCACTCAACGTTGAAGGCGGAAATCTCTGGTTCGGCACTTCCACCGAGTATCCCTTCACTGCTGTTGATGACGGAACAAGGGTTTTCGCACGTTCCGGCAACAAGCGCGTTGTTAACAGCAAGTCACAGCTCATGCTGACCATAGCGATGCAGAGCGGCGATACGATGGCATTTGACTATATCTGCAGCAGCCAGACAGATCGCGATTTCTTCAACTTCTATGTCAACAGGCAGGTTGAACTCCGCAAGTCCGGCGTTACCGAGCCCGATTGGCAGCGTTACACCTTCACCGCTCCCGAGGATGGCGTGTACTACTTTGTTTGGGAATACACGAAGGACTCCGGCGGAAGCCAGGGTGAGGACTGCGTCTGCGTTGATAATGTTGCTTTCACCGGCACGACTCCCTCAACGCCCGAGCCCACTCCCGAACCTACCCCCGAGCCCACTCCCGAACCTCCTGTTGAGGAACATGACGGCGATATCAACGGCGACGGAAACACCAACACCGCGGACGCTGTTTTCGCAATGCGTTACGCACTCGGTCTCATTGAACTGACCGAAACTCAGCTCATTCACGGCGACGTGAACGAGGACGGCGTTGTGAACATCGCAGATGCAATCGGCATCATGCGTATCGCAATGGGCCTCAACTGATTTGCGGCTCAAACCATAAATTGAAAAATGAAGCGGAATTGAGTTACCCGAAAACTGAATTCGGATATTCGCCGCAATGAAGCAAAACGGGTCGTTGGATGCAACGATCCGTTTTGCATTAGCATTTGCAATGAGCACGTAAAAAAGTCCGAAAACCGGACGGAAGGAACTGATGAAAAGAAATTAAGAAATAACAAATAGATTATTCATTACATACTCCGACGGAGAAACAACTTCCGCTCTGTCCGGGAAAGGAGATACAGAATGCGCATGAACAACAAATATGATGAGATTGCAAATCTTCCGCACCACGTGTCCGAAACACGGCCGCAGATGCCGATGTCCGATCGTGCGGCGCAGTTTGCTCCCTTTGCCGCCCTCACCGGCTATGATTCTGCCATCAGGGAAACCGGGCGCCTGACCGATGAAAGAATTGAGCTTGACGAGGAGGCTTTGACCGCTTTGAACCTGAGGTTTCAGCTTCTCATTGATGCTCTCGGTAAAGAGCCGGAGGTTGAGATAACCTTCTTCAAACCCGATGAGCGCAAGTCCGGCGGCGAATATGTGACCGTAATCGGTGCAGTAAAAAATATCGATGATTTCGAACGACTGATTACCATGCAGGACGGTATGAAGATTCCGATGAATGATGTTCTGAGCATTGACGGAGAAATATTCTCAATGCTTGAGTGATTCTGATTGACATGCCGCAAATATAATACAAGACATATGTGCAGCGGGAATTCATGCAGCCGTTTTATGTTTTGCTGCGAAAAAGAACCGGACAACCCTTCGCGGGCTGCCCGGTTTTGTTTGGGAACTGATACAACAGTCCCTGCTGCGGCTTTTTTCAGCGCAGCGATATCAGTGCGCTGTCATTTGGTGTCGCATTATCGAAACAAGCGATTGCGCGGCATCAACACTTTCCGCACATCACCACGTTTGCTGCTGAAGCGAGGTCATATCCTGCTTTGCGGTTTGAAGCTCCTGAACCTTTGCGGGCTTGGTTTTATACATATTGCGCTGCTTCATCTGTTCGAACACGGCGAGTTGATCCTCGGAGCATTCGGTCATGCAGTTGATAAGCAGACTGCGCAGGTTTTCACAGCCCGACTCGGTGCAGTTGCTTGCATACTGCTTTACGGCGTCCCTTTCCGAATGAAGAAGGTCCGTAAGAAGTTCCTGTTCGCTCATGGAAGCATTGTTGGTTTTCTGATTGTTCATGCCTGTAACCCTCCTCAGTTATTGCCGTTCAGATAGCCGTGAAGCGTATCAAAATGCCTGCGGTGATGCCCGGCAGCGTTTTCTGCCATGCGTTTGAGCGCGGGATCGTTAAAATACCCGGCATAAACAGTGCATTTTTTAAAAAGCAACGCTTCAGAATACATTTCATCCTGCAGGATGGAAAGATCCTTTGTGTCGATTGAGGAGGCCGCTTCGGTGTTCCAATTTGCCGAAGAGGCGGACTGATTCCCGGAACTCGCCGAACCCATTGAATGAGACGGGTTTGAGTTGAAGAAGGAATCGAAACTGCTGCCGGAATTGCTGCCGGTACTGCCGTTCTGTCGATTCTGCATAATAATGTCCTCCGTGTGTTTTTTTGCGGTTGAACGGCTTGAAACAAGCCGCTGCCCGCCGTCCGTTAGTATGCCCCGAAAAGCCGCATTGCTATGCACAAAAGAAAATGCCCATGCACATCGGGCATAAGCATTTTCAAATTGCAAATATTTATTGAAATCCAATCTTAATCGGAAATTAAACAAAGAATTTCTTTTTAAGCGATTCCTGTATGGGTTTGTTTATCGCAACGATGATTAATCCCATTCCGAGAATAAAGCATCCGAACAAGGGGAAGTATGACCAGTTGAGCTGAAGCACTGTTTTTTCGGAAAAGGCAATATTTATCATCATTTCCAAAAATGTCATGTAAATTCCGTGTGCGATAAGTGCGCCGCCGAAGATGTAAAGATGTCCGCGGCGAACGTATTTCAGCAGTGTTACAACCGCCGTAACGAGCAATCCGTATGCACCGACAACGGGGAATGCAAACTTGAGGAACCACCCTCCGTGAACAGCAAGGTCGATATAAAGCAGATAAGCAAGCACGGCAGCAAAACCGCAGGGAACAAAAATAACGGGGTTGGGCCGTTTGAACCAAAGCGGGAGCGCAACGAGCTCATAAAGCAGCAGCACAGCACCGATTGCGTAGCCGGACCATTCCGAGGCATTGCTGATGCTGATGTTGCAGATAACAAGCTGAACGATAAGCGCGGCAAAAATCATGGTAACGATGAACATAATACCCCTGAGATTCATGCGGGGTTCACGGAGCTTGTATTCGGGAAATGGAGGTTCGGTGGTTTTAATTTCTATATCGGGGTGATAAACCCTCGTTCCGCAAAGCGGGCAGACTTTTTCGCTGTCCGCAAGCTCAACTCCGCATTTTATACAGTACATATTGTGTCTCCTTTCTGAATCCGTAAATTATTGATTTCAAACTATCGGGCTGCATTGCCGTTTTCAGTTTGGAATCAACACATTGCCCGCACCGTTGCTTTCAACTTTGACGTGAAGCCCAAGTTCGCGCAAAACCTGATAGAATTGAAATTCAAGCACGGGTTCAACAGTGTTGCGAATGAAATTCATATACAATTTGCCGTTGTAAGACAAAACTCCGCAATTGTTGGGCTTGGTTGCCTGAACGCCGAGGATGAAATCAAATCGGGTTACATATTGGCGCATTGCATCCGGCACTTTAATATCCCCGAGATTAGAGAGATTAAGACAGTTTGTGCGTTCGCCGACGGTGTCGTAAACAAGCTTCATTGCAATGTTTTTAAGAAAAAGCGGCATCACGCGGAGCAGGGGCGAACGCTCTGCATTGACGTTCGGAGTGAACATTGCACAAAGGTTCTTTTTTGTGACAAGAAGCCCGAGTTGATGTTTCACCGATGTCAGAATCTCGGAAAACTCATAGTCGCCCATTCGCGGATCGATCTCCGGCATAATGACATGCACAAAGTTCCGAAGCGTGCGGCTTGGGAATAAACGGCGAAGGTTCACCGGAACAACGACGCGAATCGGCTTTTGCCGGCGCTTATCGGGCGTTTGCTCATCCTGAATCCGCTGCAATGCAAGCAGCATTGCGCTTGTCAGGTACACCGTAAGGCTCACCCCGCAGCTTTTTGCTGCGGCAAGAGCTGCGTTTGAATCCAAGATGAACGTTGTAAGGTGCCTGAAATCATCCCTTTCCGGCGTATAATGAATCTTGAATGCGGTGCTCGCATTTCTGCTGACGCTTACGGAACCGGCATTCTTCGAAAAGCTGTCCTCAAGCTCCTCTTCCTGCGGCTGAGTGAGCCTGTCCAGCACGCCGCATTCATTGGGAATTTCAACCCCGTATTTCTGTTCGATGTATTCGGCAAGCAGTGATTTTAAAAACACCATACCGCCTGTGCCGTCCGTCAATGCATGATAGAATTCAACTGCAATACGGTTTTTGTAGACAATGACACGCAGTGCGCATTCATTGATGCTTTCAAACGGCGTGTGTGCAAGCGGCCAGCTCTTTTCATCCGTGATTTCGGGTGCGGAGGACAGTTCTTCAAGATAATACCAGAATGCGCCTCTGCAAAGACGAACGGCAATGGACGGGAATCGCCGCATGGTGACATCCATTGCGTTCCTAAGGACTGTTTTGTCTACCTCGTCGCAGAGTGTTGCGGAAAGACGGAAAAAGTTATTCCATTTTCTGCGTTTTGCGGCGGGATAGATTTTTGCGGCGTTATCCAGCCGCATCCAGCGAAGCTTGCGTTCGTGGGAAAGGAAACGGTTTAAAAAGGCATTGATGCGGTCAAGGTCGCATGCACGTTCCTTGATACAGTAAAGAACATAGGCGTGCCACATGCCTTCGGCTTCTACCAGTTCGCTTGTGCAGCCGGATGAAACAAGTTTGTTGTGCATACGGCGCGAGTCATCCAAAAGAACTTCATCCTTGCCCGCAAAGATTAAGGACGGCGGAAGCCCTGAAACATCTCCGAAAAGCGGCGAAACAAGCGGGTTCGTCGGGTTTTGTGAGTAACACTTTGAGTAGAAGTCCAAGGTCTCTTTGCAGAGACTCGGATCAACATCGTGATTAAATATAAACGACTCGCCGCTTTGGGTAAGGTCTGTCCACGGCGAAATTGCAATGATGCTGCAAGGCAGCGGCAAGTCCAACTGGCGAAGCTTTAAACAAAGCGAAAAGCAAAGTCCGCCGCCGGCGCTCTCGCCTGCAAGCACGATCTGGCTGCTGAGGTAGCCGAGTGAAAGCAGATAGCGATACGCTTCCACCGCATCGTCCAATGCAGCAGGAAACGGATTTTCGGGCGCAAGACGGTAAGCGAGACAAAGCACCCGAATACCGCATTCGGAAGCCAACACGGACCCGAAGCCCTTTGCATATTCAATGTCACCGCAGGTATATCCGCCGCCGTGCAGATAGAGGATAACTCCGCGCTTTAATTCATCGTGCGGAATCGCAAAACAGGCGCATGGTTCAACATTCCCGCTGAGTTTCGGATGATCAACGGGGACAATATTAACATTTGTGCGCATTGTTTTTGCAAGCACGTTGCCGAGAAGATCCTGTCCGCGCCGTGTGGCTTCAAGCGAACAGGCCTTTGTGAAAGGATGAATCCTTTCGAGGTGCTTGCGTACAAATCTTTGAGACAGTTCCATAAACTAAGTATTCACTTATCCGTTAATAATCATTAAACAAAGGTCATGCCTTGTTTGCGCGGCTGTGCTGCTTCGTACTTTCGGCTGCTGCAACCATTTTGAAAACACAACCTCAACTTTATTCTACCATATGCAATCGGGTTTTTCAATATGCAGACTTGCACATTGTGAAGAGAACAGGACGATAAAAAAGCTGAATCGGGGCATAAGCGGGCAAAAATCGCAAACACTGCAAAAGTTTGAGACTGAAACATGGGAGTCTGAACTCAAAAATATATATCAAAACATCTGCCCGAAAAGCGATCAACAATGCTAAAATAGAATCGGAACTTCCGCGCAGCATAATGAATCGCTGCAAAACAATAACGATAAGCAATTAATCAGGAAAGGATGAACAAGATGGAACACATAAACAGAAAACTCGGATTCGGTCTTATGAGGCTTCCGATGAAGGACGGAGAGGTTGACATTGAGCAGACTTGCCTTATGGTGGACGAATTTATCAAGGCAGGGTTTAACTATTTTGACACTGCGCACGGTTATCTGAGCGGGGAAAGCGAAAAAGCAGCAAAAACCTGCCTCACGTCGCGCTATCCGCGGGAAAGTTTTATCCTGACAAACAAGCTTACCGATGAATATTTCAAAACGAACGACGATATTCGGCCTTTTTTCGAAAGTCAACTTGAGCTTTGCGGAGTTGATTATTTCGATTTTTACCTTATGCATGCACAAAACAAGGCGCGCTTCAGATATTTTAAAGAGAGAAACGCGTACGAAACCGCAATTGAACTGAAAAAAGAGGGAAAGATTCGGCATTTCGGCATATCCTTTCATGACCGGGCAGAGGTGCTGGATGCGATTCTTTCGGAGTATCCGCAAATTGAGGTTGTTCAAATTCAATTCAATTATTTGGATTATGACGATATCGGCGTGCAGAGCCGCAAATGCTATGAAGTGTGCAGAAAACACAACAAGCCTGTGCTTGTGATGGAGCCGGTAAAGGGCGGAAGCCTTGTTAAGCTTCCCGACGAGGCGCAGAGGATCTTCGCTTCTCTCAACGGAGGGAGTCCCGCGAGCTACGCAATTCGCTTCGCTGCAGGCTTCCCGGGGATGCTTGTTGTGCTTTCGGGCATGAGCAGCATTGAGCAGCTCAGAGATAACATAAGCTATATGAGTGATTTCAAACCCCTTGACAAGACCGAAACCGAAGCCGTTGAAAAGGTTCGCGGTGTTTACAAGGGGATGGAGCTGATTCCGTGCACCGCCTGCCGCTACTGCACGGACGGCTGTCCGAAGCATATTGCGATTCCCGACTTGTTTGCGCTGATGAATGCGAAACAGCTGCATCGCGATTGGAATGCAAATTACTACTACTCAAATGTTCATACCGCACCCGGAAGGCGGGCCTCCGACTGCATAAAATGCGGAAAATGCGAGGGCTCATGTCCTCAAAATCTTCCGATTCGCAAGCTGTTGGCCGATGTTGCGACCGAATTTGATAAGGCGGACGGAAATGACGATTAATGCCCAATTTGCAAAAGCCGCATTCCCACTGCGGACAATAAAAATATATCTGAAAAATCGGGCATTTTCTTGAAAACAACACTTGACAAATACCTCCGCCGGAAGTACAATATGCCTTGTGCTTTGCTTATGGTGGAGGATTGCGGTCACCAGCCCCGTCCGTTGTCGGAAATCTTAGCAAAATTATTTAATTAAGAAATTCAACATACCTTTGGAGGACATGGCATGAAAAGCTATATGGCAAAAGCAGAAACCATGGAGCGTAAGTGGTACGTTGTAGATGCAGAAGGCATGGTGCTCGGTCGTCTCGCATCTCAGGTTGCCGCAATACTCCGCGGAAAACACAAGCCCATCTTTACCCCGCATGTTGACTGCGGCGATCACGTTATCATAATCAACGCAGATAAAGTCATCATGACAGGCAGAAAGCTTGACGAAAAGATTTATTATCATCACACCGGTTATCCCGGCGGACTCAAAATGACCAAGTATCGTGAGCTCCTCAACAAGAAGCCCGAATTCGCAGTCTATGAAGCTATCCGCCGCATGATGCCCAAGGGTCCCCTCGGCCGCCAGATGCTCACCAAGGTTCGCATTTACCGCGGCGCCGAGCATAAGCACGAAGCACAGAAGCCCGAAGTTCTCGTGCTCAAATAATTTTTAGGGAAGGAGATTATTACCATGGCAGCAACCACTCAGTATCTCGGAACCGGCAGGCGCAAAAGCTCCGTTGCCCGCGTTCGTCTCGTTCCCGGCACCGGCGTTATCAAAATCAACAAGAGGGATCTCGAAGAATATTTCGGCTATGAAACCCTCAAGATGATCGTTCGCGCTCCCCTCGTGCTTACCGACACTCTCGGCAAGTTCGATGTTATCGTCAATGTTTACGGCGGCGGCTACACCGGACAGGCAGGCGCAATCCGTCACGGCATTTCCCGTGCTCTTCTCGACGTTGATTCCGCAGAATATCGCGCAACCCTCAAGAAGGCAGGTTTCCTGACCCGTGACCCCAGAATGAAGGAGAGGAAGAAGTACGGTCTCAAAGCCGCACGTCGCGCTCCTCAGTTCAGCAAGCGTTAACCGAACATATTCTTTCTGCAACACAAAAACTCAAAAGGTGCTGCTGCAAAATCAAGTCATGTTTGCAGCAGCATCTTTCTTTTTATGAGAAGAGGGTAATCTTATCCTTCATCCGAATGATGTCATTGTGCAGATACCGGCCGGTATCGCGGAGGGCGTAATACGGAGGGGGACGTCACACAGCAATGAACGCTGTCATCGTGCAGAGTTTTCAGAAGGTTGAGGCAATCGCCGGTATAAATGATGTCAAATTGCATTATGCGCCTCCTGCTTTATTGGATTTGTGTTTCCATTGAAATGTTGACTGTAAAACTCGACAGCATTTCAATGGGATTTCAGTCCGAGAAAGACTCGTACGCCCGGCGGTCGAAAATGTGTGCGACTTCCTTTAAAAATGATGATGCAATATGTCAACCGCGATATCCGGCTGCATACTTTCCCATACAGATATCCAGGACTGCCCTCGCCGGCTGAATCAGCGCATCCTCATACTGACATTTCCACTGGATGTCCTGCACGATCCGTCCGTTTCGAATACCATCGACGGTATCTCCGTCCTTCATGGGGTTGTCATTGTTCAACAGATAGGATGCCAGATTATAGGCATGGTTTACTACCAGGTTGGGGTCGATATCATGAAAATGATATTGCAAATCCTCTATATACAAAAGGCTCAAACCAAGCGTGTCCACTACGCAGTCTTCAGTACCGTAAATATTGAAAAAACGAGCATTCACCGCATAACTGATAAAACGGTCAACACCGGTTATTTCCTTTTTTCTGATATCATCAGCCATAATCAACTTCCCGGAGTTAAGGTTGTAAACTGCCTCGCACTGAGGATATAATTCCACCAGTGCCTCCAGATAGTCCATAAGCATATTTGCGCGTTCCTTTGAGGGCAGACCGCCGCCCAGCTTATCAGAAGCCGAAATCTGATATTTGCATTCGGAAAGAATGCGGTCGCGGTCGCTCAAACAATCCCACATTTGACCGCGCCTGAAGTCATCAATTGAGTTTGGCTCAAACTCCACGCATTCGGAAATCAGCAGCATTACCGGAAGAGTGTCGTCATTCGTTTCGGAAATATAGTCATGAGCAATAAAACCTGCATGCGATTCGCAATCTCCAAGCTGCTCCGTTTTTCCAAGATGCTTTGACAATATCTCCGCAAACATCTCATTTGAGGGCATCTCGCTTTTCTCTTTCATCAAAAGCTGCACCATGAACGCGCCGCCGGGGCATATTGCCGGATCTGTCTTTTGTGACAAATTCTGTTGGAACGGCTGCTTCTGATGTTGTTTTTCTTTTTGTCCTCTCCTCGTTCGCCCTTTTTTCAACTTATCCAATAAACCCATCAGCATTCTCCTTTATATTAACTATATTAACCTTGTAACCTTGGCTTATCGTTCTGTTTATAATGAAAATATTATAGCATAAAAAAGTGAAAATTCCTATCACTTTATCGGTTGAGGACAGGAGCTGAAAAATGCAGCGATTTCGGAACCTGTATTAACCTGCATTGCAGATACATCCTTTCATTAAATATCAGCGATTCGGTGTGCGGCAGACCTCCGGGCGAAGCTCCGGGTCAATTAACTGAAAGAATATAACGTCGATATGGACTGTGTATCGGCGAGTTTTCTTGCTCTTTTTGTTGCCGCTCTATTGTGCAATAACAGGAACCGAGATGATATAATGTTTAAACCTCTTGCAATGCCGCAAGAGTACCGGCAGGCCGATGTTCACATCAGAAGTATATCGAAGTTGAACATCATTTGTCAAGTTTTCGAGTGAAAATATTCGTTGAAATACAAAACTGTAGAAAAATATGAATTCTTTCTGAAAACCGCATTCATCATTTTGATTTCGGAATCATTCGCTGCAAATCACGGCTTATGCAAGTTGTTGAAACAAACATCACTGTATGGTACAATGTATGCAGCAAGTGAGTTTTTGCGGAGGAAAACAGGATGATACACTTAGAAGAAGTCAGCCCTGACAACCGGAGACTTGACCTGCGTGTTCGCAATGAACAGTAGCGTTAAAAGCCGAAAACGACAGAACCGATTGGAAAAAATACATATACTATTTACAAACAAATTGACGCCGGAACGCACTTTGGCGGCATAAATGACGTGGCTGCATTGTCAGAATAATGTGACGAAGCATTTCGAACCGCACAGTTTTTGCGACGGGAAATAATGCTCCGCAGGACGCTGAGTATTCCCGCCGCAAGAGTACAAAAGTGTGCCGTTCGGGTTCCGAAAGGTTTTGAACCCAAAGTGCCTGTTATTTTTCGTACTCTTTTAATTCCTTCAAGAACTGACGGTAGTCTTCTTCCGACCAATAAAACGTAAGTTCTTCCTCTGTGTAATCTTCCGGGTTGCCGCGCATAAAATTGCTGCCGACATCATAACCGAATTTATGCAAAACTGTTTCTGCAAACTCGCGGAAGAACATGCCGATGCCGGTGATTACATTCCCGTCACAAACGATTCCTTTATGTATAAAATTCTCGTTTTCAACAAAGGAAAATGTCTCTGCCATCTGCATAAAAAAGCCGGCAGTAAATTTTCTGCCGTCCAACACACCTGCCTTTGCCAGCAGAATAGGAGAGGACGAGATTGCTGCAAATGTTACGTCAGTGTTGATTCCGCCGCGCAAAAACTCAATCAGCCTATCATCATAAAGTGCGGGAAGCGGATTGATCGTACCCGGAAGAACAATGCATTTGTAGTCTGTGATGTTTACATCTGCAATTGTCTTTGTCGGCATTACCCGCAAACCCTCTTCGCTGCAATACTCCCTGTTTTCACTTGCGATAAAATCGATTTTTTCTTCAAACCATACCGACAGAGCCGAAGTCAGGCAGGTAATTTCCTGCAAGGAAAAATCAGGATATAGGATTACTGCAAATTTACTCATTGGTATTACCTCCGTAAACAAACCTGTTTCAACACAGGCTTTGGATAAGTATACCATGAATTCGAATTTTTTCAACCATTACACGTCGGGCACAGCCGATTTTTGATGCCGGAGCATACTCCGTTTTCCCCGTTTCCATATTGCACGGGCACATGACCTGTGCTATAATCGTTTTTACAGGTTCGAGTAGCACGAAGTCAAGATTTTTTTGAATTATTCGGTGTAACAGAGCATACACTGCGTTTTTATACCGATGAGGGACTGCTGCCCTGTGAGCGGGACGGCGGCAATCGCCGAATTTCAGCGGGCTCGGACGTCAAAAAAATTCACAGACAATAACAAACAGCGGGATGCATTGACAACCGTTCAAAACAGCGGCAAATTCAGTCCGATTCACAACATATCGATAAATGCAATACCGATATGCGAAAAGGGCAATTCCGATTTTGCGCGAATTATGTTACTATACGGTTCGGAAAAACATATGAACCAACGAAAGGAATGTTTAACATGAATAAAATAACCATCATCGGCACCGGCAGTGTGGGCGCAACCATTGCATACACACTCAACACAATAGGCATTGCGTCTGAAATTGTCTTGATCGACATCAACACCGAAAAAGCACTCGGCGAAGCACTCGACATTCGCCAGGGCAATTCATTTTTCGGCGGCAATTGCTCCATCTATGCGGGCGATTACTGCGATGCGGCAGGTTCCAATATCGTTATTTTGACTTCCGGCATTGCCCGCAAGCCCGGACAGACCCGTCTTGAGCTTGCGCAGACCAACGTCAACATCACAAAATCCATTCTGCCGCAGATAACAAAATATGCGCCGAATGCGATTTATATCATCGTCAGCAATCCTGTTGACATCCTGACATATGTGTTTTTCAAGCAGTCCGGACTTCCTGCAAACCATATCATTGGTTCGGGCACCGTTCTGGACACATCGCGCTTGCGTGCAAGGCTGTCTGAGTATTATAATATCAATCAGACCAATGTACATGCATATGTATTCGGTGAACACGGCGATTCGTCCTTCGTTCCGTGGTCGGTTGCAAATATTTCCGGAGTGCCGATTAAGGATTGCCCGCAGCTTATCACAACTCCCGGCATGATAAGTCCCGCGCTTGACTTTGCAGAGATTGAGACTTATGTAAAAAAATCCGGCGGAAGAGTTATTGCCCGCAAAGGTGCAACTTTCTATGCTGTTTCGGCGGCTGTATGTCATATTTGCAAATGCCTGCATTCCGGCATCGAAACCACAATGACCGTTTCGACTCTTATGAACGGCGAATACGGAATCGATGATGTTTGCCTCAGTACGCTCAACCGCATCGGAAGCAACGGCGTCAGCGGCAAGGTCAACATTGCGCTCACGGATGAAGAAATCGGAAAGCTTCGCCGCAGTGCCGATGCATTGAAGGAAGTTATCGGCGGGTTGAACCTTTGATAATGCCCGAATACCTGAATGCACTCCGCAAAATGAATAAAGGCTCCACATTGGTTTTTGACAATAAAGAGAGCTTTGGAAGAAAGGATGCTCAAATATGATGAAAGTCAGCTATTTCCCGGGCTGCACGCTGCGCACAAAGGCCAAAGAGCTTGACAGGTGTGCGCGCGCCTGTGCGGAGATTCTCGGCTTTGAATTGTGCGAAATAGAGAACTGGCAGTGCTGCGGCGGTGTTTACGTTTCCGCAAAGGATGAAATTGCAACAAAACTTGCCGCCGTTCGCGCACTTGCTGCCGCACGCGATGCCGGAAGGCCTCTTGTTACGGTATGCTCTGCATGTCACAATGTTATCAAGCAAACCAATCATGCCATGCGAACGGATGAGGACTTTGCAAAAAAGGTGAACCTTTATCTGTCACAGGATAAAAATCCGCCCGCTCCTTATCACGGAGAGACGGAGGTTCTGCATTACTTGGAGCTTGTGACACGCGGCAGCGGCTTTGAAAAAATACATGCTGCGGTCAAAAACTCATTAAACGGAAAACGTGTTGCGGCATATTACGGCTGTATGCTGCTGCGCCCGGCAAAAGTCATTGAGTTTGATGATCCGGAAAATCCGCAGCTCATCGAAAAACTCATTGCCGCACTCGGAGCCGAACCCTGCATTTTCCCGGAAAGAAACGAATGCTGCGGCGGGTATACCGTCATGGATGACCCGAATACAGCGGCAAAACGGAGCAGGAAGGTTTACGGGAGCGCATGCATTCACGGTGCGGACGAAATCGTGACTGCATGTCCGCTTTGCCGATATAACCTTGTTAAAAACGGCATGAGTGAAGAAGCGTCCGTTCCCGTTGTTTATTTCACCGAACTCATGGCGGAAGCATTCGGCATTAAGAACGGAGCGGCAAACGGCAGCGCGGCAGGGGAGCACTGCGGCTGCGCTGTCAACGGAAAGGAGTAACTGATGCAGAACAACAAAACCTTACGCGAAAAGGAGCAGATACTCCGAATCAGCGGAGTAAATCCGCTCAGGTGCATGCGCTGCGGCAAATGCTCGGCAACATGTCCGTCATATGAAGAGATGGAATATCATCCGCATCAGTTCGTTTACATGGTTGAAACCGGAGATATCGAACCGCTGCTGAATTCGGAGTCGCTTTACAAATGCCTTTCGTGCTTCGCCTGCGTTGAGCGATGTCCGCGGGGAGTTGAACCGGCAAAGCTCGTTGAAGCGATACGGCTCATAAAAATCCGTCAAAAGGATGCAAACCGAATGACTGCCGATGATGTGCCGCCGGCAGCTGAAGCGGATGCGGATTTGCCGCAGCAGGCAGTTGTCAGCGCGTTCCGCAAGTACACAAAATAGAAAGGAACACGAAACATGCAAAGAATAGGTGTTTTTGTATGCCACTGCGGCACAAATATTGCGGGAACCGTTGACGTGAAAGCGGTTGCTGCGGCACTCGGAAACGAGCCGGGCGTCGTTGTTGCCGAGGATTATCAATATATGTGTTCCCAGGCGGGACAGGATTTGATAAAAAAAGCAATCCGTGAAAATAATCTTAACGGAGTGGTTATCTGCTCATGTTCACCGCGCATGCACGAGGCAACCTTCCGCAAAACAGCTGCCTCTGCCGGTCTGAACCCGTATATGGTTGAAATCGCGAACATTCGCGAACAGTGTTCATGGGTGCATAAGGATATGCCGACAGGAACCGAAAAGGCGATCATACTCGGAAAAGCAGCTGTTGCAAAGGTCAACCTTAATGCACCGCTTACGGCTTCCGAAACGCCCGTCACGAAACGTGCGCTCGTGATAGGCGGCGGCATTGCGGGTATTCAGACTGCTCTTGATATTGCAGATGCCGGGTTCGAAGTTGATATTGTCGAACAAAAACCTACAATCGGCGGGAAGATGGCTCAGCTCGACAAGACTTTTCCGACGCTGGACTGCGCCGCCTGCATTCTGACTCCGAAGATGGTCGATGCAGCTCAAAATGAAAAAATCCGAATTTTCACATATTCGGAAGTGACGGAAGTCCATGGCTTTGTCGGAAATTTCGATGTTACCATAAAGAAAAAAGCTCGCTACGTCAACGAGAACATTTGCACCGGCTGCGGCGCATGTACCGAAAAATGTCCCATGCGGAAGGTGCCGAACGAGTTTAATCTCGGCATGGACAATCGCAGCGCAATTTATATCCCGTTTGCGCAGGCAATTCCGAAGGTTGCAACTATTGACCCCGAGCATTGCATGATGCTGAAATCCGGGAAATGCGGGTTGTGTTCAAAAGTCTGCACGGCGGGTGCAATTGATTATAAAGCAAAGGATGAATTCATAACGGAGAAATACGGCGCAATCGTTGCCGCAACCGGGTTCAATCCGATTTCACTCGAAAAGTTTGATGAGTTTGCATATTCTCAATCCAAGGATGTTGTAACGTCGCTTGAATTCGAACGGCTTATGAATGCTGCGGGGCCGACCAAGGGCACGCTGCTTCGCCCGAGCGACGGCAAACATCCCAAAACCATTGTTTTTGTTCAATGCGTCGGTTCGCGCTGTGCGGCCTGTGCGGATAAGGGCAAGGAATATTGTTCGAAAGTCTGCTGCATGTACACAGCAAAACATGCGATGCTCACAAGGGATAAATATCCTGATACGGATGTTTATGTTTTCTACATTGATGTGCGCACCCCGGGAAAGAATTTTGATGAGTTTTACCGTCGTGCCGTTGAGGAGTACGGCGTGCACTACATTAAAGGCATGGTAGGCAAGGTTTCGCCTGAGGGGGACAAGCTGAAGGTTCAGGCATCGGATTTGATTGCGGGGAAACAGCTGCATATCGATGCGGATATGGTTGTGCTTGCTGCGGCAATGGAACCGGATAAATCCGCAAGGCAGCTTGCAACTATGCTTACTGCAAGCATGGATACCAACGATTTCTTCACCGAAGCGCATCCGAAGCTTCGCCCGGTTGAAAGTCCGACGGCAGGAGTGTTTCTCTCGGGAGCGTGTCAGGGGCCGAAGGATATTCCGGAGACGGTCGCGCAGGCCGGTGCTGCCGCAAGCAAGGTCATAGGTCTTCTTTCCAAAAACAGACTGACAGGCAATCCCTGCGTTGCCCATTCGGACGAGATGATGTGCAACGGGTGTTCAACTTGTGAAAAAGTTTGCCCGTACGGTGCGATTACATACATTGAAAAGGAATTCCGTATGCCGGACAGAACAACGAGGATCCGCCGCGTTGCAAGCGTGAATGAGGCGGTGTGCCAGGGCTGCGGTGCATGTACCGTTGCGTGCATGTCCGGGGCAATGGATCTTAAAGGCTTTATGAACAAACAAATCATGGCGGAGGTGGATGCAATATGCCGATGACGGATAACAGCGGGAAATATAAACCCTTGATAGTTGCGTTCTGCTGCAATTGGTGCTCATATGCGGGTGCGGATCTTGCGGGCAGCAATCGCCTCGGTTACCCCGCGGATGTTAAAATCATCCGTGTTCCCTGCTCATGCAGAGTGAACCCGATGTTCATTCTGCGCGCGTTTCAGCGCGGAGCGGACGGGGTGATAATATGCGGCTGTCATCCCGGAGATTGCCACTATACCTCCGGAAACTATTATACGCGCCGCAGAATGGCACTGCTGTTTTCAATGCTTGACTATCTCGGCATTGAGCGCGAACGAACCCGCGTTGAATGGGTCAGCGCGGCGGAAGGCGCAAAATTTGCCGCAACGATGAATGATTTTGCGGAAAAGGTTGCCGGCTTGGGCAAAAACAAGCGTCTGGAGGATTTGAGATGCAGCAAATAACCCAAGATTATCTTGCAAACAAAGCAAAAGAGCTTTTGAACAGCGGAATCTGCAGCAGAGTTTTCGGCTGGAAAAGAGGCGAATTTGATTACGACCTTACGCCCGCTGTTTTCACGACAGCCGAACAAATAGACAGGGAATTTGTTTACAACGGCTTTTGCGCCGCAAACTTCTCAAAATACCTTGTTAACGAAACGCGCAGGGACGCCGGCAAAGTTGCGGTTTTTTTGAAACCGTGCGACAGCTACAGCTTTAATCAGCTGCTTACCGAACACAGGTTCGACAGAGAAAAGGTTTACGCAGTCGGCATACCGTGTGAGGGAATGACTGATATCAACAAGGTCAGGCAGGCGGTTGACGGTATTGCAAAGCTCACCTTTGACGAAAACGGAAATATTATCGTTGAAACTCTTTACGACGGAACAGCAACACTTGACAGAAACGAGTGTATGCTTGAACGCTGCATTCACTGCAAATCCAAACGCTGCGTTGTTTATGATGAGCTTCTCGGGGAGAATGGTGAAGTTCTTGACGATTCCCGCTTTGATGAGGTCAAAAAACTTGAAGCAATGACGGCGGATGAACGATTTGCATTCTGGCAGGGTGAGCTTTCGCGCTGCATTCGCTGCAATGCCTGCCGCGATGCATGTCCTGCATGCACCTGCGAGAAATGCGTGTTCGACAATCCCGCATCAGGTGTTGAAAACAAAGCAGCCGCAGATTCTTTCGAAGAAAAAATGTTTCATATAATCCGTGCGTTTCACGTCGCCGGACGCTGCACGGATTGCGGTGAGTGTTCGCGCGTTTGCCCCCAGCATATACCGCTGCATCTTTTGAATCGAAAGTTTATAAAGGATATCAATGCCTTTTACGGCGAGTATCAGGCGGGCGCGGAAGAGGGCAGCAGAGCCCCGATCGTGAACTACACAAAGGACGATATCGAACCCTCAGCTGCGGTTGAAAGGAGCGGAAACAATGCGTAAAATTGCAAAATCAGAGCTGAATTCGCTCTTTGCGGCAATTGCCGAACGTGCAAAACTGTATGTGCCGCAGGATACGGCAGGCGGAGCAAAGTTTTCCGAGTGGAAAAACGGAAAAATGTGTTCCAAAGCTTTGAACACTGTACGCAGTGCAAAAGACTTTTTCTTTCCGCAGACCGAAAACCTGATGGACTTCAAACTGAGCGGAAAAACAATAGAGATTATCGATACCCGCAGTGAAACGGAGGATTTTGTTCTGTTTGGCGTCAGGGCGTGTGACGTGAAGAGTTTCGAAATTCTGGACAGAGTTTTTCTTTCCGACCCCGTTGATACCTACTACAGGAACCGCCGCGAGCACGGCATCATAATGTCACTGGCATGCTCCCGTCCGCAGGAAACATGTTTTTGTGCATCATTCGGAATTGATGCAGGTGCGCCCGAAGGTGATATTGTTTGCACGGAATCCGAAGACACACTCTATCTCGATGCAAAAACAGCGAAGGGCACCGCTCTTCTGAACTCGCTGAACACACTCACTGAGGAGGCGGACGGGGAAGCGGATGCGGCAGAAATGAAAGCCGTTTACGATACGGTTTCGGCTCGGATTAAAAAACTTCCGCTTGCGGGTTTGAAACCCGATGCTTTCGGGGCGGGGAAGACGGATGAGTTTTTCAATTCACCCGAGTGGAAAGAACTTTCGTCACATTGCCTCGGCTGCGGCACGTGCACATTTGTTTGTCCGACCTGCCAATGCTACGATATTCGGGATTTCGACACGGGTCACGGTGTGAAACGGTTCCGCTGCTGGGATTCATGCATGTATTCGGAATTCACAAAAATGTCTGCGGGACAGCCGCGTCTGACTCAAACGGAACGGTTCCGTCAGCGTTTCATGCACAAACTGGTCTATTATCCGACAAACAACAACGGACTGTTTTCGTGCGTGGGATGCGGCAGGTGCCTTGCAAAATGCCCGATAAACATGAACATTGTGAAAGTCATGAAAGCTCTTGCGAAGCCGCAGAACCGTGACTGCGAAAACGGTGAAACCCCCGAAGGGAGGAAATAAAATGTCTGTTACAGCAACACGAGATCCCCTGATGCCAGTTATCGGCGTTGTTACTGATATAAGGATAGACACGCCGGACGTTAAAACTTTCCGCGTTGTAACTCCGGATGGAAAAAAAGCGTTTGAACACCGTCCGGGGCAGTGCGCAATGCTGTCCGTACCCGGAGTCGGCGAGGCGATGTTCTCAATAACTTCATCCCCGACAAATACGGAATTCATGGAGTTTTCAATCAAAAAATGCGGCTGCGTGACAGAATGGCTGCATTCGATGGAACCGGGGCAGCAGATTACGATACGCGGGCCGTACGGCAACGGCTTTCCTGTGGACGACGTTTTTGCAGGCCGCGATCTGCTCTTTATTGCAGGCGGAATCGGGCTTGCACCGCTGCGTTCCGTGATTAACTATTGCCGGCATTATCGCGACAGGTACGGCAAAATAGATATTGTTTACGGTTCGCGCAGTATGCAGGATTTGGTAGACTATAATGAAATAATTGATGAGTGGGCTGTTGATGCGGGTGTCAGCGTACACCTCACAATCGATAAAGAACAGCCGGAGTGGAGCGGTCATGTCGGTTTTGTTCCGAACTATGTCAAGGAATTGGGCTTTTCAACCGACAAGATCGCGATTCTCTGCGGTCCGCCGATAATGATTAAATTTACCCTTGCCGGACTGTGCGAGATCGGATTTGATAAAACTCAAATATACACAACAATGGAACTTCGCATGAAATGCGGCATCGGTAAATGCGGCAGGTGCAATATCGGTTCGAAATATGTCTGCAAGGACGGACCCGTTTTCCGCTGCGACGAACTGGATGCACTTCCGAACGAATACTGAGGTTTTTGGAGGAGATGCTTTAAAATGAAAGAAAACACGGTTGACATCTACCTTTTCGGCAAAAAATACACCGTCCCCGATGATTTGACGATCATGCGGGCAATGGAATATGCGGGCTATCAGCTTGTGCGCGGCTGCGGCTGCCGCAACGGATTCTGCGGCGCATGTGCAACGATCTACCGCATCAAAGGCGACCGCGAACTTCACGCATGTCTTGCCTGCCAAACCAAGGTTGAAAACGACATGTATGTGGCAACGCTGCCGTTTTTCCCGCTCGTCAAGCAGGTTTACGATATTGAAAAGGTTAAACCCACCGAGCAGATAATGATGCAGCTTTATCCGGAGATATATGCCTGTGTCGGATGCAACGCATGTACAAAGAGCTGCACGCAGGGATTGAACGTAATGCAGTACATTGCATATGCTCAGCGCGGCGAGTTTGACAAGTGCGCGGAGGAATCCTTTGACTGCGTGATGTGCGGCGTTTGCTCTTCACGCTGTCCTGCCGGAATATCGCATCCGCAGGTTGCAATGCTTGCAAGAAGACTGAACGGCAAATATCTTGCGCCTAAATCCGAGCATCTTGAGAACAGAGTTCGGGAAATTGAAAACGGAACGTTTGACGAGCTGATGGAAGCTCTGATGGGTAAACCTGCATCGGAATTGCAGGAGCTGTACAACAACAGGGATATTGAAAAATAAGGGGGCAAAGAACGTTCTGATAGAGGACTATGGGGTTATGAATGTATAGGTATGTTCCGTAGTTATCAGGAAATTAATGAGTACTTTGATAAATATAGTATTACTAAATATTTAGGAAATACAAAAGAAAATGTACATCCTGGTATGCTGATTTATAAGGATGTACGTGGACAATATGATGAATCAACTGGAACTTTTGGTCCGGCAGATGGTATTGTTGATGAACAAGATTATATAAAAATTTCTCACCGTGCTAGTAATCCTTACGGTGGAACTTTAAATTTCGGTTTCTCTTATAAAGATTTTTCTATTAGTGCGCAGTTTGGTGCAAGTTGGGGAGCATATTCCTTAGTTCCTACAACTATGCGTAAAGAAAGTTACTCTGAATATAGTAATGTGTCGGCAATGTGGAAAGATATGTTTGTATATGAGGATATTTATGACGCTAATAATATAGTTACAGTAGCACAAAACAGAAATGCAAAATACCCGAATATTCGCTATAGTAGCGTAAATGGTGCACCCTCTACTTTTTGGAAAGTAAGTGCAGCAACAGTGCAACTTCGTAATATGACAGTAGCTTATGCATTGCCTAAAGAATGGCTAAAAATAATTGGCATTAGTAGTTGCCGTTTCAATCTTACTTGCCAAAATGTATTTAACTTCCTAAACCCTTATCCAGAAGGAGCATGGGCTTCTTGGGCGGGAAGCTATGGATATTATCCGAACTTACGTAAATTCACGTTAGGTGTTAATGTTTCATTTTAATAATTTGAATACAATGATGAAGAAAATAAATAAGTATGGTTCAATTGCATTACTGACCATAACAGCTGCCATCTTTACAGGTTGTAGTGATCAATTTTTGGAAGACAAAAAATTATATGGAAGTTTTAACGGTACGACTATTTATGAAAACTATGAGTCAGCTGATAACCGTATAGCTTACTTGTATTATATCATGCTGCCGAGTGCGACGGGTGGATCTGATCTGACTGGTTCTATGGGTGATATGCCAAGCACAGGAACAAGTGATCAATATTCGAAATGTACAGAAGAATATGGAGGGATATCAGGTTTGATGAATCCTAATTCTCCTCTAGATTATGAAACTGTTACTGATTATTTTAATCTAGATAACAATTATTCTCCTTGGGTGCGTATTCGTGAGTGTAATGATATGATCGAAGGAGTGATTGGCAGTGAAAGTTTAACTGAACGCCAAAAGCAGTTATTGTTGGGACAAGCATTTTTCTTCCGTGCATGGCGTTATTATTTAATGGTAATGATGTATGGTGGTGTACCTATTATTGATAATGTACAAAATCCTATAATTGGAGATAGTGAAGGTATTCATTTGGTAGTTCCACGCTCGTCTACAAAAGAATGTATTGATTTTATTTGCAAAGATTTGCAAACAGCTGCTGATTATCTGCCAGCACGTTGGGAGTCAGAAAATAAGAATTTTGGACGCATAACATCGGGGGCAGCATTGGCTTTAAAAGGTCGTGTGGAATTGTTATATGCCAGTCCGCTTTTTAATAGGGCGGATGATGTTACACGATGGGAAACTGCATATCAAACAAACTTAGCTGCTGTAAAAAAACTGGAAGAAGGTAATTTTGGATTGGCTTATGAAAACAATTCAGGAAAGAATGCAGCAGGTTGGGGAAAGATATTCTCCGATTATATTGGCTCAGAAGGTGGTGGAGGAACTGTTTCTGAGGCAGTATTAGTAACTTTATATAATAATGTATCACCAGCCGAGCACTTACAGCTTGAAAAATGGAATGGATGGGAACATTCTCTTCGCCCAGCTAATGCTGGAGGTGGGGGTGGTATGACTCCCACTGCAGAAATGGTTGATCTTTTTCCAATGGCGGATGGGAAGAAACCAAATGACATGAATGGATCTTATGATTATAATCAAGAACTTTTCTTTTTAAACCGCGATCCAAGATTTTATCGCACTTTTGCGTTCCCTGGTGTAGAATGGAAGTTTGATAGTGATGACTTGAAATCTTTTGGTGAAAAAGGTCAATTACCTTATGGCATTAATGGGTATACTACAGGGAATAATTACAAGTTGTGGAATTATTGTTGGTATGATAATGTAGATGATCGTAATAGTAACTCTAAGTCAGGCTATGCAGCTGATTGTCTAGGTACCAAAAATACGGGGATTTATTTGCGTAAGCGTACAGATGATTTAGCACTCAATTCTAATCCTTTATATATCTTTGAAAAGACTTCAGGTAATGGATTCAGACAGTCTGCTGCTCCATATATGGAAATACGTTTTGCCGAAGTATTATTGAATTATGCGGAGGCTGCTTGTGGGGCAAATCATTTTGACGAGGCAGTGAATGCTCTTAAACGAATTCGTAAGCGTGTAGGATATACAGATAATTGTGGATTAGATCCAGCTATTTTTAATGATCGTGCCAAACTATTTGAGGCTATACTTTATGAACGTCAAATAGAACTTGCTTATGAAGGTAAACGTTTCCACGATGTGCGACGTTGGATGTTATTTGATGGTGGAGTGGGGCAAGAAGCACTGAAATCGACTTGGAAACTTACAGGTTTTAATGGCAATACATGTAACTATTTAGGAGTTGAACCATTGAATGGTCAGAGAAGACATCGGATTGAGGTTTATGCAAAAAATTTTATTGCTGCTAAAAGTAATAATGTCTACAATGAAGATAAAACAATAAAAGAAACCTATGATGAATTATGGAATAAACGTCCGACAGCATTAAGTTTGACTGAAGATATAACTTGTACAGAATCAGCCGATGATGAAATAACATATGCAGATGCAAAGGTAAAGGCATTGGCTCAGTTTTATCAAGAACATTTTAAACGTAAAAATCTTAGTACTGACGGTAATGATGAAACTATTCTTCCAACATTTAAACCTTATTATTATATCTTAGGTTTTAAGAAGAATGCGATGCAAAACAATGTGTCATTAGAACAAAATATAGGATGGGGCGACTATTGGAGAGGTGGAGCTGATGGTACCTTTGATCCTTTGGCAGAGTGAATTCGTTTATCAAAATAATTACTTGATCTGAAGAATGTTCATTCTGAAATAAACCTAAGGACCATTTATCACTTTGATCTTTTGAAAAGAATATTAAGGAATAAGTGGTCCTTTTGTATTTAAAGTTAGAATAGAAAAATATATTATATTTTCTGATTACATATTTCCTTGTTTTACGTCTTATTATTGTATTTTAGAATGATCAATCTCACAAAACCTAATAAAAATGAAGAAGAAACATGTACTTTTAGTAGCTTTTGCAGCTGCAATGTTGACTCCGACCGTTGTATGGGCACAATACCCGCAGATAACTGACGAAGCCAAAGCGAATTATACAAAGATGATGACCGAGGAACGGAAACGTTCTGATGAAGCATGGGAGAAAGCGTTACCTATAGTACTGAAAGAAGCAAAAGAAGGACGTCCTTATATCTCATGGGCTGGTCGTCCCTATGATTTGCCACAAGCTAGAATTCCCTCGTTTCCGGGTGCTGAAGGAGGTGGAATGTATAGTTTTGGTGGTCGTGGAGGTAAAGTAATTACGGTTACTAATCTGAATGATCGTGGTCCGGGTTCATTCCGCGAAGCTTGTGAGACAGGTGGTGCACGTATTATTGTATTCAATGTGGCTGGTATCATTCGTCTGGAATCTCCGATTATTGTTCGAGCACCTTACGTTACTATTGCCGGACAGACAGCACCGGGTGATGGTGTCTGCATTGCCGGAGAATCATTTTGGGTGGATACACACGACGTAGTTGTACGTCATATGAGATTCCGTCGTGGAGAAACAAAAGTATGGCATCGTGACGACTCTTTCGGTGGTAATCCGATTGGTAATATCATGATAGACCACTGTTCATGTACATGGGGACTGGACGAAAATATTTCTTTCTATCGTCATATGTACGATCCGAGTGAAGGCCAATATGAAAGCAAGGACTTGAAACTTCCGACAGTCAATGTGACTATTCAGAATACAATTTCTGCAAAAGCTCTGGATACCTATAATCATGCATTCGGTAGCACACTGGGAGGTGAGAACTGTGCATTTATGCGTAACCTTTGGGCCAGCAACTCTGGTCGCAATCCGTCTGTAGGCTGGAATGGAGTATTCAACTTCGTTAATAATGTAGTATTTAATTGGGTGCATCGTTCTTCTGATGGTGGCGATTATACCGCCATGTTCAATATGATCAATAACTATTATAAACCCGGTCCTGCTACTCCAAAGAATAATACGGTAGGCTGCCGTATTCTGAAACCGGAAGCCGGACGCAGTAAACTGAATTATAAGGTATACGGTCGCGTGTATGCTGATGGTAACGTTATGGAAGGCTATCCGGAAATCACGAAAGATAACTGGAATGGTGGTATCCAAATCGAGAGTCAGCCAAATACAGCCGGATATACTGAGAATATGCGGAGCTATGAGCCGTTTGCAATGCCTTATATCAAAATTACATCAGCTAATGATGCTTATGATTATGTGACAAAACATGTCGGTGCCAATATACCCTGCCGTGATATCGTGGACGAACGCATCATAGAAGAAGTAAAAACAGGTATTCCTTATTATGATAAGAAACTTGCGAAGGATGCTAATGGTGATCTTACAGGCCTGTCTCCTAAGTCAATGGGAGAGGACGGTCAGTTTAAATATCGTCGTTTACCCAAAGATTCTTATAAGATAGGTATCATTACTGATATTCGTCAGATGGGTGGTTTCCCCGAATACAAAGGGACTCCGTATGTAGATACTGATGGTGACGGTATGCCGGATGAATGGGAAATTGCTAATGGATTGAATCCGAATGATCCAAGTGATGCTAATAAAGATTGTACAGGTGATGGATATACGAATATTGAAAAGTATATCAATGGAATCAGTACAAAACACAAAGTAGACTGGAGAGATTTAAAAAATAACTACGATACATTGGCTGAGAAAGGAAAATTAATGTAATCTGCAACCGGTATCGGTATAAGATACCGGGACTGGGTTTCCTTTTGGCATATGGTATAAAAAATAAGATGAAATGAAAAAGATAGTTTTAATGTCTCTGTTGTTTCTTTGCGGTTGGATATCTGCTGGAGCAGTCGATTTGAACAAAGAGAATCGTGATCCGAAATATGTGGAGTCTATCGTCAACCGTTCGCAAAAGATTGTAGATAAACTCGGACTGACGGATGCAAAAGTGGCTGAAGATGTTTGTAATGTGATTGCCAATCGCTATTTCGAATTGAATGATATTTATGAAATACGGGATGCAAAGGTGAAGGCAGTCAAAGAATCGGGGTTGACCGGTGATGCGAAAAATGAAGCATTGAAGGCTGCTGAAAACGAAAAAGATGCGGCTTTGTACCGTTCTCATTTTGCCTTTCCGGCCAGCTTGTCTCTCTTCTTGAATGAAGAACAGATAGAAGCAGTGAAAGATGGAATGACTTATGGTGTGGTGAAAGTGACTTATGAAGCTACGCTTGATATGATTCCTTCTTTGAAAGAAGAAGAAAAGGTACAAATCTATGCCTGGTTGGTGGAAGCGCGTGAGTTTGCCATGGATGCGGAAAATTCAAATAAGAAACATGCGGCTTTCGGCAAGTACAAAGGACGTATCAACAATTATCTGGCCAAGAGGGGATATAATTTGACGAAAGAACGTGAAGAGTGGGCCAAACGTGTGAAAGCACGGGGAGGAACGCTGTAAAAGTATAGAATCCGGTAAAAAAAGGATTGGTAACCAATGAGATACTATAAAAAGAAGTGGAATTCTTTCCCATTATTAAATGGTTAGTTTGTTTGATGGAGGAAAAGGGTGGCTCGGAGAGTCGCCCTTTTTATCGTCTCTAAATTTTGATTCTGACGAATCTTCCAATCTATTTGAGTACAAATCCGGCTTTTCATCGTCTCTGTATAAAGGATATTAGTATAGTGTAAAAGAATCATAGAAATGGGAAAGTTAAGAAATACATTAGCTGCAATAAGCATCCTGCTTTTAGCTTCTTGTGGAGGGAATAAAGATTATTATATGTTCACTTCATTTCATGAGCCGGCTGATGAAGGTTTGAGATATCTGTATAGTGAAGACGGAATGCACTGGGACAGTATTCCCGGTGTTTGGCTGAAGCCGGAATTGGGACAACATCGCCTGATGCGCGACCCTTCCATGGTGCGTACGCCGGATGGTACCACCAGCTGGAAAGGGGATTTAGGCTTTGGTTATGCAAATTCCAAAGACTTGATTCACTGGTCGGAGCAACAAATGATTCCTGTAATGGCAGACGAACCGACCACTGTCAATGTATGGGCTTCATGTGTACCAGGTCGTTTTGAAAAGGGAATCGAAGAAGAAGAGAATAATCATCGTTTATACTACATCACTACAAAGGATTTTAAGACAGTATCCAAGGCGAAAGTATTATATGATCCCGGTTTCAGCTCGATTGACGCTGTCATTGTGAAGCGGGCAAAAAATGATTATGTAATGGTGCTCAAAGATAATACACGTCCCGAACGTAATCTGAAAATTGCTTTTTCTGACTCTCTGACAGGACCTTATTCGCCGTCATCACAACCATTTACCGAATCGTTTGTAGAGGGACCGACTGTCGAGAAATTAGGTGATGATTATCTGATCTATTTTGATGTTTATAAAAAGAAAATATACGGTGCCATGCGTACCCGTGATTTTAAGAACTTCACGGATATCACAGAAAGTGTGAGTGTGCCTGTCGGGCATAAACACGGAACCATCTTTAGAGCTTCAGAATCAGATGTTAAAACATTGCTGGAAGAAAGCAAGAAGAAATAAACTTAAACTAGATAAGTTGAATCCGGAATAAACTAAAACCTGAAATAAATCATGAACAACTCAACGAAGATTCTTCTTGTATTGGCTGCCGGATGGATGGCGACTACCATTCAGGCGCAGACTCCGCAGGACAGAATCCATTACACAGGAAAAGAATTATCGAATCCCACCTATCACGACGGACAATTGTCTCCGGTAGTGGGAGTGCATAATATTCAACTGGTGCGTGCCAACCGCGAGCATCCGGAAGCGTCGAACGGCAATGGATGGACTTACAACCATCAGCCTATGCTGGCTTACTGGAACGGTCAGTTTTATTATCAGTATCTGGCAGATCCGTCAGATGAACATGTACCACCTTCCCAAACGTTCCTCATGACCTCGAAAGACGGTTATCAATGGACAAATCCGGAAATAGTGTTTCCTCCTTACAAAGTGCCGGACGGATATACCAAAGAATCCCGTCCGGGTATGCAGGCAAAAGACTTGATTGCTATCATGCACCAGCGTGTAGGCTTTTATGTATCTAAGTCGGGCAGATTGATTACGATGGGAAATTACGGAGTAGCTTTGGATAAGAAAGATGATCCGAACGACGGAAACGGTATCGGTCGGGTAGTACGTGAGATAAAGAAGGACGGTTCGTTCGGACCGATTTATTTCATTTATTACAATCATGGATTTAACGAAAAGAATACCGATTATCCCTATTTTAAAAAGAGCAAAGACCGGGAATTCGTAAAGGCTTGCCAGGAAATACTGGATAATCCGCTTTATATGATGCAATGGGTAGAAGAAGCTGACCGTGAAGATCCGATCATTCCACTGAAAAAAGGATATAAAGCGTTCAACTGCTATACATTGCCCGATGGACGCATTGCGAGTCTTTGGAAACACGCTTTGACTTCGATCAGTGAAGATGGGGGACATACCTGGGCAGAACCTGTGCTTCGTGCAAAAGGATTTGTCAACAGTAATGCAAAAATCTGGGGACAACGTCTGAGCGATGGAACCTATGCTACGGTTTATAATCCGTCGGAATTCCGCTGGCCGTTGGCTATTTCGTTGAGTAAGGACGGATTGGAGTATACTACATTAAACTTGGTACATGGTGAAATTACTCCGATGCGCTATGGAGGAAATTACAAATCATATGGTCCTCAATATCCCCGTGGCATTCAGGAAGGAAACGGAGTGCCTGCAGATGGTGATTTATGGGTTTCATATAGCGTGAATAAAGAAGATATGTGGATTTCCCGCATTCCTGTTCCGGTACAGATTAATGCTTCTGCACACGCGGATGATGATTTTTCAAAGTCGGGATCAATAGCTGAGTTGACCAATTGGAATATTTATTCTCCGGTTTGGGCACCCGTTTCTTTAGAAGGAGAATGGTTGAAGCTACAAGATAAAGATCCCTTCGACTATGCGAAGGTAGAACGTAAGATTCCGGCTTCGAAAGAATTGAAAGTCTCATTTGATTTGTCGGCAGGACAGAATGATAAAGGTATACTTCAGATTGATTTCCTGGATGAGAACAGCATTGCCTGTTCACGATTGGAACTCACTCCGGACGGTATTTTCCGTATGAAAGGTGGTTCACGTTTTGCAAATATGATGAACTATGAAGCAGGAAAGACTTATCATGTAGAAGCTGTTCTTTCGACTGCCGATCGTAATATTCAAGTGTATGTGGATGGTAAGAGGGTAGGGCTGCGTATGTTCTATGCTCCGGTAGCAACGATTGAACGGATTGTTTTCCGTACCGGAGAAATGCGTACATTCCCGACTGTGGATACTCCTGCTGACCAAACCTATGATTTGCCCGATGCAGGCGGACAGGAACCATTGGCAGAATATCGTATAGCCAATGTGAAGACTTCGTCCACCGATAAGGACGCTTCTTCCGCTTTTTTGAAATATGCAGACTTTAGTCATTATGCAGAATCTTTCAATGGCATGGAAGATGAAAATATTGTTCAGGCTATTCCCAATGCCAAGGCTTCGGAATGGATGGAAGAAAATATCCCTTTGTTTGAATGCCCGCAGCGTAATTTTGAAGAAATGTATTATTATCGTTGGTGGTCATTGCGTAAGCATATCAAGGAGACTCCCGTCGGATATGGTATGACCGAGTTTCTGGTTCAGCGTTCTTATTCGGATAAGTATAACCTGATTGCCTGTGCTATCGGACATCATATTTATGAAAGTCGTTGGCTGCGTGATCCGAAATATCTGGATCAGATTATCCATACATGGTATCGTGGCAATGATGGAGGACCGATGAAGAAAATGAATAAGTTCAGCTCATGGAATGCGGATGCTGTATTGGCACGCTATATGGTCGATGGCGACAAAGACTTTATGCTGGACATGAAGAAAGACCTGGAGACCGAGTATCAACGCTGGGAAAGTACGAACCGCTTGAAGAATGGATTGTACTGGCAGGGGGATGTGCAGGATGGAATGGAAGAATCTATCAGTGGCGGACGGAAGAAAAAATATGCCCGCCCGACAATCAATAGTTATATGTATGGTAATGCGAAAGCGCTTTCGTTGATGGGAATTCTTTCCGGTGATGAAGGAATGGCTATGAAATATGGTATGAGAGCAGACACGTTGAGAAATCTGGTAGAAAATGAGTTGTGGAATACCCGTCACCAGTTTTTTGAAACGATGCGTACGGATTCTTCAGCAAATGTCCGTGAAGCAATCGGATATATTCCTTGGTATTTCAACCTGCCGGATACCACCCAAAAGTATGAAATTGCCTGGAAAGAAATTATGGATGCCTGTTATCAGGCAAAAAGAATCCGGGAGATGCTTCCGGATTCTTTTTGCCTGATAACA
>ERZ835051.642-NODE-642-length-39904-cov-6.584933_pt1 | contig 39904 bp, 36 predicted proteins | sample MGYA00519575_ERZ835051 | MGnify/ENA primary metagenome ERZ835051 (study PRJEB31850, sample SAMEA3708769) | human gut metagenome | biome: human gut; feature: human-associated habitat; material: faeces | place: China | collected 2014 ... | reverse complement strand
CGCCGCTTGCGGCGGCTCTTGGCGCGGAGATCCGCCGGAGCGGTGCTTAAGCCGTCAGGTGGGAATTGTGCGGTGTTGCCTTAAGCATCTTTCTTTTCTTCCATTCGGCCAATGCCGATTGAGGATACAGTACCACACCTGTTTATGCTGCGTCAACGGCCTTCGGAATTTGGCACAAAAGACCGAAGGCCATTACCTATAAACCGATAAAAAGCGCTGCATCGGTTGTTTTGGCTGACGCGGCGTTTCGCTTTGCATTCCGGCAGGATTGCTGGTATAATAAATATATCCCATCGGGCCGCCTGTGCGGCCAGGAAAGGTCCCCGCTATGGAAACACCTCACCAGGGCACGGCCCTGTTTCATCTGCCTGGTCTGTTTGAATTTTATGACCTGTATGCGGCGTTTTTGCCACTTTATCGTGCGCATCGGGAGTATTTTTACGACTGGTGCGCCATCGGCTCGATCTACGGCGCACCGTCTGACTGCTTATGGGCGGGCGGACGGGTCGAGTACAGTGACCGCACCCCACGCGAGGTGCTGGCGCTGACGCGTGAATACGGCATCTCGGCGCGGCTGACACTCAGCAATTCATTACTGCGCCCGGAGCATCTCACAGACCCGGACTGCAATGCGCTCTGCCGACTGTTTCAGGAACAAAATGACCCGCAAAACGGCGCCATCGTTCATGCTGAGCTGCTGACGCAGTACCTGAAAAAGAACTATCCATCGCTGTATCTTGTATCCTCAACCACAAAAGTGCTGACAGACTTCAACGATTTGCAGCGGGAGCTGGCACGGCCCGAGTTTCGCTATGTCGTGCCGGATTTCCGGCTGAACCGAGCATTTGACCGACTTGCAGCGCTGCCCCAGTCCCAGAAGGACAAGGTGGAGTTCCTCTGCAATGAGTGCTGCTGGTTCGGATGCACGGAACGCAGAGCCTGCTATGAGGCCGTCAGCCGCAAAAATCTGGGTCTGCCCGGCCCGGAGCATTACTGCAGCGCCCCCGGCGCAGCGGATGGGTATCGCTTCTCCCGAGCGATGGCGAACCCCGGCTTTATCGGCATCAAGGCCATCCGGGATACCTACCTGCCGAGGGGCTTCATCCAATTCAAGATCGAGGGGCGCGGCCTTGGCAGTGCGCTGATTCTTGAATTTTTGCTTCACTACCTGACCAAGCCGGAATATCAGCTGGCTGTCCGCGAGGAGTTGTATCTGGATACCATGCTGGACCTTTTCTGACCGACTTTGTGTCGGGCCGGGTGAAGCTGTTTGCATTTTCTGCGTTGTAAGGCTCCTGTTACCCCAGTGCCACATCCAGCACCATCATCACACTGAAGCCGACAGCAAAGAATACTGTGCCAAGGTTAGAGTGCCGTCCCTGTGACATTTCGGGAATCAGCTCTTCCACCACGACATAGAGCATCGCGCCCGCAGCAAAGCTCAAAAGGTAAGGCAATGCCGGTATCACAAGCTGCGCGGCCAAAATCGTCACCACTGCGCCGATTGGCTCAACCACGCCCGAAAGCACACCGCCTGCAAAGGCCCTGCCCTTGCTCTCCCCTTCGGCGCGCAGGGGCATCGAGATGATGGCGCCCTCCGGGAAATTCTGGATGGCTATGCCGAGGGACAGGGCCAGCGCGCTCGCCGCGGTGATCTGCGCGCTGCCTGCGAGAAAGCCGGCGTACATCACACCGACTGCCATGCCCTCCGGGATGTTGTGCAGGGTCACTGCCAGCACCATCATCGTAGTGCGGCCCAGCCTGCTTTTTGGCCCCTCAGCCTCCTCACTGCCGACATGCAGGTGGGGTATCAGATGATCCAGGGCAAGCAAAAACAGCACGCCGAACCAGAATCCGGCAAACGCCGGGAAAAAGGCGAACCGCCCCAACTTCTCCGACTGTTCGATTGCCGGAATCAGCAGGCTCCAGACCGATGCCGCCACCATCACACCGGCGGCAAAGCCTGCAAGTGAGCGCTGCACCAGATCTCCCAGAGCGCGCCGCATAAAAAATACGCATGCTGCGCCCAGCGATGTACCCAAAAAGGGGATCAGAATCCCCCAAAAAGTTTCTGTCAATGAAGTCGCCTCCTTTTATGGTATATACACAAAAACACAGGTACTTTATACCCCCTGTTCAATGATGCTTTTGACAAGCTGTGCCCATTTGTAAGGGTAACAGGCCAGCAGCTCCTCATGCTGCAGATGCTGCTCATGAATTACGGGGTGCGCAAAATGCTGCTGATAACGCGCGCGATACTTCGCTCCCATTTTCAGCGCGTAGAAAATATGAATCTCCGTACCGGGAACATCAATTCCCTCCGGCAAGGGCGTGATGAGGTCGGAATAAAATTGGTTTTTACAGCTTTGCATCGTCACATAGGGGCGTGCAGCACCGAACATCGCCATAAAATCGCGGACATAGTCCCCCTTCTCCGCGGAGCACTTTTCTAATCGCTTCTGCAGAAAGCAACTTTTGAACTGCCCGTCCCGAATCAGCGGATAAATCAGCGGCAGGAGAAGATTCGTTTGTAATTTGGCCGCGAGCTTGGAGCATTGGTCAAGGTCGGAGCTGCCCAGAATACCGTAGTCCATATGTATGCTTTTCCGTGCTGCCAGCAGTCCCACGAAAGAGCCGCCCAGAGAGCAGCCGTAGGCGGCCCGTATATGCCCGCCGCAGTTTTTCAGGATGTAGGCTTCGATTTTTTCGGTTTCTGCAAGCATTGTCGGAAATTCGGTACTTTCTGTTTCGTCAAAGCCATCATAGCTGACGCAAAGTACGCGAAAATCCCGCTGCAACAGAGGGATCACTTGGCCAAAGTTGCTTTTCCAGTGGCAGCAGGTGCCGGGCAGCAGCAAAATGACCGGAGCGGTATCCGCCCCAAATTCATAAACCTTCATTCTCCTGCCTCCCGCAGCCACAGTCACTTCGCTTTACGGCGGTCAAACACAGCCAGCCTGTTTTGCTTTTGTGTACCGCAATGTCACAAAAGCCCGCTTGCTCAAGATATGCTTTCAGCTCAGTATCCTTGTAGATGGTCATGCCATCAATGATTTCTGTCCATTTTTTGTCTTTGTCCGTGTCGCCGTTGACTTCATTGCAGATGAGGAAGGTGCCGCCCGGCTTCAAAACCCGCCAAACCTCCCGGAAGCATTTTGCAAGGTCCGGCCAGAAATAGACGGTTTCAAACGCTGTGACTGCATCGAACCAATCGCTGGCAAAAATGATGCGCTGCACGCTGCCCTGCCAGATGACACAGCGATCCCTTTGAATCGCCTCTGCATTGAGACGGCGGGATTTTTCGACGCTGACAGCAGAGTAATCCACGCCCTTTACGATGCCGCGCGGACACCTTTTCAACAGCCGTTTGATATTCGCTCCGCCGCCGCAGCCGCAGTCCAGCGCCTTTGCGTCCGGCGCAAGATGCAGAAAGTGAAGCCCCCACAGCGCCACGGGGGTGTGGGCAAGGTTCATCATGGTGACCATCAGCCTGCCGCCGAAGCCTTTGGGGTCTCTCGTATTTTCAAAAAATGACATCATTTATCTCCTTTCAACTTTTTTACACTCTGCGTAGGTAAGTGGAATGGAATTCTGCAAAACAACACTTTTGCAAACGGTCCAGCCGTTTTGCTGCAAAAATGCCAGATACGCAGCACTCGTCCATCTGCTGTGCAGCGGAAAGCCTGCAATTTTCAGCGCAAGGGCCTGAAGATTTCCCCAAGGGGAATTCTCTGCATGGGTAAAGGTAGGAGCAATCAGCGTGCCATCGTTTTTAAGCACACGGCGAAACTCGATAAGGGCTTTCTCAGGGTGCGACACAATGTGCAGTGCATTGGAGACAATGACAACATCAAAGGACTGGTCAGCATAAGGCAGATGGAACATATCCTGCACGGAAAAATGCAGCTTGGAGGAAAAATTACCCCGCTTTGCCTGCGCAATCATCGCTGCGGAGGCGTCGGTAGCCTCAATGTGGTCGGCAGAACACAGGAGATGCTTTGCCACCTGCCCTGTGCCGGTGGCTACCTCCAAAACGGTTTTGTGCCACACAGCAGGGCGAAGCAGCGCATATAATTGATCATAGGCTATTGCATTCTTACGCATAAAGCGGTCATACCTTGCTGCATTTCTGTCCCAAAAATTCTTTTTCGTAATGCTCAGCTCCTTGGTTTGCATCAACTAACTGCTGCTTATTTGAAAAGCCGCCCGGCGGCAGCATGGCAGCTTATATATGCGGGTTAGAATAATCTAACCGCTGGGTCGTAAAAAAGCTGCCTGCAGCCAAAACGGCGCACCAGCAACGATTCTACGATATTTCGGTCATATAATAGCAGTCTGGCACCCAAATGTCAATAGGGTGCTAAAAGTGCGTTTGTGCGTTTGCATTTCAACAAAAAATCAATAGTGGGCAGTGCGCTTTACACTGCCCGCTATTGAGAAAAGCTTGCTTTAGCCGTTTTCGTCCTTGGGAATGGCCAGATTCAAGAGGATGGCAACGAGTGCGGCGGGCACAATGCCGGAGCCGCCGAATACCAGAGAGAGCATCTGCGGTGCGTGTGCAAGGATGCCGTTGTTGGCACCGATGCCATAGCCGAGACCGAGCGCTACAGAGACGATGCTCAGGCTGCGCGGGGTCAGCGGCTCGCGGGTGATGAGCTGAATACCGCTCACCACGATCGAAGAGAACATCATGACAGCTGCGCCGCCCAGCACCGACTGCGGCATGATCGAGACGAGCGCGCCCAGCTTGGGCACCAGACCGCAGAGAATCAGGAAGATGCCGCCGGTGGCCAGCGCAAAACGGTTGACGACCTTAGTCATGCTGACAAGGCCGACATTCTGGCTGAAGGAGGTGTTGGGCAGCACGCCGAACAGTGCGGCGAAGCTGGAGCCGATACCATCGCAGATGACGCCGCCGGACAGCTCGGTGTCGGTGGCCTCGCGGTCCATGCCGCCCATGATAACGCCGGAAATATCGCCCACGGTTTCGACCGCCGTGACGATGAACATAATCATGACCGGTGCGATCGCGCGCATATCAAACACCGGCTTGACCGGCATCAGCTCGGGCAATGCAAACCATTTGGCCTCGGCCACCTTATTCCAGTTCAGCACCCATGCCTTGGTGTAGGCAACGCCCTCGGCGTTCAGCGCCGTGGTGGGCAGAACAAGGCCCATGAGAAACGCTGCAATGTAGCCGCAGATGATGCCCACCAAAATCGAGGAGGAATTCAAAAAGGTGCTGCCGGAGTGCTTGCAGATCAGGATGACGACCAGCACAAAGATGGCGAGCAGCAGGTTTTCGACCGAGCCGAAATCTTGCGCGGTGTTGCCGCCGCCGAAGGAATTTACACCGACCGAAATCAAGCTCAGACCGATGGAAAGCACCACCGTGCCGGTAACGACAGAGGGCAGCAGCTTGCGCAGCGGCTTCAGAAAAAAGCCGAGCACGGTCTCAAACAGGCCGCCGATCAGGGACGCGCCCATGATCGCGCCGTAGGCCAGCACACCGCCGCCCATCGAGGCTGCAACCGAGCTGAATACCCCGATGAAGCCGGAGGAGGTGCCCATGATGATAGGCACCTTGCCGCCGATGGGGCCGATGGAATACAGCTGAACCAGTGTGACGATGCCCGCCACAAGCATGGCATTCTGCAGCAGCGTGACGCGCAGGTCGGCAAATTCGCCGCCGGCCAGGCCGCAGGCGCCCGTGATGATAAGCAGCGGCGTAAGGTTGCCGACAAACATCGCCAACACATGCTGCATGCCCAGCGGCAGTGCCTGCTTCAGGGACATCTTGCCTTCAAAGCGGAAGGCTTCGGGGGAAAGATCGTTTTTCTTCATTCCACAACTCCTCAGATAAAACCTATTACAATATAACATATACCGCCAAAGCGGAAGGGCATACCGCCCTATTTATACATTATACCATCCCCTGCCCTGTGATTGCAATTCCATCAGCCACCGCAGCAAAAATTTTGTGTGTTTTTGAAGAAGGCTGAACGGTCAAAAAACCTTGATTGCCTGCTGCTTGCCGTACAAAGTGTAGTGTACGGTCAGACCGTCGTCTGCATCCACGGTGCAATTTTCGGCGTGGTCGGTCAATTCCCGCAGGGCGTTGTATTGGCGGCGCATCTCATCCGTATAGCGACTGGGCATATCGGAGGTGAGCAGGATGCCGCTGAACAGCGCATTGACCCGGGCCAGGGTCTGCTTTTGCTGTAGGGTCAGCTTGCAGTTTTCCTCGCGCAGGAAGAATACATCGGGGTCGCTGCCGTAAGCACGCCCGTTGAGCTGGCGGCGGAAAATCGTGTTGCCGATGGACTGCCTTGTGGAGACCCGCTCGCGATGGAAAAGCCGCATATACCATACATCATCCCAGTCCAGCCCTACATCACACCCAATGCGGCAATAGTCAACGATACCAAAGGCAGGCATGACCGGCACACCGCAGCCGAGGATCAGCTTGTCGCCGCAGGGCCGACCAGCGCGGCGGCACCGGTCACAGCAAAGGTCAGCGGCAGCTGTGCATAGACGGCGGGGCTGCCGTTTTCATCAAGGATCCGCACCCGAACTCCGGCCATATCGTAGGTGTCACCCTCCCGCAGGACGGTGGCGGAGGGCGTTACCTCAAGATGCAGCCGGTGGCTGGGGCAGAGCGTGACGCTCTTTACTACGGTATCCCCGTTTTTGGCATCGAACCGCCAACACGTAGCCGCGCCGCCCCAGTTGCCGACATACTTGCCGTACAGCGCCACACCGTCCGCAAAGCTCATCTTATAGCGCACCATGCACCACGCCAGCTTCAGCTTGTAGCGCAGCGGCAGCCCGGCCAAGCCGTAGCGCCCGGCTGCAAGCAGACAGTCGCGCAGCGTATCGGCCTTGGCCTTGTCAAAATGCTCCTGCGTTTCAAGCAGGACACCGATTGTGTCATCCACGGCCAGCGGCGGGTGCGGCAGCGCCGTCCAGCCGCTTTTGTGCAGGGTCGTCACAAACACATCGTTTTTGTAAAGATCCACCCGCTCGGCGTTGGTAAACACATAGACCGTGCCGATTTGCCCGGCAGGATAGTCACCGATGTCCATCGTGGAGCTGACCGTCAGCACCGGCTCCTCCCCGCCCTGCGATGCGTAGACGGACGCCGCCAGCTTGGGATTGCGGAAGCTGTCCAGCACGCCGTGATAGCAGATGCGGTCCCCGGAGCCGAAATCCTTGTGGGTGGCATAATCAAACATACACCAGCCAAAGCAGCCCACATGCTCTCCATCTGCGTAGGCGGCGTCCAACACCCGCGCATGGCGCAGGGCATGCTCCTGCCGGTGCGGGGCATCGTCACAGGGCTTGGTGGGGTACATGTGCCCGTTGCATTCGGAAATCAGCAGTGCCTTGCTTAAATCGGGCGTTACATCCTTTTTTCGCTTGGCCCCGGCGTTTGAGCCGTTGTGGGAGAAATCGTTGTAGGCGTAAACATCCTCCAAGAGATGGCTCTTTTCCAGATACCGCACGCCAGAGGTCGCCCGGCTCGGATCCAGTGCGTGGGCGATTTGATTGGTGCGCGTATAGAATTCGTCATCGTCCACGCTCTCATTGATGCGCACACCCCACAGAATAATGCTGGGGTGATTGCGGTTTTGCAGCAGCATCTCCCGCAGCATGACGCAGGCGCGGTCCTTCCATGCCCCATCGCCGATGTGCTGCCAGCCGGGCAGCTCGGTAAATACAAGCAGGCCCAGCCGGTCACATTCATCAAGAAAATACTGGCTTTGCGGGTAATGGCTCGTGCGCACCGCATTGCAGTGCAGCTCGTTTTTCAGGATGCGGGCGTCCTGCCGCTGCAGGCTTTCCGGCGCGGCGTAGCCGATGTAGGGGTAGCTTTGGTGGCGGTTCAGCCCGCGCAGAAAGGTCTTTTTCCCGTTCAGGTAAAAACCGTCCGCCCGGAACACAGCCGTCCGAAAGCCGAAGGTGGTCTCACGGCTGTGCAGCACCTGCCCTTCGGCATCGAGCAGCTCTGCTATGCAGCGATAGAGATTCGGATGCTCGGTGTCCCATGGCGCGGCGTCAGGCAGCGTAAGACGGCATTCCGCCGATTCTGCCGGGGGCAGCTTGCGGCACACCAGCGTTTCGCCCGCACTGCTGCAGAGCCGGACGCGCAGCGCAGCGGCCTTTTCCGGCGCTTCTACGGTCAGCTGTACGGCAGCCTCCGTTAGTGTCGGTGTGTACACGAAAAGCTCGCTCACACGGCTCTGCGGCGAGGTTTCAAGCCAGACCTCCCGGTATAGACCGCCGTAGGTCAGGTAGTCGATGACAAAGCCGAAGGGCGGCAGGCTGGGATCCTCGCGCGTATCCAGCCGCACGGCCAGCAGATTTTCTTTGCCGCGGTGCACAAGGTCGGTAATTTCGATGGTGAAGCCGGTGTAGCCGCCCTGATGCTGCCCGGCCAGCTGGCCGTTCAGGTAGATTTCCGCCTGATGGGCGGCCCCGTCAAAGCGCAGGAATACCCGGGGCGCATCGGGAACGGTCAGTGTGCGACGGTAACCGCAGACCATCTCATAGTCAGAGGGGTCTGCGTAGTGGAGCGGCAGCTCCCGGCAGGTATGGGGCAGACGCACCGGACGACAGCCAACAGGTTCACCCCGACAGAAGGCATCGCTCCATTGCTCTGTAAATTCCCAGTGATTGCAAAGACTGTATCTCATCGTACCAACAACCCCTCCAGTAAAATGGAAATCATCTCATCCAGGGCATCCGTGTAGGATATGCCCTGCGCATCGAGCGTGCGGTCTGCAAGAAAATCCTCAATGGAAGCGGAGATCATCCGCTGCAGAACCGGCAGGGATACCCGACGGATAACGCCCTCCCCCATCGCCTGCTCCAGCAGTGCCAAGGTAGGCTCCCAGCCGGTTTCCAGATGCTCCCGCACGCGCGCTGCGACTCTGGGATATTTTTCATCCAAAAGATCCATCTGCTGCAGATCCAGCGCGGTGTACTCCTCCGGCAGGGCGATAATGACCGCCCGCAGCTTTTCAGCCAGGGTGCCGGGGCCGTCAAGGATGCGCTGCTTGCGGGCGTGGATCCTTGTGAACGCATCGTCCACCATATCCAGCAGCAGCGCCTCCTTGGAGGGGTAGACTGCGTAGATCGTCTTTTTGCTGATGTGCATCATCGCAGCGGCCTGCTGCATCGTAAAGCGCAGCCCGTCCCTGCGGAACAGCTCCATTCCGACTGCGCGCAGTCTTGTGCGCAGCTCGTTGTGTTCGTCCATCACTTGCCTCCTGCGGAAACCTGATTTAGCTTTCCGGTTTCCATTGTAGTGCGGAAACCGGTGCAATTCAAGCGGTTTCCTGCACTTTCTACCTTTTTGCCAATCGGGCACAGATTTTTTCGTCATATCGCCCATACGCGAAAGCCGTAACGGGACAGAAAAACGCCCCCGCACAGTGATGCGGGGGCGCTTTGCAGGTGCCTCAGTTCGTTTTTTCAGTTTTTTGCTGCAGGCGGGTCAGCTCCCGCAGCTCACGCACGGTGAAAAGGCCGCAGACAATGGCGGCAGCGCCGTCCGCAATGGGGCCTGCGTACATGACGCCGTCAATGCCCATAAAGAGCGGGAAGATGACGATGAGCGGCAGCAGGAACAAAATCTGGCGTGTCAGGGACATGAATACGCCGAGGCGCGCCTTGCCAATCGAGTTGAAGAAGTTGGAGGTGACCGGCTGGATGCCGTTGATCAGCGTCAGGAACATATAAATGCGGAAGTACCGCTCCGAAAACTGGTAGTACATTTCGCTGCCGGTGCCGAAAATACTGATGATCTGCCGCGGGAAAAGTTGGAAGCAGGCAAACGCTGCCAGAGAAAGCCCGGTAGCCACAGCCAGCGCCAGCAGATAGCTCTTTTTGACGCGGCGGTAGAGCGCAGCACCGTAATTGAAGCCGATGATCGGCTGTACGCCCTGCGAAATGCCGATGACAAAGGACATAAAGATCATGTTGACCTTTGAGATGATGCCCGCGCAGGCCAGAGGAATATCGCTGCCGTAGATAGACAGTGCACCGTAGTGTGCAAGGGTGTTGTTCAAAACGATCTGGACAACAGCCATAGCGATCTGGTTGAAGCAGGCAGATGCACCGTAGCTGAAGATCTTGCGTGTTCTGTAACCGTCAATCGTAAAGCAGCCCCATGAGAAGGGTACAGATTTAAAATGGAAGAGATACCGCATGCTGATGCAGAACGAGGCGATCTGCCCGAGAATCGTGGCAAGTGCAGCGCCGGTCATACCCATATCCAGCCCGAAGATGAACAGCGGATCAAGGGCCGTATTGATAAGTGCGCCGATGAGCATCGACATCATGGAATAGCGCGGGCTGCCGTCTGCCAGAATCAGCTTGCTCATGCCGGTATTCATAATGAGGAACGGAAACCCCAGCGCTGTGATGCGAGTGTAGGCCTCTGCGTAGGGAAAAACATCCGGCGTAGCGCCGAAGAATTTCAGCATCGGCGTCAGAAAAAGCAGCGTGACCGCCATCAGCACAGTGCCGAACAGCGCCATCAGGCACAGGCCGTTGCCTGCATATTCAGCAGAACGCTTTTCATTGCCTGCACCCAGCTGGAGACTGAAATTTGTCGCACTGCCGATACCGAGCAGCAGCGCAATGGCTGTGCAGGCAATCGAGAGAGGAAACGCAATGTTGGTGGCAGCATTGCCCAGCAGACCCACACCCTGCCCGATAAAGATCTGGTCAACAATGTTGTACAGCGACGTCACCAGCATCGAGATAATGCAGGGAATGGCAAAGCCAACAAGCAGCTTGCCTTCTTTTTCATATCCAAGCGGGTTGGCAGCATCAGCCTGTGATGAAACTGTTTTTACGCCCATGCAGTTTTATCTCCTTTAATCCTGTTAATAATCGAAAATATAATAATAGTAACAAAATCCGGTAGGAAATGCAAGTCCGTTTGCCTTGAGGTGCTTGAGCTTGCCCTGCATGAGCCGGAGACCGTGACACAAACAAAACCGGGGCGAACTTTTCGTTCGCCCCGGCAGTACCTAAATGATTGGAGTCATAGCCTCATAACCTTTATTCGTTATTTTTCGGAGTTGGTTCCTATTTTCATGGGGAATCATTCCCTTTGCAGAATTTCAGGCTTTGAGATTGAGGATCAACCTCTGACACTTAGTACATTGGAGTTTCTCCTTATGGATCAGGTAGATTTCAGATACCCTCTGTTGGGTGGCGTGGAACCAGTCATGATAACCAGCCTTCTTTCATCCTGATCTATATGCTACATGGGGGTCTTTGATGACGGCCCCTGAGTCTGCTGTTTAAAAGTAAGCTGCCTGACATCTCGTTCAATATTCTTTGTACAGGTTATGACCTGCGGCTTCGGATGCGGCGCTTTTTCATTCAGCAGGCCCAGGCCCGCCGGTGATGAATAGGATCTTTAAAGTTTGCCATTGGACTTGAGCCTCCTTCCTTACGAAATACCGCCGGTGTCTTGCTTTCTTTGGAGATTTCTTATGACATTTCTCCTTGGAAGATCAACTTCTCTTGGAGTTGTCTGCTCCTTATCTCCGGCTGTTTTCTTTCTGTGACTATACTATACCACAGCCCTTGGGATTCGTCTATTCGCAGATATGCCAACGATGCAGCGAAAGATTTGTGCAGTTTCAAGCTTGCCGCTCCGGGCAAAAAATGGTATAATAAATATATTGGGCTGCTGTACAGCCCAGACTGTGCGCTGTCCCTTTTGGAAAGGGACGGCGCTTTTTTTGGCGGGATCGTGCTGTGATCCCACGGGCTAATCTGAACAGGCATTAGGCAATATTCATTTCAAAACAACCGTAAAGCAGCTGCCGCTGCCGGGGCGGCTGTCCACAGTGACAGCGCCGCCGTGTAGTGCGGCTATTTTTTGTGCCATGGCAAGGCCCAAGCCGTTGCCCTGCGTCCTGTGGCTGGTGTCCCCCTGATAGAACTGCTCAAAGATATGGCAGCAGGTCTCGGCGTCCATACCGCAGCCCTGGTCAGTGACAGCCACAACCGGTCTGCCCTGCTCGCAGTGCAGTGTTACGCTTATGGTTCCGTTCTCCGGGCTGAACTTGGCGGCATTATCCAGCAGATTCAGCCAGATCTCCTTTACCAGCGCTTCGCTGCCGTGGTAGGTGCAGGGGGCCAGCTCGGCCTCAAACTGCAGCGGCTTATCGCGCCACTTTTGCCGTGTCACAAGGATGCACTGGCGCAGCTGCTCATCCAGCGAAAAGTCTGTACAGTCGGTCAGAATGGTCTGTGCCTCGATACGATTCAAGAGCAGCACACTGCCGGAAAGCTGTGCCAGCCGCTTGCTCTCATCGCGGATGATTTGCAGATACTCGCGCTGCTCCTCAGGTGTGACATCCTCGTCCAGCAGCAGGTCAGCAAAGCCGCTGATGCTGACGATGGGCGTCTTGAACTCATGGGAAAAGTTATTTACAAAATCCTTGCGCAGCAGCTCCGTGCCGGAAAGCTCCTCCGCCGCTTTGTTGAAGGCTGCTTTGAACTCCCGGATCTCGGTGGGCTCATACCCGTGGGCGGCGGGCTGCAGGCGCACGGTGAAGTCCCCCGCCGCCAGCCGGTTCATCGCCTGTATGATGTTTTTGATAGGCTTTATTAACACAAGGCGAATCGCAACCACAAGGCTGATGGCCATCAAAATACAGCTGGCATACAAAATAACCAGTGCGCCGCCGATGCTGACGCTGCCGTCTTGGATAAAAAAGCCGTGGTCAGCCTCCAATACCACCAGCACCGTCGCAACGGTCAGATTCAGTGTAACGATGAAAAACAGGTTCAGCACCAGCAGCATTGTCAAATTTACGGTGCGCACGCAGTCGCGCAGCTTGTTTACAAATTGTGCCATATCACACCTTCTTTATAGCACGGTAGCCGATGCCGCGAATGGTCTGTATCTCAAACTCCGGCCAATCGTAAAAGCGGGTGCGCAGCCGATTGATATGAACATTTACCGTTTTATCGTCGCTTTCGCTGTCCATGCCCCAGATCTCATCCAGCAGCTCCAGCCTGGTAAAGGTCCTTTCCGGGTAAGCCAGAAGCTTGTACAGGAGGTTGAACTCCTTGGGCGGCAGCACCTGCGCATCGTGGCCGCGCCGCACGGTGTGGGTGTCGTAGTCCAGCTCGACATCCCCTATCGTGATCCTGTGCTCATCCACGATGCGGGCGCGGCGCAGCAGAGCCTTGATGCGCAGCACAAGCTCCTGCCGGTCCGGCGGTTTTGTCATATAATCATCAGTGCCAACGATAAAACCCGTGTGCTTGTCCTGCGGCATATCCTTGGCCGTCAGCATTAAAATAGGCAGCATGCTGCCGCTTTCCCGGATGGTCCTGGTCAGGGTAAAGCCATCCATCCGGGGCATCATCACATCGCAGAGCAGCAGATCTATATGGTTGTGGTCGAGCATTTCCAGTGCCTGCACACCGTCGGCAGCAATCAGCGGCTCATAGCCCTCTCGCTTTACGATGGCGCAAAGCAGACGCGCTGTGCTGGGGTCATCCTCGGCAATCAAAATACGAAACATCGTGTACCCTCCTTAGGGCAATACCGCACAATTCCCGCCTAACGGCTTAAGCACCGCTCCGGCAGCTGCCGCGCCTCGCTCGCCGTATCGGCACTTAGAATTATGCGGTATTGCCTTAGTTCTATTATAGTACAGCGCAAAGATAAACGAAAGATAAACCTTCCCGTTTACCAAAGGTTTATTTTGGCGGTGTATCCTTAGGAGCATCGAAACAAAAAACAACCTACGGGAAAACGGAGGATACAGCTATGAAAACCATCTATCTTGTCACCGGTGCTGCCGGATTTATGGGCACTAATGTCTGCGCACAGCTTTTGGAGCGCGGCGATGCCGTGCGCGCTTTTGTGCTGAAGGGCGACCCCGCTGTAAAATTTGTGCCGAAGGCCGTCGAAATCTTTGAGGGTGACCTCTGCAGTGCCGGGAATTGCGAGAAATTCTTTGCCGTGGAACCGGGCACCCAGACCGTCTGCATCCACTGCGCGAGCATGGTGACGATCAACCCGAATTATAGTGAAAAGCTGATCGCCGTCAATGTGGGCGGCACCGAAAACATGCTGAACGCCGCTAAAAATCACCCTGAGTGCAAAAAGTTCGTCTATGTTTCCAGCACCGGCGCCATCCCTGAGCTGCCTAAGGGCGAGAGCATCCATGAGGTATACAGCTTTGTTCCCTACGATGACAATCGCGTGGTCGGCTGGTACAGCCGCAGCAAGGCAATGGCGACCCAGAAGGTGCTGGACGCCGCCGCTGACGGGCTGAATGCCTGCGTGGTGCATCCCAGCGGTATTCTTGGCCCCAACGACCCCGCCATCGGGCAGACGACCCGCACGCTGATCCAGATCCTGAACGGTGAGATGCCCATCGGTATGCAGGGCTCGTTCAATCTTGTCGATGTGCGCGACCTGGCCGCCGGTACGATTGCCGCCGCTGACCGCGGGCGCAAGGGCGAGTGCTACATCCTTTCCAATGACGAGGTTTCGCTGAAGGAACTCTGCGAAATGCTGAAGGCAGAAACCGGCTGCCGCGGCTGTCTGTTTTACCTGCCGCTGTCGCTTGCCCATTTTGCCGCCAAGCTGATGGAGGCACGCGCTGCCAAGACCGGTAAGCCTGCTGTACTGACTGAGTTTGCCGTTTACAATCTGGAGCGCAACAACCATTTTGAATGCTCCAAGGCAAAAAAAGAGCTTGGCTTTGCCCCGCGTCCCTACAAGGAAACACTGCATGATTTGGCGGTTTGGCTCAAGCAGGAGGGAAAAATCGCATGAAGAAGGTTTGTGTTATCACAGGCGGCGGCAGCGGCATGGGGCTTGCCACGGCGAAGCTCGTCTGTGAAGAAGGATATTACACGATTTTGGTGGGGCGCACGGCGTCCAAGCTGGAAAAGGCAGTCAACGATCTGCGCAGTGCAGGCGGCGAGGCTGAGGCGTTCAGCTGTGATGTTTCCGACCGTGAAAGCTGTTTTGCGCTGGCCAAACACGTCGCCGAATGCGGCGAAGTAAAAGCGGTATTGCACATTGCGGGCCTCAGCCCTCACATGGGCGATGCTGAAAAGATTTTGCGTGGCAATGCGCTGGGTACGGTGAATATCAACGATGCCTTTTATGAGGTCATGGCACCGGGCGGCTGTGTGATCGACACCTCCAGTATGAGCGCCTACCTTGCCCCGCAGTTTGTCATGCCTAAGGGTGCGTACAAGCTGGCGCGCACCGACCGTGAAAAATTCATCAAAAAGCTGGTGGCGCGGGCAGGCATCGCCCCTAAGGACGCCCGCCCGGGTCTGGCCTACGCCATCAGCAAGCATTTTGTAATTTGGTTTGCTAAGACCGATGCCGCACGCTTTGGCGAGAAAAATGTGCGTTGCCTGAGTGTGACACCCGGCAACTTTGACACGCCGATGGGCGCACTGGAAAGCGGGCAGGCGGATGTATTCAAAAAATACTCTGCTCTCAAGCGCAACGGAAAGCCGGAAGAAATCGCCGCTTTGTTTGCGCTTCTTCTGGATGAGCGGCTGGGCTTCCTGACCGGAGCAGACATTCTTATGGACGGCGGCGTTGTGGCAAGCGGCGCCAGCGGATTGAGCAAATAAAAAAGGGCAGCAAAGTAAACCCCGATTTTAGCTTTTGGGGTCTGCTTTGCTGCCTTTTGAATTTTGTGCTTTCGCTTGGCTGTACTTTAGTGCAGCTCGCTTTCGCAGCGGTCCAGCACAGCGGCGATAACCTGATCCATGTCGTAATACTTGTACTCCCCCAGGCGTCCGCCGAAGATGACCTTCGGCTCGGTGTCTGCCAGCTTCTTGTACTCGGCATACAGTGCGCCGTTTTTAGCATCGTTGACGGGGTAATACGGCTCGTCACCGGGCTTCCACTCAGAGGAATACTCGCGGCTGATGATCGTTTTGGGCAGGTCGTTGCCGTTCTCGTCCTTGCCGAACTCGAACCATTTGTGCTCGATGATGCGGGTCCACGGCGTCTCGCGGTCCGTATAGTTGACGGCGGCGTTGCCCTGGAAGCTGGGCTTGTCGAGCAGCTCATTCTCAAACCGGACGGAGCGGTACTCCAACGTGCCGAGTTTGTAGTCAAAATAAGCGTCAATCGGGCCGGTGTAGACGATTTTGCCAGCCAGTGCGTCCAGCGCGGCCTTGTTTTCGAGGTAATCGGTGTTCAGCCGCACCTCGATGCCGTCCAGAAGATTGGCGATCATCTTGGTGTAGCCGCCGATGGGAATGCCCTGATACAGCGCGTTGAAATAGTTGTTGTCAAAGGTCAGCCGCACGGGCAGGCGCTTGATGATAAAAGCAGGCAGGTCCTTGCAGTCGCGGCCCCACTGCTTTTCGGTGTAGCCCTTGATGAGCTTTTCATAAATGTCGCGGCCCACAAGGGAGATGGCCTGCTCCTCGAGGTTCTGCGGCTCGTGGGTGATCTCGCGGCGCTGCTCCTCGATCTTGGCGGCTGCCTCCTCCGGTGTGACGACGCCCCACATTTTATTAAAGGTATACATGTTGAAGGGCAGCGAATACAGCTCACCCTTATAGTTGGCAACAGGAGAGTTCGTAAAGCGGTTGAACTCGGCAAACCGAGTGATGTAGCTCCAGACCTTTTTGTTGTTGGTGTGGAAGATGTGCTCACCATACTTATGGACGTTGATACCCTCGATGTTCTCGGTATAAATGTTGCCCGCAATGTTGGGGCGCTTATCCACGACCAGCACGGATTTGCCGTGGACCTTGGCCTTAATGCGCTTCATGACACCCTGAATCGAGCTTTGGCGGAAGTTGTCGCTGTTGCTCTTCATCGTCAGGCGGTAGACGCCGATCGTGACGGGCCTTTCGCGGCTTTCGTCAAACTCATTTTCCTGATCGTAGCCGTAGTACCCGGCCAGCTTCAGCACGCGGTCAGCGATGAAGTCCTTGCGGGTGCGGTTGGACTCCACAATGGCCTCGATGAGATTTTCCGGCACATCGGCGTAGGCTGCCTTTGCGTCCAGCGTAGCGGTCAGATCCAGCTCTTTCTCAGCCAGATATTTCTCGATGTAGTCATCCCGGATCGGCGATTTGCGCATTGATCAATGCGACCTTTTCCGGCAGGATATCCACCGCCGTCACATGATGGTGCTGGGAAAGCAGCGTAGCAATCGAAAGCCCCACATAGCCGGTCCCGGCCACCGCGATCTTATATTTTTTCATAGCAGTTTATACTCCGCAGCTGCGAATTTTCCGTAAGGCAGCGGTCAAAATTGCGCCGTACCGGCTTACCGTATGTAGGTTTCTTATAGCACGTCACCGGCCACAATTCAATATTGCCGCTTCCCTCAGAACTGTTTGAACAATAATCCAGTATTGAAAACAATCGTCTCTACTCAGTCTTTGCTGTATCTGCTAAGATAGAATCACGGTACTGGCGTGGTGTCAGACCGGTTTGTTTACGGAAAACACGATAAAAGTAATTGTCATCCAGGAATCCGATCTGCTGGCAGATCTGTGCATTGGACAGATTCGTATCGCAAAGAAGCTTCATCGCTTTTTGGATGCGCAGGTGCGTGATCTGCTCGTTGATGCCGCAGCCATAGAGCTGCCGGGAAAGATAGTACAGCCCGGTACGGCTTAACGAAAGATCACGGCAGATCGTTTCGTTTGTCAATGTCTCATCCAGATGTTCCGCCAGGTAGCGGCTCAGCTTTTCCTGCGCACTGCCCGCTGCCAGCCGCGTCAGCCCCTTTTGGTACAATGCAGCCGCCGCCAAAGCCAGCAGATCCGCTGCTGATTTCAGCACCGGATAGGGCGTGCGCGGCAAGGCATTATAGGCTTTTTGCAGTGCCGTTTTATCAATTGCGTAAGCCGAGCAGCATTTTTGCGCATAGCTCCACTCGCTCTGCTCATCGGCCCCCTGTACAATGTGGCTCAACAGCAAAAAGCCCACAACAGCACCATCGATTTGGACCGGCGTGATCACTTCGATCAACCCCGCATGGCAGGGGTAGATGATCGTCTGCTTTTGCCGCGTTGCCTTGCGGCAAGCCGCCTGGTCACACAGGTAACAGCCGGTCTTGCCATCAGGCACACTGCGGATCAAGCGGCAATAAGCTGGCAGTTCCGGCGGATAGGCAAGCACTTCGATTCCATACGAATCAAAAACGGCGGAGCGCAGCCCCGTAAGGCAGTGAAAATCCTGCAAGAGGACCAAAAGCTCCTTTTTATTGAAAACGGTTCCCATGGGTGCGCTCCTTTCCGAACATTAAGATAGTTTTATGATAAAGACCATCCTTTATTTTGTCAAGGAGGATTCCTATGATTGACTTAAAGCAGTGTTCTCTCGGCATTGAGTTGGGTTCCACCCGCATCAAAGCTGTGCTTGTGGGCGATACCTGCAAGCCTGTGGCCCAGGGCGATTTTACCTGGGAGAACCGGCTGGAAAACGGCATCTGGACCTACCCGCTGGAGGAAGTCTGGCAGGGTGTGCAGGCTGCCTACGCGGCATTGGCTGCGGATGTGCTGGCTAAGTGTGGCCAGCCGCTGACCACAGTGGGGTGCATTGGCGTTTCGGCTATGATGCATGGGTATCTGGCGTTTGATGCTGCGGGCAAGCTGCTGGTACCGTTCCGCACATGGCGCAACACGATGACCGGCGCGGCAGCAGAAGAGTTGACCTCGGCGTTCGGGTTCAACATCCCGCAGCGGTGGAGCGCAGCACACCTGTACCAAGCCATGCTGAACCGCGAGCCACACCTGCCGCAGCTGGACTTTTTCACCACGCTGGCAGGCTATGTACACTGGCAGCTGACCGGGCGCAAGGTGCTGGGCGAAGGCGATGCCAGCGGCATGTTCCCGATTGACAGCACCACCGGCGGGTATGATGCCGCAATGCTCGCAAAATTTAACGCGCTGGCAGACAAGCAAGGCTGCCCCGTGGATCTTGTCAAACTGCTGCCTACCGTTTTGCCCGCAGGCGAGGACGCCGGTATGCTGACCGTCGAGGGGGCGAAGCGGCTCGACCCCACCGGCACGCTGCAGCCCGGCATACCGTTCTGCCCACCGGAGGGCGACGCCGGCACCGGCATGGTGGCAACAAACAGTGTCGCCCCGCGCACCGGCAATGTCAGCGCAGGCACCAGCATTTTTGCCATGGTCGTCCTGGAAAAGCCGCTGTCCAAGGTCTACCCGGAAATCGACATGGTCACGACCCCCGACGGCGCGGCGGTCGCCATGGTCCACTGCAACAACTGCACCAGCGATTTGAACGCCTGGGTCGATCTGCTGGCCGAGAGCGCGGCACTGTGCGGAGCAAACATCGACAAAGGTGCGTTGTTTACCCTCCTGTTTAACGAATCGCTGCACGGTGCGCCTGACTGCGGCGGCATCACGCCCGTCAACTACATTTCCGGTGAGAGCGTCACCCACCTGGACGCGGGCGTCCCCCTGCTGCTGCGCCGCCCGGACAGTGCGTTTACACTGGCCAACTTTATGCGCGCCAACATCTATTCTGCCTTTGCCACGTTGGCGATGGGGCTGGAAATTCTGCGCAAAGAAAATGTGGCTGTGAATACCCTGCTCGGCCACGGCGGCATCTTCAAAACGCCGGGCGTGGCCCAGCGGTATCTGGCTGCTGCGGCGGGTGCTCCTGTGACCTGCATGGAAACAGCCGGTGAGGGCGGTTCCTACGGCATGGCCCTGCTGGCTGCGTATCGTCTGCACCGCGCCGACGGCGAAACGCTGGCCGCGTATTTGAACCGCTGCGTTTTTGCCGACGCCCAAAGCACGACCCTGTTTCCCGACCCCGCCGAGCAGTCCGGGTTTGCCGCCTTTTTGACCCAATACCAAACCGCACTGAAAGCCGAGCGCGCCGTTGTAAAATAAGGGCTTGCATGCGCCGGCTGCCGGGCAACGCCAGCCAGCGGCGGAAAGTCCGGAGCAGCAGCTGTTCTTGAACGATTTAGCGTTAAAGCAGAAAGGATAACCTATGCTGGAAGCATTAAAGCAGCAAGTTTATGAAGCCAACATGGAATTGCCCCGCCGAGGACTTGTAACCTACACCTGGGGCAATGTCTCGGGCATTGACCGCGAGAAGGGCCTGTTTGTCATCAAGCCGTCCGGCGTGGAATATGACGAACTTACACCGGAAATGCTCGTTGTCATGGATTTGAACGGCAACAAGGTCGAGGGCGATTTGAACCCCAGCAGCGACACCAAAACGCATCTCGAGCTGTACCGGGCCTTCCCGCAGTTGGGCGGCATCGTGCACACCCACTCGACCCACGCGGTAGCCTTTGCCCAGGCGCGGCGCGACCTGCCCGCCTTCGGCACCACCCACGCCGATTACTTTTACGGCCCTGTCCCCTGCACGCGGGAGCTGACGCCGGAGGAAATCGACGAGGATTACGAGAAGAACACCGGCAAGGTCATCGTCGAGACGTTCAAAGCCCGCGGCATCGACCCGCTGTATGTGCCCGGTGTGCTCTGCGCCAGCCACGGCCCCTTCACCTGGGGCAAGAATGCCGCGCAGGCCGTATACCACGCCGTTGTGCTCGAGGAGGTCGCCCGCATGGCGATCCTGACCCTGACCATCGACCCCGGTGCCCTGCCCGCGCCGCAGCATGTGCTGGACAAACATTTTATGAGAAAACACGGCCCCAACGCTTATTACGGGCAAAAGTAAGCAGGTTCTTTCTCAAGTATTGAAACGCCCGGTGGCCGATGCCTTTGTGGTATAGCAGAGGGGTAAGAGCTTATGCCCCCAGGAGGAACAACGCATGGTTATAAAGCACGCTTTCCGGAAGGATATTGCCGCACTGACCGCTGTGGAGACGGCATGCTTTCCGCCCGCAGAGGCCGCGACAGAGAAGGAATTTATCGACAGAGTGCAGTATTACGGCAATCACTTCTGGCTGCTGTATGAGGGGGATAAGCTGCTTGCCTTCGTGGACGGCTTTGTCACGGACGAGCCGGACCTGACGGATGTGATGTACGAGGACGCCGCCCTGCACAACGAGCAGGGCGCGTGGCAGATGATCTTCGGCGTCAACACGCTGCCGGAGTACCGCAGGCACGGCTACGCGGGGCAGCTGCTCCGCCGGGCCATTGCCGATGCCAAGCAGCAGGGCCGCAAGGGGCTTGTGCTGACCTGCAAGGAGCGGCTGCTCCCCTACTACGCAAAATTCGGGTTTCAGGATGAGGGTGTGACGGACAAATCCACCCATGGAAATGTCGCGTGGCACCAGATGCGGCTTTCGTTTTGATAAATCGGAGCTCGCCGCGGCAGAGCGGCCTTTTTCAACTTTTTCAACTTTTTTCGCAAATCCACTTGACAATGGCGCTCGAGGTTGCTATACTATAAAAGTCGTCTGACGGCGACAGCAATTGAATATTGCCCCATAGCTCAGTTGGTTAGAGCACCTGACTGTTAATCAGGGTGTCGTCCGTTCAAGTCGGACTGGGGCAGCCAACAAATACCACGATAGAATGTGTTTCACATGTTCTATCGTGGTTATTTTTTTGCCGTTTTGGGATGTTCTGGCCGTTATTTGGCCGTTCCCTGATTTTTTTTCTTATTTCCTGTTCTTCGACAACCAACTTTTTCATTTCAAGGCAAAAGGAACAATTTTCTTTTCAAAAATTTTCAAAGGACTTAACATTCGCTTATAGGCAAACTTTCTGGCCGTTAATTTTGGCCGTTATCCTCACTGCACGAAGGCTTTTTGTTGTTCCCGCAACAATCTTAAACCGTATCAGGGAGGCAGTAAAGGCGCTTTCGCGGCATATCCTCGCTTTAACAAATGGGCTGCGGTATTCCACGATCACCTTGACTGCCTCCCTGCTTCGCTTTCGTCCGCTAACGCGGAACAACCCGCAACCCCTTATCCCTCCGGGATACGGATGCCGAGATTGAAAAAACGAAAGCGAGGATACGAAAATGAAAGAAACCGTCAAAACAAGCCGAACTGCAGGTTATCTCGAGAAAATTTTCCGCGCATTGAACGCGAAGTATTTCAACGGCGAATTAGAGGAACCCATCATCACGATACAGAGTACGCCCAAGGCATACGCACATGTTACCATCGGCAAGGCATGGCAACGTGGAGATACTACCCGCAGGGAGTTAAATATCGGGGCAGGAACTCTTGACAGAAGCATTTTCGAAATTGTTGCATCTGAACTCCACGAGTGCATACACATCTACAATATGCAGCGCGGCATACAGGATTGCAGCAGGGGCGGGCAGTATCACAACAAAAAATTCAAAGCCGCCGCCGAAGCCCGTGACCTGAAAATCAGTTATAACCCGCGCATCGGTTGGAGCATAACAGAGCCAACGGAAGCCCTTTGTGAGTTCGTTCTGGAGCAAGGCTGGGACGACATTCGGATGAACCGCATCGAATGTGCCTATACCTCACGCGGAACAGGGGCAGGAAACGCCGTAGGAGGCGCAGGGAGCCCCGGAAAGGGCGCTAATAGCCACAGCATCAAGTATGTCTGCCCCTGCTGTCACAACAGCGTACGCGCCACCAAAGCCGTCAATATCAAGTGTGCAGACTGCGACATGTTGATGGTTGCGCAATAACAAGGACCGGGAGCCGAAAGGCCCCCGGCTTTTTCGTTTCAAAAATTTTGGCCGCAAGCGGCCTTTCCTACGGTCCCCATTGATAATGCTTGGTGACGCTCTATATGTTGTTTTGATATTTAAAATATGGAATCAATATAATATTAGCACGGGTAACGGTTTGTTAGGTCGCCCCTGCTTTTCAACATTGCTATGAACAAATGATTTTGCAAAAGTTTTTGCATTTTTGCCAAAAAATCCAAATAACTCGCTCAAAATCGTGGCGCTGAACAGCAGACGCAAACAAAAAGCCTAGTGCAGATCATCGTTGACGACTGCACCGGATTTTTGATGTCAACCTTTCAACAGTACTCTATTTTCAAAGCTATGGCGACGACCCGTTTTCCTTTCTTCTCGCAGATTTCATAGTCGAAAGTCACGTCTGATTTCCCGTTCAGGTCGTCTTTAGCCTTATCCAGCACATAGCGCTTGATATCCGTCCACGTCACCAGCGGGCAGTCTAGAGCTTTTGTAAGCTGCCTAAGGGTGACAGTATAGGGTTGCCCGTTCTGCTCCCGAATACGGTACTCTGGGCGGTGTTCAAGGCAATACGCATACATTCGGGCGCTGTATTTGCTCTTCGTCTCAAGAGGTTTCTCCGCACTGACAACCGCCTGTGCAAAGGAACTGCCGCGCAGCCACTCATTCAAGGAGAGTACAACGCTGTTCCTTTTGATTTGTGCACCCTGCAACCATCGGAAGGAGCGGGAGACGCCGTCTCCCTCGGCCGGGAGCCAAACGACATTCTCATTCAATATTTTCCCAATGTCCCTGCGGATTTCCTTTTCCTCTGCAGGAATGTCTCTTGCCTCCGCATAGGCTGCTTTGCTGATTTCGACTTCTGCGGCAAGGCCTTTTTGGGCCGCTGCACTTTCCAGCAGAACACGAAGCAGTTCCTTGTCTCCTGCCGGGATTTTCTGTATGCAGATTTCTGCCGCCTTTTCCGCTCTGACCGGTGGTGTCGTCCGAGGGGCGGGCGCATATTCGCTGCCCGTGCTCTCCGTGAGCGGAAGTTCACCCCGCAGCTGCAGCGCAGCGCGGCGGCAAACGGCAAACTGAGTCACAGACATTTTGATTTTGCTATAACGATATGCCGCGTAGCAATTCCTGCACAAGCCCTGCGCATAATATTCCTGCTTTCCGCAGCATAGGCAGCTCCTTTCCGAACCGTCCGTCTCCTGCTGATTCAGGTGCATTGGCCGCATCAGCTCACCCGTGCGCAGTTTCCTATTGCGTAAGCTACTGTAACACGCCTGACAGATGCCCCACGCCGCAATCCTGTTTGACGTGCCACACAAATAGCAGATTCCTTTTTTTGTACATGACTTATACTTATTTGCCAATTCTTGCAGTTGCTTCACCACATCGCCGCTTCTTTTCAAGTCCTCCGGCTGGCATGTTCCCCGGCCGTTGCCACCAAAGTAGACGCAAATTGCATTCCATTCCGCATCTGTAAGGTAACTCTGCGGCGGTCTCGGCGCGTTATCGTATTCAGTCATTGCAAATCTCCTCAAACATTTTCCCCATTGTAGCATATTCCCAGCGAAAAATAAAGAGACGTCTTGCCTTTTAGACGCAATTTATCTTCTTATTTCCTGTGTGCAGCAAAAATAACGAGAAGCATGTTGTTTTTGCTTAAACTTCTCTTTTTTAGATAATCAAGATTAACAGCTATTATTTTATGCAATTTCTCTTTTTTCTGTTTTCTCGCAAACAAAAAGAGGACGGTGCAGGTCGTCGAAGACGACTGCGCCGTCCCTATTTTTGTGGACAACTTTTATAGCACTTTTGGGGGGATCTGAGTTTTGATGTCAACCTCTCAAAGCATGCCACTTTCTGTTTTTTTGCGTTTCATCATTAAAAAACCGGGACCGTCCCCATAACTTACATTTGTCTGTTTTTTGACCAAACAATATGGTCAGATACTACTTACTGCAATGGAATCATATCCTTTCTTTATATAATACTTGGTGCGAAGAAGCCAACCGCAAAAGCGGTCTTTTTAAATCTACATAGTTGCAACACTCCTAACTATTTATAATTTTTTAGTCTCCCTCTGTTTGGTTTGTTCCACAAGAACTGTATAGTGATAGGTAACAATTCTACGAATAACGCGCGATGTATCGATATCCGATATTTTATCGTTGACTGTTTTCACATAATCATGTAAAATATAAATATCGCCCAACATCTCTCTGTGCCAGATGTTATTCGTACCGCATGGTCATTGTCGGCTATGCGGTTTTCTTTGTTTTCCCCCACTCCGCACCGTGCATGCGACTTTCATCGCACACGGCGCTCCCTCGGTGACTTATCACCGACTTGAGGCCATTGCTCCGACACTCATTACAAGTGCCATCATAACTTCGGCCTCTACTTTTCTGCACCGATTCAACTGCTTATTGTTCTTCGTCAGTTTACATCTATTGATGCTCGATACATTTCCCCGTTCCAACAATCCTATCCATCACATATACCTTTAGGTGCCTGCTATGGGACCGATGACTTCTTTAGCAGCCTTTCGTACGCAAGTCCTTACTTGGCTGCATCATCGACATGCATCGCTGCATGGACTGTATCCCTTTATTTCGCAGGTTCGTCAGACCGAAACGGTCATGCTCACCATGGGTACGGACCACCGGCATATCAGTTGGCTTCATGAGTCAACCTTCTGCCGACTTCACCGAGCTTCACACGATTTGACTTTCGTCATATATCGCATGTCGGAGTTTATGGTAGATATCCCTATCTATCGGATTGTCAGTTCTCCCGCAATTTCTTGCAGTGCGTAATCTTTTCAATTACGAACGAGTCGCACCCTGCGTCCAGTCAGTCTGGTCAGGACTTACCCAATAGTCATTGGGGTTCAGCCCACCAAGCGGGTCGTTCGAACTGCCACTGTCCCCACCGCTCGGCTGAGAAGGCTCAGCGGGAGCCGGTGCAGGTGCCGGTGCCGGTGCAGGCTCAGGCACATAAGTGGGCGTGGAAGCGGAAGGCGTAGACGGTGCAGTGTAACTCGGCGTGGTTGCTGCACCTGCGGAACTGGTAGTTCCGCTATAGTTGGTTGCAGGCTTAGCTGCAGCCTTATTTACCGTGAGCGCATAATCGGCACTCACATCCCCATCAGACTCGCTGGTTGCCGTAATCGTGGCATTCCCAGCAGCCACTGCAGTTACCTTCCCATTGCTGTCTACCGTGGCAACCTTTTCGTCGCTGGACGTCCAGTTAATGGTGGTGTTGGTTGCGTTGTCGGGAGTGACAGTAGCGGTAACGGTAACGCTGTTGCCAACGGTCAGAACGCCTTCATTGGAATCCAGCGTAATGGACTCGATTGCCTTACCGACGGTGACCTTGGTCTCGGCCTTAGCGTTTTCGGGAACGACCAGCATCTCGCTGTCCACACCGGCGTCCTCTGCCGTAGCAGTGGTGTCTGCCACGATGGTAGTGGTGATGGTGCATTCGCCAACGCCTACTGCGGTGACATTACCGGACTCATCCACGGTCGCTACCGACTCATCGCTGCTCAAGTAAGCAAGCTTGACATCGGTGGCGTCCTCGGGAGTCATCTTAGCACCCAGCGCCTTGGTAGCCTCACCGTTGAGTTCCAGACTCAGAGTTTCGGGGGCTTCTACTCCGGTGGGGAGAATCACGACCTTAACATGGGTCGTAGACGAAATGTTTGCGTCAGAAACGGATACCGTGACATCAGCCTCACCGGCACCGACTGCGGTTACCAGACCGGTCTCATCGACGGTTGCAACCGTTTCGTCGGAGGAAGTCCAAGTGAGATTCAGTTTGGATGCTGCCTCGGCAATCTTTTCCTGCTCGGCCTTGTCGTCGGTGCCATACTCGATATTGAGCTGCTTGGTCTCACCCTTTTCCAGCACAATGTCGGTGGGCAGGCCCACTGAGGTGATATCGACGCCACAGCCAACCAGACTGACGGCCATCGCGACTGCCATAATCAGGCACGCGATACGGGTGAATGTTCCGGGTGATTTGTGGATTTTTGAAAATTTCATAAGGTTTCTTCTCCTTTCGCCGTCGATCTATTGAGGATCGACGGCTTTTGATTTTTAGTGCTCTATGGAGTGCTCTATGGGGACAGGGGATACCGCAAGCGGCATCCCTGTCCCCGATAGCGCAAGGCTCGCGGGAGCATCCTTTATTTAAATTATATCACCCGGAACGTTGCTCTTCAATCCACGGTTTATAAATAGTCGATAATTTTCTGAAAAACCCGCTATCATTATGGTAATTATATAGGCGGGGAGTGATAGAGATGCGCATACAAGAGGCGGTACGGCTGCGCATCCTCCAACTTTGCCGCGAAAAAAACATGACGGTCAATCATCTGGCGGAGGTAAGCGGGGTATCGTCCTCCGCGCTCAAGTTAACCGTTTCTTCTTACGCTCGTGTCAAAAGTACCGGGGTTGTTACGATTAAAAAGCTGTGTCAGGGATTCGGAATTGATTTTGTTGACTTCTTTTCATCAGACCTCTTTGAAAATCTGGACGATGAAGAAGAAGCCTGACGCCTATATTTTGATGTTTACAATTCAAAACCGCAACAAAAAAGAGGGTATCACACAAGGTGATGCCCTCTCTTTGCTTGCACACAGGTCGTATAATACCCGCGCGTCTCAATGCTCCACGTCTGGATACGATATCAACCGCGCTTCAGGTATCGGCGCCAACGATCTGTACGCTATTGTGTCTACCTATATATAACCACTAATCGTATAATATGCTGATATTGTCCAAAATCTAATATTCCAATACAGTCTTTGCGGTGAGCTGTGTTTTCCTCCTTTGTCCCTCGGCCATTACGAGTGCAATGCACAATCCTGTACGGGGGCTACTTGCTGTGGATTCTCTAAGTATCCTATTAGTCGCCAATCCCATCTAAGTATCTCCTTTCGGGATGCCCGTGCATCATGGGCGCTAGAACTTATTCACCTTTCAAGGAGCACACAGCATATCGGAGGCTGCTACCCTCCAACACGCCGAGGTCATTGGGAGCTTTCGTTCCCTCTGACCTTATCTATATTATACCCTAACGAGTAGGGATTAAAAATGTAAATGTTTCGATTTCGGCGTCGATTATATTTCGGGACATTCATTGTTTTGAATTGCGTCAAATTCCCGCCAAAAAGCAGGATCGTCTACATCTGCAAAGTCAAACTCGTCGCCATCTGATTCGACCTCTGTCATCTTTTGGCTGCAGGTTGCAATCCTGCGCTGTTCCGCTCTTTCTTTCTCTTCTTTCCGTTTGATTTCCGCTTTGATCTCGCCCTCAATGCATTTTCTGATCGGGTCAGGAATAGCCGAATCCTGCGCTGTAGACAATGGTTTGCCCGCAAAATTGAGGTATACCAATTGCCCGTCACTGTAATAATAGTTGAGGCGCAATGTGTCAATCCGTGCCGTTCCACACCAACCGTTAAAAAGAGGGCGCATATCCCACAGCAAGATTTTGCCGAACCAACTGGCATATCTGTGCGAGCTGTAGGGCTCAAATGCGTCCTGCATCAAGTATCGCAGCTTGGCGAGCATACCCGGTTGCGTCGTTGTGCAATAGGTTTCTTTCGCTCCAATTGCAAGGGCATACAACTCGTCAATTGCCTGATCGATGTCGTTTACATAAGCACCGCCCAGCCGAGAACCGCAGATGGGATAATCCCCACTGTATGTCAGGCATGTTTCCGGCGTTTTAATATCCAGCGTATCTGACTTTTCTTTTGCCTCGATGATACCTACCCCATACTCCTTGCCGCCGTAATACAAGCGACCAATAACGCGGAGCGATTTGTCCTCATCACAGTACATTGCGTTGTCAATAATGATACTCGCACGATTGATTTTTTCGCGTGTTTCACTCGTCATAGATCATCCTCCATTTGCAGCAGTAGTCTTTTGATTTCTCCCTTGGAAATTCCTGTAAGTCGGGACAGTTGCGCAAAGCCCAGCCTTTCCTCATTCACAAGGCGACCAAATAGAACGGCCTTGTCCGCGTCCGATAAATTGCGAACTTGGATTGCTGATATGCCGCCTCTATTTTGTATCAGCTGCATTGCGATATCATCGCCCACCTTAACTTTTGAGATGTTAACATCAGAAAAACTTGCAGGATTCAGCTCGCTTTTCTCGTGCCAATTTTTAAGCCATTCCAGTGGGCGGATTTGCAAAGCATATTGTGTCTGCACTTCACACAGACACGTTTGGCGTCCAACAAAATAGTCTCTATAGCTGCTCCACTCATATTGTGCTTGCGTTTTTGTGATTTTTGCAGCAACAGGGTTATTGTGGATATAACGGAGTACCCTCAAGAAGTACCCTGTTGTCACCACAGGTTGACTCGCATATCGATTTTGAAAAAGGCCGCCAACACGATCATATTTGCGATTATAGTACGCCACATAGCGTACAAGCAGCCTTTTCATTGCCAGTTCTAACGCGTCAATGTTGGCTTTGTCTGTTTTAACGAGTAAGTGCACGTGATTGCCCATCAAGCAATAGGCTAAGACTTGAAAGCCCTCGTTTTGTACAAAATTGAGAAAACACAGGAATTGAATACAATCTGCATCATCCAGCATAACCCTTGTTTTATCGATCCCGCGCGTCATAATATGGTACACGCCAGAGGACGAAAGTTTCCGAGCTTTCCTAGGCATCCTGTTTATCCTCCGGCTTCTGCACATGCAGCAGATTTTGAATGATGGACGATGCATCGCCTCGCGTCATCTTCTTAGAATTGATTTTATAATCGGGAGCCAGCCGCTTAATCAGCGATATTTGTTCTGCCGAAACAAGCTGATTGTCCCAACGGCGACGCTCGCTCTTATTCCATAGATAGCTTACGTTTGCATGCTTTTGTTTTAGATCTTGATATACCCAATCCAGAATAAACTGTGTGGGCATGGGCATTTTGGAGCACGTTTTGTTTTTGTGCAGGTAAACATTGCCGTCAATCAGCGGTTTGCTGATACGATATGTAACGCCCGGAATTTGGAGCAAATAGCCGCCATTCTCCAGCTTAATCCACGCCACATCGTGCAAATCTACGCCAACGCCTTTTTCCACAATATCCACCTCCAGTTCCTTTTTAATCCATGTATCCGGGATTTCAGACCCCCGCAGCACTTCAATTTTTTCTTCCTCGTCTTCAATTTTCTCTTGCTTTGCTTTTTCTGGCTTGGGGGTAGGTACATCCTTGCCGATCAGTGATGCGGCAGTGCAAATAGGGTTATCCGATATGCCGACACAATCAATCACCATACAGGACGTTTTACCCGGATAGAGCCGCAATCCACGCCCTACCATCTGAGCATATAGCCCAACATTAGTTGGCGCTACTGGACGAGCAATCAACACCGTCTCTATCATAGGGAGATCAGTCCCCTCGGTAAAAATACCAAAATTGACTAGTATCTTAACTATCCCAAGCCGAAAAGCCTCTAATATCTGCGCACGGTTTGGCGTGTTGGCAGTTACAGCAACAGCAACACCACGCCCATACTTTTTGTTCAGCATAGCAGTAATGTCTTTGACTTCGTCTACGCTTGAGCCAAAAATTATTGTGGGGCCACGTGCATATTTGCTGTACGCCTCCACAACGCCCGCCGCTGTCCCTGACATAACACGGGCAATGTCCGCTTGGTTATAGTCACCGTCTTCCTCAATTTTTACACTGCCCATGTCATATTTTAACGTGACTTGGCGGCACTCCATTGGCAGCAAATAGCCATTATCTATCCCCCACAGAGTATCGCGTTCCGTCAAGATGTCATCAAAAACACAACTCAATCCGACGCCATCACCTCGATGGGCCGTGCCAGTAAAACCGAAAATCTGTGCAGATGGAAAATATTCCAGCACACGGCGGTATGTTGGGGCCGCCGCATGGTGTGCCTCGTCCACAATGATTGTGTCAATCTCGTACGGATTGTATTTATCCAATCGTCCCACAAGGCTTTGCACTGATGCACTTATTACTGGTTCTCCGTGGGCATGTTTTCCTGCCAAATCAACGCCGCAGGGTAAGTCTTCTAGGTACGTTAGCGGTTGATAAACTAACTCTTCTCTGTGCGAAAGAATCAGGCAGTTGTGGTTGTTATTGAGCACATCCCAACGGATGTACTCGGTGTAGATACGTGTTTTTCCAAGCCCCGTTGCCAGGACCATCAACGCCGCTCGACCCTCGTAATTCTGCATTTTTGCAAGATCGACTTGTTGGTAGTCCCGCAGTGGAGGCGGGCTGTCTCTGATATTATTACTTTTCATTTTGCGCCCTCCTTATCAATTAAAACGGGTGACACGGCAAATTTTTGCCATCATCTTGGTCAAGCATCATTCTCGTCTCCATGTATTTTTTGCACATATCCGCTGTCATAACAACATAATGCATGCCAATAACATATTTCCCGTCTTCGCGCTCGTGCCACGCGGTGTGTGGACCACCCATACCCTCAAGCATATAATAGCCATCGTATTGGGTGTTCTTGTATAATGTTTCGACTCGCCAAACACCCGAAAAATTGACGTCTCTGCGGATGTACTTTTCGCTGCACTGCACCCATTGATCGTCATCGAAAACAGATATTCCCTCCGGCGTAATCTGTCTACGACATGCCAACAGGAGCAAATCGAGCTTTGCCCAGTTAGATATTTTCATCTGGTGCGTTCTCCTTTTCTAAATCGGCGATATAGTGATGGATTTTCGACCAGATGTAATCTCGTGCACTGCCGAGGTATTCCTCGAAGTCATCCCAAGCCTCAAACGGATCATCTTCATACGCGAGTTTTGTGATCTCATACCATTGTTCGTCCTCCTCGTAAACAAAACGAAAATTCACGTCTAGGACAGAAAAACGCCCTTCATACCTAGTACCGATTTTTTTGACATTCGTTATTTCTAACTTAGTATTGTCATAGTAGTAAGTTGCAAAATAGAACTGCACCCACAATAGATGTGTTTCGCGATCATTCTCACCATATTCTATCGCCCTATCGATAATTGCATTGTAGATATAATCCGAGTCATCTACCAACTTGGCGATAAGAGGACTCGTAATATCCGACTCGTTATAGCCCTCGCTTACATTGAGGTACCCGGCCATTTCGTCATCACTAATATATATATCTCTTTTATTCACATCTCTTTCGTTCCCGAATTGGCGAAACCTAAAACTATAACCATCCTCATCAACTGTTATATTGTAAATCCCCTCGAACCAAACATCTTCGATCTCAAGCGTATAATCAACAATTCGATCATCAATAGCTATTGTCCCATCAACATAAATAGAGTCGTCACCTCTGCGAGTGTAAATGCGTTCAACCTTTGTTGCATTCATGTATTTTTCGTATTTTTGCTGCATGTTATCTTCCATTTTTTTGTTCTCCTTTTTAATTGCTTAGTTCTGTTCTTGGTTGTACTGGTTATAGATCGATCAACTGGCGGAACCTCTCGACTCCACGGGGGTCATATTTTGCCAACTCATCAAGGTCAAAGCAGACAATAGGGCACAGGTTATACCCAGACATTACCATAGAATCTGTCACTTCGCCGAGACGATTTTCCGCGATAAAGCAAATGTTATCGATACAATTGCTGATGCCAATAGCAGCCATTGTTTTGTCAGGGAAATCGCAAGCTGGTACGTTACGTGTCAGGCGGCAGAACGGCTCTTTACTCTGTGCTACCATCAATGTAACGCAAATTCGCTTATTATTGCGATAGGCATCTACCCTTATAGATACCTTTTGCGCATTGCCATCGCTGTCGGTATACAGCAACGTATCATCTACGCAGGGCACTTTTTCATATTCCTCTGTAATAGCTTGGCCCAATGCAGTAAGCCTTTTTGACATTCTAATCTTTCTCATGTTCTTCTCCTTGATGTTAACAAATCAAAACGGGAGGGCATCGTATTCTGGGGGATCCCATTCCCGCCATATGTTTGCTTCTCCGGCTGTCATATCGGTCCAATATGTATCACCTCCCATCTCCAGAACTAAATACCAATTGCCCGATGTACTGACAAGTAGGTACTCGCTGACTACTTTCTCGGCGGACATACATCCATGTGTCACAATAAGTCGGCGCACCGAATCAAGCGCAACTTTCTCGCCGAGCAGAACAGAATATCCTTGCTCAATGTCATCCTTTAACCGATCATCGACAGCCAATAATCCTGACGTCCTTTCCAGCATATAGCGGCCTCCTTTGCGAAACCATTTCATTTTTGTTTCGTTCCATATTTATATTATACCGCGGCTATGCCTTTGAAAAAACGTTATATGTCAGGATTTAATAGTCCTTTTATTTCGTTACGGATTTTGGCTGTTGGAATTTTCCACTGTCAATCCCTCGCCTTTGCTCAAAAAGGTATGTACTGACAGCGTTAGATTAGGGGCATCTCTTAGCATGTGTTCCTCGAAATAGTAACCCTGTATTAGCTTTCCGCCATCAACGTTAACATAGAAACGACCCGGCACATTTTGTGGCACCAACTTAGCCGCATCTGCTGTATCCAGTGTCAGCATTGCAAGATTGTTATCGCATTTTCCCAATAATTTCGTAGAAATATTTGATCGAAGCTCACCCGCCAATACTTCTGCAGATGGCCGCTGCAAAGCGATTAAAAAGCAAATGCCAACAAAGCGCCCCGTGCATGCAATCTCATTCAAAATATCAACGATTCTACTACGTTTTTCTTTGGTTTCCTTGTTTGCTACGCGCGTTGTCAATGCAATTGATGCCTCATCAATGCATAGAATGATACGATGCAATTTTTTGTCAGGATGAAGTGCATTATAGTCATCGATATTGCGGCATCCCTCAGCGGCAAAACGATCTCGGCGATCATGCAACCGCTCCAGAAGATGCTCCATTGTCCACAACAGATTATCATCATCATGTACAATATGTGCGGACGCAGCCCAAACGCTGCTATATTCGACATATTTGTAGTCAGCGATAATTGCGAAGTAATCACGTAAGATTGCCTGTGCCAATATCACTTTTGTTTCAATTGATTTTCCGCTGCCTGTTGCTCCTGCAACAAGTATACCGGGGTCGTTTTGCACATCAATATATACAGGACCATCGATAGCCTCGCCAAGGACAAATTTTGTTTCTTCTGTCGGCATACGTTCTGCGGTCCACTCAATCATTGCAGGCAGAGCATTGTCTGCAACTACATCTATAATGTAGGTATGCGGTGCAGCACCGTCCTGTATATCTACCACATACATGCCAATGCATGCTGCGATAACGGAGGACATGTCTTTCATCTTTTCCAGCGGGACACCGACAAGCTGAAAAGTTAACATCAAGTGCCCGCTTTTCTTCGGGGCCTTTTCTCGTGCAACCAACAATGGGGCTTCTCCCGATGCGTTGACTACACCTCCGCGCATCAGATTTTCGTACATTTTTTTTGCTCCCGGTACACTCTGACGCGCAATTGAGACCGCCAACGCAATCATCAATACCAATACAACCATTGCAACCGTATCTGCAATGGCGATCATGTGCCCAACATTGCCCATGTCAGACACATAACTCAGATCGCGGAAACGATACATATATATAATTGCAATTGTGCCGAGTACAACAACCATCGGGTGCATCCGTGCAGAATCCGCCAGTGCTTTTGCGCCGTTGCAGACCAAACGCCAATAATAACGCACAAGCGTTTCCCGCAGCAATTCATCTCTACTAGTTTTCATTTTGTGCCCTCCTTAATATGTCTCTAAGTGTTGAACCGACCGTGTAAAGATCAAGTGTAATGCCTCGCGCTGAGAGATCGGTAAAATGTATTCATCGTCTCGAACCTTAATCGCCTCAAAATAAAAGCCATTTTCTGTACGATACAAGACCTCATCGTAAGTGTCTTCTAACGCGCCGCTCTCATTCTGAGCATTGTCCTGCGCAATGACAAGAATTTTCCTTGCCGCCTCGGTATCATACATAATGCCGTTGATTTTCTGCTTCATTATAGCTCCTCTCGCCCTAAAATGGGCAATCTTTTGTTTCTCCCGGTACGGACGTGATTCTGAATGGACTAAAATATTTTTTGACCGACCACTCCACATAACTTCCGTCATTTTCAAAAATTCTAACCCTATTAATTCTGCGTAGAAACGCTTGCCATGTTTCTGGCGACTCTATCTGTGTAGTCACATACTGATTTTCCAATGGCAAGTTGGAAATTATATAAACCGTTGTATAACAAGCCTGTTTATTCGCGTATCTGGCGGGTAATTCTATGGGATAGCCGTCTAAATATTGCAGCATATCGCCAATTCTTAAATCCGACCGAAACTCGTCAAAAATCAAAACTGGTTGTTGGCGATAACCGTCAAATGGGTGCTTATAATCAGATGTGTTATAACACTGTTCGTATCCATGCTGCTCACGGACCGATCGTGATTTTCCGCAGCCCGTAGGACCATAAATATAGGTGACATCCAAGATGCGAAATTCTGAGCGATATTTCTTTTCCAAGATTGTCTGACGCACACGGTCAATCGTGGTAATATCACGTAAGTATTCTGGGTGTGAGCTCAGAATTGTTGCGTTATCTAGCCCATCCTCTATCATAGCGTACAACAGGCGCATATCATTTCTATCGCCGTGGCCTCTACCGCCACTAGACATTTCGCCGTATTCCTCAAATGTATCTGCGTAATTGACACCCTCGTGCAGTTTCCCGTTATTGTCCACGTATGAATAGTGCCCATCCGTTTGCTTGTTGTACTGCTCGCCCTCTTTCCGCACGTACGCACGATTTTGTTCGCCTGTACCCCATGTTGCAACCTCTATATGCGCACCATAGAACCGTTTCTGAACTGTTTTAATCATCGTTGGATTCACAAACTCTACATACAGATGTGTATGGTATGTCTCTTGCGTTCCAATTTCATCACCCATGCACCAGTAACCGATTTTACCACCAGCTTCGAGTAACGACTTGATTTTCTCGTGTGAATAGTCATGTTCTTTCGGATTGTTAAACGTCAATTGAAATCTCCGCGTAGCTGTATCACGAGGCAATTTTTCCACCTCCTTTTGCTCGAAATGTACCCAATACCCAATTGTACCCAGCGCTATGGGTACGCTGGAAAACTTGTAGGTATAGGCTTTTCTCTAATCGTACACAAGGCACCTAGGTAATACTTGGCTAGGTGCCTTGTGCTCCGCTGCCACGCACAACAAAAGGGAAGCGGTAGCAATGCGCCCCGCCTTGGTGCTGATGTCTTGTTGGACCTCATCTCCACGGCGGAGTGCATTGCTACCGCCAACTCTCTTAATCCTTAATGGCTTTCAGTGCCTTAAATGCCAGTCTCGGCCAATTGCCATGTACATATACACTGGCCTGCAGCCCCTCAAAGTGCACTCGGACTGCCTTGCTCGGATTTTCCACTTGTTGTGCACCGAGAATGCGGACATAAATCTTTTCGTAATTGTGATCGGTCAAAACAACGCAATACGAATAGCCCGAAATAGTATCGGTGCGCTTTTCGTCAACATATGCGTAAGTAGGGCGAACCTCGACCAGTTCCATTTTGCCGAGCTTGTTCAGATCGAGTAAATCACTAACTTTAATCATTGTTATTACTTCTCCTTAAATTGCTGTTGCCGATAATAAATACTCCTGCACTGTATCGACATTAACCAGTACACGAGTGCCGTCCATAACGTAGGGGATGGATCCCTCCTTGACGAGCCGTCTGAGATACGACTCCGTTACGTGTGTGCCGGGGTCATCATTCTTCATTTCTTTCACAGCCCCGGCAATTGTACGGATACGGATGGGTAGTCACCTCCACACGATTACTGTACCGAATCATTTTCTTTATCTTCTCGGTACATCTATATTATACATTTATCCAGCAGGGCATAACACGTAAAATATACCGATTCTTCCTCTATTTCATTTCTTGCCAAAATAAAAGCACCCTCACAAATCCTGTGAAGGTGCTTAAATCAATCAATTGTTACTGAAGTATGAGGTCCATTGCCTCCGCTGCTTTTGCTGCATTTTGCCGCAACGCATGTGCATAGATCAATGCCGTTGTATGCGGGCTACTATGTCCCAGACTTGCCGTTATCGCGGTTAGAGGGAGACTTTGATCGATTAGCAAAGTTGCCATTGTATGACGTAGGCTGTGCAAATGTACCGGGGGTAAGTCATGTTCTTTTACGATTTTATGGAAACGATGCGTCAGCGTATTAGGACGCATCAATACCCCGTCATAGCCTTCAAAGATGAAGCAATTCGGATTGAACTCCATACCGAGTTGCTTATATTGCTGCATCTGATAATCTCGATACTCGCTTAACGCTTGCATTGCTACATTAGATACCTTAATAATACGCCGGGATGACTTGGTTTTGGGCTCACCGTAGATTAACCCCTTGTGGGGGATATACTGGATGCTTGCATGGATATTGATGATATTATATGTAAAATCAACGTCTTTCCATTTTAACGCCAAAATTTCTTCTCGACGCATACCTGTATACAGCAAGACCGTTATAGCGGTTCTATATTTAGGCGGTTCATCCTGTATTGACGTTAACAATTCAAGAGCTTCTTCTCGAGTCAAGCAGCAAACTTCTTTTTCTTGCGTCCGAGGCATTTTAACGCGCTCCATCGGATTTTCTAATATATACTGCTGTTCAACAGCTGTAGATAAAATTGTCGATGTAAGGCGCAAATAATGTTTGACAGTGTTTGCATCTAATGTGTCTGTTTCGTTTTCCAAGAAAAGCATCGACACATTAGTATTAAGGGCTTTTGCAATCTGTGTAGCGCTATGCAAGGTGATGTTCTTACCGCTGATCGCGTATTTGATTACGCCTAAATTGAGCTGTGCATCTGCGGCGAAAGCCTTGAGCGTTCTGCTTTGCTGTTTGCATTTATCTCTCAGTAATCTGGGATTTCGTGCTCTATATGTAGGGACAATCCGTGTTTGCATGAGGTTGTCACGCATTTTAATCAGATGACTTGGGCGAATTTTATCGAGATACAGATGTCCGATGTTGTCATTAACTCGCGGAAGTAAATCGCGAAAATCAGATACCGTTTTAGGTTTCAAATTTACTTCTGCGTATTCTGCAAACCAGAGTGCGGCATACTCAGAAAATTTCATGCGGCGAACAGAATATAAGCCATTCTTAACATTGATCTCGAAAATTTCCGCTTGTTTTTTTACCTCTTTCTTAATTTTAGCCTCGGACATTCCCGGTTCCGGGGTCCATGTCATACAGCGCTCAATTTGTTTACCATTGCTGTCGTATCCATCATAACACCGAATGCGATAGGAATTTCCTCGTTTAACTATTGTTGCCATTGTAATTGTCGTCCTTTCGCTTTACAGCGGCGGGCGAATCTGTTATACTGATGTTTGAGCCGATATCCGTACGCAGATGCCCGTCTGAGTGTGATTTCGGTTAGCGTCTTGGAGTTGCCGCTCCGGGACGCTTTTTTACTTGCTTTTGCTTGGTCGCCCACGCCTCTTTTTGGGAACGGCCTTATCAATGTTGGTTTGCCAATTCTGATATTCTTCTGGCGAAAGATCTTTCACTTTCTTTTTGCGTTCAAGCTGTAATGCGTCACGCTGATTGTTTATATCTTCTATCGCCTCCTGCAATTGCTGTAATTTTTCCAATTCTTTCGGACTTGAATTTTTCCCCTTTGCCCGTATGATTTCGGCCTTTTCTCGGTACGAATCCCCTTGCGCATCCAATCGCCTCAGCACATTGCGATATTTTCCATTTTCGCCGCTTCGGTTGGCGTCTGATTCTTCTTTTGCAAGTTGCCCGCAAGTCTTACCGTTCGCATGTAAAAAATCGCAATACCTTTTCTTTTTCGTCGATGCAACAAAATATTTTCCGCACTTGGGACATTTTCGCAGAATCAAATCTTTTCGGTATATTATGTAATCTAAAAATGCAAAGCACAATTGGAAGCTATTGCGTATATCGTATGCGCTGGCAATTACTGACCACTGTTCAAGGGTCTTTTCCTTGCTATCTTGACTTGTTGTTTCTCGGAAAACTTCTTTGAGCCATGCAAGGCGGTCAACGGTACCCGCTGTATCTCTGCGGAATAGTGCCTCAATATACTTTTGCGGCATTATTTCATTTGTTGAAAAAGGCAAGAATGGGTTGTACGTCCATAATTCCAAATCCGAAAACACACGCTTGCAGGCAGTGGATGATATCGCATCCGTTAAATACGCATGGTATACATCCCATGTCGGTTTGCAGGATTCTGTGCAACCCTCTTCTAATGTAATCGCATCAAGCAGCAACCTAAGTGTCTCGTATGCTTTCTCAATTTCCTGCCACGCAGGGTCTAATTTGCTGTAATCATGCATTCCCAAAAACAATATTAGGCTTTCGAGTTGGTTGTTACCGGCGCTAACGTCTTTGATCGGCATGATTGTAGCCAGCACCTTATCAATAGGAACATCGTGTGAGATACCAAACCGTACCTGTAACCATTCTGCACAGTATTCCAGATCGGTCGGTTCCACTCTATCCCGATAGACTGCGTACCATGATTGTAGACCTCTATCCTTGTATTCCTTTATAACGTTTCGCCGATGCTGCATTGCCGCTTGCAGTGAGTTCCGCGCAGCGTTAAATGCCGCCCCTAGTGGCAAAGGGGAAATTTGGTCGTCTCGATACAATGAGCCACGCTCTACATCTATATACTCGTCTTTGCCTGTATTTTTAGATGCCTTTGCGAGCTGGGGCATCCAAGTATCCACATCTGCAATATCTACATCAAAAAAATCATATAATGCCCCTCGTGCTGATTGCGTTACCGCAATATCGTACATATCCATAATAAACCTCCTTTCTTAATTTGAGCAGAAACAAAATTATTTTGATTTCTGTCCCCTTATTATACATCACACATACCGTACTGTCAATATGTTCTCTACGGCAAGCGCCTCTTTTCTGGCCGTTATCTGGCCGTGCAAGTTATTAAAAGGTTTTGCATGATATTCTTCGGGAAAGCAAAACATAGACGATTTAACGGCGAACGTTGACTCATGCGAGACAATATATCAAGATGTTTCAAAATACATGTATAACTGTTAATCAGGGTGTCGTCCGTTCAAGTCGGACTGGGGCAGCCAACAAAAATCACCGAGTCATCTTCGGTGATTTTTTATGCGGCCGTAGCTCATCTGGTAGAGCGCCACCTTGCCAAGGTGGAGGTAGCGA
>ERZ835051.641-NODE-641-length-39922-cov-4.424110_pt1 | contig 39922 bp, 38 predicted proteins | sample MGYA00519575_ERZ835051 | MGnify/ENA primary metagenome ERZ835051 (study PRJEB31850, sample SAMEA3708769) | human gut metagenome | biome: human gut; feature: human-associated habitat; material: faeces | place: China | collected 2014 ... | reverse complement strand
TCGAACTGGATAATGACAAATTCCTCATTATGCGTCAATCTGACATTTTAGCTATTCTCTAATTAAAATTGTTTCATTTTAAGAAATTAAATCATGGCAAAAGAAATTAAATTCAATATCGATGCCCGCGATGAATTGAAAAAGGGTGTTGACGCTTTGGCAAATGCGGTAAAAGTAACTTTAGGCCCGAAGGGTCGTAATGTGATTATTGAAAAAAAATTCGGTGCTCCCCACATTACTAAAGACGGTGTATCAGTAGCTAAAGAAATTGAATTGGAAGATTCATTTCAAAATATGGGAGCTCAGTTGGTGAAAGAAGTAGCATCAAAAACCGGAGACGATGCAGGTGACGGTACTACTACTGCAACAGTTTTAGCACAATCTATTGTTAATGTAGGTTTGAAAAATGTAACAGCAGGAGCTAATCCCATGGATTTGAAACGAGGAATAGATAAAGCTGTTGCTAAAGTTGTAGAAAGTATTAAATCTCAATCAGAGGAAGTGGGTGATGATTTCGAAAAGATAGAATCGGTAGCTCGTATTTCTGCTAATAATGACAGTGAAATCGGTCAGTTGATTGCAGAAGCGATGAAGAAAGTAAAAAAAGAAGGTGTAATTACGGTTGAAGAGGCTAAGGGTACCGATACTACGGTAGAAATCGTAGAAGGTATGCAGTTTGATCGTGGATATATTTCTCCATATTTTGTAACGAATACAGAAAAAATGGAGTGTGAAATGGAAAATCCTTATATCCTGATTTTCGATAAGAAAATTTCTTCTTTAAAAGAAATGCTGCCTATTTTGGAAGCGACTGCACAATCGGGACGTCCTTTATTGATTATTGCTGAAGATGTTGATAGTGAAGCTCTTGCAACTTTAGTTGTAAACCGTTTACGTGGTTCTTTGAAGATCTGTGCTGTTAAAGCTCCGGGATTTGGAGACCGTCGTAAAGAAATGCTTGAAGATATTGCCGTACTGACTGGTGGAGTTGTTATATCTGAAGAAAAAGGCTTAAAACTGGATGGTGCGACAATCGATATGTTAGGTCGTGCAGAAAAAGTAACAGTTGACAAAGAAAACACTACTATTGTAAACGGTTTGGGAAATAAAGATGCTATTGCTTCTCGGGTAGCTCAGATCAAAGCTCAGATCGAAAAGACTACTTCGGATTATGATCGGGAAAAACTGCAAGAACGTTTGGCAAAGCTTGCAGGTGGTGTTGCTGTTTTGTATATCGGTGCAGCTTCTGAGGTTGAAATGAAAGAGAAGAAAGACCGTGTCGATGATGCTTTAAGTGCCACTCGTGCTGCAATTGCTGAAGGTATCGTTCCCGGTGGTGGAGTTGCTTATATTCGTGCAATTCCTTCTCTTGAAGGTATGAAGGGCGATAATGATGATGAAACTACAGGTATAGAGATTGTTAAGCGGGCAATTGAAGAACCGCTTCGTCAGATCGTCGATAATGCCGGTGTAGAAGGAGCTGTCGTAGTTCAGAAAGTAAAAGACGGTAAGGGTGATTTCGGATATAATGCTCGTACGAACACATATGAAAACTTCTTTGCTGCTGGTGTTATTGACCCGGCTAAGGTTACGCGTGTAGCTCTTGAGAATGCCGCATCGATTGCCGGAATGTTCTTAACTACAGAATGTGTTATTGCTGATAAGAAGGAGGAAAATCCTGCACCTATGCCTGCTCCGGGAATGGGCGGAATGGGAGGCATGATGTAATTCTTGCTTAGAATATAATATCTAAATAAAGACAGGCCGAAAAGTAAATTTTTCGGCCTGTCTTTATTATTTATAAGAGTGTCTGTTTAAATTTGAAAGAATGGGAATAATTAAAGCAAATTACTAGCCAATTCAGAGAGACGGCTTCTTTCTCCTTTAATTAAGTTTACATGACCGAATAAAGCTTGTCCTTGCATCTTATCTATCATATAAACTAACCCGTTAGACTGAGAGTCTAAATAAGGTGAATCGATCTGTTGTATATCTCCGGTAAACACCATTTTTGTCCCTTCTCCGGCTCGAGTTATAATGGTTTTTATTTCATGAGGAGTTAAATTTTGAGCTTCGTCGATAATACAAAATGTCTCGGAAAGGCTTCGGCCTCGGATATAAGCCAAAGCTTCGATAACCAATGTTCCTTTTTCCTGCATATCTTGTAAAATTCTGTAATCGCTGCTTTCAAGAGAAAATTGGTGTTTAATGACATTTAAATTATCGAATAGAGGTTGCATATAAGGGGCTATCTTTTGCTTTTCATCTCCAGGCAAGTATCCCAAATCTTTATTAGCCAAAGCCACGATAGGACGAGCTAATAAAATCTGTTTATATAATTTGTTTTGTCGTAAAGCTCCGGCTAAAGCTAATAGTGTTTTCCCAGTTCCGGCTTTCCCTGTTAAAGCAAGGAGTTTGACTTCAGGATCATTTAGCAAATCAAAAGCAAAGGTCTGTTCTGCATTGCGCGGCTCTATGCCGAAATTCTTTTCTTTAATTACTTTTCGGACTTTATCGGTTTCGGAAACATAGCGGGCAAGAACAGAAGAAGTCCCACTTTCCAAAACAAAACATTCGTTTGATTTAAACGGATCATTCGATATTTCTGTGGCCGGAATGCCGTCTTTAGATTTGTAAATGGCATCGATAATTTCTGGAGAGACATTGTCTAATACCCGATGTTCTGATTCGAAAATATCAATATTTTTGACTTTATCATTGATATAGTCTTCAGTTTCGATACCTATAGCTCGGGCTTTCATCCGTAAATTTATGTCTTTAGTTACCAGAATCGTTTTTCTGTCAGGATGATTTTCTCTTACTATCAATGTTGCCGCTAAAATAAGATGGTCGGGTTTCTTTTCCGGAAATACCGATTTTACTTTTTCAGGATATGTACTATTGACAACGATGGATAATCGTCCTAAATCAAGGCCTAATAATGCACCTTCTGTAAACAAATGGTTATCTGTAATTTCGTCCAGTTCTCGGACAAATTCCCGAGCATTGAAGTTAATTTGGTCGTTCCCTTTTTTGAATTTGTCTAATTCTTCTAAAACAACTATGGGAATGAAAATGTCATTATCTTGAAAATTAAACAAGCATTTGTAGTCGTGCAGAATAACATTCGTATCTAACACAAAATTCTTTTTGGCACTCATAATAGCATGTTTTAATAGTTAATATTTTAAATAAAGACATTTTGTCTTTCTCAAATATAATTATTCATTTAGAAAAAGACTTCTCTTTTAGATTAAAATAGCTTAACATTATTGTGAAATCTGCTTTTAGAACAGAAAATGTGAAATAAGGAAAAGTTTATGTATGTTTGTACCGAATTATATCGGAAAATATGAAAAGAATAGGATTATTGTCTGATACACATGCTTATTGGGATGAGAGATATATTAAATATTTTTCGGAATGTGATGAGATATGGCATGCCGGAGATATAGGGTCTATGGAAATTGTCGATAAGTTTCAATCATTTAAGCCATTCCGTGCGGTTTACGGTAATATTGACGGACAAGATATACGGGCTATATATTCGAAACATCTTCGTTTTACCGTAGAAGGTGCAGATATATGGATGACTCATATTGGGGGATATCCTGGTAAATATGACAGAGAAGTTATCCCCGAAATTTATAGAAATCCTCCGGATTTATTTATATCCGGACATTCTCACATACTAAAGGTTTTATATGATAAAACTTTAAAGCTTTTACATATAAATCCGGGAGCTGCCGGTAAATATGGTTTCCATAAAAAAAGGACATTGGTGCGTTTCACAATTGATGATAAAATATTTAAAGATTTGGAGGTAATAGAATTAGGAGAAAAATAATTTATTTTTCGTACATGTCAAACGCATAAAATCTATACGATAAGTAAATTCTTTTTTTATTCCCGGAAAAATTTGATTATAAATTTTTTGCAAGATCTCTCGTATATTAATAAACGATAGAGCAACGGTTTGCATATTTACATTGTTTTGTATGATTGTATTTTCACCGGTTTTTAGAATAAAGTCTATTTCTTTGCTATATTTATCGAATGTTTTGTCAATACCGTTTTCCTTTATATGCATACTTTAGGAACAAAAACAGTAAAAAAGTTTTTCTAATTTATGTGAACACTTTTTATTATAAAGCTGTTTTATGTTTTAAATTCAATAAATGAGTGTATTTTTGCCTAAATAACGGAGGATGATATGGGATTAAAACGTTTCGGAGTTTCTTTGGATGAAAGTTTATTAGAGTCTCTTGATTTATTTGTCGTTAATAACGGTTTTACAAATAGATCTCAGGCAATCAGATTTTTGGTTGAAAAAAATATTGCAGAGACTAAATGGCTATGTAATCATGTCGTAGCCGGAACAATCATTATCATGTATGATCAGAGTAAGAAAGATATTTCCGTAAGAATTGAGGAAATACAGCAAGCGTATCAGCAGGTTATTTTATCATCTTCTCAATATTACCTCAATAGCAATTTTTGCCTTCATATTGCGACGGTAACCGGAGAAGCTTATAAGTTGACAGAACTTTCGGACAGACTGATTGCAATAAAAGGCATAAAGCATGGAAAGCTTGTGATGAGTAGAGCAGATTAATTTTTTTTGAATTTATGGTAACACGATAATCGAAAAACGTGTCACTTAAATAATAAAACTAAAAAGGATAAAAATGAGAAAAGTTATTCAACACATTTATTCAGTTGTATTTTTATTTTGTATCGTTTTTTCTGTTCATGCAGGATCATCGTTAAAAGATACATTGGATATACAAGAAGTTGTTGTCACCGCGACAAAAACGAGAGTGAATAAAAATAATACACCTTTGTCTATTTCTGTAATCACTCGTCAAGAGATTGAGCGCAGTAGTGAATCTGCTTTACTTCCGGTTTTATCTCAAAGAGTACCCGGACTATTTGTTACTCAGCGGGGAATTACCGGCTTCGGGGTATCTACCGGGTCTGCTGGAACAGTAAATATAAGAGGTGTAGGAAGTGGTAACAAGGTGCTTATGCTATTCGACGGGCAACCTCAATGGGCAGGAATTTATGGACATAGTCTTCCTGACACTTATGTTGCATCTGATGTAGATAAAGTAGAGGTGATACGTGGGCCGGGATCGCTTCTATATGGATCTAATGCGATGGGAGGGGTTGTGAATATAATCACCCGAAGTCAACATGAAGAGGGAGTCAGTGCCCATGCGAGAGCGATGTACGGCTCTTATAATACCCAGAAATACATGATCAATAATGGCGTGAGGTCGGGAAAATTTAATAGTTTTATTTCCCTGAATCATGATCGTACGGACGGACATCGTGATAATTCGAAATTTAATATTACGAACGGATTTGTAAAAATCGGTTATGATATTTCTTCTCATTATAGTGTTGTCGGAGATATTAGTGCCGCATATTACGATTTAAGGAATCCCGGAAAGGATACCGATCCGTTATTAGACGGTTGGATGCATATATGGCGTGGAATCGCATCTGTGGGAGTTGAAAATAAATATCAGAAATATTCCGGAGCAATAAAGGCTTTTTATAGTTGGGGAAATCATAAGATCAATGATGGACATGAAGCCGATGAAGCAGCAAAAGATTATTTGTTTCGTTCAACGGACTTCAATTACGGTGTACAGGCGTATGAATCATTTTTTATTATTCCGAATAATCAATTTACATTAGGGGTCGATTATAAGAATTGGGGTGGAAATGCGTGGAATGCCTTTTTTTCAGGAGAAAGAAAAGACATTATTGCGGATAAAAGTGTACATGAATTGGCCGGATATGCGATAATGCAACAAGAATTTTGGAATCAGTTCACTCTAAATGCAGGAGTCCGTTATGAACATAACAGTACATACGGCAGTGAGTGGGTGCCGCAAGCAGGATTTACATGGAGACCTTTTGGGGGAAATTCTATTAAAGCTTCTTTTTCGAAAGGGTTTCGTAGTCCTAATATGCGAGAACTTTATATTACATTCGGACCTGGAAATAAAGCGAATGCGGATTTGAATCCAGAGAGCATGTTGAATTACGAGGTGTCTATCGGACAGTATTTTTGGAACAATCGGATACATGCAGAAGTAACGGCATTTTATATCGATGGTAAAAATATGATTCAAGTTGATCCACAGTCGGGACAGCTTGAGAATGTCGGAAAGTTTTATAATAAGGGTATTGAATTGGACGCAGATATTCAGGTTTTACGAAATTTACGCTTTTCTACAAATTATAGCTTTTTACATACCAATAAGGAAATTGTTGCTGCTCCTAAACATAAATGGTTTTTAGAAGGCTTATATACGTGGAAAAATTTAAGTATAACATTAAATATGCAGTCGATATTCGGTTTATATGTCAGTAATTTAATGAAGAGTGAAGATTATACTCTTCTGAATGGACGTATTGCCTATAAAATAGGAAATAAAAAACAGAATATTACGTTGTTTGTAAAAGGGGAAAATTTGACAAATACGAAATATACCATTAATGAAGGATATCCGATGCCGGGTGCTATAGCAATGGGAGGATTTGATTTTAAATTTTAAATTTTTTACCGGAACTCAATATCGATGAGGGTGTGTCAAAACTCAATTTTTGAAGATATGAACTTATAATTTGAAATTTGAGTGCCCTCAAAAGGCTAAAAACGGGTCGTATCATTACTCAATACAGAGCTTGATACGACCCGTTTTAAATGTCATAGTTACAATCTATAACTTTTCGGAGGAGACATTTTAGTTTTGACACACCCCCATTTTTAATTAATTGATTATTTTTGTACGTTTAAATGAATCTCTGAATAATGTACAGAATTATATTATCTATAATTGGCATTGGTCTTATTTTATGTGGATGCAGTAGTAATATTCCGAGCTCTTATGAATTGAACGGTGAAGTTTATAATTCTCGATTTAATGGAAAGACTATATATCTTTCTAAAGTGGACGGAGATGAGCTTACGAATATAGATAGTACCTTAGTCGAGGTGAATAAGTTCTGTTTAAAGGGCGTTCAAGATGTTCCGACAGTTTGTTATTTACGTTTTAGGGAAGATCACTTGTTACCGGAATATGTACCAGTAACGTTTATATTAGAAAACGGAACAATAAATGTTCAAATTACAAAATCAGATTCTAAAGCAACAGGAACGGTATTGAATGATTCTCTTTTTTCATTTCAAAAGTCTATGGATAAGTATGAAAAGCAGCTTACTCGTATAGAAGCTCGATATAAAAAGATGATAGCTGACAGTACGATAAATAAAGAGACCGAGAAGCAAATATACGAAGAGTATAATTCTGAGGAAAAAGCAAATCTGGAGTTTATTAAGAAGGTTATAGGACAGAATCTGAATAATATATTAGGTGCTTATATTTTTAATTTAAATCGAAATAGATTAGCGGACAAGGATATTGAAATTATTTTGCAAAAAGCCGGATCTACATTTAAAAATCAACCGGATATAAGACTTATTTCCGAAAGAATCAGACGATTGAATAATATATCTGTAGGGAAAATGTTCAAAGATTTTGATTCTCAGGATATTCAAGGAAGAAGAAAATCTTTATCTGAATATGCTGGACGAGGAAAATTTTTGATTGTAGGTTTTTGGGCATCTATATCTCCTTCAAGCCGAATAGAAATGAAAAATCTAATAGAGATACACAAAAAATATAAATACAAGGGTATTGACATTATTAGTGTATCTTTAGATACGGATTCTTTATCTTGGATAGAAAATATAGAACGATATAATTTAACTTGTCCACATTTATCGGATTTTAAAGGATGGGAGAGTGATGCCGTCAAAGCTTATGAAATTAATAAAATACCTTATATCCTCCTATTAAATCCAGATGGAAGTATTGCAGCAAAAGAAACAGATACTAATTGCTTAAAAGAGAAATTGAAAGAATTATTTGATTGACAAAAGCCTCACAAATAATTCTTTAAGCAAATTCAAGCAGATTTTCTTATTCGAATTTAATCGATTTTGCCGGTCGTATGAGAGAGACCAAATAAGAAGGTCCGATAAGCATTAATAAAGAAATCACCAGACAACTGATATTCAAGATGAGTATATACCCGAAATTCAATTCGATAGGAACTGCCGGAATATAATACACATCAGGATCTAATTTGATAAGTTTAAAATGGGCTTGTAGCAGGCATAATAGTATTCCTATTATATTACCCCATATCATACCTTTTCCGACTAAGAAGATCGAAATATAAATAAAAATTTTGCGAATAGAGTAGTTGGTTGCCCCTAAGGCTTTTAATATGCCAATCATGTTGGTCCGTTCCAAAATAATAATTAATAAGCCCGAAATCATCGTAAAACCGGCAACAACGGCCATCAAAATAAGAATTACCCATACATTCATATCCAACAAATCCAGCCAATTAAATAACTGTGGATTCAATTCTCGGACAGAACGAACAAAATAATGTTCTCCATATCGGTCTGTACAATTCATTAAATCGAAATAGAGATTTTCTGTTACTTCGTCCAATTTTGAAAAATCTCGTAATTTCACTTCAATACCACTAAATTGGTCAGTTCCCCATCTATTAAGTTTTTGAACATGACGAACATCTCCGATAATAAAGAGCTTATCGTATTCGGTAAAATTGGTCTGATATATTCCTGTAATCTCAAATTTTCTAGCTCTGATATTGTCATCTATAAAATAACAAAGTATTTGATCTCCGGCTTCTAAATGTAGTTTGTTTGCAATATAATGAGATATTAATATTTCATTTGAAATAGCCGAATCGGAGAGGTGAGGAGGGACACCTGCCAAAAGATTCTTTTCAAAAAAAGACCAATCATAATTTTTATCTACACCCTTAAGAGCTATTCCTAAAAATTCATTATCGGTCTTCAATATACCCGGCTTAGTTGCGAAATTTTCAATGTATAAAATTTCAGGATTTTGTTTTAATGCGGCTTGTAAACTATCGGAAACTCCGATGGGCAATGTTTCAAAAGATGAATTGTTTGAGAAACCGCTGATTTGGATATGTGAACTGAACCCTATTACTTTACCGCTGACCTCATGCTTAAATCCGACAACAATAGCTACGGATATAATCATTATAGCTAATCCTAAAGCTACTCCTAAGGTTGCGATACGAATAGCTGGAGGAGAAACTTTTTTTCTTCCGTCTTTATTGAAATGTATTTTTTTTGCTATAAATAGCTCTAAGTTCATATAGTTCTACCGGGATAAGATTCCAATGCTTTACTTAATACAATCAAAGCATTCGCTAAATCTTCTTTTTTTAGGACATATGCTAACCGAACCTCATTTTTACCTAATCCCGGAGTCGTATAAAATCCAGATCCGGGAGCCATAAATACGGTTTGCCCTTCATACTCGAAATGTTCAAGACACCAAGCACAAAATTTATCCGCATCATCAACCGGTAGCTTTGCCATTGTGTAAAATGCACCCATGGGAATCGGTGAATAACAACCGGGAATACGATTAATTCCGTCTATGAGGAATTTACGACGTTCTACATATTCATTATATGTATCCAGCAAATAGTCTGATGGTGCACCGAGAGATGCTTCGGCAATTAATTGTCCGATAAGAGGCGGACTTAAACGTGCCTGACAAAATTTCATCACATTTTTTTTCAACTCTTTATGTTTTGTTATCAAAGCTCCAATACGAATTCCGCATTCGCTATATCGTTTTGATACAGAGTCAATTAATACGACATGATCTTCTATTCCCTTTAAATGAAAAGCCGAAATGTAAGGAGCTCCGGTATAACAAAATTCTCTATATACTTCGTCAGAAAAGAGGAACAAATCATATTTTTTTACCAAATCCCTTATTTGGTTCATCTCTTTTTGGGTATATAGGTAACCTGTCGGATTATTAGGATTGCAAATCAGTATTCCACGGGTTCGTTCTGTAATCAAGGCTTCAAATTTATCTATTGCAGGTAATGCAAAACCTTCATTGATAGAAGAGGGGAGTGTCTTAATTGTTGCCCCTGCTGAAATTGCAAACGCCATATAATTTGCATATGCGGGTTCGGGAACGATTATTTCATCTCCCGGATCAAGGCAAGCTAAAAAAGAAAACAAGACTGCTTCTGAACCTCCCGTAGTAATGATAATATCGTCAGCATTTACCTGAATATTAAATTTGGCGTAGTATTCGACAAGTTTCTCACGAAAGCTTAGAATTCCTTCGCTTGGGCTATATTCTAAAATTTTGCGATCTAAATGCCGGGCAGCATCCAGTCCTATTTCCGGAGTCGGTAAATCTGGTTGTCCTATGTTCAAGTGATATACTTTTATTCCTTTTTGTTTAGCTTTATTTGCTAACGGGACTAATTTTCGAATTGGGGAAGCGGGCATTATTTCACCGCGGTTAGATATTTTCGGCATACTTTGTAGTATAATCTCGTATATTCTATAACTTATCGTTTTATTCTCGCTACAAATTTATTATTCTTTGTGTTATTAAGCAAACAAAAGCGAAGGATAATGCGGCAAATTGACGTTTCACAATAAATCTTTCAAACAATTCAGTAATAAGTATTGGCATTATTATTATTTTTGTGTCCACTTAACGAAAAGGAAGAATAATGTTTAAGAATATCGTATCCAGTTTGTTCGCTTTGGTTGCTGCCCCGGGTAAGGCATGGCAGAGCATATCTTCAAAAGAAGAAAGTCAGGCAACGTTTTTAAACGGATATTTGTATCCGATTATGGGAATAACGGCTCTTTCGGTTTTTGTGAATTTGCTCAATGATCAGTTTACATTGGAGAAAGCATTAAAACTGATGACAATTGATTTTGTCAAATTTTTTGTAGGATTTTATATTGCATCTTTTTTAATAGATGAATTGCTACAAAAATTTTTTGATAGAGAAAAGAATCCCAAACAAGTACAGTTATTTGTCGGTTACACTTTAAGTGTATATATGTTGATAACGATTTTTCTCAATTTATTTATGGGAATGTTTTCTTTTTTACGATTTGCTCCTTTATACATCATCTATGTTATATGGGAGGGATCTAAATACTATATGGATATCAATGAAAATAAGCGTCTGATATTTGTCGTTTTATCATCATTGATTCTTATATTTTCTCCGGATATCATTGAACGTTTTATGTTCATTTTAATGCCGGGATTAGGAAATTAAATGTGTAAAAATATGAAGTTACCACAGGTCAATATAAAAAATAAAAGAGCATCTTTTGATTATGAGTTGCTTGACACATATCAAGCAGGGATAGTTCTTACCGGGACAGAAATAAAATCGATTCGTCTTGGAAAAGCCAGTTTGGTAGATACGTTTTGTTTTTTCAATAACGGAGAGTTATGGGTTAAGAATATGTATATTGCAGAATATTTTTACGGAACCTATAACAATCATCAAGCGAGAAGAGACAGAAAGTTATTATTGACAAAAAAAGAATTGCAAAAGATACAACGTCTATCTAAGGAGTCCGGTTTTTCTGTAATTCCTACGAAAATATACATTAGTGATAAAGGTCTGGCAAAAATCATTGTTGCTGTTGCGAAAGGTAAAAAAGTATATGATAAGCGAGAGTCGATAAAGGAAAGGGAAGATAAACGCCAAATGGATCGGGCATTTAAGCGTTAATAATTTTCTCACAAATAATAAAGATCTTTTTGTCTGGATATAACGTTGTAGCGAATATATAGATGTTTCCTCCGTCTTTTATTTTTGACTTTTTTCGTAATTCTTCTGTTGTTATTGGGAAATTTCGGACTGTAATGTTAGCTGAAGGATATTGCATGGAAAGTTTCTTTAAGACTTTGCCCGAAAAAGGTATAACTTCCTTTACAGTAAAAATACGACCGGGAAAGTCCGTTATAAGCTTATTAGATGTATATAAGTGGCTGTTTTTATGTATTTTAGATATAGAAAAAGAAATAGCTACCGATTTGAATGCCCCAGCTTTCAAAATAGAAGAATTAGGTTCATATAAGTAAGACTGAATCGAAGTTACAGATTGTAATAAAGGAAGATTTTTCTCATTTTCTAATGTGAAAATGTAATTTTCCGGTTGTTGTACAGGACTCAAGTTGACACAATTAATAGAGATCTCATCTTCTGAAAAATGGTTGTTGATGATAAAAAATAGTTCTTTACATTCATTTTTTACAGAGATAACATGTACCTCCTTAACAAATTTCAGATCTTGTATAGCTCGACTAATATCAATCATAGGAGATGACTTCAATAAAATTACTGGAGCTTTTTTCAATAATATGCTCTGCAATTCTATTATGTCGGGTTCGCAGTCTCGCAAATCATATAATCGTTTGTTTTCCGAATTACGTCTAGCCGGATCGATATAAAACGCATCAAATTTTACATTGCATTCGAGAATAAATTTTAGACTATCTGAACAAATTACTCGGATATTGTTTTTTTGCAATACATCGAAGTTATATTTTGCCACATCACAATATAATGGATAACGTTCTATATAAGTAACTTTTTCTGCTGAAGCGGCAAAATAATAGGAATCTATACCTAATCCGCCAGTCAAATCACATATTGATTTATATTTCGATCCTATAATACATTGTTTATATTTGGCAGTAATTTCAGATGATGCTTGTTCGGCAGATAAAACAGATGGAAATAATAACTTCTTGTTTTGATTCCAAAGAGGTAATTTACTTTTAATTTTTTGTCTGGATTCTATTTGATCAATAGCAAAAGAGAGATTAAAATTCAGATTTTCAAATCTCTTTAATCGAAGCTTCATCGGATTTTCTTGTGAGTACTTTTCTATAAAGTCAAATAAATTATTTACAATATCCATGTATTTTTAAGCAACAAATTTTTTATCAAAGATACGTTTTTATTGCTTTAGATACAAATCTTCTATTGTTACATAATTTGTATTATGCTAAATCACTTTTTATTCCCTTTTCGCCACAACCAACGAAGTAGGGCAACAGGTATCGCAATAAAAATAATAGCATAAATAAAACATACAATAATAGCAGGAATAATTGACCAATCCATAATTATATCATTTTGAAATCTCAAAACTAAAAAACTTCTCGTTCTCTTTGTGCTAAAATATTATAATTTATTTGTTCTAAAAGTAAATCAATATTAAATTCTTTTTCTGGCAATTTCGATAAATAATTTTGACGTTTTCTTAACCATTCTATCGATGCCATTATGTGATCAAAATCGACATAAAAAAAATGTAATATTTCTCCAGCGTTATAATAATCATTTAATATTTCAGCTTCTGATCGTTTTTCATTATAAAATTCATAATAATCATTACGAGGTTTAAAGATAGGCAAGAATGAATACTTTTCCATTATTTCATCATAGAAAAAGGGATGTTTCGGATTCCATTTATGAATTAATTCAGTACCTTGAACATACTCGAGGTACAAATGATCATATTGAAAGCGTTCAAAAGCATCACGTACTTCTCTAGGAATAAGCCGGGCGAGAGTAGGAAAGGTGAGTTGGCGAAAATAAGTAGGCATAACACCATTAGTCGTTTGACCAGTCCAAGGATCAGTTACTGACATTTGCGTGACATCAGGATTTTTTCGATAGAAATCAATGTTTTTCATGAAATATTCTTTGCCAAGTCCGCCATTTTTACGAGAAGAGAGAAAAAAAACGGGATTTTTACCTTGAGCGCGCATATTATCCTTACGCATATACTTGATTATATATGCAGAACATGATCCTTTCTTTTTACCGTCAGGGGGAAACACAAGTTGAACATAAACAAAACCAAATTTCCATTGTTTACGTATAAAGGCATGAAGAGCTACAACAGTAGGAAACTTAGGCATACCAAACAATTCAAGATGATAGTGTGGACGTCCTGTCTTACTGCCATACTCACCACAGGCGAAATAACGTATATTATGCTCAAAGCCGAGACGATCAAGACCTATTCTTATACGTTTTAAAAACTTCTGTACATGTGACTTTTCAATACCATTCTTAGGTAAATGCTCATTATCAAAAGTTAAAGTAATAAATACAGGTCGAGTAGGGGAGGTAGCAGCCTCGCAAGCTCCTCGAAGTGCCCATTCTTTAGACTTCTTATCACGGCAAAGCAAGCACTTGCCACAGGGTACAACGTAATACAACTTATAAATTTCACCTGTTTCCGCATGTACCATATAGAAATGATCTACTATTTCCAAATCTACAGAATGTCGACAACAACGTATATTTTTAACACATTTTTCCCATTGATGTGGATCAACTTTATATTTAACACCGAACAGAACATAATGATCACAATAACGAATTATCTGTGCTAAATAGGGATTACAAATAATGACAGGATGTTCACATTTTACTTTAGAATTCATAACGCAAGCTTAAACTTTTAATGGCAAATCGTAACGTGCACACAAAAATGTGTCAGTTACTCATATATTATCAAGTTAGATGATGAGTGAACCGAGGTTCACTCTCTGCAAAAGCAAAAACGCCCGAAAGGGCGTTTTCTATCTATTATAAATATTATTATTCGTAACACGTTGTGTGATAGGAGCTTTATTAAGTGATTTACTAACAGAAGCACCAAAAATAGCACCTATAGAAGTAGTAATTTCATATGTACGCCTTAAAATTTTACTCCAACCATTGTCATTGCGCAACCAATCTGTACGTTGTTTCTCATTCTCAAAATCAAGGTCAGCTCTTTTAATGTCCTGTTGTACAGATTTATAATGTTCATTAAGCATATCATACTCTTTAGAGCGAATTTTATTTTCATCCTCCAAACCAATCTTAACAAGAGGAAAAACCTCAATAGCTTCCTTTAACTTTTGAACATCAAGATTCCGTTCAGAAATTAATTTTTTAATAGAAGTATCATTCAAATCTAAAACAGATTGGGTTCTCAAATCCTCACGATAACTATTTTTTATGCGCTCTATTTGCTGATTGTCTAAATCCTTAACAATAGCTTTATCTTTATCAATTTCAGAAGCCATGCGATCCATATCTTTTTTCATATTTTCAATACCTTGAAAAATGGATTTAATCTCAGCGTCAGTCTTATCACCTAATAATTGTGTATTTCGAAGCGTAAGACCGAATAATTCAACATCACGACCTTCACGTGCTTGTGCAATAGCAGTTTCAACTTCAGTAGCGTTAGCGTTAGTATTTTTTTCGCGTGCGGTAGCTTCTATTGCTTCTATTTGTGCCTCATTCATACGTCTTTGCTGTTCATGGTCTAATATTTGCTGCATAGTTTGACCGAACGAACGTTTAGACAACATAGAGGCCATATTCTGAGGCTCACTCGGTGCACCCGATGTCATTGCAGGAGAACTAAAAGAATTGCCTGTCGTTCCTTGTCCATACATTAAATCAGGGTTAAGACCTGCAGCACGTAAACGAGCCATTTGTGAAGTAGGAGAATTGTAATCATTTACTCTCTGCCATTGTTCTAAATTCCATTGGTTTTGTTGCCGTGCAAGCATCAAATTATATTCACGATTTAACTGATTTTCTCGTTTCTGTGCTTCTATTTGCTTATCGACTAATTTATTTTGTCCTATTGCACCAGATATTGAGCCAATCAAAGAAGATCCAGCACTTATTACTGATCCTCCGAATCTTTTCCAAAATCCCATAATATTCTATTTTAAAATTATGTGCGCACGCTTTTTGCGTGCGCACAACTAACAAAAAGGAATTTATTTATTATTTGAATTTGCTTCACTCTGTGCAGCAAATGCTTTCTTAGAAGCTGTTCTAACTTTATGTCGAGCATCCTGCTGTGCTTGCCAAATATCAGCAATATCAATGCCTCGACAACGTTCGATTGGAACATCCCAAGAGGGATTTTTCTCACCGTCAAAGAAATTAGAAGTTACATTCTGATTATCAATAGGTATACCTCGCTTCCACAAGTCAAACATATCTCCAGTTGTATAAGCAAGATTGGGTTGCGTACATAATTCACCTTCTTTTCGTTTACAACTGCACAAATTAAACTTATTAAAATTCTTATTGTCTTTAAATCGTCTCATAATCAATAAATTAGATAATAAAACATGATTGCTTTTTAACAAACATTGATTAACAATTCTCCGAATGGTTAATCTATGTTATTTTAAAAGCTGTTATTCAAGTCTCGGTATTCCAAACATAGGGATAGGTCGCTTAGCCTTTACATCAAAATATATTTGACCGAGAATCTTATCGTCCTTAACTTCATTAGTAGTTTCATCTACTATATTAGTGGCAAATACGTCATTCAATTGTTTAGGATCAACCAAAAGGAAAGACTCCGACAACTCAGGCTTAAGGTTAAAAGTTCGATTCATCAAATAATTACGCAAAGTAGTACGGAAAAGTCCGTGCACTTCATCTGTACGTGCTAAATAGTCATACCATGCGCGTTGGTAACCGAAAGTTCCATTAAGATCGTCACCTGCATTAAAGGTCTGAACAGGACACACTTCATTATAACGAATAGGCTGATAACCTATATGTCCAAACTCAGGGAAGTAATAATCTAACACATTACGTTTCAAATAATGCTTAGGCAGAAGTTGTGAATAATTCGGAACAGGAGTGATCGACAAAATACCAATAATAAAGCCATGTTCATCACAATAATGCGTAATCTTATGATTACTTGTACCTACACAAGTGGCTTGACCTGCATAACTACCTAACGGACTATCAGATACATCTGCCGAAGTCTGTGTAACCATACGTACGTCAATAGTCTCAGAACAACCACCAATGAACTCAGGCATGTCCAACTCATCATAACGAATGTCAACGTTGAAATGTGCTTTTATCTGATCTTTTAAACGGAGGCCTTTACGCATATTGTTCTCTAACCAACGCTGTAAAGAGTTGACGTTACGAAGATCATTGATCGAAATTCCCGATGAAGCCATATCAACCAAAGCACGAAGATTCCCAGATGGCATATTCGGAGATTCAACAGTAAAACCAGTTAACGTTTCTCCATCCTCTGCAAATCTCGCTTGAGCAGTAAATACTTCTCCGTCCTCTGATTGAAACTTTAATTGACCATTTGAAGAAATACCAACAAGAGGAGCTTGACCTTGCTGAGGAGATTGAACAGCAGTAGTTAAAAAATCCTGCTCCCAATTTCGATAATGAAGTTTATAAGGTGTAGTGTCTGCACCACCTTCTTGTGTTTCCAAATACTTATTATATTCAGGTTGTCCGTCAATCATAAAAGGATTGTTCCGAATATCTCGATAAAACGCATTATAAATTGTCTCAATGGCACGAGGTACTAAAGCGGAAATCTTAATACCATCAGGATTATTAACACTATCATAATAAGGGGAGGAATTCTTATCAATGGTATGATAAGTATCACCCGAAATAGTAAATGAAGTATGACACTTTAAAAAAGATTTCGTTTTACCAGCAGCACCTGAAGAAATATCACCCAAATCAACATATTCAGGATTTGACCAAAGAACCTTTGAACCGATTTGACTTTGATCGGGAATAAGTACAGGAGTGAGAAGTTCACCATAAAAAGCTAAAGGAAGACCAGAAAATCCAGAGGCCAAAGTTGCCATATACTCAGCAGTCAACTCACAACGGAAAGTCAATTGTCGAGAATCAACAAGATTCGCAGTAAATTTAACACCTACAGGCGAACCATTTACAACGGAACAAACCATTTTTTCAAAATTAGTGCCTTCATTAGAATCAACAATACCAAGAAAAAAAGTAAAACCGTTTACAAGTTCCTGTGTTAGATTAACTTCTGAAGATACCGTCATAGTAAAAATAACACCAGACGCAATATCGTCGAAATTACTGTGTTCAACTTGAAAAGAGAAATTCGCAAGAGCATTTTTAAGGCCTAATTGATTAGTGTCCTGTGGAAAATAAGCCATAAATGCAGATAAATTATCCGCACCGTTAACCAAAAGTTCCAAAGCCTGTCGAGAAGCGACAGAATGTAGGGGAGAAGAGACACCTGCATTCTCGGAAAAGCCAGAACCGTACAGATTGGTAGACACACGTGAAGTTGTACCATATTCTCCATACAAAGTAACAGGAATTCCCAAATAATCACCAAGACCACCAACTGACAAAAAATCGTCATAACGGCCATTCATATCTAAGTAAGGGGGATCAACCTCCTTCGTATTGGCAATAAAATCAGGAAAATCTTTCCAAAGATTCCGATTTCGTACATAAAAGAAATGTAGATTAGCTCGCATCCTTGTTTGTACAGGGAACACCATAGGTAAAAACTCAAAAGCAAAAGTTGGCTTAATACCATAACCGTCACCGGGTATAACTTCTTGTACATATACAGGATAAGTTTTACCAAATTGCATCGTCAAATTATTTTGAAAAGAAAGATCAAGCACATTCCGCTTAACAGATTGTACGTATTCGTTCGTACGCGTAAAAATACTAGCCATTTGCAGAAATAATTACAGTTATACAATAATTAAGATTCAAAGATTCAAGAAGCTGTCGACGCTTCTCGATTGAGGCAACAGTTTTATAAAAACCATCGTAAAAAGAAAAAGCAACATCATTAGGTGCTGAGTCCCTTTTACGGAACTCAAACACCACATTGTAATAATTTACTTTACTTTTCGACTGATTCAGGGCTACAGAACTCATAAGCCAAAGCAGTTAAATCTTTCGACAACTTAGCCTGCATAACATCTACATTGACATTTTTACGCATAGCATTTTTCTCAACAACCAAGACAGCAACTATACTGTCGTCTGTTTCATGTACCGTAACTGCACTATCAGGTACAAAACTCTTAAAGAACTTTTTTAAACTCATAATTGTTAAATTTTAAAGGGTTAAAATATAGCGTTTTCAAAACGTCGATAAAGAGTATCACGAACTTTTTCATATATTGAAAACAAGGGATAATAATAGCAAGCGCCATGATCGTAAAAGCGAATGCTAAAAGATGAATAGATTTCAGGATCAAAAGAATAAAAGCTGGAATCAAGAAATGCCAAAAAATTAGCATAAGTCCGGAATGCGTAATCCGTACTCGTCAAATAACCATAATTAGATACAACAACAAATTGTACCTGCACAGAGTCATAACGAGAAAGAGACTCCCGTACATCCTGCAATAACAATTCAAAAAAAGTAGTGTCATAAGTAGCAGTACGACGAAAATGTTTCATACAAGATAAAGTCGATTCTTTTCTTTTCATAATAAATTCTCCTTTTGTTATATAATTTGTATTATGTTAAATAGAAAGTTATGAAAAAAGGAATGTTACAGGAACGCTACATGCGTTTTGTATGTCGATTTTTTAAGTATGGAAAATTTGACATTCAATTTGTTTGTTGTTCAAATGGTTTTTATAAAGTTGAATCTATTGTTTTTGAGAATCTTGAATCCTTTTTGGATGCTTTGGAAAAGTGCGTTGATGTTTCTGATAGTGTTATTGTTACTTATTCTTTTGATGCTGTTAGGTATCATGAGCTTGTAGAGATTATTGATAATTCTAAATATTCTAATTATCCGATTTTTAAAGATGTTGTTTCATCTATTTATTAACCCTTAAAAATTAAAAAGTTATGAGTTTAAAAAAGTTCTTTAAGAGTTTTGTACCTGATAATGCTGTTACGGTACATGAAACAGATGACAGTGTAGTTGCTGTCTTGGTTGTTGAGAAAAATGCCATGCGTAAAGATGTTAATGTAGACGTTATGTGCGCTAGGTTGTCTAAAGATTTAACTGCTTTGGCTTATGAGTTCTGCGATTCAGAAACTAGCGTATGATGTTAGATTTGTTTTTACTCCTTGTGATCATAGCAAGGAGTCTTTTGCTTTTTTGATGCGAGGTTTTAAGACGGTATCTGCTGTTGAAAAGACTCGTATTAATTTACAAGAATGTAATAGTAATTATGTTGTAGGATTTGAAATTTTCCCTGTATATGGCTAATGTATTTTCTATGTCAAATGAAAGAGTCAGAGATGTAAATAGAAATGTCTTTGACTTGAGTTTTAAGTATTCCGGTACGTTTAAGTTCGGTGCTTTGTATCCTGTTATTTGTAAAGAGGTGCTTTCCGGTGACAGTTGGAATATAGATCCGACTTTTGGTTTTGAATTCATGCCGATGGTCTTTCCGGTTCAGACTCGTATGCGTGCTCATTTACATTTCTTTTATGTTCGTCGCCGTAATCTTTGGCGAGATTATAAAGATTATTTTGGAGCTCTTAAGGAAAATCTTGATCCCCCCTATCTTGATTTTTCTACTAATTTTGATAATTTGGCTAAGACAGGTTCTTTAGGTGACTATTTCGGTTTACCTACTACTATTGTCGGAGATTATGGTAATGCGGTAGAAATGGACGGATTAGTTTTTGGTGGAACTGGTATTCAAGATATAGAACATTCTGTTGAACCCTCTTCCACTTATTATCCTAATGCGACAGCGTTGCTTAATGCTTTGCGTTCAGATGGTACAACTGGTGAGCTTTTTGATTCTTTGGTTTTAGCAGATGATTTTACTTCTTTGGTTGGTAATGGCTATAATCTTGTTTGTTTTAGTCAGGCTTCTGTTAATGGAGCTCAAAATGTTTCTGTACCTTATAAGAATTTGGTTAATGGTTTACGTTTTCGTTATTCTTTTGAAGGTGTTGGAGAACTTTCAGATGCTAAGCCTTTTTCGGATTTGAGTTTTGCCCGTGAATTTATTTACGTTGTTCGTCTTTATGTTACAAATCCTTCTACGCAGAAAATTGAGTTAAGAGATCAACAGGTTATTTCGTTTGATGATATTCAAAAATCTGTTTTTGATGGTACTTATTCTTTTACTGATCAGACTTTTGTTGTTGAGTTTAAGTATGGTTCAAGTTATATAGAATCTAATATTCCAGAGGGCAGTGATGTTGGTATAGAGATGTATGCAATTGTTTCTAATCCTAATCCTGATCGAGGTATTATTACTCCTTCTTGGTCTAATCCTCGTAAAATCGCTTTAGGTCATGGTGTTCCTGGAAGTAGTTTTTCTATGGATATTGATTGTAGTATGCAGGTTTTCTATGCAGATGCTCCTGTACGGGATATTACTCCGGAGACTTCGCCTTATTATGATTCTACTTCGCCTAATAAAGATAAACAGCTTAAAATTTCGGCTGAACCTTTTCGTGCTTATGAATCTGTTTATAACTGTTTTTATCGTGATTCTCGTAATAATCCGTTGATGATCGATGGCCAGCCTGAATATAATAAATGGATTCCTACCGATGCCGGAGGCCCCGATACTACTATTTATAAGTTGCGCTATCGGAATTGGGAACAGGATTTTTTAACTACTGCAGTTCAGTCGCCCCAGCAAGGTGTTGCTCCTCTTGTTGGTATTACTACTCGTGGTGATGTTCGTTTCATGGATCAAGAGTCGGGTAATGTTTATACAGCTAAAGCCAATGTTGGAGAAGACGGTCAGACGATCGAGAGTTATACTATTATGACACCTACTATGCCTGAGGGCAACTTGCTTGCTCTCGGTGATATGGTATCATCCGGTATTTCGATTAATGATTTTCGTAATGCTAATGCCTTACAGATATGGTTAGAGACTAATACCCGTAAAGGTATGACCTTTAAAGATTTGATAAAAGGACATTTTAATGTCGATGTTCGTTTCGATGAGTTGGATATGCCCGAGTTTATTGGTGGTGTTTCTCGTGATGTTGTTTCTTATTCCGTTACACAGACTTCGTCAGATGTAGAAGGTAGTCCGTTAGGTAGTTATGCCGGTCAGGCTTCTTGTGTTGGTGCTTCTGGTGATTCTGTTACACACTTTTGTGATGAGCCTGGATATATTATCGGTATTTTGTCTGTAGTTCCTGTACCTGCTTATAGTCAGTTATTACCTAAGCATTTTATCAAGCGTAATGTATTGGATCATTTCTCACCCGAATTCGGCCATATAGGATTTGTGCCTATTAAGTATGATGAAGTATGTCCTATTCAAGCGTTCAATGACGATCCTGATTCTTTAAATGATACGTTTGGTTATCAACGTGCCTGGTATGATTACTTGGCTTCTACCGATGAAGTTCACGGACTTTTCCGTAATCAGTTGCGTAATTATTTGATGACCCGCCAATTTGATATTAAGCCTACTTTGTCTGAGTCTTTCCTTTTGGTTGATCCGAAGCAGTTGAATGAAGTATTTGCTTCTACTACTGAAAATGGAGATAAGATACTTGGTCAAATTAATTTTGATATCAGTGTTAAGCGTCCTATCCCTCGTTTTGGTGTTCCGCGTCTTGAGTAGTCTAAATTTGGGGGAAACAATTGTTTTTCCCCCAAAAAAAAGAATCTGTACTATCTTATGATGTATGGATTCAAAAGTACTAAAATTAATAAGTGTTATAATAGCGGAGCGGTTTTAACGCTTATTGATTTTTACGTTTGAAAGCCATGCATCTACATTTGTACCGATTTTTTATTTTGGAAATCAGTCACTTACTTAAAAAAATATGATATGAAACGATTTAAAGATAATCCGCATGTTAATGCTTATGTATTTTCTACCTGTAAGGTTCGAGAAGATGAATTAAAGACCCAGCCTAATTTGTCCTATACTACTGGTGAGATGTTTGATCTTTGGAAAAGAGGAGTACCTATTAATAATGAACATGCCGCTACAAAGTTTTTTGACGGTTCTAAGGATTGTACCTTTGAGATACCTCTAACCGATCGTCGTGGTGTCGATGTAGCTGACGTTTGGCAAGCCCAGCAGGCAGCTCGATCTAAGTTTCGTTCTTATAAACCTAAAAAAGATGATTAGTTATGGACCCTTTATCTATGATTGGAAGTCTCGGAGGTTCCATTATTGGCATGATTGGTCAGAATAATGCTACACGTAAGCAGATTTCTGCACAAAAAGCCGAGAATGCTAAGACTCGTCAGTATAATTTGATGTTAGCCCGTATGCAAAATAAATGGAATCTTCAGCAGTGGCAACGAGAGAATGATTATAATTCCCCTTCTGCCCAAATGGCTCGTTTTCGTGAAGCCGGATTAAACCCCGATCTTATGTATGGTAATGGAACTGCTGGTAATTCAATGGGCTCTCCTGCCCTAACCTCTGGAGCTCCTGCTACTCCTCAAGATATGTCTCCACTTGGAGGTATGCGTAATTTTGGCGATGTTATTCAAAATACTTTGAATCAAGAAATGCAGCGTGCACAGATCGAAGCTATTAAGGCCAATACTAATAAGACTAAAGAAGAGACCACAGGTGTTATTCTTGCTAATGAGAATCTTACTTATAAGAATTTGGTTGATGCTGCTACCACAGGCCAAAAGATAGAAATGGAGAATCTTAATGTACGTCTTGCTAAGAATGCTCTTGATATTGGTGCTAAGAATTTGGAGAAGTTAGGAAAAGAGTTGACTACTTTGGATCAGACTATCGAGCAGAATAAAGAGCAATTGAAGATTTTGCAGAATGCTGTTGCTGGTGGAGCTCTTGATAATGAGTTGAAGCGTAAAGAAGTCGATAATTACATGGTTAAGTTGAACAATGAGTTATTGAATGATGAGACTATGCGTAAGTATCAGAAAGCTATGACAGCTAAGCAATGGCAGGAATTTGAGCAGGATTCTTTAAAGTTCCAAAAGGTTTTGTTAGGTCTTGATCTTGAGAATGGTTTGAAAGTTCAACAGGGTCGTATTAATGCTTTAAATATTCGTTATAAAAAAGCTGAGACTGGTATGCTTGAATTTGAATTTGATGATGCTTCTCGTAAACATCGTTTGAAGAATCAACCTGTTAATAGTGTTTCTGATTTTACCGGTTTATTCGTTGATTATATGAATTATATTTCTAATAAGATTGTAATTGATGCTCCTGATGCTGTTATTAAGTTTTTTACTAAAGGTAAATAGCGTCAGTCTCTTGATTAAATAAGGGTTCTTTTGAACCCTTTTTTTTGCAAAGCAAAAGGAGTGGACAAAGTCCACGCTCTACCCTACTTGATTATCTATGCGTAACTGACACACTTTGTGTGCACGTTGCGATTTGCCATTAAAAGTTAGCTGTGCGTTATGAGTACTATTAAATGTAAAAATCCTAAAGTGATTTTAAATCCATATTTTGAACAGTTATATAGATCATGTGATAAGATTGTTACTCCTTATAGTGAAGTAAAGATTTTTAATCGTTTATATAAAGTTCCTATTGATCGTTGGCATCCTAAAAAGAAAGGTATTACTCCGGATGAAGTCGATCGATATAATTTTGTTAATTCTGATGGTGAGTTTTTCCCTCTTTATGTTGTAGTACCTTGTGGTAAATGTTTGCTTTGTAAAGAAAAGCGTCGTTTAGAATGGTCGTTTCGTTGTCTCTGTGAAGCCAGGTATAGTAAGTCTACACCTTTGTTTATTACTTTGACTTATGCTAAAGAGCCTGAAAAAGGTTTGTCGAAGTCAGACGTACAGAAATGGTTTAAACGTTTGCGCATAACGTTGACTCGTCAAGGTTATAATTTTAATCTTCGTTACTTTATTTGTGGTGAGTATGGTAGTAAGACTAAGCGTGCCCATTATCATGCTATTTTGTATAACTTCCCCTGGTTGCCTACTTGGGATAATGTAGATCATGTGATCCGTACTACTTGGAAACATGGTTTTGTTATGGTTGCCCCTGTTAAGTATGGATGTACTTCTTATGTTGCTAAGTATATGCGAAAGGAGTGTGTAGATATTCCTGGTAAGTTTCCCCCTTTTTATTTGTCGTCCCGTAAAAATGGAGGTCTTGGTGTCCAATATTGTCGAGAGATGACCGATTGGTTTCGTAAACACCCTACTCAAAAGGTTATTACTGCTACTGATCCTTATACCGGAGCTTCTATGACCGTTGCCCTCCCCCGTTATTTTAAGGATAAGATATTTGCCTCCCGGTCACGTCTTATTTCTAAGGAGATCAGAGATTGTTTTCAGAAGTTTCAGCTTTGTTATGCTAAGTTGTTAGCCTCTAATGTTATTGATCATATAGAATTTGTACCTTTTACGACAGCTTACGAAAGTATGATGCAGAAGTATTGTTTTTTGCCTAAATTGCCCATGCACTTTTATCCCGATCTGTGTGTGTTTAAAGATCAGATCAATGATATTAAAAAGGACTTTTGTGATTGTTATCAGATGCTTTATTTTGAACACGTTGAAGTAGATAATGTGTTGTATGTACTTGATTGTCTGAATAGACGTAATATTGCGATAAATATGTCCGAATTTGAGGATATAAATATAGTCAGATGTGAAGAAGAATTAAAATATAAACTTCAACGAGAAAAAGAGCGAGAAATATTCTAAAAATACTATTTTTTTATTATGTTTGTATCGCATTGATATTTAAAGGTTTTTGATATGAATTTTGCGACTATTTTAGGATTGATTATTTTTATACCGATTTTCGTGTATATTTGTGTATTGGCTACTGCTCTACTTCGTTGGTTATGGAGAAAAGGTGATAAGAAATGAAATATAATTTTTGTATTATGTTAAATAGAAAAGCTAACTTTACCTCTGTACGATCTTGAAGAATTATTCCAAAGTTATTAGGTAAATAAAAAAAACTATTAGATCGTTTAAATCTATATTTAAGAGTTTGTGCTTCCTGACATTCTTTCGATAATATAAACGAGTAAAAAACCTGCAATCATAAGAATTATTGCCTGCCAGACATATACATTCGGTAAAATATTTTGTTCGACTAAAGGTTTAATAGCGCCATGACTATCTACAAATGTTTCTAATGTCTTTTTCCACGGCCAGACTTTATTTAACGATCCCAGCATAAAACCTGTCAAAGTGGCAATTGTTATATCATGAAATTTACGTAACAAATAAGATAAAACATTGGAAAACAGTACTAATCCTATGGCTGCACCACAGGCAAAGACAATGATAATTGTAATATCTAATGATTTTACGGCATTCATGATAAACTCATATTTACCTAATAATAATAGAATAAAACTACCTGAGATTCCGGGCAATATCATTGCACATATAGCAATAGCTCCACATAAAAATATGAATGACAGATTTTCTGGTGTTTGAGATGGAGTTGCGATTGTTATATAGTATGCGATCCCTACTCCTATAATAAAAGAGAACCAACGTTTCCAATCCCAAACTTGAATTCTTTTGGAAACAAAATATGTCGATGCAATAACTAAACCGAAAAAGAAAGCCCATACTAATACCGGATAGTCATCTAACAGAAAAGTTATAAGTTTAGCCAAAGAGAAAACACTTATGAGAATGCCTAATATTACAGAAAGTAAAAAGTTTCCATTAATATTATTCCAAAAGCTTTTCAATTTAAATGTAAAAAGAAGTTTTAAAGTTTTAAGATCAACGCTTTTTATGGAATTAATCAATTCTTCGTATATCCCCACAATAAAAGCAATAGTTCCCCCTGATACTCCGGGTACGACATCTGCAGCACCCATTCCCATTCCTTTTAAAGTCAGTATCGTATAATCTTTAATATTTCTTTTCATTTTTGTTATAAGTTATAAGTCTTCGTTTAAACCTTCTTTTAGAATCTTTTTTAATTTATCGATTATTTCCTTAGTTTGTTCTAGTTCTTTACGGTTTTCTTCAGATATATCTTCAACGTTATCGATTTGTAATGTTGTTTCATCTAATTGTCCGATCATATTTACAGCCTTTTCTTGATCACCTGAATTAAAATGAGCAAGAATCAGCTTAAAAGTTAATTTTACATTATAAATATCAGTAGATAAAGCCTGTTCATAATACGATATTGCTGTATTATAATCAGAATTTTGAGAGGCTAAATCTCCTAAAAGAACAAGTACATCTTGATTTTCTGGATTCAATTTTGCAGATTGTTCTAAAAATTTTTTACCTTCTGTAAACTCTTTTATTTCGACATATATTTCTCCGAGAAAAGCTAATGCATCAGCATCTTTAGGCTCTAGTTCAATACTTTTTCGTAAGCGTTGAATTGCGTTAGAAATATCACCTAAATCATAGTAATTAGATGCCTGTTGATAATATAAATTAGCATTATCAGGAGTATATGATAATGCTTTATCCAAATATCGGATAGCATCTTCATTTTTTTCTAGTTTAGTAAAACATTCTGCAATTAATTCATAAATCATAGACTTGTCTTCAATTACATCTAATAACTCTTTAAATACTTCTATTGCCTGAGCGTAATTTTCATTGTCATATAGACAATATCCTTTAAAGGAAAGAATGGTTTCATCCCCTTCTTTGGCCGTTAGGGCAAAATCACAAGCATCAACAGCTTTGTCATAGTCTTTTTTTAAGGCATGTATTTTGGCCGTGTTAAACCAATCGACATAAGAATAAGGATCTCTATCAAGCAAAATATCATATACAGATAATGCAAGGTCATATTCTTGACGATCTTCGTAAATGAGAGCTAGTTCTCTTAACACTTCACTTCCATTTGCCAATACTTTATCTGCCGCAAAAATAAAATCTTTCAGTTCATCTATATATCCGAAATCTAAATACATATCTATAATGTCAAAGCAAAGATCGACAGACATTTCATCTGAGGACAACAAGCTGCTCAACAATGAAATAGCTTGTTCTCCATTTGCTTGAATAAAACTCAATTCTGCACAAATCAAAACAGCATCTACCGAGTCGTGAGGTATAGAATAAATTTGTTTTTCAGCTTCCTCTACGCAATCAAGACATAAAAGATATTTGGCTCTTTTAATTCCTAAACTCATGCTTCCTGGATGCATGGACAAACCACGCTCTATTACTTCCAATGCTTTTTGATAAAGATCTCGTATTTCATACTGATATGCTATCTCTTCCAGATCATCTGCATCAAAATAGTAGTTCGCATGATCTTTTATCATCTGTTCATATCGGATCAATAACTCAGGACGTTTATCTTCAGACATGTATTTGTTTTTAAAAATCAGGCTGTTGAATTTCTCTGATAAAAGAAATTCAACAGCCTCAGTATTTATTATTTTTATATTACTTTCCTTTTATTTTTTCCCAACTATCTTTTAACGATACAGTACGGTTAAAAACCAGTTTATCCGGTTTAGAATCTTTGTCCACACAAAAATATCCTGTACGTTGAAATTGAAATCTGTCTCCTGGTTTTGCATTTTCAAATAAGTAAGGCTCTATCCGGCAATTATTCAAGATTTTTAAAGATTCAGGATTTAGCAATTCTCTGAAATCTTTTTCTTTCTCTTCTGACGGATTTTCTACACAAAATAAGCGATCATAAAGTCTTATTTCTGCAGACTTACTGTATTCTACAGAAACCCAATGCAGAGTGCCTTTGACTTTTCGTCCGCTTTCGGGCATTCCGCTTTTGGTCAATGGATCATATTCACAATATATCTCTTCAATTTCCCCATTTTCACCTTTTTTACAGCCTGTGCATTTTACAATGTAGGCTGATTTTAACCTAACTTCTTGTCCCGGTGTCATGCGGAAAAATTTTTTCGGAGGATTTTCCATAAAATCGTCTCGTTCAATATATAATTCACGAGTAAACGGAATTTCATGAAAACCTGCAGATTCATCTTCCGGATTATTCTCCGCCTTCATATATTCTACCTGATTCTCCGGATAATTGGTAATGATGAGTTTTACCGGATTTAAAACAGCAGATACACGATTAGCCGTTTTATTTAAATCTTCGCGGATACTATGTTCAAGCAAAGAAACACTTATAAGTCCATCGTATTTGGTATATCCTATTCTATCGATGAAATTTCGTATTGATCGAGGGGTATATCCACGACGGCGTAGACCACAAATAGTCGGCATTCGGGGATCATCCCATCCTGATACAAGCTTTTCTTGCACTAATTGCAATAATTTACGTTTACTCATTACGGTATATGTCAAATTAAGCCGATTGAATTCCATTTGCCTGGGACGATATGTCTCATCGGCCAATTGATCTACGAACCAATCGTATAACGGCCTGTGAACCTCAAATTCCAATGTACAGATAGAGTGCGTCACACCTTCGAAATAGTCTGATTGACCATGAGCAAAATCATACATCGGATATGCATTCCAAGTATTTCCCGTACGATGATGTGGATGTTTAATTATCCTGTACATAATAGGATCTCTCATGTGCATATTGGGCGAGGCCATATCTATTTTTGCCCGTAATACCATAGCGCCTTCCTCAAATTCGCCTCTATTCATTCGTTCAAACAAATCTATATTTTCCTCAATAGGACGGTTTCTGTAAGGGCTTGGAGTCCCCGGTTGTGTAGGGGTACCCTTTTGTTTCGCTATTTCTTCGGCAGATTGTTCATCGACATAAGCTTTCCCTTCCTTAATCAGACGAAGTGCCAAATCCCATAATTTCGGAAAATAATCTGATGCGTAATAAAGTCGATCCCCCCAATCAAATCCTAACCAATGTATATCTTCTTTGATTGAATCTACATATTCGACATCTTCTTTAACGGGGTTAGTATCATCAAAACGAAGATTACAAGTTCCCCCAAATTTTTCAGCGACACCGAAATCCATACAAATGGCTTTTGCATGACCTATATGCAAATAGCCGTTAGGCTCCGGTGGAAAACGAGTATTTAATCGTCCCCCATTTTTCCCTGCCGCCAAGTCTGCTTCAATTGCAGCTTCAATAAAATTCAGGCTTTTCTTTTCCTCCTCATTATTCTCTATCTGTGTCATATTCTTACTAGATTACTGAATATTGCTGTGTTTGACCTGCATAAGATCTTAAACAGGCTTTTATAAAATGCAAATATAATTAATTAAGTGTAATAATATCTGCCATTATTGATTTTTCTATAAATATATTTTTATCGAATATGTAAATATTTGTGTGTTTGTAGGCTCAATCGCCATTCTGGATTTTTTTTGATAAATTCGATAACTTCTTTTGTGTTTTGCATAGAACAAGGTTGCAGCATTTTATGTTTGCATGAATATTGTTTATAAACGCTCATATCTTGGCTTAAATAAACAACTTTTAGTTCATCCATTTGTTTACGGACACAATCTTTCTTAGGGCTGCAAGTGATCCAATCACACCAACGTGTAACAGCATCGAATCCTTTGGTCAAAGTTCCGTTTGTTTCTATTTGCAAATAAAATCCTTGAGCTTTTAAAAGTGATAGGAAACAGTCATCTAATTGCATTGATGGCTCTCCTCCTGTTAAAACAACATGCTTTGCAGGAAATTTTCGTATAATATCGAGAATTTCTTCATCAGACATGATCTTGCCCAAAGAATGATCCGTATCACAAAATTCACAATTTAAATTACATCCGGAAAAACGAATAAAAATAGCTGGAACTCCCGTATAGTATCCTTCTCCTTGAATACTGTAAAATATTTCATTAATCTTTTTCATAAATAGCAATATTTCCTTCAGATTCTTGTACCTCTACCCGAAAGCAAAAAGGAATTTGATCACATACCCAACGAGCAATATTCTCGGCAGTAGGATTAAATGGTAAAATTTCATTCAGATTTTTATGGTCTAATTTTTCGTGTATGAGTTTTTTGATTAGCGAAAAATCTGTAACCATTCCATCTTGGTTCAATGTTTCTGCACGACAGAAAATCGAAATTATCCAATTATGTCCATGTAAAGAAGAACATTTACTTTCATAAGACAGATTTAAATGATGAGATGCCGATATTTCTAATGTTTTTTTGACTATATACATAGTTTTCTTTTTCAAAGTTTCTTTTTCTAAAATCCGTGCCAAAAATAACAGATAAATCGGAAATATAAAAACCTTGAAAAATTAAAAAAGCCCAGCTTAATATTGGGCTTAAATAAATATCAAAATAGTCTGTATTTTTAGTCTTAAAGATTCAGAACCATTATTACGGTAGATTCCAATTTTTTTCATTATAATAACGCATTAGGTGATTGATGGCTTCTTGTAAGTCTTCACGTAATTGATGATTCATTTCATGTATATGAATGCGTTTATGTTCATTCATTTTTTGTAACAAGTATTTTGAAAAAAGTTGCTCCATATTATTTTCCCCCAATTTATCGTTAAATCCTATGGTTATACTGTCTGTGTGTTTGATTACATAACCGAACAATATATCCTCAGACCGTTCCGGATTTATTGACCGAACTTCATAGTACTCAGAATTATCCATTGTTTCAGTGCAGGGAGGAACTGTAGATTTTAATAATTGTCGTGCTGTGCTGAATGCGTCATTTACAACTTCCATAATTATCGATTTTTATTTCATATTTATTATAATACAGTCCAACACGCTTTTTGTTCAATAATTACTCATTTTATAATCCCGAGCATATTTTATATCTTTGCAGGGCTACTAATTTTAATGAATTTTTCAAGTGATATATCCACATAATTTTGAGCAAAAAATAGGATTCGACAAGATCCGCCAACATATAGAAAATAAATGCTTAAGTACGCTCGGTATAGATCGTGCAAAAAAAATGGTATTTATAAGTGATTATGATACTATTGCCAGAAAACTTCACGAAACTGAAGAGTTTGTTCATATTCTCCAAGAAGAAGACGAATTTCCTGCAAATTATTTTTTTGATGTACGTCCGGCACTTAAAAGAATACGGGTGGAAGGAACTTTTTTGGATGAATCTGAGTTATTCGATTTACGTCGATCACTTGAGACTATAAAGGGGATTGTTTATTTCTTTCTGAACAAAGAGACTGAAGAAAATACACCTTATCCATATCTTCAGAAATTGGCGGGAGATGTAACGGTTTTCCCGCAAATTATCATAAAAACCGATCAGATATTGGATAAATTCGGACATATAAAAGATAATGCTTCCCCTGACCTACAACGTATTCGTCGTGAGATAACGGCAACTTTATCCGGAATATCTAAAAGTCTTAATTCTATTTTGAGGATCGCTCAAAGCGAAGGTGTAGTTGATAAAGATGTAACACCAACAATGAGGGACGGACGACTGGTTATTCCTGTTATTCCTGCCTATAAAAGAAAGATTAAGGGTATTGTCCATGATGAATCAGCAAGCGGAAAGACAGTATTTATAGAGCCAGCAGAAGTGGTTGAGGCAAATAATCGCATTCGTGAGCTTGAAAGTGATGAACGGAGAGAAATTATTCGCATTTTAACCTCCTTTGCCAATGAATTACGTCCTTACACTGAAGAGATATTCCATTCTTACGAATTTCTTGCTGATATTGATTTTATTCGGGCGAAGGCATTATTTTCAATTCAAATCAACGGATTATTGCCTACATTTGAAGATTGTCAGCAGGTAGATTGGTATCATGCTATACATCCTTTATTATTTTTGTCACTTCAAAAGCAACAAAAACAAGTCGTTCCATTAGATATAACTTTAGATCATAAAAACAAAATTCTCTTGATCTCAGGACCTAATGCTGGAGGAAAGTCAGTCTGTTTAAAAACTGTGGGATTACTGCAGTATATGTTACAATGCGGACTTCTGATTCCGGTTTATGAAAATTCACGAACAGGAATCTTTGATAGTATATTTATTGATATTGGAGATGAACAGTCGATAGAGAATGATTTAAGTACTTATAGTTCTCATTTGACAAATATGAAATTTTTTGTCCGAAATTGTGATGACCGTACAATATTGTTGATTGATGAATTTGGGGGCGGTACAGAACCTCAAATCGGAGGAGCAATAGCAGAAGCCTTATTAGATCGATTCAATAAGAAAAATTCATTCGGTGTTATTACGACTCATTATCAGAACTTGAAGCATTTTGCTGAAGATACTCCAGGTATAATAAATGGAGCTATGCTTTATGATCGGCATTTAATGCAACCACTATTTAAGTTGTCAATAGGAAATCCCGGAAGTTCTTTTGCTGTAGAAATTGCTCGGAAAATCGGGTTGCCGGAAGATGTAATTGCTGATGCATCCTCTAAAGTCGGTTCTGATTATATTAATATGGATAAGTATTTGCAAGATATAGTTCGAGATAAACGGTACTGGGAAAATAAAAGACAAAACGTTCGGTTACAAGAGAAGCGCTTAGAAGAAATTACATCTCATTATGAGAATGATATAAAGGCTATAGAAAAGCAAAGAAAAGAGATATTAGCCGAGGCAAGAAAAAATGCAGAGAATATTTTATCCGAAGCAAATGCACGTATTGAAAACACAATACGTTCTATCAAAGAAGCTCAGGCTGAAAAGGAAAAAACAAAAAAGATTCGGAAAGATCTGGAAAAATTCAAAGAATCTATAACGACAGAGGCGATAATAGATGATAAAATCAGTCGGAAAATACAGAAAATAAAAGAAAGAGAAAAACATAAAAGAAATAAAATATTTACTAATAGTGAGAATATTGCATTCGATTCCAATGTGATAGCAGTCGGAGATGCGGTCAAAGTAAAAGGTCAAGCTTCTATTGGTGAGGTAATGGAGATTCAAGGAAAAAATGTAGTGATCGCATTCGGAATGTTGAAATCGACTGTTAAAATCGATCAACTCGAAAAAATAAGTAAAAATCAGATAAAGAGGGAGAAAAATATAAAAGCGACATTTGTCAGTGAACAGACCGCAGATGATATGCGGGAGAAAAAATTAAATTTTAAGCAAGATATAGATATTCGAGGATTGCGCGGTGATGAAGCGATACAAGCGGTTACCTATTTTATCGATGATGCCATTCTTGTCGGATGTTCTAAAGTCAGGATTTTGCATGGTACAGGTACAGGAATATTACGCCAACTTGTACGCCAATATCTTAGAACTGTTCCGGGTGTGAAACATTTTCAAGACGAACATGTACAATTCGGCGGTGCAGGAATAACAGTTGTCGATCTGGAATAAATCCAGATGACAACCGGTTTATTAGGGATTTAATAAATGCCTTCGTCTTTCACAAAAACATATAATGTAGATCTGGATACTCCATATTTTTCAGCTATTTTCCTGACAGATACCCCTTGAGCTCTCAGATCGACAATTTCATCCCGTTTGTGTTTCAATAATTTCATCTTGGGAGAGCATCCTTGTCTGCGTCCTAACACAACACCTTCTGATTTCCGTAACGCTAAAGCTTCTCTCGTTCGAGCAGAAATCAAATTATGCTCTATTTCTGCAACAAGGCCAAATGCAAAACCCAACACTTTGCTATTGATATTGTTATCAAAAGCATAACCATCTTTTACACTATAAACAACAACTTCTTTGCGAATACATTGATTTAAGATAGACATAATCTCCAGCAGAGTCCGGCTTAGCCGGGATAACTCTGTGACGATCAGAATATCTCCTTTGGTTAATCGTCTTAATAAGGTCCCTAATTTTCGATCACTACCCTTTTTTTTCCCACTGGCGACCTCTGTGTACCATTTGTCTACCGACAAATTCTTTTTTATGGCGTATTTCTTAATTTCTTCGCATTGATTTTTCAGATGTTGTTTTCCGGTACTAACTCGTAAATATGCCACTACCATTTTTCTATACTTTTCACTATACGCACTTTAAAATAAGCTATAAACATGTGTGATTTAGAGATAATATGTTCTATCTGTAGAATAAAGACCGACAATTTGTCGGTCACATTTTACAAAAATAGTATTTATTTGATGAAAACATAAGAAAGTGCTTAATATTATAAGATTTTTCACACATGAATACTTTTTGCCAGAATAAAAACTTTCTGTATGTTTGTATAAACAAGAGAAATAAAATCTGATTTATGCGCAAGTTCACACCATTTAGAATAGCTTGTATTGTTTTATTATGGATATACCTTTGCTATTTATTAATCAAGGGATACGGAGAAGTCAATTTACGAGTTTTTTTAGTCATTATCGCTTCAGGAATCATTATTTTTGTTCCTATATATAAACGCAATCGGAAATAATTGCAAAAACAGGACATAAGAATCCCTAAGAAATATTATCGTTTCATCTAATAAAAAGCTACATTTGCAACTGCAAAAGTTTATTTAAATATGGCGATCATAAAAGAGCAATTACTCTCGACAATATATAATCCGGATGATTTACGGAAACTTTCTCCTGAGCAACTACCGCAGATCTGTACAGAATTAAGACAATTTCTTATAGACGAACTATCTTGTAATCCGGGACATTTCGCTTCGAGTTTAGGCACTGTAGAACTTACCGTTGCATTGCATTATGTATTTAAGACTCCTTATGATCGAATTGTGTGGGATGTCGGTCATCAGGCATATAGCCATAAGATTCTTACCGAACGTAGAGACAAGTTTTTTACCAATAGAAAGTTTAAGGGACTAAGCGGATTCCCTTCTCCTTTTGAAAGCAAGTATGATACTTTTACGGCCGGACATGCGTCCAATTCAATATCAGCAGCTTTAGGAATGTCTGTTGCGGCTAATTTAAAAGGTGAAAATGATAGAAAAGTCATTGCTGTTATCGGAGATGCAGCAATATCCGGAGGATTAGCTTTTGAAGGATTGAATAATGCATCTATTAATCCGAATAATTTATTGATTATATTGAACGATAATGATATGGCAATAGATCATAACGTTGGTGCATTAAATCAATATTTGGTAAATATAACAACTTCCCCAAGTTATAATAAGCTACGGTATGATATATATCGCACATTGGTGAGACTCAAACTTATTTCGGCAGAACATCGGGGCGCGATTTTACGTTTCAATAACAGTATCAAGGCTTTGATCAGTAAACACCAGAATATTTTTGAAGGGTTGAATATCCGTTATTTCGGACCGATTGATGGGCACGATGTAAATTATATCATTCGTGTACTGAATGATATAAAAGAAATGTCAGGACCTAAACTATTGCATCTGAAAACCATTAAAGGGAAAGGATATGCTCCTGCAGAAAAAGCTGCGACGGTATGGCACGCTCCAGGCAAATTTAATAAAATAACGGGTGAAAGATTTATTGTTAAAGATAATAATCTGCCTCCTCTCTTTCAAGAAGTCTTCGGACGTACATTGGTAGAATTAGCAAGAGAGAATAAAAAAATTGTCGGTATTACTCCTGCTATGCCTACAGGGTGTTCAATGACCTATATGATGTCAGAATTTCCTGATCGCACTTTTGATGTGGGTATAGCTGAAGAACATGCCGTTACTTTCTCCGGAGGATTGGCTAAGGAAGGTTTGATCCCTTTTTGTAACATCTATTCTACTTTTATGCAACGTGCTTTTGACGAAATAATACATGATGTTGCTATCCAAAATCTTCATGTAGTTTTTTGTCTTGACAGAGCCGGACTTGTAGGTGAAGATGGTGTGACACATCACGGAGCTTTTGATTTGTCTTATTTAAGATGTATTCCTAATATGACTATTGCATCTCCTATGAATGAGCATTACCTTAGACATTTAATGTACACGGCTCAGGCTAAAGAAACAGGAGTTTTTGCTATCCGTTATCCTCGAGGGCGGGGATCTCTCGTAAATTGGCACTGTACACCAATGATACTGGAAATAGGGAAAGGCCGGAAACTTTCTGATGGAGAGGATATTGCTCTTATCAGTATAGGTCCTATAGGAGTATCGGCGCAGAAGGCTATAATAAGGGCAAGACGACAGGGTGTTTCTGTAGCCCATTACGACATGATATTTTTAAAACCGATAGATGAAGAATTATTACATGAGATCGGAAAGAAATATTCACGGATTGTTACGGTAGAAGATGGAAGTATAAAAGGCGGACTGGGTATGGCTGTTATTGAATTTATGGCTGATAACGGGTATGTTCCCAGAATAAAACGAATAGGTATTCCCGATCAGTTTATTGAGCATGGAACTATTCCTGAACTCTATAAATTATGCGGTATGGATGAAGATAATATCGTTTCTCTTTTGACATCTGTATGGTAAGAAATCAAGAATCGTAAAATTAAAATATACTTTTAAAGACTTAATATCCTCTATGAAAATAATAATTGCGGGTGCAGGTGAAGTCGGTACTCATTTAGCAAAGTTGCTTTCTAAGGAAGAACAAGATATCATTTTGATTGATGCAGATATAGAAAAACTACAATGGATCGATTCTAATTATAATTTGATGACCGTTGCCGGGTCTCCTACTTCATTCAAGGTTTTAAAAAAGGCTGGGGTTAACAACGCAGATTTATTTATTGCCGTTATGCCATTCGAATCTCGAAATATTACGGCATGTACATTGGCTACTAAATTAGGAGCAAAAAAAACGGTTGCCCGTATTGATAATTACGAATACCTATTACCTGAAAATAGAGCTTTTTTTCGGGAGTTAGGAGTCGACGAACTCATATATCCCGAAATGCTGGCAGCAGAGGAAATTGTCACGGCGTTGAAAAGAACATGGGTAAGAAATTGGTTTGAATTGTGCAACGGAGAACTTATTTTGATAGGTGTTAAATTACGAGAGAAAGCACAAATACTCAATCACAAATTATGCGATCTTACCCGACAGAACAATTACTACCATATCGCTGCCATAAAAAGGAATGAAGAAACTATTATTCCACGTGGTAATGATGAGTTACAACTTAATGACATTGTTTATTTTACTACAACTCCAGATCATATTCAGGATATTCGTGAACTGACAGGAAAAACTGAAGTAGATGTACGAAAGGTAATGATTATGGGTGGCAGCCGTATTGCAATACGACTTATCCATATTGCTCCAGAATACATAAAAATGAAATTAATTGAATGTGATCGGGAAAAAAGTTTCAAATTAGTAGAAAAAATGCATGATACCGTTATTATTCACGGAGATGCAAGAGATATTGATTTGTTGAAAGAAGAAGGCATAAGAGACACCGATGCTTTTATTGCTCTTACAGATAGCTCTGAAACGAATATTTTGGCTTGTTTAACAGCTAAAAGGCTGGGTGTAGCAAAAACCATAGCAGAAGTAGAAAATATTCCGTTTATTTCTACCGCAGAGGGATTGAATATCGGTTCAATTATAAATAAAAAATTGATTGCCGCCAGTAGGATTTTTCAGCTATTACTTGATTCGGATTCTTCGAACGTGAAATGTTTGGCTTTGGCTGATGCTGAAGTCGCCGAATTAGTTGCGAAAGAAGGGTCAAAAATAACAAAAGCACCAGTCAAAGATCTTACATTACCCAAAGATCTCACATTGGGAGGATTGATCAGGGATGGAAAGGGCATTATTGTGAATGGAAATACACAAATTCAGGCAAATGATCATGTTGTCGTATTTTGTCTGGATACAGCTATCCGTAAAATAGAAAAGCTTTTCAATTAATAATTTTAATATGTCAGAAATAAATTTTCGAATAGTAGCACGAGTAATAGGCATATTATTATGTTTTGAAGCACTTTTTATGCTATTGCCGTTAAGTGTTGCAATATACTATAATGAAAGTGATATATATGCATTCTTACTGACCATCGGCATTACGGCGATTGTCGGACTATGCTCTACATTTATTTTTAAAAGACATAGCAAGCAAATGGGCAAAAGAGAGGGATTCTTAATTGTTTCTACCTCTTGGATTTTCTTTTCTTTATTTGGAATGTTACCGTTTCTTGTTCATGGAGATATCGATAATATTACGGACGCTTTTTTTGAAACTATGTCTGGATGTACGACTACCGGAGCTACGATACTGGATGATATAGAAAGTTTACCGCATGGGATTTTGTTTTGGAGAAGCTTAATGCAATGGCTCGGAGGTATGGGTATTATTTTATTTACATTAGCAGTTCTTCCCATGTTAAATTCTGGAGGAGGAATTCAACTATTTAATGCAGAAGTTCCGGGTATAACTCACGATAAACTTAGACCGAGAATCAGCGAAACGGCAAAACGTCTGTGGATAGTATATTTAAGTATTACGGTTTTATTGATCGTTTTGCTAGTATTAGGGCCAATGAATTTCTTTGATGCGGTATGTCATGCCCTGACAACTACTGCAACCGGCGGATATTCGACAAAACAGAATAGTATCGCCTATTGGGATTCTGCATATATCGAATATGTCATTATCATATTCATGTTAATCTCAGGAATAAATTTTTCGTTAGTTTATCATGCCGCTCTGGGCGATTATAAAAAGTTATTGCAAGATGAAGAAACCAAATGGTTTTTATTTGTTGTTTTATTAGCCACAGCCGCTATTGCTGCAGGATTATTTATTAGCGGACAAATATACGGGAATGCCGAAAAAACAATTCGTACAGCACTTTTTCAGGTATCGACATGTATTACGACTACGGGATTTGCTACAGCCGATTTTGCTAAGTGGGGACCATTCTTTAATGTTGTTATATTTTGTGTTATGTTTTTTGGAGCTTGTGCCGGATCTACGAGTGGTGGAGCTAAAACTATACGAATGGTTGTTGTGTTAAAAAATACAGCAAATGAATTTTATCGGCATCTCCATCCTAATGCAGTTGTTCCTGTTCGAATTAACCGGCGTGTTATATCTTATGATCTTGTGTCTAAAATATTGGCATTTCTTTTCGTATATGTGCTGGTTGTGGCAATAAGTGCCCTTGTATTATCGTCTTTAGGACTGTCGTTTGAAGAATCTTTCGGATGTACACTTTCTTGTCTTAGTAATGTAGGTCCTGGATTCGGAAGAATGAGTTCTGACTTTTCTTTTGAAATTATCCCTACGTTAGGTAAATGGGTACTGTCTTTTGATATGCTGATCGGACGATTAGAATTATTTACGGTATTGATTCTTTTTAGTCCGTATTTTTGGAAAAAATCATAAACACCAACGAGGAAATATAATTAAAACTTTTTCGTATTTTTGTCTGAGATAAATAACGAAATAATATTTCTACATTCAAATAATAACCGTGTAAATTATGAAAATGAATAATATCCG
>ERZ835051.640-NODE-640-length-40013-cov-8.878272_pt1 | contig 40013 bp, 37 predicted proteins | sample MGYA00519575_ERZ835051 | MGnify/ENA primary metagenome ERZ835051 (study PRJEB31850, sample SAMEA3708769) | human gut metagenome | biome: human gut; feature: human-associated habitat; material: faeces | place: China | collected 2014 ... | reverse complement strand
AGCTCATGAGCATTTCCTTAAATTCCACCTCCAAGTGGAAAGCCCGGAATATGCCGTCCTTCTTAGGATACATTGAGGAAAAGGGCTGCCTGCCCCAGTGCCTGACCATGTCCCTGGCTGCTTATATCGCATTTTACAGCAATGAGATCCAGTCCCTTACGGACGCTGGACTGGTATGCAGACGCCCGGCTGGAAATGAGTATACCGTAAGCGATGACCGCTGGGCCCTGGAATTTTACTATGCCCACAGAAACGACACTCCAGAGGCTCTGGTCCATGCCGTTCTTACCAACGAACAGATGTGGGATCAGGATCTTACAAAGATCGCCGGACTGGAAGAAACCGTTACTGCTGATTTAAAGATGATCCGCACGGAAGGAGCAAAGGCTGCGTTTGCAAGCTGCCTGTAATTTGAAATATGAAAACAATAAGGATTTCTGATCTGGACAACGTGGCAGTGGCTCTCCACCCCATCGCAGAAGGCGAGGAGATCACCGCCGGAGGGATCACTGTTAAAGCTCTTATGGACATCCCCCAGGGCCATAAGATCGCCCTTCTTCCCATCAAAAAGGGTGAAAATGTGGTAAAATATGGCTTTCCTATCGGTCATGCCACCGAGGATGCCGCTCCGGGAACCTGGATGCACACCCATAACGTAAAGACCAACCTGGAAGGTGAGATGGAGTACACCTATACCCCAAGCCTCACATTCCCTGAAAAGGTGGAGCCGGAGACCTTCATGGGCTTCCGCCGCAAGGATGGCCGCGCCGCCATCCGCAACGAGATCTGGATCATCCCCACCGTCGGCTGTGTCAACGACATCGCCAAGAAGATGGTGGCCGACAATCAGGACCTCGTCACCGGCACCATCGAGGGCCTCTACACCTTCACCCACCCCTTCGGCTGCAGCCAGACCGGTCATGACCATGCGCAGACCCGCAAGCTGCTGGCCGCTCTGGTCCGTCACCCCAATGCCGCTGCCGTTCTGGTGCTGTCTCTGGGCTGCGAAAACCTGACCCATGAGCAGTTCCTCGCAGAGCTGGGCGAGTATGACCACGACCGCGTGAAGTTCCTGACCTGCCAGGACGTGGACGACGAGTTCACCGCTGCCCGCGGCATCCTGAAGGAGCTGGCCGCTTACGCCGGCCAGTTCAAGCGTGAGCCTATCCCCGTGAGTGAGCTGGTGGTCGGCATGAAGTGCGGCGGCTCTGACGGCCTGTCCGGCATCACCGCCAACCCCACCATCGGCCGCTTCTCCGATATGATGGGCCAGCGGGGCGGCTCCACCGTCCTGACCGAGGTGCCGGAGATGTTCGGCGCCGAGGGCTTCCTGATGGACCGCTGCATCGACCGCGATGTCTTCGTCAAGGCCGAGCAGATGATCAACGGCTTCAAGGAGTACTTCATCAGCCACAATGAGGTGGTCTATGACAACCCCTCTCCGGGCAACAAGCAGGGCGGCATCACCACGCTGGAAGACAAGAGCTGCGGCTGCGTCCAGAAGGGCGGCACCGCCCCCATCATGGACGTCATCGGCTACGGCGACCCCGTCGTGACCAAGGGCCTGAATATGCTCTACGGCCCCGGCAATGACCTCGTGTCCGCCACCGCCATGACCGCCGCAGGCGCACACCTCATCCTCTTCTCCACTGGCCGCGGCACCCCGTTCTCTGCCCCGGCTCCCACCCTGAAGATCTCTACCAACACCCCGCTGGCAGAGAAGAAGTCGGGCTGGATCGACTTCAACACCGGCGTGATCGCCGATGGCGAAAAGACCATCGACGAGGCTGCAAAGGACCTGCTGGATCTGGTCATCCGCGTTGCAAGCGGTGAGCAGACCAAGGCCGAGAAGCACGGCTTCCGCGAGATCTCCATCTTCAAGGACGGCGTCGTTCTGTAATCGTTTCGAGGCTGCTGTATGGCACTTTGGCTGTACGGCAGCCTCTTTGTGCATGAAAACGGAAGGGAAGTGTTTTTATGGCTATAACCACTCGCATGATGATCTATGCGTTTCTGCTTTACGGCGGCATTTTTGCCGCTATCGTGGCCGTTATTGCAAGGGTCATAAAATATCTCATCCGCTATGGCATTGATTATTATTTTGAAAAACTGGCACAGAGCCAGAAACATAAGGAGGACTGAACTATGAATCAGATCACCACCCGTTATGTCACCGAAAACGGTGCCTGCTATGAGCAGTACGTTATCACCGATGCTGAGGCAAAGACCGAGCTGGTCATCACCCCGGAGCGCGGCGGCATGATCACCGGCTTCTCCCTGAACGGCGAGGAGTACATCTGGACCCGCCACCCCAATTTTTCCGAGTGCAACCGCCCCCGCTTCGGCGTGCCGGTGCTGTTCCCCAACTGCGGCCTGCCGGATAACGGCGTGCACATCTTTGACGGCAAGGCATACCCCATGGAGAACCACGGCTTTGCCGACCTGTGCGCATGGGATGTGGAAAGCGTCGGCCCGGACGGCGTGACCCTGATTTTGGAGTCCACCCCGCTGACCAAGTTCCTCTATCCCTTCGATTTCACCGTGCTGATGAACTATAACCTCGAGGGCAACACTGCCGCCATCAACATGACCGTGATCAACGAGGGCGACACCAACATGCCCTTCAGCTTCGGCTTCCACCCCTACTTCAAGGCTTCCAAGCTGGAGAATGTGGACTTCGATATCAAGTGCGCCACCTGTTCCGAGAGCGCCAAGGGCGAGCAGCCCGCTGCCCCGGAAAAGATCACCCTCACCCGCAAGGAAGGTGCGGACAACAGCGTGCGCCTGCTGACCGGCGTGCAGTTCCCCATGACCCTCACCGACAGCGGCAGCGGCCACAAGGTGACTGTGGATGCCGACGACAGCTTCGACCACGCCGTGCTGTGGCAGCAGGATGCCGAGAGCTTTGTGTGCATGGAGCCGTGGAACGGCTGGGCCAACAGCGTCAATGAGGAAGGCAAGCACGAAGTGCTGGAGCCGGACGAGGCCATGACCGCTGATTGGAGCATCACCATCGAGAAGGTCTAAGCTTCATATCGTATAACAAAAAGGACACACCGTTGCGGTGTGTCCTTTTTGTTATAGTTCAGTTCTTTGCCGGAATCATAAAGCTCTTGTTTTCCGCCGGGTCCCAATAAAGCAGTTCCACCCTGCCGCCCTGTGCCAGCAGTTTTTTCTTTGGCTCCTGCTTTTGCCAGCAGCGTTCCAGCAGCTTTTCCATGTCGGCATCGGCAGACACCTTCTCCGGGCAGAGAGCGCTGCCCTGCCACCTGCCGTCGACATACAGGCTCAGCGCACCGGCATTGCCCGCCAGAATGGCTGCAATGTCCTTCTTCATGCGGTCGTAGTCGTACTCCACGGCCTTGTACTGCCCATGCCACAGGCCGAAGAACACCGAGAACTCGCCGCCCAGTTCAATGAGCAAATTCTCATCATTGTGCGGGTTCTTGACCACAAAAGCCACATCCCCGTTTTCCATGTAGTCGAAGTCCGGCTCCTCATTCGTGTGCACGGTCACATGCTGGCTGCTCAGCGCCGCAAGCAGGTCCTCCTGCACGGCACTGGTATCCGGGATCTCATCATAATTGATATTTGCGTTCATGGGATGCTCCTTTTCTCTGTACTATTTGTGTTGTTATTTTTCACCAGACTGCACAGGTCTTCTTATTTTCCTTCATATTGCCGGATCATTTTTATACGCTGTATAACAGAATCCATAAAACGGCTCACCCTACTTCACATTAGATCAATGCTTTTTGACTCTAACCATCGAACACACGACCTCGACACGATCCTTATTGTCCAAACTCAATTCAAGGTCATGGTCGATGATAGGCAGCTTGAACCGGACGGACTTCAGCCACTGTCCATTAGGCTGGCGTTCCGGGTAGATCTGCACCTCATCAATCAAAATCTCCACCAGTCTGCGGCGTTCCGCCTCGGTCATGGTGGCATAAAGCTTGTCAAAGCAAATCAGGATCTTATAGATGTTGTCGCCTGTGATTTTGTCGGCTTCAATGGTCTGCTTCTTTGCCCGGGCATCCATCAGTCCATTTTCCACCTCTTCGATTTTATCGTACATCTTATAAAGGCGGTCGTCAAGGTCGGATTTTCGGGCGATAAAGTGCCGGTCGTCCGGGTCAAGGCTGTCGATTTCCTCCATAAGCCGGGATTTTGTGGAGTAGTGCTGCCGCAGCTGCTTCTCATAGGCGGCGATCTCCTGCTCAATGGCAGCAGTGGTATCTACCTTCATGTGTAGACCTTGGTCTTTTCTGCTGCCATTTCCAGCACCTCCCATTCGTACCGTCTTGTTCGGAATAGACTTTGCAAGCAAAGTCGTGTGCCAAAGGGCGCTGCTCTCGCCTGTCGGCTCGGTCAAGCGCTTCAAAATGCAACGCATTTTGAGGTCGCCACTGGCGACCCGCGCCCCTTTGGATTCTCCGTTCACATTGTCCTACGGACGATGTGATTTTATTGTTGTAGCGATTCGCTTCATCCCGGTTTCGTCCCGGTTTGCAGAATGCCCTTGCAATCCGAAAGGAGCCGTGCTATAATGCCGCTGTAATTGAATCATAAATCTTCAGGGCAGGGTGCAATTCCCTACCGGTGGTACAGCCCACGAGCCGTAAGGCATGATTCGGTGAAACTCCGAAGCCGACAGTACAGTCTGGATGAAAGAAGATACCAAGCGCAGAGCCCGCACGGTTCTGCGCTTGTGGAGGCTGCTCTGGGATGCGTTTGCATTCTGGAGCTTTCTTTTTTGCACAAGGGTCCCTTGTGTCTTTTCGGCTTGCCCTGAACGGTTTTGTTCAGGGCTTTTTCTTTTGGAGGCGACACGATGAACGACAAAGAGTATATGCGTCTGGCTTTGCAGCTTGCAAAAAAAGGTTGCGGATGGACATCTCCCAACCCGATGGTGGGTGCCGTGGTCGTAAAAGAGGGCAGGATCATCGGACAGGGCTGGCACCAGAGATACGGTCAGGCTCATGCGGAGCGCAATGCGCTGGCATCCTGCACCGAAGATCCGCAGGGAGCGACCATGTATGTGACATTGGAGCCGTGCTGCCATTACGGAAAGCAGCCGCCCTGCGTGGATGCGATTCTGGACGCGGGCATTCACCGGGTGGTCGTGGGTTCTGCTGACCCGAATCCGCTGGTGGCTGGAAAAGGAATTGCAATCCTGCGCGCACACGGCATAGATGTGACCGAAAATGTTCTGCAAGAGGAATGCGATGCGCTGAACAAGGTGTTCTTCCACTATATCACCACAAAACGCCCCTTCGTTTCCATGAAATACGCCATGACGATGGACGGAAAAATCGCCACATACACAGGCGCTTCCAAATGGATCACCGGGGAAATTGCCCGGACTCATGTTCAACGGCAGCGACACCGATTCCGCGGCATTATGGTGGGAGTCGGAACCATCCTAGCAGATGACCCGCTGCTGACCTGCCGGATAGAGGGTGGCCGTGATCCCGTCCGGATCATCTGTGATACACATTTGCGGACACCGCTGCAATCACAGGTAGTCACGACTGCCAAACAGGTCCCCACCATTCTTGCGACCTGCTGCGGCGACCCAGAGAAGCAGGCGGCATATCAACAGACCGGGTGCCGAGTCCTTTGTCTGGAAGAGCAATGCGGTCATGTGAATCTTCTGCAACTGATGGAACAGCTGGGGCAGGAGCAGATTGACAGCATTCTGCTGGAAGGCGGCGGAACCTTGAACTGGTCTGCACTGGAAAGCGGCATCGTGCAGCAGGTACAGGCTTACATTGCCCCGAAGCTGTTCGGAGGAAGGGATGCCAAAGCACCCATTGAGGGTGCAGGTGTCCCGCTTCCGGATGCTGCATTCCGCCTGAAGAACAGCCGATTGGAACAGCTTGGCGAAGATTTCCTGATCGAAAGTGAGGTGGAGTACCCGTGTTTACCGGAATCGTGGAAGAAGTCGGAACAATAAAATCCATCAATCGGGGACGGCATTCCGCTGTACTGACTGTTCGTGCAAAAACGGTTCTGGAAGGAACCAGGATCGGCGACAGCATCGCCGTCAACGGCATCTGCCTGACCGTCAGGCAGCTCTTCCCGGATAGCTTTGCTGCGGATGTCATGCACGAGACCTTGAACCGCTCTGCACTTGCACAGCTCACCGTTGGAAGTGCTGTCAATCTGGAACGTGCCATGCCGGCCAACGGACGTTTTGGCGGACACATCGTAGCAGGCCATGTGGATGGCGTCGGACGCATTGCTAATATCCGAAAAGACGATACGGCTATCTGGTACACCATTCATGCAGATTCTGCGATCCTTCGCTATGTCGTTGAAAAAGGCTCTATCACAATAGACGGTATCAGCCTGACCGTGGCTGCGGTGGAACCTACGGGCTTTTCCGTGTCCACGATACCGCACACCGTCTGTCAGACGAACCTGAACCAGCGGCACAAAGGGGATTTTGTCAATCTGGAAACCGATGTTATCGGAAAATATATCGAGAAGCTGCTTCCATCAGAAGCACCGAAACAAAACACGCTCACAAAAGAAATACTGCTGCGCTGCGGCTTTTAAGGAGAGTTTAGGATGAACTTCAATACCATTCCCGAAGCTTTGCAAGACCTGAAACAAGGAAAAATCATTCTGGTAACGGATGACCCCGACCGTGAAAACGAGGGGGACTTCATCTGTGCTGCCGAATTTGCCACCACCGAAAACGTCAACTTTATGGCGACCCACGGCAAAGGTCTGATCTGTATGCCGATGTCCGAGGCTTTCATCCAGAAGCTGCAATTTCCGCAGATGGTGCAGCATAACACCGACAACCATGAAACGGCATTTACGGTGTCCATCGACCACGTTTCTACTTCTACGGGCATTTCTGCCGCAGAGCGTTCCATTACGGCGATGGCTTGTGTGGACGATCACGCAAAAGCAGAAGATTTCCGCAGACCGGGCCATATGTTCCCCCTTCTGGCAAAAAAGAACGGTGTGTTGGAGCGCAACGGTCACACGGAAGCAACCGTTGACCTGTGCCGTCTGGCAGGGCTGAAAGAATGCGGCCTGTGCTGCGAGATCATGCGGGAGGATGGCACGATGATGCGCACCGCTGAACTGGCAAAGCTGGCAGAGCGTTTCCAGATCAAATTCATCACCATCCGTGATTTACAGGAGTACCGCAAGTGTCACGATAAACTGGTCGATCAGGTGACGGCAGTGAACCTGCCCACCAAGTATGGCACCTTCAGAGCTTATGGTTTTGTGAGCCGCCTGAACGGAGAGCATCACATTGCACTGGTAAAAGGTGACATTGGCGATGGAAAGGATATTCTGTGCCGCGTCCACTCGGAATGCCTGACAGGAGATACATTTGGCTCTTTGCGTTGTGACTGCGGCCAGCAGCTGGCCGCTGCCATGACGCAGATCGAAAAAGAAGGCCGGGGTATCCTGCTCTATATGCGGCAGGAAGGCCGGGGCATCGGTCTGATCAACAAACTGCGTGCCTATGAACTTCAGGAGCAGGGCATGGATACGCTGGAAGCCAATCTCGCTCTGGGGTTCCATGGAGATGAACGGGAGTATTATCTCGGCGCACAGATCCTCCGGGAACTTGGCGTAAAAAGCCTGCGCCTGCTTACCAATAACCCGGACAAAGTATATCAGCTCTCCGAGTTTGGGCTGGAGATCTCCGAGCGCGTACCCATTCAGATGACGGCGACCCCGTATGACCTGTTCTACCTGAAAACGAAGCAGGCACGGATGGGACATATTCTGGAATATTAACAACGAAAGAGGTATTTAAAAATGAAAACATTTGAAGGCAAGCTGGTTTCTCAGAATATCAAGGTCGGTATCGTAGCTGCCCGATTCAACGAATTTATCACATCCAAACTTCTGAGCGGAGCAATGGATGGTCTGCTCCGGCACGATGTGCAGGACGCTGATATTCATGTTGCATGGGTTCCGGGTGCTTTTGAGATCCCACTGGTTGCCTCTAAAATGGCAAAAAGCGGAAAGTATGATGCTGTGATCTGCCTTGGTGCCGTGATTCGCGGTTCTACCAGCCATTACGACTATGTGTGCAATGAGGTTTCCAAAGGCATTGCCACGGTCTCGCTGGAAAGCGGGGTTCCTGTCCTCTTTGGTGTTCTGACCACCGAAAACATCGAACAGGCCATCGAGCGGGCAGGCACCAAAGCAGGTAATAAAGGCTATGACTGTGCAGTCAGTGCCATCGAGATGGTAAACCTGCTCCGGGAAATGGATACCGCCGCAGAGTAAAATACACGCAGGAGTTTGCCATGATCGTTATAAAGACCCGACAGCCTGACCCGGAATTGGAGCAGAAGATCCGGATGCTTCTGGAACGAGAGCACATCGAGGCAGAGCAAATATCCATTGATTCATGGGAGAAGTTGGTTCTTCCGGGGCTTACACTGGATGGAATGACCCACGAAGTGTCGTGCAACGGCAGAAAAGTCTCCCTTACACGACTGGAGTTCGATTTGCTGCTGATGCTTGCCTCCCACGAAGGACAAATCTTCTCAAAAGAAGAGCTTTTCCGTGCTGTGTGGGGACAAAACTGTGACGACACCTTAAAGGTCGTGGCAAATACCGTTTCCAATCTGCGAAAGAAGCTGGCCGGCTGCGGCAGCTTTATCCGCACTACCCACGGCGGCTATGCTTTTGTAAGCCAAAAGGAGAACGACCCGGCATGACCAGGATCTTATTTATTTGTCTCGGAAATATCTGCCGAAGCCCGATGGCGGAGTATGTGATGAAAGACCTTACGTCCAAGGCAGGACTATCCGAGCAATTTGAAATCGCATCAGCCGCCACCAGTGCATGGGAAATCGGAAATCCGGTCTATCCTCCTGCACGGCAGAAGCTGGCAGAACATGGCATCGACTGCAACGGCAAGACCGCCCGGCAGATGACCCGGCTGGATTATGCACGGTATGATCATCTGATTGGCATGGACGAAAGTAATCTGTGCGACATCCTGCGGCTTGTCGGCGGAGACCCACAGCATAAAGTCTCGCTGCTGATGGCGCATACGGATCATCCCCGTGAAGTGGCAGACCCATGGTTCACGGGAGATTTTGAAGCCACATGGCAGGATATACTGGAAGGATGCACGGCATTGCTTGAGGAACTGCGATCATAACAGATTATCATAAAAACGGACGGATGTCTGCCAGTTGACAGACATCCGTCTATTTTTTTATTTCAAATCATCTTAAAATACTTCAGTGCCTCCCGGATGGCTTTTTCCTTCTCCGGCGGGCACTTGAGCTGCTTGGGGTTCTCAGCCTTAGGCTTGTTGTAGTTCTGCCGCTCCTTGATGCCGCACTTGCGCTTGACCTGTGCAATATAGAGGTCGCTCACGTTCAGACCGGTGTGTTCCTTGACGTACTCCCGGATCTCTTCATAAGTAGCCTTGGTCTCCGTAGCAGTCACGTCCAGTTCATCCATTTTCAGATTCACCGTGTTCTTCTGGTAGACATCTAGTTTGGACAAAGCGCATACCGTCTCGATATGCTCACTATGGGGGAACATATCCACCGGCGTGCTGCTCTCCACTTTGTATCCCTTCCGGGTCAGCAGCTCCAGATCCCGGGCCAGCGTGACCGGGTTGCAGCTCACGTAGACCACACGTTTCGGGGCCATACGGGCCACGCTTTCGATAAACTGCGGCGTAGAGCCCTCCCGCGGCGGGTCCATAAAGATCACGTCTGCGCGTTCACCAGCCGCAGCGGCTTCGCCGATCCACCGGGTGGCATCTGCGGCAAAGAAGCGGGCGTTCTTCACGCCATTGTGCTTTGCATTGCCTATGGCATCGTGCACCGCTTCGCGGTTCACCTCCACGCCCACTACCTGCTTTGCATGGTCGGCGGCGGTCAGGCCGATGGTTCCGATGCCGCAGTAGGCATCCAGCACCACTTCTTTGCCGGTGAGATGCGCCGCGTCCACCGCAAGGCCGTACAGCACTTCGGTCTGGGTATGATTGATCTGATAAAAGCTGCGTGGGCTGATGGCATAGGTCTTGCCGCAGAGGGTATCCAGAATGAAGCCCTTGCCGTACAGCACCTTTTCCATATCGCCCAGCACCACGCTGGTTTTGCGGTCGTTCACGTTCTGGACGATGGTGGTGATGGCCACGCCCTGCTTTCCGGCTTCGGTCAGCAGGGCTTTGACAAAGTTCTTGGCACCCGGCAGCACCGGCTGAGCCGTCACCAGCACCACCATCACCTGCCCGGTCATGACGCCACGCCGCAGCAGGCAGTGACGCAGAAGGCCGGTGCCCTTATCCTCATTGAAAGGCTGGTAATGGCAGGCGCCCGCTGCCGCACGCACGGCCAGCATGGTCTTGTCCAGCACTTCGTCCTGCAAAAGGCAGCTTTCCACCGGCAGCACCTTGTGGCTGTTTGCCGCGTAGATGCCGGAGGTAAGTTTTCCACCCCAGCCGGTGGTAAAGGTGGAGATCACCTTGTTCCGATAGTGGTACGGCGTTTCCATGCCCCGGATGTGCTCCACCGGGCCGTACTTCCCCAGCAGCTTTTTCACGGTCTCCTCTTTCTGTTTCAGCTGTGCGGCGTAGTCCATGCCCAGCATCGGGCAGCCGCCGCAGTTTTTGGCACGCAGTTTGCAATCCATCTTCTGCTCTCCTTTTTACCCATAAGGGTCATACAGATCATATTCTTCCGCTTCCAGATGCTTTTCCTCCAGCACCTTTATGGCCTGTTCCAGCTCGCTCTGGCCGCAGCCGCTTTCGCTGACCAGCGCGCGCACCGCCGCCGCAAGGTCGCCGCCAAAGAGGGTATTCAGCCGTTCCCGCATACTCCACACATTATAGGCGCGCTGGGTGATGGCCGGAGTGTAGGTATTGCGGTTGCCATCCTTGCCGCTTTTCACCCAGCCTTTCTCCTCCAGCCGGTAAAGAAAGTTGAGCACGGTCGCCGGTGCCCAGCCCTTTGCGCGCAGCTTTGCGTCAATGTCCCGCCGGGTGACGGGCGCACGGCAGGCCCACACGGCAAGCATGACCTGCTCCTCTGCCGCCGAAAGCGGCTTTACACTGTCCGGGATGCCGTACATCCTGCTGTTCTCCCTCCTTTTGGCATCTTTTTCTTTTACGTTTGTCTTTGTTTTATTATTATACCAATTTCTGCGCCAAAGCGCAAGAGCCGGAAACGCCGATGAAATCAGGCTTTTTCAGCTCTATTTTACATTTGTCTTTGTTTTTGTTTTTCTATCAAGGACATTTGTGTGCTTTGTGCCCGCACAGGGGCTTTTGCGCCGTATCTTTGTGCAAAGATGCTCTTGTTTTCATCCCTGCAAAACCGGTATACTACGGCTACAGCAATCAACAGAACGCACCGCAGAAAACCGCGGTGCTGTGCGATACAGGAAAGGGAGAGTTCATTATGGCACGAGTTTACAACTTCAGCGCAGGCCCCAGCATGCTGCCCGAGAAGGTGCTCAAGCAGGCACAGGCAGAGCTGCTCGAGTATGGCGACAGCGGTCAGAGCGTGATGGAGATGAGCCACCGCAGCAAGTGGTTCGATGCCATCATCAAGGACACCGAGGCCACCCTGCGCCGGGTAATGAACATTCCCGACAACTACAAGGTCGGTTTCTTTCAGGGCGGTGCCACCCAGCAATTTGCCATGGTCCCGCTGAATTTCATGACCACCGGCAAAGCAGATTACCTTGTCACCGGCAATTTCTCGAACCTTTCCGCCAAGGAAGCCGCCAAGTTCGGCGAGGTGAACGTTGTTGCTTCCAGCAAGGACAAGAACTTCACCTACATCCCGGACGTGAACGCCATCAACTATGATAAGGATGCCAGCTACATCCACATCTGCCAGAACAACACCATCTTCGGCACTCAGTTTGTCGAGGTACCGCAGGTGGAGGGTGTGCCTCTGGTAGCCGACATGAGCTCCATGATCCTCTCCAAGCCCGTGGATGTGACCAAGTACGGCTGCATCTACTTCGGCGTGCAGAAGAATGTAGCTCCCGCCGGCATGGCAATTGCTATCGTCCGCGACGACCTGCTGGGCCACGCTGCCGACAACGTGCCCACCATGATGAACTACACCACCCTGCTGGGCAAGGACAGCATGTACAACACGCCCCCCTGCTGGTGCATCTATATGACCGGTCTGGTGCTCAAGTATCTGGAAAACGACATCGGCGGTCTTGCCAACATGCAAAAGATCAACGAAGCCAAGGCCAAGGTGCTGTACGACTATCTGGATGGTCAGAACTTCTTCACGAATCCTGTGGAGCACCGCTACCGCAGCACCATGAATGTCACCTTCACCAGCCCCAATGCAGATCTGGACAAGAAGTTCTGCGCCGAAGCTGCAGAAGCAGGCTTCGTGAACCTGAAGGGCCACCGTCTGGTAGGCGGTATGCGCGCTTCCATTTACAACGCCATGCCTGCCGAAGGCGTGGATAAGCTGGTGGACTTCATGGAGAAGTTCCGCAAGGAGAACGCATAAAACCCTCTCAGCCTCACTTCGTTCGGCAGCTCCCCCGAGGGGGGCGCTTTTTATCAGAGGGACAACTTGATCGAACCCGCTTTCTAAGCTCGCCCTTCGGGAGAGCTGGCACGGCGCAAGCCGTGACTGAGAGGGTTCCTGTATAATAGAAGGGAAATCTGGACTATGTACACCATCAAAACTTTGAACGCCATCAGCCCGGTGGGTCTGGCAAAGCTGAACAACAAGCAGTTTGACGTGGCTGTGGACACCGATGCCCCGGACGGCATCCTCGTTCGCAGCGCCGACATGCTGAATACCGCCTTCAACGACAATCTTCTGGCCATCGCCCGCGCCGGTGCCGGCGTGAACAACATCCCGCTGGACCGCTGCAGTGAGCAGGGCATCGTGGTGTTCAACACCCCCGGTGCCAACGCCAATGCTGTGGCCGAGCTGGTGATCGGCATGCTGATCGCCGGCAGCCGCAATGTGGCTGTTGCTGCCCAGTGGTGTCAGGGCCTTGTCGGCGACCCCGCCATGGCAAAGACCGTGGAAAAGGGCAAGAAGCAGTTCGTGGGCAACGAGATCAAGGGCAAGACGCTGGGTGTCATCGGTCTGGGTGCCATCGGCTCCCGCGTGGCTAACTGCGCCATTGAGCTGGGCATGGAGGTCTACGGCTACGACCCCTACATCTCCATTGACGCCGCCTGGAACCTGAGCAGTCAGGTACGCCACTGCGTGAACCTGAACGACATGCTGCCCCTGTGCGACTACATCACCATCCATGTGCCCTACCTGCCCACGACCAAGGACACCATCAACGCCCAGTCCCTTGCCCTGTGCAAGGACGGCGTGAAGATCCTGAACTACGCCCGCGGCGAACTGGTGAACACCGAAGCCCTGCTGGAAGCCATGGAGACCGGCAAGGTGTCCGGCTACATGACCGACTTCCCGTCTGAGGCCATTCTGGGCAAGCCCGGCATCGTGTGCACCCCCCATCTGGGCGCTTCCACCCCGGAAGCCGAGGACAACTGCGCCGTGATGGCTGCAAAGGAGCTGAGCGACTACCTGAAGAACGGCAACATCATCCACTCGGTGAACATGCCGGAGGTCAACCAGCCCAGAGCCGGCGGCAAGCGCATCTGCATCATCCACAAAAACGAGCCGGGCATGATCAGCCAGATCACCGCCCTGACCACCGAAGCCGGCCTGAACATCGAGAACATGGTGAACAAGAGCAAAAAGAACATGGCCTACACCATGCTGGATGCTACCGGTGCTGTGGACAAGAAGCTGGCCGAAAAGCTGGCTGCCATCCCCGCCGTGATCCGGGTGCGCATCCTGTAAAGCAAAACGGTTTAAAATGTCCGCCGCGTCGCTCTTGGCATCTTCAGCGGAAAACGATTTTTATTTTAGCAACCCGGAAAAGTCTGCGGATTTTTCCGGGTTGCTTTTTCACAGAGAAGGGCCGTGGCGGCAACCTGCATTTCCAAACCAGGATTTTTTACAAACTGGAAATTCTTTCTCGTCCCATCTGCCGGTTAGTTTCCATTTACAAACTGTAGTTTGTCTTAAAAAACGCGTTAGAGATAGCTTTTTCTAACTACACATCGTAAAAAGTTTACATGTATTAACATTCAAGAAAAAGCTTGAAAATGGTAAATTCTGTGCTACAATAGGCTCGACAGAAGGGAAATGTCCACCCTGTTCTCCGGCTTTTGGGCCGGTATATTCATCTTACAGGCCTTGCGGATGCAGGGCCTCTGACAGGAAATAGAAAAGGTAGGGAAGTTACTATGGATATCAAGAAGATCGCACTGTTCGCCGCCGGCACGCTGTTCGGTTCTGCCGGTTTCAAGCTGCTGTCCAGCAAGGACGCCAAGAAGGTCTACACCCAGACCACCGCTGCTGTGCTGCGCATGAAGGACTCCACCATGGAGACCGTCAGCAAAGTTCAGGAGCAGGCTGGTGACATTCTGGCCGATGCAAAGGCCATCAACGAGGCTCGTGCTGTTGAAGCCGAGGCTGCTGTGATCGAGGATGCCGCCGAGGAGACCACCGAAGAGACCGCTGAGTAATTTTCGGTTCGTAAAGCACTGAAAGCCCCAACGTGGCTTTCGAGCCGCCTTCGGGCGGCTCTTTTTTGTGAGAGTGGGGCCGCAGGCGTGCAGGGTATAGCAGCCTGACGCTGCGGCAAAAAGATAGAGAAGGATATTTGATATATGAAATGTACCATTCTGCATGAAGGCAAAGGCCGGATGCGTGTGCATGTGGAAAAAGTCCGCATGACTTTGCACCGTGCCGATGTGCTGGAAGCTTATCTGAACCACCATGATGCCATCGTCCATGCCGCCGTTTACGAGCGCACCGGCGATGTGGTCATTACCTATACCGGCAAGCGCACCGCCGCCATTGCCATTCTGGCAGGCTATAAGTTCGATGTGGCCGAGTATGACGCTTTGGTCACCTCCGCCGACAGCCGCAGGCTGAACCGGGAATATCAGGATAAAATGTTCGATCTGGTGGCAGGCCGCTGCCTGCGCAAGCTGTTCCTGCCCGCGCCCCTTGACGCTGCCTACACCGCCTTCCGCTCCATCCACTTCCTCTGGAAGGGTGTGCGCTGCGTGCTGAGCCGCAGGCTGGAAGTGGAGGTGCTGGACGCTTTGTCCATCGGCGTCTCGCTGCTGCGCGGCGACTTTGGCACCGCCGGTTCTGTCATGTTCCTGCTGAATCTGGGTTCTCTGCTGGAAGAGTGGACCCGCAAGAAGAGTCTGGACGATCTGGCCCGCAGCATGGCCCTGAACGTGGACAAGGTGTGGGTGCGCAGTCAGGGCACCGAAGTGCTGGTGCCTCTGACCAAAGTACGCTCCGGCGATGAGGTGGTCGTGCGCAGCGGCAACATGATCCCGCTGGACGGCACCGTTCTGGAAGGCGAAGCCATGGTGAATCAGGCCGCCCTGACCGGCGAAGCCATGCCGGTGCGCAAGACAGAGGGGTCCACCCTCTATGCCGGCACCGTTGTGGAGGAGGGCGAGTGTGTCTTTATCGCCAAGGCCGAGGGCGGTTCCAACCGCTACGATAAGATCGTGGCCATGATCGAGGAATCCGAAAAGCTCAAGTCCAGCACCGAGAACCGTGCGCTGGTGCTGGCCGACAAGCTGGTGCCATGGTGTCTGGGCGCAACGGTGGTCACCTATCTGCTCACCCGCAACGTCACCCGCGCCATCTCCTGCCTGATGGTGGACTTCTCCTGCGCGCTCAAGCTCTCCATGCCGCTGGCCGTGCTTTCCGCCATGCGCGAGTGCGGCAGCTACCACATCACCGTCAAGGGCGGCAAGTATCTGGAAGCGCTGTCTCAGGCCGACACTATCGTGTTCGACAAGACCGGCACCCTCACCCGTGCCACCCCGCAGGTAGTGGAGGTCGTGCCCTTCTCCGGCTGCAACGAGCGCGAAGTTCTGCAGCTGGCCGCCTGTCTGGAAGAGCACTTTCCCCATTCCATGGCCAACGCCGTGGTGCGTGCCGCCAAAGAGCGCGGCATTTCCCATGAGGAGATGCACTCCGAGGTGGAGTACATCGTGGCCCACGGCATTGCAAGCCGCGTGGGCGGCCAGCGCGTGGTCATCGGCAGCCACCACTTCGTCTTTGAGGATGAAAAGTGTACCATCCCCACAGCCGAGCAGCAGAAGTTCGATGCCCTCAAGCCCGCGTATTCGCACCTGTACATGGCTGCCAGCGGGCAGCTGGTGGGCGTCATCTGCATTTCCGACCCGCTGCGCCCGGAAGCTGCCGCTGTGCTGAACGGCCTGCGTGCGCTGGGCATCCGGAACACCGTCATGATGACCGGCGACAGCGAGCGCACCGCTGCCGCCATTGCAAAGCAGGTGGGCGTGGACCGCTTCTTTGCCGAGGTGCTGCCCGAGGACAAGGCAAACTTCGTCCAGCAGGCCAAGGCCGAGGGCCACACCGTGGTGATGATCGGTGACGGCATCAACGACTCCCCCGCCCTGTCCGCTGCCGACATTGGCATTGCCATCAACTCCGGTGCTGCCATCGCCCGCGAGATTGCAGACGTGACCATCAAAGCCGACAGTCTGGAGGAGCTGGTGGCCCTCAAGGCCATCGCCAACTCTCTGCAAAAGCGCGTGCACGCAAACTACCGCTTCGTGCTCACCTTCAACTCGGCCCTCATCGCACTGGGTGCTCTGGGCATCCTGCAGCCGGCCTCCTCTGCCATGCTGCATAATCTCTCCACCATCGGCATCAGCCTGAAGAGCATGACCAATCTCCTGCCGGAGAACAAGGCTCCGCAGCTGAAAGCATAATTACCGCAAAAAATAACGCCGTGTCTGAACATTCGACACGGCGTTATTTTTTATCTGTTATTCCAGCCCGATCTGCTGTGCATACTCTTCCAGCAGCTCCCGCTCCAGGAACGGGGTCTTGACACCCTCGCGGTCACGGTAGGTCTCGTGGCCCTTGCCAATGACGGCGATCAGGTCGCCCTCCTGCGCGTGATCCACTGCGTAGTGCAGTGCATCCAGACGGTCGGGGATCTCCACGAACTTTGCGTCCGGGTTGCCCTTGTTCATGCCCACGCGGATATCGGCAAGGATGTCCTCCACCTTTTCAAAGCGGTTGTTGTCCTCGGTAAGGATGGAGAAATCGGCCATCTTGGCGCAGATCTCGCCCATGCCGTAGCGGCGCAGCTTGGAGCGGTTACCGCCGCAGCCGAACACCACCACCAGACGGTGGGGCTTGTAGGCCCGCAGAGTGGTGAGCAGGCTTTCGGTGGACACCTCGTTGTGAGCGTAGTCCAGCAGGATGGTGAACTTCTTGCTGATGGGCACCAGCTCCACGCGGCCCTTGACCACGCACTTGCCAAGGCCGTCGTGGATCGCCTGATCCGGCAGGCCCAGCACCTTGCCCACCGCCAGAGCTGCCAGCGCGTTGTACACGCTGAACTCGCCGGGCATATTCACCTTCACATCCATCTCGTCCTTGCCGGTCACATGGAACTTCACGCCCAGAAAATCGTGGGTGCGCAGCAGTTCAAAGCCGGTCTCGCGGTAGTCCGCCTGCTCAGCGCGGCCATAGGTGACAAGGCGGCAGGTGTGGCCTTCCAGAAGTGCTTCGGTATTCTCATCGTCAATGTTCACCACGCCCACGTCGCAGCGCTTGAACAGCTGGCCCTTCCAGCTGCGGTACTCCTCAAAGGTCTTGTGCTCGCCGGGGCCGATGTGATCCGGCGAAAGGTTGGTGAACACGCCCACATTGTAGTGCACACCGGCCACGCGGTCCATCATCAGGCCCTGACTGGACACCTCCATCAGCGCGGTGTCGCAGCCTGCATCCAGAAACTCCCGGAAGGTCTTTTGCAGCTCGTAACTTTCCGGGGTGGTGTTGGCAGTTTCCTTGTGGCGGCCCATATAATAAATGCCGTTGGTGCCGATCATGCCCACCTTGCGGCCTGCAGCTTCCAGCACGCTCTTGATCATGTGGGTGGTAGTGGTCTTGCCCTTGGTGCCGGTCACACCGATCATGGTCATCTTGCGGGACGGGTTGCCGAAAAGGTTCGCGCTCATCAGGGCCATGGCATAGCGGCTGCTTTCCACCTTGACCACGGTCACGCCCGGCATGGCGGAAAGGTCGATGTCGTGCTGGATGACCAGTGCGCTGACACCCTTTGCCGCACAGTCGGCGGCAAACTCATGGCTGTCACGCTGGGTGCCCACGATGCACACGAACAAAAGGCCCGGTGCTGCCTTGCGGCTGTCGTAGATGATATCCGAGATCTCGGTGTCCAGACTGCCCTGCGCAAGGGTAAAGGGCACGCCTTCCAGTAACTGTTCCAGTTTCATACTGCACACGCTCCTCAAAACATTTTGTCACATGGGGTTTTCTTCGTTATTTGCGGTCATGCGGGCGGGCTCGGTCAGCGGTGTTTCTTCCGCAGCTGCCGCCGTATCGTCCGCAGGCTGAGCCGCAGCGGCATCCTCTGCACCGTCTGCCGCAGTATCCTCGGCAGCAGAGGTGTCAGGCTCTTCCGGCACGGTCTTTTCCGGCACAACATAACCGGAGGGCAGGGTCGGCTGGCCCTGTGCAAAGTAAATTTTACGGGTGCTGCCCGCGCTGACATGGCTGAAATCCAGTCTGCCGGTGTCGGTAGGGGCACAACCCTTGCCGTCGGCATTGGTCAGCACATAGCGTGCGCGGTCCAGCTTATAATCCAGATCGTTCCGTGTCCCCAGAAGCACACTGACACGATCCTGATACAAAAATGCCATCTGGTCGGTGTCCGCAAATTCCATGCGGGTCACATCGTCCAGCATCCCATACTCTTCCAGCTTTGCCTGCAGCTCATTCAGTGCATCCAGACGGTCGTCCGTCTGCACCGCTGCCGAAGCTGCTGCCGAAGCTGCTGCCGAATCTGCTGCCGAACCGGATGCATCCGATGCCGCCGGGGCTGCCTGCGCTGCAAAGGTCAGCTGGTCGCCGGGTGTCACCGACACCGGCTCGCCGCCGTATAGGGTCTTGAGTTCTTCCGGCTGGGCAGACTCGCAGGCCAGGATCTTGAACTGATCCGAGAGGGTCAGCCAGCCGCTCTTCGTCTGCATGGCATAGGTAGGCACCGCCTCGGTCACCTGCACCACCACCGTGTTGGGGTAATCCCGAACCACCCTGATGGATTCCAGCAGCGGGAACTGCTTTTCCAGTTCCGCTTCCTTGGCGGCGGGGTCAAAGCTGAAAATGTTCTCTTCGGTCTGCACACCCAGTGCCTGCAGGATCTGGCTGCTGGAATAGCCGCCCACCTCCTGCACCACGGTGCCATCCGCCGTCTGCACCTGAATGGTGCCGATCTTAAACAGCATGGTCATGGTCAGGTAAACACCGGCGGCGATCACGGCCAGCAGGGTCACAAAGGCCATCAGCCGCCGCAGCATCCGCCGCCGCTTCAGTGCAGCGCGGGTCAGGCGGCGCTTCTTGCGTTTTTCCCGCTGTACCGGGTCGCGTGGCTGCTGTTGTGCCGGGCGCAGACGCTGGTTTTTGTAGCGCTGCTGCGCTGCCTGAGCTGCTGTCTTGCGCGGCTTCTGCCCCTGTGAACGGCGCTGCTGCGGCTTGCGGGCCGTGCCGGATGCACGCTGTTCCGGCTGGGCCGTGCGGCTTCGCTGCGCGGTACGGTTCCGGTTCTGGCCACTGGTGCGCCGGGTGCCGCTCTGTTCGGTGCGGCGCGGCTGCGAAGGAAACTCGATGCTGTTATCGGTACGGGTGCGGCGCACCGTACCATTGGCGGTGCGGTCCGGCGCAAAGCTCAGCGGTTCCCCGTTGAAGCCATAGCGCCCGTCCGCACTGCCGGAAGATCCTTTTTGTTGTGAAGGCGGCGGAGTATGCTGCAGGTCTTTCCGCAGGTCGTAGATATTACCGTTGTTTCTGTTATTGCGGTATTGCTGCATGGCGCACACCTCCTTTCCGGTTTAGGTTTTGTTTTACTTCTGCACCAGTTTCATCAGAGCGTCTGCAATACGGTCAAGGCTGTCATCCACCGACAGGCTGCGGGCATTTTTGCCCATCTCAGCCAGCTTGCCGGGCTGTGCCAGCATGTCGGACACCGTGCTCACCAGCTTTTCGCCGGTCAGATCTTTTTCCTCGATCACCACAGCAGCATCGGCCTTCTGCAGTTCCATGGCATTGAAGTACTGGTGGTTCTCAGCCACATTGGGGCTGGGGATGAGCACGGCTGCACGGCCAACAGCTTCCAGCTCGGCCAGCGTCAGCGCACCGGCGCGGCTGATGACAAGGTCTGCCGCAGCCAGCAGTTCCGGCATATTGTTGATGTATTCCTTCACCACAAGGCCGTCGCCCTCCGCGAAGTTCTTTTCCTTTTCCAGATCCTTGAACAGCTGCACACCGTACTGGCCGGTAGCGTGGAGATGCAGCACCGGCTTCTTCTCGTGCTGTTCCCATGCACACAGGTCGGCCACCACCTCGTTGACGCGGCGTGCGCCAAGGCTGCCGCCGAAGGAAAGGATCACCGTGCGGTCGCCCGCGCCCAGCTCAGCGCGGATGGCATCGCGGTCCTTTGCCTTGGTGAACACCTCCGGGCGCACCGGATTGCCCACCACGATGGTCTTATCAGGTGCGCCCAGCTTTTCCACAGCAGCAGGCACGGCGGCAAACACGAGATCCACATCCGGTGCCAGCAGCTTGTTGGTCACGCCGGGGAAGGCGTTCTGCTCATGAATGGCGGTGTGGATGCCCATTTTGGCGGCACAGCGCACCACCGGGCCGGACACATAGCCGCCGCAGCCGATCACAAGATCGGGCTTGACCTCCTTCATAATGGCCTTTGCCTTGGGGCCAGAGAGGGCCAAGTTCCACAGCGTAACGATGTTGCGCTTGATGTTGTTCAGCGACAGCCTGCGCTGGAAACCGGTGATCTCGATATGGTGGAAGGGATAGCCCGCCTGTCCTACCAGACGATACTCCATGCCCTCCTTGCGGCCGGCAAAATGGATCTCGGCAGAAGGGTCTGCCTTTTTGATAGCACCTGCAATGGCAAGTGCCGGGTTGATATGGCCGGCAGTGCCGCCGGCAGCGATCAGAACTCGCATGACGATTCCTCCTCTATTATTAGTGCATCTGGGCAGGCCATCGGGGAGCCCCCCACTGGCCTGCGCCTTCAAAACAGTCGTTACAGTTCATTGCGCGCACGGCGGGCATCGTCCAGATTGATGGTACGGTCCTTCAGCTCCGCATCACGCTGAGCCTTTGCAGCCTGCCGCTGTGCGTGGGCCGCCGCCCTCTGCTGCGCCGCCCGCTCTCCGTTGCGCCCAATGTTCACCATCACGCCCATTTCTGCCAGCAGCAAGATCAGACTGGTGCCGCCGGACGAGAAAAACGGCAGGCTGATGCCGGTATTCGGGATGGTGTTGGTGACCACAGCGATGTTGCAGAACACCTGCCAGGCGATCTGCGCCATAATGCCAATCCCCACCATGGTGCAGAACTGGTTCTCGGCCTTATAGGCGATCATCAGGCCCTGCGCTATGAGCAGTATGAACAGCACGATGATGAGCACCGCGCCGATGAAGCCCAATTCTTCGCACACCACACTGAAGATGAAGTCGTTGGTGCTTTCCGGCAGCCAGAGCTGCTTTTCCACGCTGTTGCCAAGGCCAAGGCCCTTCAGTCCGCCGGAGCCGATGGCGTACAAGCTCTGCTTGGTCTGGTCGTTCAGCGCTTCCAGATCATCGGACCATGTGTTCAGGCGGTCCTGCAGATAGCCAATGGATTCCACCAGCGTCAGGGCCGGTTTCAGCAGCAGAGCCGCCGCTGCGGCCCCGCACCATGTCAATACACCGCCGCAGCCGGTCAGCATGAGGATGGTGCCCACGATGGCGGTGGTCAGCAGGATGCCGGACATGTGCGGCTCTAAAAACAGCAGCACCACCACCGGCACCAGCGGCAGCACCGGCACGATCAGCTGCCTTACGATGCGGATGAACAGCCAATCCTTTGGCTTGATCTTTTCTCTCAGCGACGGGCTGAACCGGCCGATCTGCGGCGCACTTGCCGCCAGATGGGACGAGAGCAGGATCATCTCAAACTTTGCCACCTCAGAGGTTTGCAGAGTCAGGCCGCCCAGACGGATCCAGCGGCGGCAGCCGTTCAGCGGTGCAAAGGTCAGCGTGACGGCCAGCATGGCCAGCACCACCCAGTACAGCGGCTTGCTCGCCCAGCGCAGGAAGCGGTGATCCACATAGCTCATGACTACCATACAGCCAATGCCAATGGCCATGCAGATAGCCTGCTGCTTGATGTAGTGCAGGCTGTCGCCCATGCGCAGGTAGCCGGTGGTGTAGCTTGCGCTGTACAGCATTACAAGGCCGAACACCATGATAATGGCCAGCGTTGCCAGCCAGTTGAGCAGCAGCCGGTTCCACGGTCCCGGGTCCCGCTGCAGCGGCGGCACCCATGCACTTTCTTTTTGGTTTTTATGTTGTCTGCGGGTGGCTGCCATTGCCACTCCCCCTTATTTTCAGAATCAGGCGCTCAGGCCCAGCGTGCCAGACGCACGGCCAGCGCCAGCCCGCACACGCTCAGTGCGCACAGGCTGTAAAAAATATTCACTGCACTCATGCCGCGCTTTTCCAGCCAGCGGTGCAGCGGTGCCGCCGCAAACAGCGGCCTGCCCTTCCGGCGGCAGAACAGGACCTGCAGCACCACCATGCCGCCCTCCACCCAGAAGGGCAGTGCCAGCGGGATGCTCAGCTCTGCGTAGCCAATGCACAGCGGGATGCAGCCAATGGCTCCCGCTGCATACAAGCAGCCGCACCGGCCGGGGTGCAGCTTTGCCGGTGGAAAATCCCACAGCAGAAAGGCCATCAGTGCACCGGCCAGTGCCGCCGGGAATACTGCCAGCGGGAACCAGCCCAGCTGCGTTTCCAGCATCATCAGGCCCAGCATGGCCGCAAAGGCCGCGCCGCACACCGTGCCGTCGGCACCGTCGGCCACGCGGGCCGCCTCGGCCATCGCCACCAGCAGCACAGCCCACAGCAGCGGTGCCAGCGCACATTCCACATAGCCTGCTCCCGGCAGGATCAGCCCTGTGGGCAGGCACCCGTTCAGTGCCAGCAGGCCCAGCACCAGCGCTGCAGCGATGCATTCCAGTGCAAGGCGCTGTGTGCGGCGCAGGCCAAGGCCCAAACCGTCCGGGTAGCGGCTGCGGATGCGGGCCAGATCATCGGCCAGCCCCACTGCGCCAAAGGCCAGCGACCCCAGCAGTGCAATGAGCAGGCGGGAGGTCATCTGCCGGTCGCTGCCAAGCAGGGAAGGCTGTGCAGCACATGCGGCCAGCCAGCCCACGCCCACAGCGGCAAGGGTGCCCACCATCAGGCACAGCCCGCCCATGGTAGGCACCGGGCTGTCCGGGGCATCGCTGTCCGGCTGTGTGCCGCGTGCCGCACGCTGCAGCTCCCGCAGCAGCGGCACCATCATATTGCCGAGCGCCGCAGTCAGCACAAAACCCAGCACCGACGCGACGACCAAGGCGAAACGAATCATTTTTCAATCTCCAAATTCATGCCAAAGGGTTATTCTTCGGCATCTTTCTGCTCTGCGTAGAAAATTTCCAGCACTTTTTCCAGCGCCATGCCGCGGCTTGCCTTCACCAGCAGGGCATCGCCCGGCTCTATCCGGTTCAGCAGAGCATCCGCTGCCTCGCGGTAGTTGTTGGCATGGAGGGTCTTGACCCCCTTGGCCGCAGCCACCACAGCCGTGCGCTTTGCGTTTTCGCCGTAGGTCACAAGGCAGTACAGATCACTCTCTGCAGCCAGACGGCCCAGCTCCTCGTGGGCTTCGCGGGACAGCTCGCCCAGCTCCAGCATATCGCCCAGCAGGGCAAAGCGGCGCTTGCAGGGGAATTCCTTGAACATGGCAAGCGCGGCCTTCATGCTGTCGGGGTTTGCATTGTAGCAATCCTCAATGACGGTAACGCCCTTGCTGTGCACCACCTTCTGGCGGCGGCCGGTCTGCTCAAAATTGGAAAGCCCCTTGATGACACCGCGTGGGTCGCAGCCCAAGCGGGTGGCGGCGCAGTAGGCAGCCAGAGCGTTTGCCACATTGTGCTTGCCCATGGCCGGGATCTTGACCACAAAGGTGCCCTCTTCCTGATCTTCCAGCACAAAGCTCATGCCGTCCTCTTCCTGCCGGATGGACAGTGCACACACATCAGCGTTCTCATCTGCCAGACTGAACCATACCGGCTTCACGTGGGCGGGCAGCTTTGCGGCGCGCAGGAACTTATCATCATAGTTCAGCACCAGCGGTGCACCCTCCGGCAGGCCGTTGCAGATCTCCAGCTTTGCCTTGCAGATGTTCTCCTGACTACCCAGATTGCCGATGTGGGACACACCGATGCAGGTAATGATGCCCACATCCGGGCGTGCGGCCCGGGCCAGACGGTCGATCTCGCCCGCATGGCTCATGCCCATCTCGATCACGGCATACTCAGTGCTGCTTTCCAGCCGCATCAGGGTGCGGGGCATGCCCAGTTCATTGTTCTGGTTGCCCTCGGTCTTGATGGTCTCGCCAAAGCCTGCAAGGGCGGCGTAGGTCATCTGCTTGGTGGTGGTCTTGCCCACGCTGCCGGTCACACCCACCATCTTGGGGTGATACTGGCTGCGGTAGTTCGCACCCATCACCATCATGGCGTGGTAGCTGTCCGGGCAGAGGATGGCCTTTTCCGCAGGCACGCCCTCCACCGGGTGGTTCACCACCACATAAACAGCACCGTTCTCCAGTGCTTTGGCCGCAAAATCGTGGCCGTCAAATTTTTCACCCGGGAACGCTACAAAAATGCAGCCGGGCCGCACCTCGCGGCTGTCGGTGGTCACCAGTTCCACCTGCACCTCTTCCCGGATGAAGTCTGCGGGCACCAGCCCTGCCAGAAGCTTGCTTGCAGAAATTTTTTCCATTGTTCATGTCCCCTCTCTTTTATCTTGTAAAACCCTCTCAGTCAATGCCTGCGGCATTGCCAGCTCCCCCGAAAGGGGAGCTCTTTTGCATCTTACGGTAAAGTGCAGTTCTTCAGAAGATTCACTTTACCGTACCCACTCATAAAGCTCGCCCTTCGGGAGAGCTGGCGCGCAAGCGCCTGAGAGGGTTCTTGTTACCCACAGGTAATGGTCACGACGGTGCCGCGCTGCACACTGGAACCGGGGTCTGCACTCTGGGCCTGCACGGTGCCGTTCGCATTGCCCTCCACCACACAGTTCAATCCGGCGGCAGACAGCATCTGGCGGGCAAAGTCCGCGCTCTTGCCGGTCACATCCGGCACATCGGTATGGCTGCCCTCATAGGTATCGGTATACAGGTACACGGTGGTGCCGTAGGCCACCTTTGCACCCGCGTGCGGATACTGGTAGGTGACAGCTGCTGCCGCCTGACTGGTGGTGCTTTCGGCCAGCTGATGCCTGAGGCCCTTGATGTTCAGCTGCACCTGCGCACTGCTCCACTCGGTGCCCACCAGATTCGGCACAGTGACCACAGTCTGGCTGCGATCCTCGCCGTCGGCGGCAATGCCAAGGTAGGGTGCGATCTCGCTGATGATGTTGCCCACAACGGGCGCTGCCAGCAGGGACGAGTAGTCCGTTCTGGCGTTGTTGGGGTCATCCAGCATCACATAGACGATGATCTCCGGGTCGTCGGCGGGCAGGACAGCGGCAAAGGATGCCACCTTCTTGTAGTCGCCATCAGCGCGGCGGTCCATGTTCAACTGTTCGGAAGTGCCGGACTTGCCGCCGATACGGTAGCCGGACACATAGGCATACTTGCCGCCGCCGGTACCGGCGCCCACCTCATATTCCATGAACTGGCGGATCACATTGCTGGTGCTCTCGCTGATGACCTGACGGCGCACATTGGCACCGATCTCCTCGATCACGTTGCCATTTGCATCGGTGATCTTATCCACCACATGGGGCGTGACCAGATAGCCGCCGTTGACGGCTGCGGCCACAGCGGTGCACATCTGCAGCGGGGTGATGGCCATTGCCTGACCAAAGGCCGAGGAAGCCAGCTGCACTTCGCCCAGCTGGTTGGCCTTATAATACTGCATGAAGCCCGTCTCACTGGGCAGGTCCACGCCGGTGCGGCTGGTAAAGCCAAAGGCATCGAAGTAGTTATAGAAGGTCTGGGAGCCAACGCGCTGGCCCAGCTGGATATAGTAGATATTGCAGCTCTGACGCAGAGCTTCGGCCAGTGTGATGGTGCCGTGGGCTTTGTGGCCTGCGCAGTGGTAGGTCTCCTTTGCCACGCCGTAAGCACCGGCGCAGGTAAAGGTGGTGTTGATGTTTGCAAGGCCGGAGTCCACGCCCATGGCCGAGGTGATCACCTTGAACACACTGCCGGGGTAGTACAACTCGGTGATGGTCTTGTTTTTCCACTGGATATCGCGGAAGTAGCCGGAGTAATCGGCCTCCTCGTCCAGAATGCGGTTGCCGTTTGCGTCCTTCAGCTCGTTGCCGTTCTCATCCTTTTTGTAGATGCCGTACAGCTCCGGCTCAGCGCGCACCAGCTCGTTGAGGTAATCCAGATTTGCGCTGTAGTCCAGCGGGTCGTTGGGGTCAAAATCCGGCTTGGAAGCCATGGCAAGGATGGCACCGGTCTTGACGTTCATCACGATGGCGCAGCCGCGGTTCTCCACCGTGTTGGCTGCAATGGCTTCGTTCAGATACCGTTCCACGATCTCCTGCACATTCACATCCAGCGAAAGCACCAGATTGGAGCCATCCTTGGCTGCAAAGGTGGTGGCATTCTCGTCCGCAATGGCGTTGCCGTAGGCATTGCGCTGGGTAATGGTGCGGCCATCCACACCGGCCAGCGTGGACTGATAGGATTTTTCCAGACCGTAAGTACCAATGCCGTCCGCATCGGTAAAGCCCAGCACTGCCGCTGCAAACGCTCCGTAGGGGTAATTGCGCTGGAAGCTCTTCTCGCTGCCGACCGAGATGTTGCCCTTGCGTGAGGTCTCAGTGGCACGCTTGTGTGCCTTGTTGAACTGGGAAACGTAGGATTCGATGGACAGCTTGACAGCGTTGTTCACCTTGGCGGCCAGCACCTGATACTTGGTGTCCGTCTTGGAAAGTGCATCGTAAACCTTCTGGTACTGGGTCTGGTACGCTTCCGAGGAAGTGTCCACCGCGTCCAGACTTTCGCCGTCGCCGGAAAGCAGGCGCAGGGTCAGTTCCCGGCTGACCTCGGCGCACATGGCCGTGTCCAGCGTGCGCACCGCCTCCTCATCCTTGCCGGTGGTGGTATATAAGATTTTGCTGTTGTCCGGGTCGGCCCAGATGGTCCACACCACGCTGGTGGAGGCCAGCGTGATGCCGGAGGTATCGTAGATCTCGCCGCGGGTGGCCTTGATGGTGGTATCCAGCAGCTGCTGCTTTGCGGCCAGCTGGCGGTAGGTATCACCGTTTTTGATCTGGATATCATACAGGCTGTAGGTCACACGGGCCGCAGCAAGGCCCATGACCACAAGGGCCAGACCGCCGCAGATCAGACTGGTTCTGGGGTTCATGCGGGCACCGGTGCTGGTTTCCGGCCAAGGGCCTTTTATTTTTTTGATGAATTTTCGGAAGAATTTCCACATGGTATGCTCCTGCGGCAGCGGGCATTTGCTGCCTTCTGCCGCGCTTTTGTCAAATTTGGAACTGCCCTGCAAACAGGGTGTATAAACCGAAAAAGCGTGCGCTGCCGCACGCTTTCCCGTATTTGGTTCACTTTACAGTGCCAAGAATGTTCACGGCACCGTTGTAGATAAAGTCGGTCCACTGCCGCACAGCGGACTGGGTGCGCTCCAGCGTGTCGCTCTCGCCCAAACGGATGTAGGTGATCTGGCTCTGATCAATTTTCATCAGGCCCAGCCTGCCGGCCGTCTCTTCCACGCTGGTGATGTTGGTCTTGCTGTTCAGGGTGCTGTTATAGTAAGTATACTGGCTCTGCTCACTGACCAGCTGAGCCTTTGCGTCCTGAATCTGGTCGTTCAGCTCCACCAGCTTGGACTCGCTCCACAGCAGGCTGATGGCAAACCCCACCAGCAGTGCTGCTGCTACCAGATGCATGGCGTTGTGCACCGCTGCCTGCAGCGGCGAAAGCCGACGCTTGCCGCCCTTTGCTACCCGCAGATCTGCCTTGCGCTGTGTCTGCGGGGCTTTTCTGCGGCGTACCGCGTTATAATCATATGCTGCCTGACCCATGGTTTGCTCTCCTCCTCACACAACGGCTTCTGCCGTTCAGCATTTTTCCAAAACTCTCAGGTGGGCGGACCGGCTGCGCCGGTTCTCTTTCAATTCCTGACTGTTTGCTTCAATGGGTTTGCGGGTGATCAGCTTCGCTTTGGCTTTGCCGCCGCATACGCACACCGGAAACTCCGGCGGGCAGGTGCACGCGGTGGACCAGCGGCGAAATTTGTTCTTCACCAGCCGGTCCTCCAGTGAGTGGAAGGTGATCACGCACAGCCGGCCGCCCGGCGCAAGGTGATCAAAAATGGTATCCAAGCCTTCTTCCAGCGCATCCAGTTCATGGTTCACTGCAATGCGCAGCGCCTGAAAGGTGCGGCGGGAAGGGTTCTTGTTTTTGCGGCGTTCCGCCGGGGGCATGGCGCTGGCCACGATGTCTGCCAGCTGCAGGGTCGTTTCGATGGGAGAATACTCCCTTGCCTCCACGATCCTGCCCGCGATCTGCCATGCGAAAGGTTCTTCGCCGTAATCCCGCAGGATGCGTGCCAGCTCTTCGCGGCTCTCGGTGTTCACAAGGTCCGCTGCCGTTTCGCCCTGCTGGCTCATCCGCATGTCCAGCGGTGCATCCGCACGGTAGGAAAAGCCGCGGGCCGCATCGTCCAGCTGATGGCTGGAAACGCCCAGATCCAGCAGCGCGCCGTTGACCTTGTCGATGCCAAGGCTTTCCAGAGCTTGTCCGGCATAGCGGAAGTTGATCTGCACCACCGTGGCAGGCAGGCCCGCAAGGCGGGCACGCGCGGTCTGCACCGCGTCCGGATCCTGATCCAGCGAGATCAGCCTGCCGCCCTTTTCTGCATCCAGCCGCAAGGCGATCTGGCGGGAATGTCCCGCGCCGCCTGCAGTGCCGTCAAGGTAGGTGCCGGCCGGATCAATGGCAAGACCCTCCAGACACTCGTTCAGCAGAACGGGGATATGCTCAAACGAGGCCGGGTCAAAGGCTGCTTGTGTTTCAAGTTCCATCGCTGCGGCCTCCTTTCTCAGTTCATAAGCTTTCCGTGTTCCGGGCACTGTGCACACAGCGCACACTTTTACCCGATGACACAGTTTTATTTTAACAAATCAGGCCCCTGATTGCAAGGGTTTGTGCTCCCGTTTTTGCCGCAAAATGCAACAAAAAAAGTCCCTGTCGGCCGTCATTTCTGCCTGCAGGAACTTTGGTTTTTGCCGTATGTGTAATTTGTGTGTGAAAAAGGCTGTCTTCAGCCGTTTTTCTTGGCGTTCTGGCGCAGATTTGCGCGCACATTCTTTACCTGTGCCGCATTTTCCACCATTGTTTCCTCGGTGTTCTTGAGCATGTTGTCGCAATAGTCGGTCACGGTCTGGCGCAGGGTGCGGGCCTCGTTCTGGGCTGCAGTGGTGATTTCCCCGGCGCGCTGCTGTGCAGCCTTCACGATCTCGGCTTCGCTCACCAGAATGCGCGCCCGCTCCTCAGCCTTTTTCACAATGGCCTGCGCCTGTGCGTTGGCCGTCTCCACGATCTGAGCGCGGTCGTTCACGATCTGCTGGGCCTGCCGCAGCTCGCCGGGCAGGTTTGCACGGATCTCGTCCAGATAATCCCGGATCTGCTCCACATCCACGATCTTTTTGCCGCCGGAAAGGGGCACATTGGCACCTTCCTCCAGTGCATCCTCAATGGTATCCAAAAGTTCGTTCACGTTCATAGTGCTTCTCCCTTCGGTTCGTTCTCGGCAGGGTCTGTGTTCTGCATGGGCTTTGTGTATTTCCACAGCAGCACCCTGCCGTACTTGTACTGTTTTTTCAGGGTCAGGCCGCCTGCCTCGGCCGGCAGCACGATGCCGGTCTCGCTCTCGCACAGCACGATGCCGCCGGGCGCGGTGCATTTATCCACCGCAGGCAGGATCTTTTCCAGTGTACCATTGCGGAAGGGCGGGTCCAGCAGTACGATGTCGAACTGCTCGCGGCAGGCGGAAAGATACCGCGCAGCCTCACCGATATTGACGCGGCTGCGGTCGAACACGCCGCAGGCCTTGCAGTTGCGCATGATGATGTTCACCGCCTCGCGGTTCTCGTCCAGAAACACGCAGCGCGCCGCGCCGCGGCTCAGTGCTTCAATGCCAAGCTGGCCGCTGCCCGCATACAGGTCCAGCACCCGTGCGCCGGGCAGGTCGAACTGGACGATGCTGAACATCGCCTCCTTTACCTGCGAAAGGGTGGGCCGGGTCACGTCGGTCCCCGGCAGGGCCTCCAGACTGCGGCCCCGGGCTTCTCCTGCGATCACGCGCATGTTCTCTTTCCTCCTCCTTGCAGCCGAAAGATATGGCTGCAAACACGTTTTTTGTATCACTTTATTATCACCCAACTGCATATTCTTGTCAAGGGCCGCGCGTTGCGCCGTCTGGCGGTTTGTGCTACAATAAAACCGGCAGCGCCGGGCTTTTGCGGCGCATTCTGGCATAAAAGGAGAGTATTCCCATGAAAGTTCTGCTCATCAACGGCAGCCCGCACGAAAAAGGCTGCACCTATACCGCCCTTTCGCTCATTGCAAAGGAACTGAACGATGCCGGTGTGGACACCGAGATCCTGCATGTCGGCGGCAAACCCGTGGGCGGCTGCATCGGCTGCGGCGGCTGTGCCGCAGGCAACGGCTGCGTGTTTGGCGGCGTGGTCAACGAGGCCATCGAGAAGGCCAAAACCGCCGATGGCTTCGTGTTCGGCAGCCCGGTGCACTATGCATCCGCATCCGGCAACATGACCAGCTTCATGGACCGCCTTGCCTACGCGGGCGGCAGATATCTGGCCTACAAGCCCGCCGCCATCTGCTGCTCGGCCCGCCGTGCCGGCACCACCACCACGCTGGACCAGCTGGTAAAGTACCCGCAGTTCTTCCACATGCCGCTGGTGAACGGCTCCTACTGGGCCATGGTGCACGGCTCCAACGCCGAGCAGGTGCTGCAGGATGCCGAGGGCTGCGCCGTAATGCAGGAGCTGGGCCGCAACATGGCATGGCTGCTGCACTGCATCGAAGCAGGCAGGGCCGCAGGCTTTGAACACCCGCAGAACCCCAAGCGCCCCATGACCAATTTTATCCGCTGATCGGAAAATCAATTTCTGATCCAGAGGCTCAGAACAGTCCGTAAGCTGCTCTGAGCCTCTTTTTCTTTGCAGTCCACGCCATTTCGTGCCAAAAACAGAAAAAAACCTTTTTCAAAGCGCCTTCCGCTTCTTTTTTCGTTCATAAGTTTGTGTTACTATAAGATGTAAAGTGATTTTAGCAGGATGGAGACCCTTGTATGGAACACTACGATTGGAACGAAGGCTGGCTGTTCACGCCCCGGTTCGACCCGGCACTGGTGCGGCCGGAGTGCGGACTGGAACTGGAACCGGTGCGCATCCCCCACACTGTGCGGGTGCTGCCCTACAATTACTGCAACGAAAATGAATACCAGTGCCTGTGCGGCTACCGGCGGGAGTTTTTTGCACCCAGAGAGTGGGCAGGCCGCACTGTTCTGCTCACCTTTGGTGCTGTTGCCCATGACGCGACCGTGTTCTGCAACGGGCGGCGGCTGTTCCACCACGCCTGCGGCTACACCGCCTTCACGGTAGATCTGACCAGCGCTTTGCATCTGGGGCAGAATAACGTGGTGGCTGTGCGCTGCGACAGCCGTGAGGATCTGAACATTCCTCCCTTTGGCGGGCAGATCGATCACCTGACCTACGGCGGCATCTACCGTGCCGTCAGTCTGGACATCAAGGAGCCCGCTTACCTGCGGGATGTGTTCATCGAGGCAAAGGCCGAGGGCGATTTCCGCATCTATACCTCCACCGTGGGTGAGACGGTAGGCTGCACCCTGCAGGCCGAGATCCGCAGTCCTTCCGGCAGCCGCGCCGCCTACAGCGGCGAGCTTTCCCTGCCCATCACCGGCGTGTTGAACGGTGTGCACCCGTGGAGCATCGAGCATCCCACCCTGTACACCCTCACCGTACAGCTGATCCGTCCCGGCTCTGCCGGTCTGCCGGACCGTGTGCTGGACGAAAAGACCATCCGCTTCGGTTTCCGCACCGTGCAGTTCGTGGCAGGCGGGCTGTACCTGAACGGTCAGCGCGTGGAGCTGCGGGGCCTGAACCGCCACCAGAGCTACGCCTATCAGGGCTATGCCATGCCGGACAGCATCCAGCGGCTGGATGCTCAGATCCTGAAAAAAGACCTTGGCTGCAACGCAGTGCGCACCAGCCATTCCCCCCAGAGCCCGGCGTTTCTGGATGCCTGCGATGAGCTGGGCCTGCTGGTGTTCACCGAGATGCCCGGCTGGCGGTACATCGGCGACGAGAGCTGGAAGGCGCAGGCCTTGCAGAACTGCCGCGAGATGGTGTGCCAGTGCCGCAACCACCCCAGCATCTTTTTGTGGGGTGCCCGTGTGAACGGCAGCGCCGACGACGAAGCGTTTTATAAGCGCACCAACGAGGCCATCCACCGGCTGGACCCCACCCGCCCCACGGCAGGCGCGCGGAACCACCGCAAGAGCCAGCTGCTGGAGGATGTTTACGCCTACAACGATTACTCTTACCGTGGGCGCGGTGCCGCCTGCGAAGCCCGCGCCGCGGTGACTTCCGATCCCCGCAAGGGCTACCTCATCAGCGAATTCGGCGGGCAGCAGCTGCCCACCAAGCCCTTTGACGACGAGACCCACCGGCTGGTGCAGGCTCTGCGCTATGCCGCCGGGATCAACGATTCCATTGCGCAGCAGGGCGTGGCCGGCAGCTTTGGCTGGTGCATGGCCGATTACAACACCCACCGGGAATTTGGCAGCGGCGACCGCATCTGCTACCACGGTGTGATGGATATGTTCCGCAACCCGAAGCTTTCGGCGGCGGTATATGCAAGCCAGAAAACGCCGCGTTCCCCCTCGGACATCGTGCTGGAAGTCTCTTCCGGCATGGCACTGGGCGACCTGCCCGGCGGCGTTCCCACAGCCTGCTGGGTGTTCACCAACGCCGAAAGCGTGCGGCTGTACCGCGGCAACGACTACATTGCCGAGTTCACGCCTGACCGGCACGGCCGTTTTGCCGCCATGACGCATCCGCCCATTGAGATCAACGATTTTGTGGGTTCTCTGTTGGAAAAGTACGAGGGCATGGACCCGGCCTCCGCCCAGATGGCAGCCGCTATCCTGAACGAGATGCGCCGGGATGCCATGGAGCTTTCGCCGCTTTCCAAGGCGCGGATGCTTTCGCTGCGGCTGAGCTGGAACGAGGTAGCCCGCATGTATTACAAATACATCGGCGTGCTGGGCACACCGCGCGCAGCCTACCGTTTTGAAGCCGTGTGGCATGGCCGCACCGTGCGCACCGTGGTGCGGGAACCGGTGCAGAGCGTCCGGCTGGAATGCACCGTGCACAACCCCATCCTCACCGACGGCCCCACCTGGGACTGCGCCGCTGTCAGCCTGCGCGCCATCGACCAGAACGGCAGCCTGCTGCCCTACTGCGGCGAAGCCGTTCAGCTGAGCGTGGACGGCCCGCTGAAGATCATTGGTCCCAGCGTGGTGCCGCTGCGCGGCGGCATGGCGGGCACCTACCTTGCCACCACCGGCGAAGCGGGCCGCGCCGTGCTGCACTGCCGCATGGAAGGTGCGCTGGATACCGATGCCGTGGTGACCATCCGTTGCCGGGAAGCTTAATTTCCGTCCCTTCATGATAGATTTGCACTCTGTTCAAAATTTCATCATGGTTGACTGGTATCCTAAGAACTGTAAAATAACGGCGGGCGCGCCCGCTTTGATTCCAAAACAAAGGATGCAGGAGTTATGAGAGAAAAATTCCGTCAGTTTATGATCGGCCGCTACGGTACCGATGGCCTGAACCAGTTTTTGAGCATCGCGTCCATCGTGCTGCTGCTGATCTCGCTGCTTACCCGCTTCAGCCTGTTCACATGGCTGGGTCTGGTGCTGCTGGTGCTGTGCTACTACCGCTCGCTCAGCCGCAACATTTCCAAGCGCACGGAGGAGAACTACCAGTACTATGCCCTGAAGGACCGCGTAGACCGTAAGTTCCGCGGTCTGAAGGATCAGTGGGCCAACCGCAAGCTCTACCACTACTACCGCTGCCCCAAGTGCCGCCAGAAGCTGCGTGTGCCCCGTGGCCGCGGCCGCATCCAGATCTCCTGCCCGCGCTGCGGCACCCAGTTCATCAAAAAGAGCTGAGCGGCCATGTTTGGTTATGTTGTGCCCAATCAGGCCGCGCTTTCGGACGAAGCACAAAAGCGATACCGCACCGCCTACTGCGGGCTGTGCCGCCGCATCGACGCACTGCACGGCCTGCGGGGCCGCTTTACGCTGAGCTATGACCTCACCTTCCTGAACCTGCTGCTGTGCAGCCTGTACGAGGGCGAGACCGAAGCTTCTTCCGGCCACGACCGGTGCCCCATCCACCCCTTGGGCGGTGTGGAATGGCGGGCGGCCTCCCCCACCGATTACTGTGCAGATCTGAGCGTAGCCTTGCACTACTACAACGCCGAGGATAAGTGGAAGGACGACCGCAGCCTGCTGGGCCTTGGATATGAAAAGCTGCTTACCGGCTGTAAGCAGGCTGCTGAGAGCCGCTGGCCCCGTCAGTGCAGCGCCATCCGCACCTGTCTGGACAGGCTGGCAGAATATGAAGCTGCCGGGAGCGAAGATCTGGATGCCGTGTCCGGCTGCTTTGGCGAGCTGATGGCAGAGCTGTTCGACTACCGGCAGGATCACTGGTCACCGGAGCTGCGCAGCATCGGCTTCCATCTGGGCAAGTTCATCTACCTGCTGGATGCCTATGACGATCTGGAGCATGACCAGCGCAAGGGGGCCTACAATCCGCTGAAAGCACTCAGTCAGCAGCCCGGCTATGAGGAAGAGATGAAAGAGATCTTTGAGCTGCTGCTGGCGCAGTGTGCCCAGAGCTTTGAACGCCTGCCCTGCGTGGAGGACGCAGACCTGCTGCGCAACATCCTTTACTCCGGCGTATGGCTCAAATACAACTGCAAAACAGCCAAGCAGGCCCGCAGCCGTGGCTGAATGGCGGCTTTGTCTTGATTTTTCCACGGCAATACGGTAGACTATAAACATTGCGCGGCACTGTGGCTGCGCGAAATGAGACGTGAGGAAGTATATCCATGAGAGACCCCTATGAGGTGCTGGGCGTTTCGCGCGGCGCAAGCGATGACGAGATCAAAAAAGCATACCGCGCCAAGTGCAAGCGCTGGCACCCGGACCTGAACCCCAACGATCCTACCGCCGAGGAGCACTTCAAGGAAGTGCAGGCGGCTTACGATGCCATTACCAAGGGCGAGACCGGCCCCCAGATGGGCGGAAATCCCTACGGCAGCTACCAACAACAGGGTTACGGCCAGCAGAACTACCAGCAGCAGGGTTATCAGAACGGTTACGGCGGTTTTGACGGATTCGATGGCTTTGACCCGTTCGGTTTCGGGTTTGGCTTTGGCGGCTACCAGCAGGGTTACGGCCAGCAGGGCGCAAGCTATTCCGGCTCCGACAGCCCGGAGATGCAGGCCGCCCGCAACTTTGTGGCCAATGGCCGCTATGCGGAGGCCCGCCGCGTGCTGGACGGCATGACCGGCCGCAATGCCCGGTGGTATTATCTGTCCTCCCTCGCAAATCAGGGCTTGGGCAACCGTATCGATGCACTGCAGGATGCCCGCCGTGCCGTGCAGCTGGACCCGGGCAACACCGAGTACCAGATGCACCTGCGCCGGATGCAGAACCCCGGCCAGACCTACCGCACCACACAGGCCACCTACACCAGCCCTGGCGGCCTGATGCAGTGGTGCTGGAGCATGATCCTGCTGAACCTGCTTTGCAACTGCTGCTGCGGCGGCTGGGCCTTCCGGTTCCGCATGTGATCCCGTTTTTCTCATAAGATACAGCAAGACCCCGCACCTTCTGGTGCGGGGTCTTGTTTTTGCTTTACGACATCACTTTACGGTGATGTTGCGGCTGATCTTGCTGCAGGAGTAATTGCCGCCGATCTCTGCCGTCTGCACATAGGTGCCCGGCTCTGTGGGCAGCTCGCTGGTGGCATCACAGCCCCAGCCGGACTTCTTGTAGTTGTAGCGGATCTTATCGGTGGGCACCACCTGACCATCCACTTCCAGCACAGCCGCTTCATTGAAGCTTTGTAGCTCTTCGGCGGTCATGGGCTTTTCGGCCTGCTGTGCCCAGTACATGCGCACGCCGTTTGTCTTGGGCTTGATCTTGAACATGGCAAAGCCTGCGGTGTTCATATCGCTGCTTTCCAGCGCCAGTGCACCGGCCACATAGTTGCCAGCATCCACCGGCTGCTCGTCCAGATAAATGCGGCTGAACGCGCCCTCCGGCAGATACTTGCGGATTAGGTTCAGCGCAAGGCGCAGGCCGTTGGACACCTGATCGATGGTAGGCACATAGAAGTGCAGTACATCCATCACCGAGACGGCCTCATCGGCCACCCGCAGCAGCACGCTGACATCGTTACCGTCGATCAGCTGCTTGAGGTAGCTGTACACATTGAACTCCTCTGCCTGATCCGGTGTCTTGGACATCTTCTTGGGCAGCGGGATCATCTTGAGCAGCGTGCGGATCTTATCCGACAGCACCAGCGTCACATAGCCATTCGCTTCGCCGCCAACGCCCACCACAACACCGATATACTGGGTATCGGCAGGGTTGGTCTGCACCTCCAGCTTGTAGTTGGAGCCATAAACAAGGTCGCCCGTGGCTTTGAGCCGGATGGAAACCATATCATTCTGCTGCTCCAGCGCTGCATTTTCCTGCGGCAGAGCTGCTGCGGCAAACACTGGCGTTGCTGCCGCGCTGAGCATGAACACTGCTGCCAGTGCAAAAGCTATCAATCGTTTGGCCTTCATTGCTTAAGACCTCCTTATTCTGTAAAGGGATCGCACAGCCGCGCCCCACGGCACACTGCGTCGGGAACCGGCATGATACCATGCCTGTTGCACCTCGATTTTACCGCAAAACGCTGTTTTGGTCAATAACGTGATTCAAGTAATTCAATTTTTTTATATTTTATGCAAAGAAGAGGAACCTGCCCTCTTCCAACGGTTTCTCCCTCAAGTTCATTCATCAATAAAATATTCCGGGTGGACGCTGCGGGCCTGCGCCACCGACTGCTTATACCGGCTCAGGTGGCTTTCCAGCGCTTCGCTCACGTCGTCCGCGCTGCCGTGCAGCAGTGCTTCCAGAATTGCCGTGTGCGAGGAGCAGACCGACTTGTTTTCCTCGGTCAGCAGGCTGAACTTGCGGATGCGCTCCACATGCTGCAGGCTGGCCAGCATGTGGTCGTAGTGAGCTTCCATGCCGCACAACTCAAAGGATTTGCGGTGGAATGCATTATCCAGCTCCAGCATACGGGCAGTGCGGTCCGGCTGGCTCATATCCGCTTCCAGCACACGGTATGTCTCAATGTTGCTGCGGTATTCTTCCTCCTGCCGGGGTGTCACACGGCCGCGCAGCCGGTTCAGGATCTCTTTTTCCAGTGTATAGCGGGCAAACTGCTCCATCTCCATCAACTTTAGGTTGATGGGTGCCACATGGGTGCCGCTCTGCGGTTTGATGTCCACCATGCGGGCCAGATTGAGCATCAGCAAAGCCTCCCGCATGGGCGTACGGCTGATGCCCAGCTCTTCGGCCAGCTCCCGGTCATTCAGCGGATCACCGGGCTTCAGCTCCATCGTGATGATCCGGCTGCGGATCGTCTGGTATGCCGTTTCGCGCGCACTCAGTAATGGCATGTGGTCTCTCTCCCTTCAACCTCCGGTGTAAAGCAAAAATTGATATACTAGTATTGAAGTTATCAAGACCATATTACCCAACCACAGGGCGGCTGTCAAGTGTGGCTGCAGCTAAAAATCGCCAACATTTTTCTCTGTTTTGTCAAGACAGGCCCCATGGTAGCACAAAAGCCCTCCGGGTGAAGGGCTTTTGCTGCGTTTACTTTTTAGCGGAACGGTACACCACCGGCACCCACACAAAGGCCACGGCCAGACCGCACACCACATCAATAATGGAGTGCTGCTTGGTGAACACGGTGGACGCACAGATCAGTGCAGCCCACACCCAGGCCAGAATTTTCAGGGCCGGGCGCTCCTTTGCCAACTTGCTGTGGCTGAACGCCAGTGCCATGCAGGCCGAGCTTTGGCAATGGATGGACGGGCACACATTGACCGAGGCATCCGCCCTCCAGATCAGCTGCATGATGCTCATTGCAATGTTGCTGCGGCCCACCGCATCCACTGTGGGGCGGATATCCAGACCGTTGGGCAGCAGCATGTACAGGATCAGGCAGAAGGTCATGCCGGAAAACATGGTCAGGCAGAGCTTATCGTAGCTTTGGGTGTCGCACCACCACAGCAGGGCCGTCACACCAGCCAGCAGCACAAACCAGCTGCAATACGGAAAGATGAACCACTCATTGAAGGGGATCAGATCATCAAGCGGGGCGTGGATGATATATTTGGGATCTTTGATGGTCAGATCCAGCCAGAAGAACCAGATCAGATACACCACCCAGTACAGCTGGAACCACAGGTGCGGACGGCGCCGGCTCCACAATTGTTTGGGATTCATGGTATTTCTCCTATATTTTCAATGTGATAAGATATGATTATACCACATCACGCCATCTTGCGCAAACCTTTCCGGTGCGATAAAATAAAAAGAGTGTTGTAAACTTGCGCTCTGTTTTTGAGCGTACCTATTATAAAAGGAGCCATTATGTTGCAAAGCTTTCCCCTTGTCCGCCTTGCCGCGCTGGATCTGGACGGCACCCTGCTGAACCGGAACAACGAGGTCACCCTTGCCACCCGTCAAGCCATTGCCCGCGCTGTAGAGCATGGCGTGGTGGTGGTGCCCGCCACAGGCCGCCCACTGGCCAGCCTGCCGCCTGTTGTGGCAAAGCTGCCCGGCATCCGGTATGCCATCACCTCCAACGGTGCCGCCGTGTGGGACCTTGGCGATGACCCCATGGGTGCTGTGCACAGCCGCTATGCCAACGCTGCCCAGCGCCACACCAGCGAACCCGCCTGCCTGCTGCACCGCCTGATGCCGACAGCAGTGGCACGGGAAGCTTTTGACCTGTTCCAGCAGTACGATGGCGAGCTGAGCGTATTCAGCGACGGCCTTGCCATCAAGACTCCGGAGGGCATTGCAAAGCTCACCTCCCGCACCGCCCGCTTTCTCTCCTCTGAGGCGCGGCAGAACCTGACCGACGGCCGCTTTACCGTCATTCCCGGCATCGAGAGCTGGATGTCCCGCCATGCTCACGAGATCGAAAAACTGTGCATGTTCTTCGACAGCACCGAAAAGACCGCCGCTGCCCTGCCAAAGTTTCAGGCTATCCCGGGCGTGGCCGTGGTGCAGGGTTCGCCGGATAACATTGAAGTGACCGCTGCCGGTGTGGATAAGGGCAGTGCCCTGCTGGCTCTGGCCGACCTGCTGGGCATCCCCCACGAGAACACCCTTGCCGTGGGCGACAGCGAGAACGACCGCGCCATGCTGGAAAAGGCAGGGATCGCCGCTGTTATGGCCAACGGAATGCCCCAGATCAAGGCCATTGGCAGCATTGTGAGCGAAGCCGACTGCGACCACGACGGCGTTGCAGAGCTGTTCGGCAGGCTTGGTATTTGAGCAAACCGGGGCAAAACGGCCCTGCTTTTCAGGTCATTCGTCATTTTTGTGCAATGTATACAAGCTCTTATGCAAAACATTGTGCTTGTTGAGCATTA
>ERZ835051.625-NODE-625-length-40447-cov-6.679466_pt1 | contig 40447 bp, 27 predicted proteins | sample MGYA00519575_ERZ835051 | MGnify/ENA primary metagenome ERZ835051 (study PRJEB31850, sample SAMEA3708769) | human gut metagenome | biome: human gut; feature: human-associated habitat; material: faeces | place: China | collected 2014 ... | reverse complement strand
CCCAGCCGAACTCCGACACATAAAAGACCCGCGGCGTGGTATCGAACAGCAGCAGATACAGCGTCCAGTAGAGAGAGCCGAGGGCAAAGCAGCCATAGAAGCACAGCAGCAGAAAGTACGCCTGCCTGCGGCTTTTCCGGTAGGATATGCCCGAAAGCAGTGCGCCGACGAACGTGGTCAGCAGTTGCAGCAGGTTCTCAATCAGCTCCATGCGCATCCTCGCTTTCCTTGTCCTGATCGTCCTCCCGGTTCATCTGCCGCAGCCGGAAGCACAAAACGGTCACGCACACGCCCAAAAGAAAGGACAAAAGCCCGATGACAATATACCCCAGCGCCGCGCCGCCGCCATACATACTGGCAGCGGTTTCATAGCCCGCGAAATCGCCGGGGCGGACCCCCGCAACCATACCGGGCATGGCAAAGGACACACCCACGATCAGCACAAGGCACGCAGCCGCCGCAGAAAGTGTGGTGATCGTACTGCGTCGCCGCTGTTCCCTGCGCTGTCTTGCGGCGATGCGCCGCTTTGTTTCCGCAAAGCGTTCTTCATGGCTCCGCATTTGTGATTCCCTCCCGTTCCAATAGTTTGCGCAAGCTCTCTTTTCCGCGATACACCAGATTGGTGATCTGCTTCACGGTTTTTCCCGTGACCTCCGCCGCCTGCGCGTAGCTCATCCCCTCAAAATAGGTCAGATACAAAACCTCCCGATAGTCCGGGTTCATTTCACCCATACAGCCATGCAGGATGCGGTTGCGCTCCTCCGTCCGGATGACCTCCTCCGCCAGCAGCTGCCCGTCCGGTTCGTCGGTCAGCGCATCCAGGCTGAACATCAGCCTTCGTTTGCTTCTATGGCGCAGCGCCATGTGCCGCGCCGCCTTGTATAAATACGCCTTGAAGCCACCTTCCCGGATGCGGGGCTTTTTCGTGAACAGATAGGCGAACACATCCAGCATCAGTTCCTCCGCCTCGTGTATGTCGTGCAGGTAGCCGTCTAGGTACACAGTCAGAGGATCGCCGTATTTTTCCATCAGGGCCTCCAGCCCCGCATCGTCGCCGTTCAGATATTGGCGGTAAAAAACCTCGTCGCAGGCCATAGCGTTCACTTCCTTTTTGCGGATGCTAAAATGCAGAGGGGTATCCGTCAGGTGCTTGTCCTGTCGGGATCGCGGCGCTGTTCCTGAAAGCGCGGGTCGGACGGCTTTTCCGCATTTTCCGGGATCGCCCATGAGCGCCCGAACCGGGACGCGCCGGGGATCCGCCCCTCGGCGCAATATTGGTTGACCCGCCGCTCTGACACGCCCCAACGGTAGGACGCCTCCCGAATGGAGATATAGCCCTTGATCCCGTTCATACCGCACCTCCGCATGGATAATACTCAACACGATACATTATATACGAATATCCGAAGAAACACAAGGCATCCGGCGAAGTGTTCAGAAAAAAGTTACCTATGCAGGGAAGCACAAGAAGCATCGCTGCGAAGGGCGGGAGAAAACGTGGCAAGCAGGGCAAAGAGGTACCCACTTTGCTTTTCGGGCAGTTTCCGCCGCCGCGAAAACTGCCCTCTGCTTGTCAGGGGCAGCGCCCCTGAAACCCTTTGAACGATTTTTCCAAAATCGGCTGCGCGTTTCTGCGAAACGCTTAGGAGCGTGACCGTTATTGCCGGTCATGCTCCTTTTTCTTCTCCTCCTCGCGCTCGTTTTTGCCCAGCATACGATCCACGTTCTGCTTGTGGAGCAGCAGCTCGCGCATCTTATCGCGCGAACGCCGGTATTCGGCATACGCCGCCTTTTTCTCCGATAGCAGCTTGGCATATTCCTCCTGCAAGCTCTTGACGGAGGGGAGCTTCTTCACGCCCAGCTCGTCAAAGGCTTTCTTCGCCGCCTTGTGCAGCAGGATGTCGCCCTCATGCTCTGCAAGATACTTTTTTGAGTAGCCCGCCTTGCGGTATCCGGCGTAAACATCGCGGGTCTTGGCGTAGTTGGCGATGTGGGTTTTCAGCACGGCGATCTCCGCCATGCGCGTCTCCGCCGCCTTGATCTGCGCGGACAGCGCGTGAAATTGCTCCGTGGCGGCAGCGGCTTTTTCCTCCAGCTCCGCATAATCCAGCAAGCCGTGCTCCCGCAGATAATTGTAGGTCTGCGCCATCTGCTTGACGTTGAACACCTTTGCCCAGCGCTCGTAACCGCCGCCCTTCCCGGCTTGCAGCTTCGCCTCGATGTCGATGAGCAGCGTGTTCTTTCTCTGCGCGGTCTGCGTCCGCTTTTTGCGCGGCGTATGCTCCTTTTTCCCGGCAAGAACGGCGCGCAGATCGTCCTCTGTATAGCCGTCTATGGAAGAAAGACGGACAAAGCCCTTTTTATCGGGATGGCGCAGGGACAGCGTATTCCCGCGCCGCCTGACCTCACATCCGCTGTCGCGCAGCAGCTTCAAAAGCGCGTCGAAGCCGTCGGGCTTCTGCAAAAGCGCCGCGTCAATGAGGCCGCAGAGCAGCTCCCGGTGGGTGGGCTTTGCGTTGCCGCCCAGCCACTTGCCGTAGTGGTTTTTCCCGCGCTTCGGGTCAGCAATCACGGAGAGCCGATGCTCAGTGCAGATGGCGTCGCTGAGCCTTGCGACCGCCCTGCCGGAGCCGAGAAAATCGCGGAACTTATGCTTGCAGTCCAGCGTGGTAGAGTTCCAGATGATGTGATTATGAATGTGCTTTTTGTCGGTGTGCGTGGCGACGAAAAAGGCGTGTCGCCCTTTCAGAAACCGCTCGGCAAATTCATAGCCTACGCGGTTCGCGTCCTCCGGCGTGATCTCTCCGGGCTTAAAGGACTGACGCACCTGATAGGCGATCACGTCGCTTTGCTGCTCCCTGCCGGTGAGGGTTTTGTACTGCCGCTTGGCGAACAGAAACTCCGCATCAGCGGTTTTGGGGTCGCACTGATAGGCGGAGATCAGCTCGCCGCCCTGTGTCTTGTCTGGATTCTTGGAGTAGTCGATGCGGTCTGTTAGGCAGTCGGCAATCGTCTTGCCCTGATTAACGTGCATGGAAATGATGCGTGTGGTCGCCATGGGGCGCGGCCTCCTTTCGGTGGGATGGATTTGCAACTTTTTTCTGAACAATGCGCCGCTCCGATTGTAAAAGCGCCTAACAGGTGTTATACTATGCAAAAGGAGCGTGGAGTGTATGAGCTTTGCAGACGCTATTATCAAGCTGCGCAGCGAGCGCAGGATTTCGCAAAAAGAGCTTGCGGAGGATTTGAATGTGAGCTGCGCAACGGTAAACCGTTGGGAGAACGGAAGAACCGTTCCGAATAAGATGACGATGTTCGTTATTCGCCGGTACTGTGAAGATCACGGCCTTACGTTTTCTTATGACGAGGGGGTGCGGGTATGAGCTGCAAAATGACGATTGAACAAATATGTGGTGCGGTGGAATCGCCGCTCTTTGACCGCAAGAGCGCGCGGATTGACGCGAAAGCCCTTGCCGTTCACCTGATTGCATTTGCCAACGCGGACGGCGGCGTGATCGCTGTTGGCGTAGAGGACGACGGAACAATTACCGGAATTGACAGCTACGCAGAGAATATCAATGAGCTGCTGTGCGCGCCGTTTGACTTCTGCAAGCCCTCCGTGCGGGTGGAAACGGAGCGGCTGTCCTGCACCAACAGGAACGGAAAGGCCGACCACATCCTGCTGATCGAAGTCTTGCAGAGCAGCGACCTTCACGCGAATCAGGCGGACGAGGTTTTCTTCCGCGTCGGGGATAAGTCCAAGAAGCTCAATTTTGAGGAACGCTTGCAGCTTATGTATGCAAAGGGAACGCGGTATTTTGAAGACACGCCGGTTCCCGATGCAGGGCTGGACGACCTTGACCTCGGCTTTGTCAGGGAGTTTACTTCAAGGATCGGCTATCGGAAAAGCCCGGAGGAATACCTCCGGGAGAACAAGGAATTTCTCTCCAAAAGAAGCGGAAAAGAGGAAGTCAGCGCGGCGGCCATGCTGCTGTTCGGCAAAAATCCGAAGCACTTCTTTCCCCGCGCCCGTATCCGCTTCGTGCGTTACGAAGGAACGGAGGCAAGGGTCGGCGCAAGGATGAACGTCATCAAGGACGTGATGTTTGAGGGGCGCATCCTTCAGGTGACAGAGAAAGCGCTGGAGTTTGTGGGAAGCCAGATCAAGGAGCGCACCTACCTCGGCGCGGATACGCGCTTTGTCACGGAGCCGGAATACCCGGAGTTCGCGTGGAAGGAGCTTATCATCAATGCCGTTGCGCACCGCGATTACAGCATCAAAGGGACCGACATCCAAATCAAGATGTTCGACGACCGGATCACTGTGGAAAGCCCCGGCACTCTGCCGGGAATCGTGCGGCTGAACAATATGCGTCACGTTCACTTTTCCCGCAACCCGAAAATCGCGCAGTTTTTGCATGAATACGAATATGTGCAGGAGTTTGGCGAGGGCGTAGACCGTCTGTACGAGGTCATGGAGACGGCGGGGCTGCCGCAGCCGGAGTATCGCGTAGAGGCGTTCATGCTCTATGCCACGATTCGGAATACGAAGTTAGGCGGCAACTGTGGTGGCACCACACCAGTCACCACCACAGATAGCACCACAGACACCAGCACAGTCGCAACTATTTTGGCTTTCTGTGCGCAGCCTAAAAGCCGTGAAGAAATCATGACCATGTGTGGACTGAAAAACAAGAACCATTTTATTAAAGCACACCTGAAGCCCCTGCTGGAAAGCGGGCAGCTTCGCATGACCATTCCCGACAAGCCCAACAGCCGCAATCAAAAATATGTTGCGGTCAAAACGGAGGACTGATATGTTCACCTATATTTCCATTGAAGAATTTGCGGACGGCGTGGTAAAAAACAATAAGGACGCCAACCGCAGGGAGCTGATCGCCTCGCTGCGGGAGGCTCTTGCCGCCAAGAAAAACGGCGCAAGGTGCATGATCTGCGGCGCGCCCATCTGGGCGGCAGGCAGCGGCGTCACAGGGACGTACCTGTGCTTCACCTGCACCACCGGAGAGGCCGACGACAGCGAGGACTACGAGATCGAATAAACAATACAAGCGCGGAGCATATCGCTCCGCGCTTGCTGTGTAATATGGTGTTTCTGAAATTGCATAAAAGTATGTCTTTTCAAAAGGTTTTGCGCGTTTCTAAAAATGTATCACCCGTAAATCCTGTCCTGAATCGCGTAGCGCAGGACGTGGAGCTTTGCTAACAGCCACGTCGCCAGCATGGGCAGTCCGTAGGGGCTTATGAGGAACGCGATCACCAGCAGCCCCGCGCCGTAGCTGACGGAATCCACAAAGAGAATGAACAGACCGAAGAAGCCGAGAATGGCGGCGGGGATGCAGAGGATGCCGCTGGACAGGCTGACGACGAACACGAAAAACCATGTGACGACGGCAAGCACCGCGAGGATGGGCGCAAAGAGGATTTTCAAAAGGAAACGCATATCAATATCCCTCCAGTTTTGTTTGTTTCTGCTTTCAGCATACAGGAAGCTGCCTTGCCCTGCAAGGATGCCGGACCGCAAAAAAAGCAGGGGCGGCTTACCTCGCAGCAAGCCGCCCCGCATGGGATAAATACCCCATTATTTTATGGTGGCAAGCCGGGAAAGGATACCGCTTGCCGCCTGCCATATCCGCTCCTGATTCCGGAGTATATCCTCCATGTCCGCGGCGTAAACGCGCCCTGTTTCATATGTTCTGAAAAATGCTATCCGCGTGGCATGGCTACTTGATGTATGTCAAGTGCAATGAACTAAAAATAGTGATTGTGGAAAAAAATCAAGAGAACGTACTCTTATAGTATAGAGCAGCAACGCTCATACAAGGATGGCAAGTGTACCAGTGTTTTTGTACATTTCCCTTATGAATTTGCCCCTTGTACAATGAAAGAACAAGGAGGCGTTCGAAATGACAGACTATATTGGAAATTATAAGAATCGACCGCGCAGGGTGGTGTTTTATGGCCGCGTTTCAACAGAACATGAGGAACAGCTATCTGCGCTGGGAAATCAGATGGAATGGTATACAGACCTTGCATTACGCAATCCTAACTGGACCGTTGTAGCGCAGTACATAGACGAAGGCATAACCGGTACCCAAATGAAGAAACGTCCATCATTTATGCGGATGATAGAGCACGCAAAGGAACATCGCTTTGACTTGATTGTCACCCGTGAATTGTCGAGGTTTGCGCGTAACACGGTGGATGCGTTGAATGCTACGCGAGAACTGAAGCAATACGGCGTGGAAGTCTATTTTGTAAATGATGGCATCTGGACAATGGACGGTGATGGAGAAGTTCGCTTGACCATTATGGCGAGCATTGCCCAAGATGAAAGCCGCAAGACCAGTGAACGCGTAAAAGCCGGACAGAAGATGAGCCGTGAGAAAGGTGTACTCTATGGCAGCGGTAATATTATCGGTTATGACCGTGTGGATGGAACTTATGTAATCAATGAGGAACAGGCGGAAACGGTGCGCAGAATCTTTAATCTGTACGCCGAGGGGCACGGAGAAACGACTGTTGCCAAAATGCTTATAGAAGAAAACCGCAAGGATGGCGGTGGTGGCCTGAGCTGGACGGCGAGCAAGGTATCACGGGTACTCCGCAAGCCCACTTACAAGGGCTATATGACCTATAATAAATCCCATATTGATGACTTCCTCAGCCATAACCGCATCAATCACAGCGAGGAGGACTTTGTTCTTGTAAAGGGAAACTTTGAGCCAATCGTCTCAGAGGAGCTATGGGAAACCTGCAATCAGATCCGCAGTAAGCGAGCTGCATTTGTCAAAGGAAAAGATGGTCGTGCCCATAAATTTGGTGTGTCCTTTCCGCAGAACAAATGGACGAAAATTCTGTTTTGCGATTGTGGGATGCGATTCCAAATCGAAGGCTACGATAAAACGGCCAACGGTGGGAAAAATATGCGGCTTATCTGTGCACGGTCGAAAATGTTCAAAAAGAAAGATGCCGCCAGAGCACTGAACGGCATTCCTTGTCCGGCACCATACGCATCTGAATGGAAGCTGGAATTGATGGCAAGGGAAGTATTCCGTACAGTTTGGAAAGAAAATGCCGAGGATATACTGGGTCTTTTGCGGATGTTGGATGCAAATCTGAACACTACCGGCACACCGAATGATGGAAACCAGCTGGAGAGCAAGCTCTCTGCGCTGAATGAGGAATTGGACGATCTTGTCAGCCAGCGGGCAAGCCGAAGCATAACTATGGATGATTTCTTAAGCAGAAGTACGGAAATCAACAATGAGATTATAAATGTCGAAGGTTTACTGCAAAGTTCCATACAGGAACAGCGTCCTAAAGCAAGGTTAGATATGCACAGCATCGAGGCTACACTCAGCGATGATGCCTCTTTTCCGGATGGTAAAATAGAGCCGGGCTTTCTGGACAGGTATACCAACCGGATTGTAAAAATCAATAACCGCTACATTTGGATGTTGCAGTTGATGAATGTGCAGCAGATCATGCCTATCCAATCGGAAAGACAGCCGATAGCGATGGTTACCTATAAAAGTGGCGTTCCCTATGATATTGAGCAAGAGCAAATCGGCAAGCAGGATAAAGAAAGTGCTGGACCCGATTGCGCGACAATATGTCGTCCACAGGATTTCTTTTTGAACATGGGCCGAACCAAAAGAAAGCGTAAGTTGGTGGAATGGCTGGAAAGCTGTCAAGAAAATCAGGTAAGCGTGCTGGATGAAAAGATACCACTTTTGAGTTTTGCGGTTGACTTTGTGACAGCCTATGAGTATCAGAAAGCGCGTGGGATTAAGATCCACCCCGGTTTGTGGAAAGATATGCGTGTGGATATATTTCTGGTAAAAAAAGAAAATTGAAAAAGTTGTGGAAAAAATCCGATTCGCTGTTCTCTTATGTATTAGGAGGTTCCAAACCTCCGAAAAAGTGAATAGCGTCCTCTGCTGTACCGCATTGGGGAAGTAGCGCCATGACTGGATTCCACGAGCGTGCCAAGATGCGAGAAAACATATCGCATGGCTGCAAAGCGATGCGAGGCAAAGCGCCGGGAAGGGTTGCCTGTCTGGAATTTGCAGAGGGAGAGAAACGCACAGCTATAACGACAGATCGTGCCGTGGAGGAAATACTTCCACGGCATTATTGTGTCGTTATGGAATGACGCTAGATTTGCTATTTGAATCAGTAAATGGTAATATTATAATTCGGATGAGGAATAGACCGTGATGGCAACTATTCGGAAATTCCGAATGGTTCAAACAGATGACATAGGACAGGTTCATCGAAGGGAAATTATCGCAATTTGTGGCTTATTGCGCCTTTCGAGTTTTATCTGCATATATTTTTGAAGATTATATGCAGAAAGCAGGATTCCATGTGGCAAAATTTAATCATCGTCATAGCAGATGAGGTGTCTGCGATGATAGATCATGCTATGAAAGAAATCCCTGCTGCGGCGCTTTTGTACTATTATATATAGGGTAGGGAAATTTCCAACTTGCTATTTGTATCGATAAATGGTACTATATGACTATACTAATGTCATTTGAATGGTTAGAAATAAATGACTTCTGAAGGAGGCTTTGGCGAAATGGGAAGATTCGTGAATCCGGATAATAGTGCGTTTCAAGTTGCACTGAATTCAAAAATTTATATGGATAAAACGGGTCTGCTGGAATATACCAACAGCGTTCTTGATACACCAGAAGCATATATCTGCAATAGCCGCCCCCGGAGATTTGGTAAGTCCTATACGGCTAATATGCTGGCAGCCTATTACAGCAAAGGCTGCGATTCAGAAAAGATGTTCGATGGGCTTACAATCGGCAAGAGTAGCGACTTCAAAAAGCATCTCAACAAGTATGATGTGATCCATATAGATGTACAATGGTTTTTGTCCAGTTGTGCAGACATCAAAAGTATTATATCCTACATTACGCAATCGGTTTTGGAGGAACTAAAAGAGTACTACCCTGAAGTTCTTCCTAACGAAGTGTTGACATTGGCGGACGCTTTGTCGCGCATCAGAAACTCGACCGGTCAGAAATTTATTGTGATTATTGATGAATGGGATATTCTGATCCGAGATGAAGCAACCAATAAGGCTGTTCAAGAAGAATATATCTATTTCCTGAGAGGCTTATTCAAAGGTACAGAGCCGACAAAATACATTCAGCTTGCATACCTCACCGGCATTCTGCCAATCAAAAAGGAAAAAACGCAGTCGGCCTTGAATAACTTCGATGAGTTTACCATGGTCAGTGCTGGCACGTTGGCACCTTTCATTGGCTTTACGGAAGAAGAAGTTAAGAATCTTTGCGAGGAGTACCACAAAGACTTTGACAAGGTAAAAAAGTGGTACGATGGTTACTTGCTGCGGGATTACCAAGTTTATAATCCCAGAGCTGTTGTCAGCGTTATGCTGAAGGGAGAGTTTAAGAGCTACTGGTCGGAAACGGCTTCCTATGAAGCAATCGTTCCCCTTATCAACATGAACTATGATGGGCTGAAAACGGCAATCATTGAAATGCTTTCCGGTGGGGAAGTTAAAGTAAACACGGCTACCTTCAAGAACGATACCGTTAATATCCAAAGCAAAGATGATGTTTTGACATATATGATCCATCTTGGCTACTTGGGATATGACCAGAACCGAAAAACAGCGTTCGTTCCGAATGAGGAAATCCGGCAGGAATTGACACTTGCGGTGGAAAGCAAGCATTGGAATGAGATGTTGCTGTTCCAGCAGGAGTCTGAGAAGTTGCTGGATGCGACATTGGATATGGATGGCGATGCAGTAGCCACTCAGGTTGAAAAAATCCATGATGACTATGTTTCTGCCATCCAGTACAACAATGAAAACTCCTTGAGCAGCGTCTTGGCGATTGCATACCTGAGCGCTATGCAATATTACTTTAAGCCGGTTCGAGAGCTGCCCACAGGCAGGGGCTTCGCAGACTTCGTTTTCGTACCAAAACCGGAGTACCGAAATGACTATCCGGCGCTTGTTGTGGAGTTGAAGTGGAACCAAACGGCGGAGACTGCGATGCAGCAGATTAAGGAAAAGAAATATCCGGATTCGCTGCGTGGCTATACAGGAAATCTTCTCTTGGTAGCTATCAACTATGACAAGAAAACGAAGAAACATCAGTGCCTTATTGAAAAAGTAGTATAAAGATCATGCCGTGGAAGGAACCTTCTTCCACGGCTTTTCTATACCATGATTGAGTCATTGACTTGTACATTTTGAAAATACTGAATGCAGTATTATACTGATGGGGAAGGAGGGAAAACCGATGCAATATGATAAAGCAGACCAGCAAAACTGCCCGCGCAGAGTCGTGTTCTATGGGCGCGTGTCCACGGAACTTGAGGCGCAAATATCAGCACTGAAAAATCAAATGAACTGGTATCTGGAGCTGGCAGAACATCATCCGAATTGGACGGTGGTTGGGCAATACGCCGATGAAGGAATCTCAGGTACTGGCATGAAAACCCGACCTTCTTTTATGAAGATGCTGCGAGATGCCCGGAAAAAGAAGTTTGACCTAATCGTGACCCGCGAGGTTTCCCGTTTTGCCCGAAACACGGTGGATACTTTGGTTACGACCCGTGAGCTGAAACAGTACGGCGTTGAAGTGTACTTCGTCAATGATGACATCTGGACGATGCGTGGCGATGGAGAAGTTCGCCTGACCATTATGGCAAGCCTTGCGCAAGATGAAAGCCGTAAAATGAGTGAACGCACCAAGGCGGGCATTCAGACGTCACAGAAAAAAGGCACCTATGTTGCGGGACCGACACCGTTTGGATATAAGCGTGATAAAAAGGCTCATACGCTTGTGGTGCAGGAAAGTCAGGCAGAGACTGTCAGAAAAATTTTTGCTTGGTATGCTGATGGCATAAATGGCACCGAGATAGCCCAGACACTAACGCAAGAAGGCGCACCGAATAAATCCGGAATGCCACAATGGAGCGCGCGTCAGGTTCTCTCAATCACCAAGAATACGATTTATAAAGGGTATTTGACATACAACAAATCGCATATTGATGATTTCCTCAGCCATAAAAGCATCAAGAACAGCGAACAGGATTACATTCTGGTGAAAGGCAGTTTTGAGCCAATCATTTCAGAGGAACTATGGGATAAATGTCAGCGCCGCAGACATGCATGGCAGTCGTACAAAGACGGCAATATAACGCAGGCTTACTTGTATGGAAAGAGCGAACACGCCGACAAATGGGCTTGCCGCCTGTTTTGTGGCTGCGGAGCCAGAATGCGGGCGTTCCGCGCAGAGAAAGGCATTGTTCGATATATCTGTTATCAGCGGTCGCTGAGGAATGTAGCCCCCAAATGCAGCGCCCCCAATGTGCAAGCATGGAAGCTCGAATTGATGGCGCGAGAAATTTACAAAAACGTTTGGCAGGATCACCGGCAGGATATTTTAGAAGAATACCAGCAGGAACAAGAAAACGGAGCTGCCAATAGTGAAAAGGTAGAGGAAGCACTCAGCTGGCAAGAGTCGTTCCCAAACGATGAAATCAGCCGGGAATTTCTGGACAGATTTGTGCTGAGAATCTTCTCCATCGATGGACAGAAATTCATCTGGGAACTAAATCTATTTCAAGAGTCATGCACTGTTCAATGTAATGTGCGCGGAACGTACAATTACCATTCGATTTCGGCGGAAAAAATCATGCCGGGAAAAACAAAAGCGAAGAAAGGGGATGGGGCCGTCAATAGGATACTTGAGGATGCAAACAGTACGCGCTTTTGGGTACATACCTATGATGACGACCCAATAAGCAGGCAGCCATCAAGTCGCCTCGCGGCTGATTTGCCAGCGAGTATAACCATTAAGTTGAATTACGAACAGGCTCGCGCCTATCGAAATTCGCGTGGTTACGTACTTTGGCCGGGGAATTGGAAAGACCTGACAGTTAAGGTTCTTCTATAAATCCTATCAAGTCCCGAATTGCTTGTATCTGCAATTCGGGACTTTTTGTTTTATTTTGCCCCATTTTGTACATTTTCCTGAAGATGTACACGGTTTGATGGGTCAGACAAAAAAAGCGCACACCCCTCGGTGTGCGCTCGGATTTCACGTCTGCGTCGATTCCCGCAGGCTTACCTGGTAACCCAACTCCATGCGGGTCTCAACAGGCTGCCCCTGCAAGGCGCACAGCAGCTGCTGCGTTGCTTTTAAGCCAAGGATATCCGCATTAAACTGCACGGCGGAGATGGGCGGCACGGTATTGACCAGATTCTCATTATCATACAGCGACGCCAGCCGGATATCCTGCGGCACGCGCAGGTTCAGCTGCTTGAGCATATTCAGCGTCAGCTGTGCCAGCCGTTCGTCCATGCACAGGATGCAATCCGCCCCGCGCTCTACAGCCTGCTGCACAGCCTCCATGCGCAAATCGTCGCTTTCCAGCTCCAAAAACAGCAGGTTTTCGTCAATTTTTTGCCCCATCTTGACATAAGCCTGCCGGAAGCCCTCCAATCGGGATTGGTTGACGGTGTACAGCATACTGCCGCCCAGCAGCGCGATATGCTTCATGCCCTTCATCAGCAGCAGACTGGTCATCTCACGGCAGCCGCCCACCTGGTCATGGTCAACGGAAAGTACCTGATCGTCCTCCGGCTGACCGATGGCGACAAACGGCACCTTGCGCGCCTTCAGCAGCGGGATCAAGGGGTCACGCTCCAGTGTGCGGGTCAAGATCAGACCATCGATTTTGCGGTTATCCAGCAGTCGTTCCACAGGACGGGTTTCGTTTTCGCCCACCAGCGTCAGCAGGACATCGTAGTCGGAATCCCCGGCAACCTGATAGACAGAGCGCATCACCTTGCGCAAAAAGGGCAGCTCAAAGTCGGAAAATTGCGTGGAAATCACCAGCGAAATATTGTAGGAGCAGCGCTTCACCAGCCTGCGCGCCATCATACTGGGGGTATAGTTATGCTCTTTTACATAGTCCAGCACGCGTTGGCGGGTTGCTGCGCTGATGCGCCCGTTGCCGGATATGGCACGGGACACGGTTGTCTTGGATACGCCAAGCGCCTGCGCGATTTGCGTGATATCGATCGGCTTGTCGTTCTTCGGCAAAGGTGGCATGGTTTCTCATCTCCGATATGTATTTACTTTTATCATAATCGTTTTTTGCCGAATCGTCAATTATTTCTTGCGTAAAGCTTCCCCTTGCACAGCCCTCACACCGTTCGTCTGCACAGTTTTTTGCGTAATTTACGGCACAGGGTCTGTATCTCCTGCGCGGTTTCGGCGGTGCATGGATCGGGCGCAAACTGTGCCGCCTGTACGGCATCCAGCAGGTGCTGCACGGTTTCGCGGTCCGTCTGCGGGCAATGCGTTTGCAGAAATTCCACAAATGCCGCTTCGTCAGAGGACACCTCCGCCGCCAGCCCGCAGCGCCGCATCTTGCGATGGAGCGCACAAAATTCTGCCTGTACGGTCTGCAAAGGTGTGCGCCTTGCACGGCGCAGAAGTGCCAAGGCCAAGACGAGCAGCAGCAAAACCGTAGGCAGCACCCACAAAAGCGGGACACTTTGCGGCGTTTCGGCAGGGGAGTCGGCCTCCTGCCGCGCGAGCAGGGGTGTATCACTGTCTGCGGCATTTTGCCCTGCCTGTGCGGCATCGGCGGCAAGCTCGCCCTCGGTCAGTTCGGCTGTCATACCGGGGGTGACCTCCAGCGGCGTCCAGCCCTGCCCGGAAAGGTAAATCTCTGCCCAGGCGTGGGCGTTATCATCCTGCAAAACGGCACGGCAGCTGCCGTCGCCCGCAGCGGTAAACAGACTTTGCGGTGCGGCGTAGCCTACCACATATCGGGCGGGCAGCCCCACCATGCGGCACAGCAGCACCGCTGCAGAGGCAAACTGTGTGCTGCTGCCCGCGTGGCTCTCGCTCAGGAAATACAGCAGCGGGTCGGTGTCGTCGGGTGTCTCGGCGTCCGCGCTGTAACGGCAGTGCTCGTTCAGCCAGCTGCGCACCAGTGCGCGTCGGCCATCGATGTCATCATCCCTGAGTTTGCGCTCCTTCACCAGCGCAGCCAGTTCCTTGTCTATGGCATCGTACCCGGCACCGTCGGGCACATCCAGGCAGCGCGCACGAACATACGCGGCGTAGGCGCTTTCCAGACGGTCCAGCACCCCCGCGTCATCATCGTCACGGGCCGCCAGCAGCTCCTCTGCCTGTTTGCGCGGAAAATAGTAGAACATATCGTCCTGCACGGTCTGCCCCGCTATGGCTCCGTCGCCGTCCGGCGTGTAGTAGTCGTTAAAATATGCGTTGTACGGCGCAAACGTGTAGGCATCGTTTGCATGCAGACGCTGTACGGTCATTTGCTGCGGCTGTGCGCCGCTGTATGCCGCGCGCAAAAACGGCAGGTTCGCAATGGCAAGCCGCCCGTCGCCGTCGGTTTTCCAGTTTGCTGCGGCACTGTCGAAGGCAGCGGCATTCCCTGCCTGCCAGCTTGTGCCGTCATAGTCCACGCCGATAAACCCGCGCAGGTAGACGGTCTCCTCCGGCTTGGCATCGGTCGTGACCATTATATCCTCCAGCCCCGTCAGCGCCAGGCCGTCGCCCCGTGTCAGGCTGCCGTCCTCCACGCCGCCCGCAGCAGCGCTGACATGGAAATTCAGTGCCCCGCCGCTGATTTTCGGCAGCCACTCGATCGCCGCGCTCAGCCCGGCCGCGCAGACTTTGTCGGTCACAGGCTGCAGCGCGTTCAAGGGCAGCATCAGCACGGGGCGCAGTGCCAGGGCAGGCAAAAACAGCACCGCGCAAATGGCAGCCATGCCGACACCGGCCAGTCTTTGGTTTGTGCGGTGGGTCTGCAGGTTGGCGGCATAGACAGCGGAACCCTTGCCGCGCCACAGCCGTTTGCGCACCAGCGACCGCGCCGCCGCACAACTTCCCAACCAGCCCGGCAAAAGCAGCAGCCAGCCCAAAACGGCACGGCCCGTCCCCGCTAACAGCGTGAACACCACGATCGGCAGAAGCACCGCCCCCAGCAGCAGCGCGTCGGTGTGGCGGGCTGTCAGCGCGGCCAAAAACATTGTAAACGGCACTGCCGTCAGCAGCGCAAACAGGCCCATCTGCGCCGAAACCGGCGAGGCGGACACTACAAAATTTGCGTTGAAGCGTGTATTCAAGCACAGCCTGACGGCATCCGCGCACTGTGCCGCACCGGCCAAAAACGGCTGCTGCACGGCAAACAGCAGCACCAGATACCCCACGGCCAGCGCCAGTGCCGCGCCGTAACGGCCCGCCTTGGAAAGCGGGACGCGGTGCAGTGCCGGCCACGCCGCACACAGTGCCGCCACGCCAAGCCACACCCAAATCGGCAATGCCAGTGCAAACGCACCGTTCAGTGCCGTCAGCAAGCCCAAGGCCAGCAGTTCCGAAATCAGCAGATCCGCCGCCGTTTCCGCCATGGGGTGGGCAGCGGCCTTGGTGCGGGGCAGCAGCACACGGTCCACAAATACCAGCCCCGTAGCGGGGTCGGTGTCCTTGCGGCGGGTCAATCTGCGCAGCCGCTTTACGGCGGCCTGCCCAAAGTGCAGCAACTGCTGCTGCGGCGCGTCGGCCCCCTCTGCCAAAACGCTGCCCGCAGGGTCAGCGCGGTAGGCTGCGCCCAACGGCTCACGCACGGTCAACTCGCCCACGCGGGCGGTCAGTTTCCAGTGGATCAGCTTTGGTGAATCGCCTGCACGGTAGGGGCGCAGATCATAAACGCCGTCGGTCAAATCGCAGCCCGCCGCAGTCACTTTTTCGGCGCAGTTCTGCGGTTTTGTGCCTGCGCCGTCGTCCTCGCCCTCGGCGGGGGGCAGCACACACAGTTCTCTGCTTTGGGGCGGCACGGCGCAGTGCGCGGCAAACAGCCCCAACGGGTCGCGCACGGTGGCTTCCCGCACACGGAACCGCCACAGACCGCTTTTTGCTGCGCGCAGGGTCACGCGCAAATCGGCACACTGGTGCGGGGCCAGCATCGCGCCGCAGGGCAGTTCAATGGCCGTTCCGCTTTCGGCGTCCACGGCCTGCAAAACGACACGCAGCTCCGGCACGGGCCGCCGCCCGTTGTTGTGCAGTTTCACCAGTACGGCAAAATCCTCGTCGGGGTGCACGGGGCGGGCAGGCAGCTGCAGCGTTACCGTCACATCCCTGCGCAGCGTGCGGACATACCACGCCAAAAAGCCGACCAGCAGCACCGCCAGTGCCGCCAAAAAGACCGCAAACGACGTGCGGCTGACCGCTGCCGCGGCAAACAGCACGGCCAGCAGCAGCGCGCAGCCCACCTTACCTGCCATGGAACGGTTTCTCCGGGCGAGGGCGCGGCACGGTGTGCAGAACATCGTCAAGGATATTCTGCACTGTATCGCCGCCGGTGCGGGCCTGTTCGGTCAGGCGCAGACGGTGGCGGGCCGCATCGGCAAAAATCGCGGTAATATCCTGCGGGGCCACATAATTGCGCCCGCCCAGAAAAGCCGCCGCGCGCGCCATACCGGCCACTGCCAGCGACGCACGGGGCGAAAGCCCCAGCATCAGGCGGCTGTCCTGCCGCGTCGCGCGGGAGAGCTCCACGATATACCGTCTGATTTCATCGCTCATATATACTTCGTCTACCTGCTGCTGCATAGCCAGCAGGTCGTTTTTGTCCATCACCGGCTGCACACGGTCCAGCAGGGCGCGGCGCGGCTGGCGGGACAAAATCTCCATTTCCGCCTCCGCATCGGGGTAGCCCATGACCACGCAGACCATAAAGCGGTCCAGCTGGGATTCCGGCAGCATCTGCGTACCCACTGAGCCGACGGGGTTTTCCGTTGCAAAAACGGTAAACGGCTGCGGCAGAACGCGCGTCACGCCGTCCACCGTGACGGCGCTTTCCTCCATGACTTCCAGCAAGGCGGACTGGGTGCGGGCGCTGGTACGGTTGATTTCATCGGCCAAAAACAGGTTGCACATCACCGCGCCGGGGTGGTACACAAATTTGCCGGTTTCCTTTTGGTACAGCGAGAACCCCACAATGTCGGACGGCAGAACGTCGGGGGTAAACTGCACGCGGTTTTGGGTCAGGTCCATAGCGCGGGCAAACGCCTGTGCCAGCGTAGTTTTGCCCACGCCGGGGATATCCTCAATCAGCACATGGCCGCGGGCCAGTATCGCCATCATGATTTTCAGCACGACTTCCGGCTTGCCCAGCACCGCCTTGCTTACCTCGGCTGTAACGGCCAGCGCCTTTTCGTTGATATTCTGCATAGGTCAATCCTTTCTATGCCTGCGCCAAATCAGCATACAGCCGATCACGGCGGCAATCAGCAGGCATCCCGCCCACAGGGCGTTGTTTTCCAGCCAAATCACCCAGTTGGAGTACGCGCCGCCCGCGTTTTCGCCGCCGCCCTCGTGGGGCAGGGGAGTGATACTTTCGGGGGTGACTTCCTCCAGCGCGGAGGTACCGTCGGCCTCCACCGTCACTTGGCGCGGTGCGGCGTCCCAGGTTTCGTCACACTCGGCCAAGTCTGCCGCATGGGTGGCGGCCTCTGCGTCGGGGTCGCGCTCGGCTATCACCAGGTAGCGCTGGGTGTTTTGGGTGTAGGGGTGGCAGGTCGTCAGGGTAAGCAGGTCGCGGCCGGGCTGTATCAGCACGGCGTTTATGTCGTCCGGCTGTATAATTTTCAGCTCGCACACGCGGTAAACCAGCGTGTCCCACGGCGTTGTCATAGTAATTTTGTCGCCGATTTGTATCTGCTGCACGTTGCGCAGCATTTCCGCGCCGTAGTAGCCGCGGTGGGCGGCAATGACGGTGTTGGTGTTTTCGCCGCCCAGCGGCATGGAGGTCTGCCCCAGCAGCGCGCCGCCGCGGGCCATGTTGGCCGCGTTGGCCCCCAGATAAACAGGCAGTTCCAAGTCCAGACGCGGTATCCACAGCGCGGCGATAACGTCGTCGGGCAAGCCGTAGCCCGTCAGGTCAAAGGCGGGGGTCTCGTAGGCAAAAGGGTCTTTCAGGCCGCTTTGGCCTTGGGCAAAAAGCTGTTGGTTGTAGGCCAGAAACGCGTCGTACAGTTCGGGGTAGGCGCGCGCGGGTTCGGCGGCGGAGGTTTCGGGCGCGGCGGGGGCGGCAGCTTCGGCGGCCTGCACAAATTTTTGCACGGTTTTTGTGCTTTTCTGCTCCGTCAGATATCGGCTGACCGTGGGCTGCAGCATCAGCCCAACGCCCAGCAAAATTGCCAGCCATGCAAAAATTTGCAGAAACAGGCGTTTCATCAGTCTTCCTCCTCACGCTTTTTGCAGCGGTGCAACAGCAGCAGCAACAGCAGCGCCTCGCCGCCGATAACCACACTGCCCGTCACGCTGATCCACGGCCAGGCGTCCACAATGCGCTTTACCACGTTGCCGGTATTCAGCTGTTGGTACTGCACGGTCTGCGGCGTGTCGGGCTGCTCGTCCTCTCCGGTATACGGCACACGGGCACCGCGCACAAGCATACGGTGGGTGTTGATGGCATAGGGTGTGCAGGTGACCAGCGTGCAGTAGTCCCCGCCGGGGATAATTTCCAAATCCTCGGTGTTTTCCGGCTCCACGACCTTGACCTGATCCACCTGATACGCCAGCACCTCGTCCATAATGTGCAGGTAAAAGCGGTCGCCCGCACCCAGCTTGTCCAGGTCGGTAAACAGCACGGCCTCGGCCAGACCGCGGTGCCCCGTCAGCACACTGTGGGTGCCCGCGCCGCCCAGCGGATAGCTGGAGCCTTCCAGATGTCCGACGCCCTTTACCAGCACATCGTCGCTTGTGCCCTCATAAATGGGCAGGTTTACGTCAATTTTGGGTATGGTAATGTAGCCAAGGCTCTCGCCCACGTCCAGCATGTCCACATAGCTTGTGCCGATGTCGTCCGCTTCGCCCGCCGCGTCGCGGTCAATGGCATTGTTCAGCTGTTGGTTGTAGCGGCGCGCAGCCTCCTTGGAGGCGTCGATTTTCTCGGCGTCCATCGACTGCACGGTGTCGTTGTAGCTTTCAATGACCGAGCTTGCGTGGCGCTGTGCCACCGCGTTGCTGACAACGGGGTACATGGCCACGCCGATGCCGGAGACGATCATCAGTGCAGCAAAGCCAAGTTTTAATTTGACGGTGGTTTCCATTGCAAAGAGCCTTTCTGTAAAGGGTTGACGCACTGCCACAACCGCCCATAGGGGAAGAACCGTTTCCGGCCCTTCCCCTATGGATTACCCGTTTATTTTGCTGTGGGTGTTTGGATGGTGTGCATTACGCACGGTTGGATTTCTTTTTCAGGCTGAACAGAACGCCGACGCCCGCCAGAACCAGCAGCACACCGATACCGCTGAACAGCAGCGTACCGAAACCGCCGGTGACAGGCAGCGTAAAGCCCGCGCGGTTGACGATTTCAATCGCTGCGCTGGGATCCGCCACAGGCGCGGTATCTCTCGTATAGTTTGTGGTATTTGTTTCAGCCTTGATTTGGTTGCCATTATCGTCATATGTCTTGGTGGTTGACCATGTAGCAGCATAAGTAAGGTTCAGTTTTGCATCCACAGGCTTAGACAGCAGGTTGTAGCCGTTCACGGTCTTGGTCTCGACCAGTTTGTAGGTGCCGGAGGGCAGACCCGCTGCGGAGACGTAGCCGTTTTCGCCCGTTGTAAGGGTCTTGACCTTGATCCAATTTTCAGCAGAGTTAGTGGTCAAGCCCAGTTTTACGGCATCGTCACCACTGATAGCGGCGTATTCTTGGCCGCAGAAGGGATACTTACTATTTCCATTCAGCGTTTCCGTATCCACCTTCTTGTACAGGTCAAAGGTAACGTCCTTAAGACCCGCTCCGTCCTTGGTGCCGCCCTTGGCAGTCTTGTGGATGTTCAGACCAAAGGTGTAAACAACGCCCTTGTCCGTGATTTCGTAGGGCTTGTTGCCGCCGGTTTCATCCGTCAGGTTGGTTTTGCGAGAATAGACGATCTTGGCAGTGTTCACGTTGCCGTTTCCGGCAACAACTGCACCACTCTGAACGGTAGCGGTATAGGCAATGGTAATTTCGCCGCCGGCAACGCCAGTCAATGCACTCGGCGTAAAGGCAACCGTCATAACGGAGTTGTTGGCATCTGGTGCAACAGTAATGGTGTAAGCACTCTTAGCAAGGGTTACATCGCCGCCAGCATTATTCTTGCCGCTGATTTGTACGCTGCCCTGATTCTGAACCAACTGTGTTTTAACCGTGGTATCGGTAACCGTAAAGGTTTTCAGGCTGGTGATGTTTTCAGGGACTTTGATAGTCAGGGTATACGGCACGGCATCGCCAACACCGTAATCGGCTTCATGTGTATTTGCGGTGCCGTCGCGCTTGGTGACGGTCTTTACAATATCGGGCTTGTAGTTCGTAACGGTCAAAGTGGCGTGGGTGCTGTCGATGGTAAAACTTGCGTCATCCACCTTACCGGCAATGGTATCGTCAACTTTCACAGCCTTACCATTCTCGTTAATGTCAAAGTAGAATTTGCCGGTGGTGTTCAGGATATAGCCCTTGTCATTTCCGTCGGTATAACCTGTTTCTTGCAGGTAGTAGCGGCCTTTGGCAAGGTTATCTAAAGTGATTTTGCCATTCGTATCCGTGGCAACGTCAGTTTTTACCGCAGTATAGTCATTATCTGTGTCATTCTTCTTGTTCAGGGTGAATTTGACGCCTGCCAGCGGTGTTGTTGTACTTCCCTGTTTGCCTTGCTTGACAAGGTTTACCGTGCCTTTGGCAATGTTGTTTTTGGGGTAGACAGTCACATCATACAGCCATTCTTTTTGATTTTGGTTATCAGCGCCCGTAGTCTTGTCGCCAATGCGGGTCATAGGAATCGAAACCAAGAAAGGCTCTACGGGCATGGTAACAGCCTGCGGGGTTTTGGTTTCAATTACAAGGTACATACCGACAGGCAGTTCGGTGAAGGTAGCCTTGCCGTTTTCATCTGTACGCACTTCTGACTTATAAGCAGTAGCATAAGCAGTTTTCAGCCCTGCTGCCGTCTTATTCTCAGCATAGTTAGTAAAGTAGTCCTTAACATCTACCTGATCGGCAGTTGTGTTATCATTATAGTAGGCAAGCAACGTATTTGTATCCATGACCTGATAGAGGGTAAAGCCTGTATCCTTCAATGCTGCCCCCTGCGGACTCACCATTGTTTCGCCATCACCGGCAGTACCTGCATTTCCGCTACTATCCAGTGCCCGCTTATAGATGGTGATAGAGCCTTTCTGGTTTTTGTCAATCGTGCTTGTGCTTGTCTTAGGCATCGCCCCCGCCGTCGTCGCCCCTTCCGCCATGGCGGGCATGGCGCAAAGGCTCAGGGTCAGGGCGACGCTGAGGATTGCGGTAAATAAACGTTTCAGTTTCATTTTGATGCATACCTCTTTTTTCTATGTTGGTTTGTGTAGAGGGGTGGGGGTCAGGAACGTCTGCCCCCTTTCTTATTGTATCGGAACACCAGCACCAGCAGCACAGCCACCAGTGCGGGCAAACCTATCAGCAGCCACAGGCTGGGTGCGTCCGCGCCCGTGTGCGGCAGGGTAAAGCCCTTGCGGTTGTAAATAGTCAGGGCAATGTTGCACACGCCGTCGGCATCTGTGGTTTTCGCGCCAAACGCCGCGCCATCGCGTAGGCATTGCCCGTCCGCTGTCAGCGTAAATTCGATGGGCTCGGCCAGCAGGGTGTAGCCATCGGCGGTCTTGGTCTCGGTCAGGCGGTAGCTGCCGGGGGTCAGGGACGTAAAGCTGCATGTGCCATCACTGACCGTCACGCGCGTATCGGGTGTTGTTTCAGCCGCGCCGCTATCGTTCAGCCTTTCCAGCTTGAACTCCACACCGCCCAGCAGGGGAGTGGTTGTACCGTCTATGCCCTTTTTGGTAAGGTTCAGGGCAAATTTCGGGTTGGTGCGCTGGTTGGTCAGGGTGATTTTGCCATCGGCAAGGGGGTTCTGCGATGCGGTGTAGGTGTATGTGCCAATCGTAACCGTACCTTCTGCCGTAAACGTGCCGTTTTGGGTTGCACACTCCGCCACGCGGTACACATAGGGGGTGTTGCCGTCGTTGACATCCGTCTTGTCCAGACGTTTAAACGTGTGCGTCCACGTTTTGGACATATAGTCGTATTTTAGCTCGACAGCGTCCATAGACGGCACGTCTTGCCACGCGCCGCTTGTGTCATTCACATGGCGGCGCTCCAGCTTGACCCAAATCGCATCCGGCAGTTTATCGGTCAGCTTGTTGCCGTCTGCATCCTGCCACTGCTTTTCCACCTCAATATCCATCAATTGGTGTGCCGTGTTGGTAAAGGTGGCGGTGACGGTTGTCTTGTCGCTGGTAACCGTGCCGCGCACGCCGTTGTCCACATCGTACTTTGCGTCAGTGGCGTCGCAGATTACGCTTTTCAGGCTGCTGTCAGCGGCGGGCGTTTCAACTACCCGGAAGCGTGTGCCAATGGGGATGCCGGTAATTTCCCAGCTTCCGCCAACTGGAATGGTATTGGTCATTTGTGGTACGCTGTCCGCGCTGCCCAAGCCGATACCGCCAACGTTGCTGAAGGTGACGGTAAACGTGTAGTTGCCTGTCAGCGCCGTTGTTTCGTCGTTCGGCTGTTCCTTTTTAATTACCAGCGTACCGACCTTGACGGTGTTAATGAACTTGACCTTCAATTCGGGGAATTCTTCTTCCGGCGCGGCGTAACTGCGGAACACCAGCGTATTCGTGCCTTTGGGCTTGCTGCCGTTGTAGCTGCTGCCTGTTGATGGTGTGTCCGCCGTTTCGGTTCTGCCGTCCTCCGGGTTTGTGTTGTCGCCTTGCAGCGGGGTGGTGATTGTGCCGCTTACAGACGGACTTGTCCCCGCTGCGTTGACCAACGTCCCGTTCTCGTACACTTCCCAGCGGGTGTCGTACAAGGCGGTGTTTTCCGCCTCTTGTAGCGAGATATAACTGCCAAGGCGGAACTGGTCCGTAAAGGTCACGGTTTCGCCGTCTTGCAAATCAAACGTGCCATCGGTGTCCACCGCCTGCGTGCCGCTGCCCGCTACGCTGGACGTAAATATCGCGCCGCTGGCGGGCTTCAAGGTATTGCTTTCCGCCGTGTCATAGTCCGGGATATCCGCTTGCTCTACCGAGAAGCCCACCGTTTTGTTTGCCACGGGCTTGGCGGTAAAAACAAAATTGCGGAAGTAAACCGTACGCTCGTAGTCATCGCCAATGCGGATTTCTGTGAGTTTGGTCAGGTCAAAGCCATCGTCCTGTGGCATTTTGCTCAGCTGCAGCTTGACCGTGACCCATTGGTTGTTTTGCATCACAACGCTGCCGCTGAGCATGGTATTCAGATAGGACTTTTGGCCGTTAGTCAAATCGCAGCCCATCTGGTTGTCCTTGTCGTCCTCCAAGGTCAGATACAGGTAGTTGGTGGACAGAATGCCGTCACTGTCCCCGCCCACGGCGTAAACGTCAAAGGACAGATAGTCGCGGTTTTCGATGTTGAGCGGTTTTTCCAGCGTCATAGTACCGTAGCGCAGGTCGCGGTGTGCGCTGCCTTTATCATATCCTTGGGCGTACCATTTTACGGTTTGACCAGTGTATGTTCCGCTTGTGTCGGGCGGATTATCGTCCTTTTCCATGGTTGTACTGTCAGTATCACTGCTGCTAGCGGAGAAAGCGCTGCCGACTGCCACGGGGTCGGGGGTGCTGTTGGTGATTGCTTTTGGGCCGTAATGCGTAGCCAAGTTTTGCAGGGTAAAGGTAAAGAGCTTTTGATTTTGGAATAAAGACTTGAACGCGGTGTTTACCTTGCTGAGATCGACCTGCTTTTCAACCTGCAATTTGTTATTGTCGGGGAAGTTGAACGCCACCGCCATGTTGGACTCCCACATACCGCGCTCCATATAGAACATAGTCAGGGTGTGGGTGGTGCGGTTTTTGTCTAATTGGATGGCTTTGCCTGTCGTCTTGGTGAACGTGACAGGGGTCTGGTTGAAGCAGACGGTTTTGGTGGTATCAGTCTGGTAGACCATGGTGTCGCTTGTGTCGGTGTTCTTGTTGGAACTGACGTAGGGGGTTACGGTGCTGTCCGCGCTAAATTCCAGCAGACCGGAAGCTTTACCGTGCGCGCCGCCGACATCCAGCATCAACTCGCCGTCAATGTAGACCCACACGTCATCGTCGCCGGAGAAGAAGAACTTGATAGGAACTTCAATGTTCCTGCCGCTGGTGTCTTTTCCTACAACAACCTTGCCGTCCTCTGTAAGCGTAAAGTCAAATTGCAGCTTGGCGCCAAAGCCGTAGTTGTATTGGGATGCCCCGACTGTGCTGACTGTTTGGTTAAACGGGAAAAAGCCGTAGGTGCCATTGGTATTGTTTGGTGACGAAATGTTTTGTGATTTGCTGTCCGTGGTGGGGTTGCCGTCACCACCTTTGGGGGATTCCAGATAATACTTGCCGTCGGTTTGGTTCTGCTTCAAATACAGAGAGCTTTTGCTGCTGTCATAGTACCAATATTCGGCTTTGCTCTCCGGGTCGTTATCGTCCGGACTGTCCGGATTTTGCGCAAAAACGGCTTTTTGCTTGAGCGGGAAGGAAACATCCTCGTACACCTTGCCCAGCACGGTGTTAAAGGCGTTTTTGCCTTGCAGGAAGTCTTTGTCAAAGTGCGGGTCAACCGACGCATTTACGTTGGGATTCTTGGTTCTTAACAGCGGCAGACCGTTTGCCGTACCGTCAGAGGTCTTGCTTTCCACAAGGCCCTGGAAGGTGCGATTGTAATCGGAGCTTCCATTACCCTTATCATCCAAGGCCGAGTTATTCACGGCCATAAAGATATTGTAGTTGGAACTACCCTCAGCGCCCCAGCCGTATAGATCCATACCGGCGGCAACGGTTGCAAAGGGGTCGCCCCAGCCTGACTTTTGGAAATGCCCGGTATAAAGCGGGTATTTTACATTGCCGTTTGCAGTGTAAGCGCTGCTTAATGCGCGGTTGAACTGCTCAAAAGTGACGTACCCGCGCTGGGAAGATGTGGTCACCCACGAGTAAGTGTCGCGGTTCAAGCCATTCAGCTCGTAGTCGGTGTAGTAATCGTACAGGGTGCTGGTGATATACTTTGTATCCTTTTGTTGGGTAAAAGTGCCGCTGTTATCAATGTCCACAACGGTGGTATTTTTGCCGCTTTCGGCATCGCGGACAGAGGCTTTCTCGCCCCAGTAGCCGTCACGGTTGACACCTTCGCCGCCCGTGTAGGCCGACGGGTCGCCGTCGTCGGCAAAGAAGCAGGGTTCTTGCAGGGCTGGGGGGATTTCTGCCGTGCTGTACTTTCTGGTCTTGTTGTCTTTTGCGGGGGCGTTTTGGTTATCCGTTGCGGAGAATTGCACCGCGGTGTAAGTTTTTCCATCGCCGGGAATCTCGCAAGACCACAGCTTGCGGTCGGGAGTGGTGGGGTCGGCTGTTACCAACGTCATCTCCTTCGAAGTGACATGGTTCTCTGAATCCGTCAGGAAACAGTACATGGTTTCGCCGTCGCCCATGGCGGACTGCGGTAAATATTCGCCCTCATAACTGTACGCGGACAGCGTGGCGTCAAAGTAAATCTTTTTGCCCGCGGTAAGCAAATCACCGCCCGCGCTTGCCCAGGTGCTTGTGGTATCGTTGTAGACATAGCAATTTGCCGCTGTTAAGTCCAGTTTCTGGGCATCCGCGTAGTGGGATGTGGTGAAGTCTGTGGTGAAATCATACAGGGCGCTTTGGCCATTGTTCCAAGTAAACTGCACAAACCGCGAATCATTGTCGGGGATCCGGATCTGCTGCGCGGCAAGTTTGCCCGCATCCACCGTGCCGATCGTTTGGCTGTCGGTTGGTGCCAGGGCACCGTTTACCAGCTTGTAAAATGTTGCGGTTACGTTGGTAAGCGCGGTGCCGCTTGCATTTTTGAAGTAAAGCGGTGTGCCTTTGTAATAGTACTCCACACGCGTCCATTGGGCGGGGTCAAATGCTTTGCCTCGGTTACTGCCTTTATTACCGTCAAACATTTGCCCGGCAATTTTGTCAATGGCTGTTTCTTTTTTAAAACCATTGCCGTTGTCATCGCCTGATTCTCCGCCAAAGGCAAAGAATTGATCTTTAAAAACAGTGCCATCAAAATACTGGAAAATCAGTCGATAAAACCCACCCGCTGAATAATCAGCCTGATTCAGTGTAACGCTGTATATCTTGCGACCATCGGTTGTTGTCGTTCCAGTGTCAACCATATCCTTGTCCAAGCCGCTGTCGTCCAGCTTATGGGCATACAAATGAACCCGATAGGAATCTCGGAATATTGTATTATCAACCGCAAAATAAATGGTTGTCGTAGCCGGGATAAAGCCCGTCGATACACTCGTGTCCGCTATCGTATCAGGTGTGTTCGCGTCATCGTTGTCAGGCAAATCATCCGCAGGCATAGTATCTTCTTCGTTGGGGTTGTCCCCGTCAGCAAAAAGAACATCTTGCTCTGTGTTGGTTTTTGCCGCCGTGGCTTCCTCTGCGTTGATGGCATGGTTTGGCGCGGCAGCCGTATCGGAAGTGTCCGCAGGGGTTTTGTTCGTCAAGGCTGGGTCGGCAGGGGCGGTGTCCGTATCGGCGGCGGGAGTCTGATTTTCTGCCGCTTCCTGGGTTTTGCCGTCATTGTTCGGAACCGCTGCTGTATTATTTACCGTGTCTCCCGCTTCTGTTCCCGGCTCGTTCGCGGTGGGCGGGGTATCTCCTTCATCCGGAATCGTTTCCAAGTTGGATACAATAGGCTCTTGCGCAGGTTCTACACCCTCGCTTGACGTGTCTGCGGCAGGAATGGTCGGAATCGTTTCCGAACCTGCGTCAAAAAATAAAGCCCCATCCTCAGCTGCATAAACCGGCAGAGCCATACCGACCAGCAGGCACAGGGCGACAAGCAGTGCCGCCGCACGGTGCAGGATAGAAAATGCTTTCGTCATTTGCTTCGACTCCTTTTCTATATATGTGTATATGTGTGTTCTCACGATATATCGGGGGAACGCGCGCCATTCGGCGCGATTTTATGCGCTGCGCACATCTGGCCCGGGAACGGACTTTTCCACAAGCTGAGCTGTATTTACAGTCTTTTTTGAGAATATAATCCGATGTGCAAACATTTGCGCTTGCGTCGGGAAAAGTAAGACACGGTATGCTTGTGTGTGCCTTTTTATAAAAAGCAGTATAATACTTTGGGATGAAAATTTCAATACGGCTACATTCAAGCAAGTGACTTTTGGCAGATTGCAAAATTTTGACTTGTCGAATTCGTCACAATGACAAGCGCTTTCGGCAGCTATTATACACACCGCCCAGCACTTGTTAAAATTTTGCTGATGCTTTTGCGTAACTGTTGCGCAAAAATCGCCACAAAAAAGCGTAAACACAACACAAATTCAACGGGAATGTCCGTGAGTTTGGTCGTGTGTGTGCTTGCGGTTTTATCCTTATCCGGAGCCCAAAAGGGCCGGGGTCAGCTTATGCGGCACACCAATGTTCAAGTTGAAGATGGAATCTTATATCTTCCCTGAGTATGCAGACTGTCAAAAAACTCTTGTAGGGGCGAGCATTGCTCGCCCGTGCCCGTTTGCCTGTGAAAAAACTTACCCGGAAAAGGCGTTGCTGCGCCAAGTTGACGGGCGACCAATGGCCGCCCCTAGATATTCAATAGACTACGAATGTGATTTTTTGACACGCCGGAGTATGAGCAGGAGCTGACAAGCAAGTTGCGGTGGCCGCATAAAAAGGCGCACGGCAAACACACCCGGGCAAGGACTGCGCTTGCCGGGAACAGCATGTGAGAGGTGTCCCTTGCGCTATAGGACATCCGGCAAAGGGGCGCACCTCGCCCCTGGCCGGAGCCTTTGGGGGCGGAAGACTTTACCCGCCAATGGCATCCTCGACCACGTCCAGCAGGTGGCAGGGGTCGAGCTGGGCGGCGGTGCAGCGGCGTGCGAGGGCCTCGACGAAGGCGCGGTCCAACGATACGTCGGAGATAAACTGTACGACCTGCTGGCGGCCGCGGAGGTCCCGCGCGGCCAGAATGCCGTAGGTAATGTAGGGCCCGAGCTCGGGCGCGGAGAGCTTTTGACAGACAACGCGATAGGTATACACGATTTTCACCCACTCCTGCTATGTTACATAACAAAATATATTGACAAAAAATGGTAACTGGGGTAAAATTATGGTAGTGTTAGTGTACTTATGGATGCCGCCCTTCACAATATAGCATATCCCGGTGTGCAAAGTACACAACCAGTGCCGGGAATTTTGGCGGCGCATTTTGCGCCGCCGCTTTGCTGTTTTTCCGGCGGTGAATCGCGTTTTGAGGGGAGAGAAGATGTTATGTCCGCATATCGATGCCGTGTGGCAGAAGCAATGACCGCTGCGAGGGAGGCAGCGGGTGTTTCACAGCGGGAACTGGCAGACCGCCTGGGCCGGGATAAGCGCACGATCCAGAAATGGGAAAAGGGCGAGATGAAGATCGCGCTTGAGGATTTTCTGGCCGTCTTTGATGCACTAAAAGTGCAGGTGGAGCCGTACTCCAAATGGATTCGGCACCCAGAGCTTTTCCTCAATGGACTGTCGGACATCCTGCAATACTCCACCGATAAAAAGCGCAAGGCACTGGGGGATTTCTACCGCTGCCAGGCGTCGCCCATGGAGGTCGAGCAGGAATATTACTTTCTGTTTGCTGACCACGGCAGCGACTACCACGGTATGTACCAGCAGTGGATGGCCAACCTGCTGACACCGCTGCGGGATCGCCGCCGCATCTGTGCCCAGATTATTGAGAATTATAACGAGGCCCTTGCCACCGGGACCATCACCGACCCGGACGCGCCCCAGCCCAACATGGAGGTCCTGCAGGCCTGCTATGAGGCCATTGGCCAGAGCATCCAGAGCGGCGCCAACGGCTACACGATGCTGAGCCTTGATTTGAACCGCTGACAAAAGCATAAACCTGCCGCCCCCTGCGTACACTCTGCGCAGGGGGCTTTGTTATGGCTGCACTTCTACAAAGGATTCGGGCGCGGGCGGCATCGCTGCCGACATTCGACATACCGTTTCTGCTGATCTTGCTGCTGTTGTTGAGCTACGGGCTCATCATGCTGTTCTCCGCGGGGTACGCGGTGGCGCTCTACCGCCGCGGCGACGCCTACACCTACATCCGTCCGCAGCTGCTGTTTGCGGCGCTGGGCGTGCTGGCTATGTACGCGGCCAGCCTGGTGGACTACCACGTCTGGCACAGGCTGGCCTGGCCGATGCTGGGGATCTCGCTGCTTTTGCTTGCCATCGTGCTTTTCATGCCGGAGTACAACGGCTGCAAGCGGTGGATCGTGCTGCCGGGGCTGGGTACGCTGCAGCCCAGTGAAATCGCAAAATTCTCGATTGTGCTGGTGTTCTCGCATATCATCTCACTGAATCACGACAGGATGAAGTCGTTTTCCACAGGCGTTGTGCCGTTCGCGTTGATTCTGGGGGTCGTCACGGTGCTCATGCTGCTGGAGCCGCACCTGTCCGGCACGCTGCTGATCCTGTCCATCGGCGCGGTGCTGATGTTTGTGGGCGGCACGGGGCTGCACTGGTTCGGGCTGGCCGGGGGGCTGGGCGCGGCGGCCATTGCGGCGGCGGTCATTGCGCTGCCGGAGCTGGTGCCCTACGCCACGGACCGGCTCGCGTCGTGGCGCGACCCCTTTGCCGACCCGCTGGGCGAAGGTCACCAGACGATCCAGAGCCTCTACGCCATTGCGTCGGGCGGGCTGGCCGGGCTGGGGCTGGGCAACAGCCGACAGAAATATCTGTACGTGCCGGAGCCACAGAACGACTTTATTTTTTCGATTTTGTGTGAGGAGCTTGGTTTTATCGGGGCGGCGCTGGTCGTGGCGCTGTTTTTGCTGCTGCTCTTGCGCGGCATGTCGATTGCGGTGCGCGCGCGGGATAAGTTCGGCGCACTGCTCGTCGTCGGGTTCGTCGTGCAGGTCACGCTGCAGGCGATTCTGAACATGGCCGTTGTGACGAACACGATCCCGAACACCGGCATCAGCCTGCCGTTTTTCTCGTCTGGCGGCACCAGCTTATTGATGCTGCTGGGGGAGATGGGCATCGTGCTGTCGGTGTCCAGGCAGACGGATATGGTGTAGGGAACATTCCCCTGGCCACCTCTGCGAGGGAGGCAAGGACGTCCTAAGGCAATACCGCACAATTCCCGCCTAACGGCTTAAGCACCGCTCCGGCGGCTGCGGCACGGCATCTGCGTTGCCAAAATGCTCGATAAGACATCCAGTATTATCTGCGCTTTTGGCTTAGCATCTGCCGCACCTCGCTCGCCGTATCGGCACTTAGAATTATGCGGTATTGCCCCAACATTTGTTCAACCTTTTTTCACACTCCCACCGTTGCAACGGCGGGAGTTTTGTTTTATAATTAGACTGTATTTTTGTGTGAAAGGGGTGCCGCATGGCAAAACCAAAAAACCAAAAACCACCCTTTGCCCTGCGGGCGCTGGCGGCATTCGCCGTGACGCTGGCGGCGCTTTTCGTGCTGCTGCTGGCGGCCTACGCCCTGCCCGGGGAGCCGGTGCGGGACCATGTCTACGACTCAGCGGTGAAAATCGCCGGTGAGGGGCTGTACCCGGAATATCTGAACTTCAAGCTGTTCCAGATGGACAACTACACCGACACGATCATGCTGACCGAGGCCGCGTCCGCCGACGAGGCCCCGCCGCTGACCGCCATGATGACGAATACGGCCTACAACGTCGATAACTTTGAGACGCTGGCCGATGACCTGCAATGGTACATAGAAAGGGACTGGGCCGCGGGCGCACAGCGCACCGACGCGCCCGCGCTTGTGCCGTTCTCCTACGCGCGGTACTGGCACGGCTACCTGATCTGGCTGCGCCCGCTGCTGCTGATCACAGACATCACCGGCGTGCGCGTGGTGCAGTATCTGGTGCTGGCGGCGCTGTTTGCCGCGGTGGCGGTGCTGCTGCGCCGCCGCTGCGGACTGCGGGCCGCGGTGTGGTTCGCGGTCAGTCAGCTGCTGGTCACGGCGTTCTGGGCACCGCATCAGGTACAGTTTTTCACCTGCTTTGCCGTTGCCTACGCGGGCTGCGTCTGGGTGCTGGCCAAGCCCCGCCGCAGCGATGATGTCTGCTTGGCACTGCTGGTTCTTGGCGTTGTTACGTCGTTCTGCGACCTGCTCGTCACGCCGGTCCTGACCCTTGGCCTGCCGCTTGTCTGCTGGCTGCTTGAGCCGCAGCAGCGTCTGCGGGCCGGCACAAGGCAGTGCGGCATCGTTGTGGGCGGCAGCCTGACGTGGGGCGTCGGCTACCTGCTCTGCTGGGCATCCAAATGGGTGCTGGCCGGGCTTGTCACCGGGCAGAACGTTATCGCCGACGCGCTGCATCAGGTGGGCGTGCGCACTGCCGCCGACAGCTGGCACGGCATGGAATTGACTTGGAGTAATATTTTACATTTTGTATACACGACGCTGGCGGGCAAACACCTGTTCTGGCCGCTGGTGCTGGCTGTCGTTCTGCTTTTGGCGCTGTTTGCAGCCAGCATCCGGGACAGGCAGCAGCTCGCACGCGCACTGCCGCTGGGGCTCTGCGCGCTGATGACCCCGGCGTGGTTCATCGTGCTGCGCACCCACAGCATCCAGCACGGCTGGTTCACCTGGCGCGCACTGGGACTGACCGTCTTTGCAGGGCTGGCGTTTTTGTATTATTGTTGTGATGTGCGGCAAATCGCCAAACGCTTAAAACGCACGTAATATATCAGCCTGTCGAAAAAGGTGTGCTCACCCCTTGGCCCCCTCGCAGAGGGAGGTTTTTCGACACGCTGAATATATGTAGGGGCGGCCATTGCCCCCTACACAACAGGATTATAGGTAAGGCAACAACAGGGGAAAGTAAAAATATGAACGAACTGAAAACGAAAACCGAAAAAACAACCGATGAAGCGCTAAAAAGGAACCCGTGGCGGCGCCTGCCCAAGGGTGGCAAAATCGCGGTCATTGTTGTCGGCATTCTGGCCGTGCTGGCTGTGCTGGCGGCCCTTTACGTCAACGGCAAGCTCGACCTGCTGCGCTATGATGACGGCAGCGTCAGCGAGATGGGTGAGATCGGCGCGGACGAGGACCAGGACCTGGACGGAACCGGCCTGACCCACACCGAAAGCGAGATGACAATGCCCGAGGGCAGCCCGTTCTCTGACGACAACGTGCTGAACATCCTGCTCATCGGCACCGACGAGCGCACCGAGGCCGTCAACGACGCCGATGCCTTCACCCACCTGAACCAGCTCGACGGCACGGAGGACACCACCGAGTTCAGCGACGACGCGCGCTCCGACAGCATGATCCTGGTCTCGCTCGACATCAAGGATCACGTCATCCGGCTGGTCTCCATCGAGCGCGGCACCGGCGTGCCGATCCTGCTGGACGGCTATGAGGGCCAGTACGACTGGATCACCCACACTTTCCGCTACGGCGGCGCAAAGCTGACAATGAAAACCATCGAGGACTGCTTCAACGTGCAGGTAGACCACTACGTCCGCGTCAACTTCAACTCCTTCGTCCAGATCGTGGATGCCGTCGGCGGTGTAGACCTTGATATTACCGAGATGGAGGCCAAGGCCCTGAACTGGGAGGTCCCCTCCAACTCGATGCTGATCGTCAACCACGTTGACCCGGGCCCCAACCATTTTGACGGCTACACGGCGCTGCAATACGCCCGTCTGCGCAAGATCGACAACGACTGGAAGCGCGTCGAACGCCAGCGCACCGTCATTAAGGCCGTGCTGGATCAGGTGCAGAACGCCAGCGTCATGGAGCTGGACAACCTGCTCAACACCATTCTGCCGCTGATCCAGACGAACTTTACCAAGTCCGAGATCGCCGCGCTGCTCGTGCAGCTGCCGGGCTTTTTGGGCTGCGATGTGCAGCAGATGTCCATGCCGCTGCAGGGCACCTACGGCATCCGCACGGGCATGGATGACCGCCTGATGTACGACCCCGACTGGGTCGTGAATATTAAGGCATTGCAGGACTTTTTGTACGATGATAAGACCGCCGAGGAGGTCATTGCCGCCACGCCGGAGACCGCTGCCGCCGAGGCCGCGGGCGAGCTGGTCATTGCGACCCGCGAGAGCGCCGACGTGACCAACCCCGTGGAGGAGTACAATAATAAGTATCTGCACCGCATTGATATGACTTATGCGCTCGATGCGTCGGACTTCGGCAGCGACGAGTACCGCGTCTTTGTGGCCGACACCGACAACCTGCGCGGCAATGAGCTGCGCGGTGCGCTGATCGACAAGCTGTACAGCGCGGGCGTGCGGGTCGTGGCCGTGCCGGACGGTGCCGCCGCGGGCGTGCTGCTGGACAACTATCTGCAGACCGGCAATACCGGGAGCCTGGACAGCTACCTGTCCGTGCTGCCCGCCGACCGGCGCGACAGCGCCCGCACCCTGTGGGAGCACATCCGCACGCGCTACCCCGGTGTTTTCCACGCCGCGGGTCTGGGGGCAGATGCCCGCAGTGCGACAGTGGGCAAAGCGCTGACCGTGCTGGCCAATGCGAGCCGCAACACGCCCGAGACAGAGATCGCCGAGGCTGTGCAGGTCATGCGCAGCGGCACGACCAGCAATGCCGTCTACTGGTTCAAGACGGCGATGGCCAAATATCCGCGCCAGATGGAGCGCTTCTTCGGCAGCAGTTACGCCGCCGTGTCCCGCCTGTACTACGCCATGCAGGGCACGCTGAACGTCGCGGACGACAGTGAGCTGCCGACCTACGACGCGAAGCAGCTGCTGAAAACCTATAAGAAGGACGGCATCCTGATCTTTACCGACGAGGCCAGCGCCCTGATGACCGAGGGCAGCATGGCGTCCGAGCTGCAGGCGCAGCTGGATAAGCAGAAATACGGCGAGGACGAGGACCCGCAGCGCGTCTGCGCCATTGGCGCAGTCTACGGCACCTGGAGCAACGCCGGCAGCTTCACGCCCGACGATACCGAGACCGCCTGGGACGCCGACAGCCTGACCGAGTACCTGGGCAGCGACGCCCTGCGCGGAAAAGATATGCTGCTGGCGCTGGACGGCGAGGACAGCCCCTACCTGACGGAGAACTGCCTGCTGAAGGACACCGACACCCCCGTGGCCGAACAGGTGCAAAAACTGTTTGTGCTGGATAAAAACAACATGGCGTCGCCGGAATCCGCAGAATCTGAATAAAATTTGAAATTGGGTGTTGACAATCACGCCTGTGTGTGGTATAAATGCTTTAAACCAATGAAGCGAAAGTAAAGCACACAGCGCAGTTACAGAGAGTCCCCGATGCTGGGAAGGGGATACAGAGCGGGTCTGCACAATGGTTCGCGGAGGGCACGGGGAAACGGGCATGGCCCGCAGTATCCGTTGACGGGCAGCTCCCGTTACAGAGCAGGGGAATGTTGGTTCCCTACAGAGTGGCCGTGATTGTATAATAAGCACGGCAAGCAAGGTGGCACCACAGATTTGTTTTATCTGCCCTTGCACAGGAGAAGTTCTGTGCAAGGGCAGTTTTGTTTTTGACAATGGGGGAGAGGGAACATGAACCTGATGAAAGAGCGATGGCAAGCCTGAATTTGTAAAACTGGATGGCCCGGGAACGCACCGGGCACTATAGGGGCAATGGCCGCCCCTACAGACCTGACATTCACTACAATTTACAAATTAAGGAGAATTTACCATGAAAAAGTTTGTTGCTGTTCTGTCCGCCGCCGCCATGATGACCAGCCTGGCCGCCTGCGGCTACACTGCCGATACCGCCAACACTGCCGCATCTTCCGCCGAGACCACCGCGTCCGCTGCCGAGAGCACCGCGGACACCGCCGCCGCTGACAGCTACAAGGTCGCCATTGTCCAGCAGCTCGACCACGCCAGCCTCGACGAGATCCGCGTGGCTATTGAAAAAGAGCTGGGCGCTAAGGCCGCCGAGAAGGGCATCACGATCGAGTACAAGGACTTCAACGGCCAGAACGACGCCACAACGCTGAACCAGATCGGCACACAGGTCGTCGCCGACGGCTATGACGCTATCATTCCCATCGCGACGCTGGCCGCCCAGTGCATGACCACCGCCGCCGAGTCCACCAAGACCCCGGTCATCTACGCGGCCATCTCCGACCCCGCCGCCGCAGACCTGACCGACATTGACTATGTCACCGGCACGTCCGACGCACTGAACACCCAGTCCATCATGGATATGATGTTCGCCGTTCAGCCCGACATCCAGACCGTCGGCCTGCTCTACTGCTCTGCCGAGCCCAACAGCCAGTACCAGGTGGACGTGGTCCAGAAGTGCCTGGAGGATATGGGCTACACCATTGAGGCTTCCCATCACGAGGTGGCCGAGGGCCAGCACGAGATCGACTTCCAGTTTGGTGATGTCATGCTCAGTGCCGACCGTGTAATGACCTTTAAGCATGTGGTTAAGACTTACGCTGCCAAGCATGGTCTGCACGCCACCTTTATGCCCAAGCCCATTTATGGTATCAACGGTTCCGGTATGCACACCAACATGAGCCTGTATTATCTGAAGGACGGCAAGAACGCTTTTGATGACCCCAACGGCGAAATGGGTCTGTCCGAGGCCGCTTATAATTTCATTGCAGGTATTATGGCCCATATTCGCGGCATTGCAGCGTTCTCCAACCCCACCGTGAACTCTTACAAGCGTTTGGTACCCGGCTATGAGGCACCGTCTTACCTGGTATGGTCCGCTTCCAACCGCTCCTGCCTGGTGCGTATTCCTGCCGCTCGCGGCAAGGGCACTCGCGTAGAACTGCGCTGCCCGGATCCCACCTGCAACCCCTATTTGGAGATGGCTTTGTGCCTGGCTGCCGGTCTGGACGGAATCAAGAATAAGATGACCCCCGCTTCTCCCATTGACTACAATGTGTTCGGTCTGTCCGACGAGGAGCTGAAAGCCGCCGGCATTGATTGCCTGCCCGGCAGCCTGAAAGAGGCTATTGACGCCGCTAAGGCAGATCCGTTTATTAAGGAAACCCTGGGTGACCATGTGTTCAATAATTATATTGAAGGCAAGGAGAATGAATGGGACGAGTACCGCACCAAGGTCTCTCAGTGGGAGATCGACAAGTACATGGTACTGTATTGATTTTGCCCTCTCTTACGGTCGGCACTGTCTTTTGACAGGGTCGGTCATTTGCCGGCGCCGGGCCATTGGCGCGGTGTCGGCATTCTTTAGCACAATGGAGTGCTCGAACTTCTGTTTTCGAGCGCTCTTTTTTTATTTCCATTTTTAAGCTTTTTTTGATGAAAAGGAGGATTTTATGGGGCTTGAAACAATCATGGAAACGGTGAACAGCGAGCTGTTCGGCGTGTGGTTTTTGATCGGCGCAGTGCTGGTTTTCTTTATGCAGTGCGGCTTTGCTATGGTAGAGACCGGCTTTACCAGAGCCAAAAACGCCGGCAATATTATTATGAAAAACCTGATGGACTTTTGTATCGGCACGGTGATGTTCATTCTGTTGGGCTACGGGCTGATGTGCGGTCAGGACTATATCGCCGGGGTGATCGGTCTGCCCAACCTGGGCATTTTCACCCACTATAATGATTTCAACTGGTCCAACTTTGTATTTAACCTGGTGTTCTGTGCCACGGCGGCCACCATTGTGTCCGGCGCTATGGCAGAGCGTACCAAGTTTTCTGCCTACTGCATTTACTCAGCCGTGATCTCCGCTGTGGTGTATCCCATCGAGGCAGGCTGGGTCTGGAATGTGGACGGCAACGGCTGGCTGCAAAAGCTGGGCTTCCACGATTACGCCGGATCCTGCGCCATTCACATGGTGGGCGGTATCGCAGCACTGATCGGCGCCACCTTTCTCGGTCCCCGGATCGGTAAGTACCATACGGACGAAAAAACCGGCAAAAAGACACCCAAAGCCATTCCCGGTCACTCCCTGACTCTGGGCGCGCTGGGTGTGTTTATCCTGTGGTTTGCCTGGTACGGCTTTAACGGCGCGGCGGCCACCGATGTGCCCACTTTGGCGTCTATTCTGGTGACCACCACCGTAGCGCCGGCTGTGGCCACTTGCACCACCATGCTCTTTACTTGGATCAAGGACGGCAAGCCGGATGTGTCCATGTCCCTGAACGGCTCTTTGGCCGGGCTGGTGGCTGTGACTGCCTCCTGTGATGTAACGGACGCTTTTGGCTCCGGGATCATCGGCGCTGTGGCCGGTATTCTGGTGGTGCTGGTTGTGGAGCTGCTGGATAAGAAATTGCATATTGACGACCCGGTAGGCGCTGTGGCTGTGCACATGGCCAACGGTATTTGGGGCACGCTGGCCGTAGGTCTGTTTGCCACGGACAAAGCACCGGGCTATGCAGTGTCCGGCCTGACTCATACGGGTCTGTTCTACGGCGGCGGGCTGCACCTGCTGGGTACCCAGTTAATCGGGTTTGCGGCTGTGGCCGGTTGGGCGGCAGTGACCCTGACCATCACTTTCTTTATTCTGAACAAGACCGTGGGTCTGCGGGTCAGCGCGGAAGAAGAGATAAAGGGGCTGGATGCCACCGAGCACAACCTGCCCTCTGCCTATGCGGACTTTATGCCCGTCGGCGGCTTTGCTGCCGTTCCGGTAACGGAAAGCGGCTTGCCGGCTGCACCAGTAGAAAAGGCTGTTCCGGTAGAGACTTATACCACCAAACCGGACGCGAAGCTCAGCGAAGTGGTGATGCTCTTTAACCCGGCTAAGCTGGAACGGGTGAAGGACGCCATGAATGCGGTGGGTGTTACCGGTATGACCGTGACCAATGTAATGGGCTGCGGTACCCAGAAGGGTCATGTGCGCAAGTACCGCGGTGTGGAGATCGAGGAGCTGAACCTGAATCCCAAGATGAAGCTGGAAATGGTGATCTCCGCCGTGCCGGTGGAAACGGTGATCGCCGCTGCCAGAGAGGCGCTATATACCGGTAATATCGGTGACGGTAAGATCTTTGTTTATGATGTGGAGGACGCAGTAAAGGTGCGCACCGGCGAACGGGGCTATGACGCTCTCCAGGGCACGGACGACTGATCGTCCCTACCTATCGCGGCTTTGCCATTATATGGTGGCAAAGCCGCTTTTTTGTACAAAAGAACCAAAAGTGAGCGGTAATTCACAGAATAGAGCGCAATTCTTTGTGAAATTCACTATAATTATGCTGATTTTGTGTTGTAGATTTTTATAGTGGACGCATTGACGGTTAATCGACAGTGTTGTACAATAAAGTATAGGTTTTTTTGAAGAAATACAGATACAGGAGTGATGAATATGCTGCGAGAGGGCGAAGTGCGCATTCCCTCCGGCTGCGCCATTGCCGCCATTATTGACCGCAAGGGCGAGCCGATCAATGGGTCGGAGATTATCCAGTCCATTGCCTTGATGCACGACCGTTCCAACGGCTTGGGCGGCGGTTTTGCCGCCTATGGCATTTATCCCGATCACAAGACGGATATTGCCTTTCATGTGTTTTACCAGTCGGTACAGGCACGAGGCGCTTGCGAGGAGTTCTTGTTCAAGCATTTTAATGTGGATGTTTCCGAGCGCATTCCCACCAAGAAGATCGCGTCCATAGAGAATGGACCGGACATTTGGCGGTATTTTGCCAAGCCCAATAAGGTGCGGATGAAAGAGGCCCGTCTGGACGAGGACGAATATACCGCCCAGTGCGTGATCCATGTGAACAACGAGATCGACGGCGCTTTTATTTTTTCCAGCGGCAAGAATATGGGCTGCTTTAAGGCTGTGGGCTATCCGGAGGATGTGGGCGAGTTCTACATGCTGGATCAGTATGATGCCTATTTGTGGACAGCACATGGTCGCTTTCCTACCAACACCCCCGGCTGGTGGGGCGGGGCACACCCCTTTAATCTGCTGGACTGGTCTGTGGTGCATAACGGCGAGATTTCGTCCTATGACGCCAACCGTCGGTATATTGAGCAGTTTGGCTATGTATGTACCATGCAGACGGATACGGAAGTGATTACTTATCTGTTTGACCACCTGATTCGTCACCATCAGTTGCCCATTGATGTGGCAGCCGATGTGCTTACGGCCCCGGAGTGGGACGAGATTGACCGTATGGACCCGGAGCGGAAAGAGTATTTTACCAACCTGCGCTCTATCTATAATGGCGCTTTGGTGAACGGGCCGTTCTCTGTGATCCTTGGCTCCAACAAGGGACTGCTGGCCATCAACGACCGGTTGAAATTGCGATCCCTGACTGCGGCTACCAAGGGCAATCGGGCGTATTTTGCTTCAGAGGAGTCCGCCATTCGTGTGATCTGTCCCCACCCGGAAAAAGTGTGGTCCGTCAGCGGTGCGGAGCCGGTGTTTATCCCACTGGAACTGGCAAAGGAGGAAGACGATGATTAATTATATTCCCCGCCGGTTCACCATTGTGCGGGACCGGGAACTTTGTATTGATTGTGGCTGCTGTGTGCGTCAGTGCTCCAACGAGTGCCACAGCTTTGGACCGGACGGCAAAACCGTGGTGTCCCATTCTCAGGATTGCGTGGCCTGCCATCGGTGCGTGGATCTGTGCCCCACCGGCGCCCTTCGGATCGAAAAATATGTGTGCGACTATCGGGACAATGCCAACTGGACCCCACGCTATCAGCAAGAGATCTGCCGCCAAGCAAATACCGGCGGCGTGCTGCTGTCCGCTATGGGCAACCCGCAGCCGTATCCCATTTATTGGGACAAAATTTTGCTCAATGCCTCCCAGGTGACCAACCCCTCTATTGACCCTTTGCGGGAGCCAATGGAAATCCGTACCATTCTGGGTCGTAAACCGGATCGTCTGCAAGTGGAGCGCAAGGGCAAGTCCGTGACCAAAATGCCGCCGCAGGTGATGTTGGAAACGCCCATTATGTTCTCTGCCATGAGCTTTGGCTCCATCAGCCTGAATGCCCAAAAATCTCTGGCCATGGCTGCCAAGAATATGGGCACGCTGTTTAATACCGGTGAGGGCGGTTTGCACCCGGACCTGGCGTCTTACGGCGACTGTGCCGTGGTACAGGTGGCCTCCGGCCGCTTCGGTGTGCATAAAGATTATTTGAATAACTCCAAGTTTGTGGAAATTAAGATCGGCCAGGGGGCCAAGCCGGGAATCGGCGGCCATCTGCCCGGTGAAAAGGTAAATGTGGAGGTTAGCAATGCGCGTATGATCCCGGTGGGATCGGACGCCATTTCACCTGCTCCGCATCATGATATTTATTCCATTGAGGACCTGCGCCAGCTGATCTGGTCGCTGAAGCAGGCCACGGATAACAAAAAGCCCATTTCCGTTAAGATTGCAGCGGTACATAACATT
>ERZ835051.617-NODE-617-length-40736-cov-13.497652_pt1 | contig 40736 bp, 37 predicted proteins | sample MGYA00519575_ERZ835051 | MGnify/ENA primary metagenome ERZ835051 (study PRJEB31850, sample SAMEA3708769) | human gut metagenome | biome: human gut; feature: human-associated habitat; material: faeces | place: China | collected 2014 ... | reverse complement strand
GCTTGGTACCCAGATGTGAGTTATAATCTGTGCCGTAGAATAAATCAGTCACGCAACTAGCTTTCGAGACTGTTCCGAAAAAACCTCCCATGTTATTCTCTTTATTGATGTTTTTTAAAAAGATGTGCAAAAGTACAAAAAAGAATCCGTCTGATAAAATAAAGAGCCCCGCAAAGTTTTGTTTTCTTTGCGGGGCAACAACTAATATTTATTAAAAGCGGGGAATCCGAGAACAATCTCTTTGCCTAGATCTTATTTCCATTTCTTGATTATCTTCTTATCCGACGGAGCTGCTTCAATCAAGCTCAACGCAAATCCTCCGCTACGGGCCAGTTTGACAGAAATCCGGGTTTTAGCAGTCACTATACCTTTCTTTATTTGATAAGAGGTTGGATTCTTTTCAAAGTCCGCATCCTTTCCGTCAGCATACAATGTCGCTACATATTGTTTTCCCGGTTCGAGAAAATCAAGTGTAAAAGCAGAAGTACGGGGATTCTCATCAGTGATACCACCTACGAACCAGCTATCAGTACCCTTCGCCTTACGTGCAACGGTGATGTAATCTCCCGGTTCTGCCTCCAGATACTTACTGTCATCCCAATCAACGGCTACATCCTTGATAAATTGAAATGCATCCATATGACGTTCGTAGTTTTCAAGGAAATTACCCATGCGGCCTTCGCCGATGGATTCGGGAATCCAGTTTATCTTTTTATTGTTTTCAATCAATCTGTCGCGCACGGCAGTGGTCTTCACAAACCAGCTTTCCCTTGCGTAGTAGATGAGCGGAGTGTCGCAGCGCCAGCAGAAGGGGTAACTGTGTTCATAGGGAAGTTCCCTAAGCAGCCTTTCGCGCGCTTTAAGGTCGGCAATGATGGGCTTATCGGCTTCCTTAACGAAAGTGCCGTCCCACGGGGTGCCGCCGGTGAGCCTTCCGCGGGCGTCAACAAGCTGAACAAACGGAAGCTCCCATTTCCTGCCAACGCGTGCGTCGTCTTCGCCGAATGCAGGGGCAAGGTGAACTATGCCCGCACCGTCGGTAAGGGTTACGTAATCGTCCGAAACAATGCGCCATGCATCCCTGCCTTTGTGGTTGACGGGGAAATCAAACAGCGGTTTGTAGTGAATGCCGACAAGCTGCGAACCTTTGAAGCGTGCAAGCTCGGTTGTGTCCTCGCCGAGAACATTTTCAACAAGCTCAGCCGCAAGAATGTATTTTTTTTCGCCGCAAAGAACTGTTACATAGTCTTCGTCGGCATTGACGCAAAGACCGACATTGCTGGGCAGCGTCCACGGTGTTGTTGTCCATGCAATAAAGCTTTCGCTGCCGTCAACAAAGCTGTGTTCCGCATCGGGAATGACGGGGAAGGTCACAAAGATGGAAACTTCCTTAACGTCCTTATACCCCTGTGCAACCTCGTGGCTTGACAGTGCGGTTCCGCAGCGCGGGCAATAGGGAACGATTTTGTGGCCTTTATAGAGCAGTCCTTTTTCGTCGATTGTCTTCAATGCCCACCAAACGGATTCAATGTAATCATCGGTATAGGTAACATAGGGATGCTCCATGTCTGCCCAATAACCGACGGCATCGCTCATCTGTTCCCATTCGCCTTTATATTTCCAAACCGACTCCTTGCATTTGTCAATAAAAGGAAGCACGCCGTAACTCTCGATCTGTTCCTTGCCGTCCAGGCCGAGCAGCTTTTCCACTTCAAGTTCAACGGGAAGTCCGTGCGTATCCCAACCCGCTTTGCGCAGCACGTCAAAGCCTTTCATCGTGCGGTAGCGGGGAATGATATCCTTCATGGAGCGGGTCAAAACATGCCCGATATGCGGCCTGCCGTTAGCTGTGGGCGGTCCGTCATAGAAAGTGTAAGCAGGTTTGCCCTTGGACTGTTCAACGGATTTCTCGAAGATGCCGTTTGCCTTCCAGAATTCCAGAACCTCTTTCTCTCTCGGAACAAAGTCGAGCGAGGCGGAAACTTTTTTGTACATTGTTCAAACACTCCTTTTCTTTTAAGGAAATTTTTAAAAATAAAAAACCGCCCCGAAAAACGGGACGATCGAAACCGCGGTACCACCCGGATTCAAAGGCATAACAAAAACCATGCCTTTGCACTCCTGCCCTTTAACGCGGGGGCTGCGTCGAAGGATAATCCCGCATTGCCGAACATATTCGGCATGAGTTGAGCAAACCCGCCTCTTATTGCGGTTTCCCCTTCGCTCTCATGGGTGATAATGCATCCGAAGTCCCTTGCCGCCTTTCACCCTGCACGGCTCTCTTTCGGCATGTTCCGACTGCAAAAAACAGAGGTATGCCTTAAAGGAAAACTGCGGCGCACCGCGTCCCAATCTGCGATTTGGTATTTGCCCGATTGCCGCCGGGCAAAGGGACATAAAAATATTCAGTCTTTATTATAATGCACGAAAAAGCATTTGTCAATCACAAAAATTTCGATATCAAAATTGGGGGCAATTTGCTGATGACCTGTTTTTCGCGATGTGAAAACGGCAGAAACAAAAACTGCCGCCCGAGCGATGAAACCCGAGCGGCAGGCGGAGGTTGATTCAATTCCGCCCGCAAAGGCGGGAGTTACTCCGAAAAAGTCGCACTCTTCGGCCCTGCACGGATTTTGTGCCTTCGGGCAGCTCATCCGCAGCGGCGGCTTCGCTTGCAAGAACCGTATCAAAAGTTCCTGTGCAGGCAAGGATTATCGCAAGGATAATCGATAAAAATCTTTTCTTTTTTTGATCCTCCGTATTTTGAATTTGTTATCGCTTTTTTGTTGTCGGAAACGATAAAACCGAAACTTAGGTTCAAATTGTTTTGCGATCAAGGCTGAACGCATGATTGATCAGCCCTGCGGGGTTTGTCTCGGATACGCGGTTGCTTCATATACATATTCGGCATAAATCTCTTCATATGCCTTTTTATTTGCCTCCTGCCAGGTCATCCCTTCCTTACGATAGTTTGAGGCAAGGTAACTGAGCCAACTGGCATAGCGGCTTTCGCACGCATCGGGTTCCGAGTAGGCGATAATCACCATCCTCTCTTTATCAACTGTGATCCGAAAAGACTTACCGATGCCGCTCAGAGGTTGATCAGAAGAAGGGTGACTCGTGTAGACATACACATCTGCGGTGATTGCGGTTTCTGTTTCGTTCACGATATTCTCAATTGCGGTTTCCTCAACAGTTACGTTAATGTAATTGTCTTTCAAATCGAGCATCATTCTGTCGATCTCAAGCTGATTATCCCAAAAGAACAGATCCGTATCCTCGTTCCTGTCCATAATATCGGAAAAATCCATAAGCTCAAGGTTTATACAGCCGACGTAATAGCGGCGCTGCATTTCCCCTGCAAGCCATTCGACGGTTACGGGATCGGGTCTCGGATTTGGGTCTGCCGTCGGGGCTTCGGTTTCCGGTGCGGCGGTGGGAGTCTCCGTCGGCGCGGCGGTTTCGGAAACAGCCGAATGCGGCGGGGCGGTGTTCTGTGCGTCTTTGTCGGTTCCCTTGCAGGATGCAAGAACAAATGCGGACAGCAGCAACACGAGAACAAGGACGATGGAAAGCGTTCTTTTCATTGTTTGAATACCTCCTTGAAACTGAGAGTGATTTGTTCACTTCCCCAACGGATTTTCAGCCGTCGGGTGCGGGACGTTTCTTCGCAGATTGTTTTGCAAAGGACTGAATTCCGATGCAATTCCGGTATACAAAAAGAATAACATATCAAAGCAGCAGGGTCAACCCGGTTTTGCCCTGAAATTGTGAACAATTTGTTAACAATTCATTTTTCACGATGCGAAGCGATATAAACGGTCTTTAACCGAACGGTGGGATGCTGCTGCGGCAAGGCGCATGTTGAATTGAGAATTGTTTTTGCGGGAAAACACGGATTTTGAATGCCATGCAAAAAAGAAATATAAAAGGAAGAGAAACATACATATACAACATGCACACATAAAAAAACGGGATCTGCATCGAATCATGCAACTAATATAAAACGCTAAAAAACGAAAAAGTCCGCAGGGAGGGCACGCGGAACTTTTTCGTTTTACAACAGAAACGCGGTAAACCAACGTTTCATTAGGAAGGGGGGAATTCCTTTTCGGTGCTTCGGACAGAAGACTCAACTCTTTGCCTGTCTGAAGCCTTTTTTGCCGACAAAAAACAATGCCAGTGTCCCCGGACCGACATGGGAACCCGTCACAGGTTCGTACATAACGGTTAAAATATCCTTCGGCGGAGCAATTTCTGATATAAGCTCCGCAAGAGTGTTTGCATCTTCGATACAGTCCGCATGTGCGATGCCGACTGTTTGGTTTGCAGCGTCAACAACGTATTCGCGGTATTGTTCCGCAATTGCGCGCAGGGAGTTTTTCCTTCCGCGAACTTTGCCGAAATTGACGATTTTTCCCTCGCTGTCGCCCTTCAAAAGGGGTTTGATATTCAAAATGTTGCCGATTGCAGCCTTTGCATTCGAAAGCCTGCCCGTCGAACAGAGATATTTGAGGTTGTCAACCGTGAAAACCTGACACATCCTGTCGCGATAGTCCGAAAGCAGGTGTACCGCCGCAGAAAGGGCAATTCCCGAATCGCGGAGTTCCGCCGCACGCAGAACAACAAGCCCTTCGCCGAGCGAGGCTCCGAGAGTGTCGATAAGCTCAATGCTCCGTTCGGGAAATTCGGCGCGAAGCTGAGCCGCCGCCACCATTCCGGCCTGAAATGATCCGCTCACGCCGGATGACATGCCGATAAAAAGAATATCCTGCCCCGCTTCAAGCAAGGGACGCATTTTTTCAGTATATTGAGCGGGCGTTATTTGAGAGGTTGTGACTCTTGTTCCGCTGCGCATTGCATCATAAAATGCTTTGGAATCAAAAGCGGAAAAATCCGGACAGTACAGCGCATCGCCGCCTTTTTCCGGTATACTGAATGAAAACGGTATCTCCGCAATGCCCCTCCGCTCCAAAAGCTCAAGCTCGAGATTTGCGGAAGTATCGGTAATAATTCGGTACACGTTCACTCACCTCACATCATCTAATCTTCTGCAACAGATTAACATGTTCATATGAATGTGTCAAGTACTCAGTGCAACAAAATGAGACTTTTGAGCATATATTTCGTATAAATGCGCTTTACAGCGTTTGAATCCTGCACTATAATACAATTGCGAAAAATGCGGAACAATGCTTAAAATGTACAATATGCAAAATGCCGTATAATCTTTTGCAATTTGCGCTCCGAAAAGGGACGCAGGGGGAAAAACAATGTCATATGATAAAGCCTTGATTGCGGGTAAGCTCCGTCGGTGGGAAAAGCATCTTATGCGCTTTCGCCTTCCCGAATGGGATGAGATACCCGATTTTGGTCTGTATATGGAGCAGACCGTTGATTTGCTGCGCAAATATTTGGATTATCTGCCGCCCGAACTGAAGAATGAAGAGGTTGTTACAAGTTCCGCCATCAACAACTATGTTCGCCGCGGGATCATGCCGGGTCCGATTAAAAAAAAGTACTATCGACCCCATATTGCGTGCCTGCTGATGATTTGCACGCTGAAACAGAGCCTTAACATGTCAATGATAAAAATCGCGCTGCCCACATGTGAGTGCAGCGCAGATGCCCGCTGCGACGAATGTGCAAAATCTCCGGTCGGTTCGGCTGAAAACAGCTGCACATCGGGTGTGCGCAGCGCTTACGAGTCGTTCATAAGCCGCCATGATCTGACCGCAAAATATTTTGTTCAGCAGGTTCGTCTTGCAAGCGCGGCGCTTTTGGATCATGATGAAAAGCCGGATATTGCGGTTCAAACCACGGAAGAACTCGTTGCTTCCGCCGCAATAGTCGCGGGCTTTTCGCGTTTGCTTGCCGAAAAGCTGCTGCTTTTGGACGGAAAGGATCTTTCAAACGGCGGAAGCATCGATTGCGAGACGGATTCCGAACCTGTCGATGCCGGAGAATGAGCTGACTTAAAGCAAAAAAGGATACATAAAGCGTAAGCAAAAAGACTTGCCGCGTCAACAATAATGCGTAAAGCCTTTTTTCCTGCCGCCGGTGCGTCAAAAAGGCGCGGCAGCGGCCCGAATTTGCCGAAAAACTGCCCGCAATGCTTTGTGCACGGTGATTTCAGCCTTGATTTACAGCAAAATATGAGTATAATAATAAGCGGAAGAATTCTGCCTGTGTGCAAAAAAGCGCAGGCGTTTCAATAACGAAAGGAATTATTGGACAAAAATGGAAAGAACCTTCATAAGGGATATTCGAACAAAATGCGGCGAAACGGCAAAGGTCTCGGGCTTTGTTGAAAACATCCGCGACGGCAAGTCAATGGCTTTTATCGTCATCAAGGACATCACCGGAAAGCTGCAAATAACCGTCGAAAAAGAGAAATGCCCCGCGCTTGTTGACGACATTGCGCGCATAACTCCCGATTCCGTAATCAGCTGCACCGGACTTGTTGCGGAAAACGAGTACGTTAAAATGGGCGGAGTCGAGCTTCTGCCGACGGAACTTGAAATCGAATCCGTTGCGGACGCATTGCCCATTATCCGCAAGGAAATTCCCGCAACAAAGAAAAAACAGGCGGTCGAACGCTCTGCAATCGATCAGAGGCTGAACTATCGCTGGATCGATCTGCGCACGGACGAGAACCAGCTCCTGTTTAAGGTTCAAAGCTGCCTTGTGAACGCAATGCGTGAATACCTCCTTAAAAAGGACTTTATCGAGATTCACACTCCGAAGCTTATCGGAGCGGCAAGCGAGAGCGGCGCGGATGTTTTTGAAGTTGAATATTTTGACCGCAAGGCGTATCTTGCCCAGAGTCCGCAGTTCTACAAGCAGATGGCAATGGCGGCGGGTTTTGAACGCATATTTGAAGTCGGTCCCGTTTTCCGTGCGGAAAAATCTTTCACAAGCAAGCACACAACCGAATTTACGGGCTTTGACCTTGAATTCAGCTATATCGAATCCTATCGCGACGTTATGCAGATTGAGGCCGAAATATTGACATATGCTCTCGGCGTTGTCAACGAAAAATACGGCGAACGCATAAAGGAAGCTTTCGGCATTGAACTCATTGTGCCCACGCTTCCGTTCCCCGTTATCACTCTTGCGGAGCTTTACGATGCTCTTGAAAAGGAATACGGCTATGTTCCCGCGGAAGGCGAACGCGGCGATTTGACCACCGAGGCAGAGAAACTCAGCTTTGATTGGGTGAAGAAGCATTACAATCACGAGTTCCTCTTCATAACCGATTACTCCGCAGAAAAGCGCGCATTCTATCATATGCGCGATGAAAACGGCGTTCCGCAGGGTTATGACCTTATCTGGCGCGGTGTTGAAATCACAACCGGTGCACAGCGCGAGCACCGTTACGAAATCCTCAAAAAACAGGCGGACGAAAAAGGACTCGGTGAAGACGTTAAGTTCTACCTTGAATTCTTTAAATACGGCTGTCCTCCGCACGGCGGTTTCGGTCTCGGTGTTGACCGTTTGACCATGCTGCTGCTCGGACTCAACATTAAGGAAGCTATGTTCCTGTTCCGCAGCCCCGACAGGCTCAATCCGTAAAACTTGCGAGTGCGGATGATTCTCAATTTTTTGAATCAATCCGACTTTAACATTGACAAAGCAGGTTGTTTTTTGAGAACCGCCCGTAACAGGACGGTTCTTTTTTTACTGAGTTTTCCGGCTGCAAAGCGGACAAAGCGGAACAAAAGCCGGCGGGTGAGGTTTCCGCCGGCTTCTGCATGAGGGGTTACGATAAAAAAGCTTCGGTGCTTTTACAATTGTATTATACCGCCCGAAATATACTGTGTCAACACAAAACAAAGCACTTTCGGTACATAAAACAGTACAGCTTCTGCAAATAAATGCAATACAAACAATAACGGAAGCTTTGTATTGTAAAAAATGCGTTCGATGCCGAAACATTGTTCGGAGACGGCACTGCATAAGAAATATGGTAAGCTGGAAGTGAAACAACATATCGGAAGGCAGCAGAAGCCGAAAACGGACATGCCGCATTGTGAACGGCCGCACTGTCGATTTGTGCAAAATAAACAAAATTTTTTTGAGTTTTTTTGAAAAAAGGGGTTGACAAATTCCGAGTGCGGTTGTATGATATGTCTCGGTTAGCGAGAGCTAATTATTTTTAGACGAATCAAGTTAGCAAGAGCTAATTTTTTTGAACAGAAAGTTAGCAAAAGCTAATTTAAAATTCGTGTTATTGAGCAAGGAGTAATGATATGATGCCGTTAATGTTGGCCGGAATCGGCGAGGAGAACACGATAAAGAAGATCGGCGGCAGTCCGGAGATTAAAAAACATCTTGAGGATCTCGGCTTTGTTGTCGGCGGAAGCGTTACTGTCGTGAATGCGCTCGGCGGAAACGTTATTGTGAACGTCAAGGAGTCGCGTGTTGCGATAAGTGAAGAAATGGCACGCCGCATAATGGTCTGATGCGGAAAAACCGCAACCTTTTGCGGTCCGCAAATTTTTGCGGTTTGCAAACGGTGATGCTGCGAATGTGAATGAAAAATTAAAGATAAATTATAAAAATAAAGTCGGGAGGAATAATCATGAATACACTCAGACAGGCAAAAATCGGAGACACCGTAAAGGTTGTAAAGCTGCACGGTGAGGGTGCTGTAAAACGCCGCATCATGGACATGGGCATCACCAAGGGGGTTGAGGTCTATGTTCGCAAGGTTGCACCGCTGGGCGACCCCATTGAAGTCACGGTGCGCGGCTATGAGCTTTCACTCCGCAAGGCGGACGCTGAAATGATCGAAATCGAATAAAACGGAAAACATGCGGGGGAAACCCCGTATTATTCGGAACAAAAGGTTAGCTAAAGCTAACAATGCTTCGCCGAAAGGTGCATTTCGGCTTTCGGCGGCAGAACGGAAAAAATATAACCGTATGACGGATAAGGAGGATAAAATGAATTTGAGAATCGCCCTTGCGGGCAACCCCAACAGCGGCAAAACAACGCTGTTCAACGCATTGACCGGCTCGAATCAGTTCGTCGGAAACTGGCCGGGTGTCACGGTTGAAAAAAAAGAAGGTAAACTTAAAAAACATGACGGAGTTATCATCACCGACCTTCCCGGTATTTATTCACTTTCACCATACACCCTTGAAGAGGTCGTTGCGCGCAACTACCTTATCGGCGAGCGTCCCGATGCGATACTGAACATCATCGACGGCACGAATTTGGAGCGCAACCTGTATCTTACAACTCAGCTTACGGAGCTTGGTATTCCGGTTGTTGTTGCAATCAACATGATCGACCTTGTTCGCAAGAACGGCGACAAAATCAATGTTGCCGAACTTTCGCGTCAGCTTGGCTGCAAAGTCGTTGAAATTTCCGCTTTGCGCGGAACCGGCATTGCGGAAGCTGCGGAAGAGGCAATCGATGCAGCAAAGAACGGAAAAACCGTTCCCATGCACACCTTCGCGGGCCCTGTTGAACATGCGCTTGCACATATCGAGGAAGCAGCTGTTCACGGACTGCCCGAGGAGCAGCAGCGTTGGTATGCCGTGAAGATTTTTGAGCGCGACGACAAGGTGCTCGAAAATCTGAATATCGATCCTAAGGTTATGGAGCATATCAATAAGGATATCGAGGCGGTAGAGAAGGAAATGGATGACGATTCCGAATCCATTATCACCAACGAACGTTATATCTACATCGGTTCGATTATCAAAGCTTGCTACAAAAAGAAAAACACGGGCAAGCTTTCGACTTCCGATAAGATCGACAAAATCGTGACCAACCGCTGGCTGGGTCTCCCCATCTTTGCTGCAGTAATGTTCCTTGTTTACTATATTTCAATGGTAACAGTCGGCAGCGCGGCAACGGATTGGGCAAACGACGGACTGTTCGGCGATGGCTGGCATCTGTTCGGCATCGGCTCAAAGGCATATAACGAAACTGCCGAAAATTACAGCAACGCAGTGAACGCTGCCGGCGCATTTGTTGATTTCGACACTGAAGCCGAAGATTTCGATGCGGACAAAGTGCTTGCCGAACTCGAAGCATACAAGCCCGAGAGCGAGAATGCAACCGCAACCATCGGCGTTGAGGATGAGGAAACTCTTGCGGTAAACGAAATGACCGTTTATTATTCCACGATCCCCAAAGACGCAAATGAAGATGAAACCATCGGCATGACTTATGTTGATGCCGTTAAATACCTTAAGGAAAACGGATTCGATGAACCCGATCCCGCCGCATACGGCGTTTGGGTAAAGGGTATTCCCGTGCTTGTGGGCGAAGGTCTTGAAAAAGCAGGCGCAGCCGATTGGCTTGCAGGCCTTATCAACGACGGTATTGTTGCAGGTGTCGGTGCTGTTCTCGGCTTTGTTCCGCAGATGCTTGTTCTGTTCCTGCTGCTCGCTATCCTTGAAGGCTGCGGTTATATGGCGCGTATCGCATTCGTCCTTGACAGAATTTTCCGCAAATTCGGTCTTTCCGGCAAATCCTTCATTCCGATGCTCATCGGCACGGGCTGCGGCATTCCCGGTATTATGGCATCCAGAACGATTGAAAACGAACGTGACCGCCGCATGACCATCATGACCACAACGTTCATCCCCTGCGGTGCAAAGGTTCCCTTTATTGCAATGATCGCAGGCGCAATCTTCGGCGGTTCAGCCTGGGTTGCAACAAGTGCATATTTCATCGGCATGGCGGCAATCATAATTTCCGGTATCATGCTGAAGAAAACCAAGATGTTCGCGGGCGAACCCGCTCCCTTCGTAATGGAGCTTCCCGCATATCATCTTCCCACTGTCAGCAACGTTCTCCGTTCCACTTGGGAGCGCGGCTGGTCCTTCATCAAGAAGGCGGGCACGATCATTCTTCTGTCCACGATACTCGTTTGGTTTACCTCCTACTTCGGATTTACTTCCAACGGGTTCAGAATGCTTGCGGAAGACGAGCTTGACAAGTCCATTCTTGCGGCAGTCGGCAATGCGATCGCCTGGATCTTCAAACCCCTCGGCTGGGGCGAATGGCAGGCAGCGGTTGCATCCATCACCGGCCTTGTTGCAAAGGAAAACATCGTTGGCACGATGGGCATTCTTTACGGCGCAGAAGGTCCCGTTTATGCGACCCTTGCACATGTTTTCAACGGCATTCAGGCATATTCGTTCCTGGTGTTCAACCTGCTCTGTGCACCTTGCTTTGCGGCAATCGGCGCAATAAAGCGCGAAATGAACAACCCGAAATGGACTTGGTTCGCAGTTGCATACCAGTGCGGATTTGCGTACATCATCTCTCTGATGATCTATCAGTTCGGCTGCCTGTTCACGGGTAATGTACATGTTGTCGGCCTCATCTTTGCTGTTGCTGCACTTGCCGGCATTATCTACATGCTCGCCCGCCCCTACAAAGAGGCAACAAAGCTTACCAAGAACGTTAAGATTGGATAAATCAAAACGTTAGCAATGGTTTGAGTCGAACAGCGTTCGTCAATACGATGCGGTTCGACGAATGAATTCCCCCAACCCGGATGACGATGCGGACGGCGGTGCGCCATGCATTGCCTCCGCATCTTCCGGGCAAATTCGGGAATAAAATAAGCAAAAACCGATTTTATTTTTCACGAAAACAGAAACATGAAAGGAGAAGGTCATATGTTCAATTGGATAGCTCGGAATCTTTCAACGATTATTATCTGCCTTGTGCTTGCCGCTGTTGTGGTTCTTATCATTGTGAGCCTTGTTAAAGACAAAAGAAAAGGCAAGTCCTCCTGCGGCTGCAAGTGCGCCCATTGTCCGATGGCAGGCTCCTGCCATAAAAAATAATCAGTCGGCCGCAAACCGGTGCAAGCAGGAAAAATGCCGGCCGAATTTACGGAAACAGCTTTGCGGAAAGGAGAAAAAATGTTCAGAACCGTTGTAAAAATCGATGGAATGATGTGCGGAATGTGTGAAGCGCATATCAATGATGCAATAAGAAGGAATTTCAACGTTAAGAAAGTGAAATCATCGCACTCAAAAGGTGAAACGGTGATCGAGTCCGAAACAGAACCCGATGCAGCTGCGCTTAAGCGCGCAATTGAAGAGACAGGTTATGAATTCATCTCCGCCTCGACAAAAATCGTTGAAGGCAGGCGCGGACTGTTTGCGGGCATTCTGCATAAAGACTGAAAAAGGGTGAAAAAGTTGTGAAGCAGAACGGATATGCTTTTCGTGCTTCAGCCCCTACGGAGAAGCATATCCGTATTGCTGTGAAAGCACCGGCAGAGATTTTTTATTTTTAGAACTGGAGTTAGCATAGGCTAACTAAAAGCAAAACGGTCGGAATTAAAAAACGGCACGGAAAGAAATTGAAGATTAAAGCGAAAAGTTAAAAATAACAAACAGAGAAAGGGAAAGAAAATGAGCGTTGTTATCGTCGGCGGAAATGAGCGCATGATAAGGCAATATGAGCAGCTTTGCAAATCATATTCATGTAAAGCAAAGGTTTATATTGAAACGGATAAAGGAATTCAGAACTTCGGCACACCGGATTTGGTCGTGCTTTTCACAAGCACAATGTCTCATAAAATGCTTCAGATTGCCTCCGGGCAGGCGAAGCGAAAGAACCTTCGTGTTGCAAGAAGTCATACAAGTTCAATGGCTGCACTGAAAAGCATTTTGGATGAGCACACGGCATGAGCACAACGGTGCATCAGGAAACTGAAATGGGAATGCTTTGACAGCAGTGTATATTAAGCAGTGCGCATGAATATGATAATCAAAGGACGGCAGAAACGGAACAATTCCGAATTTCTGCCGTCCTTATTTGATGTCTGCACCGTGCAGCCGCCGAATCATTTAAGTATCGGCAGCTGCGCGGGAAAAGTTAATGGGTTAGGTGGGTTGAATCAGTTGTTGTTCAGCTTTGCCTGTGCTGCCGCAAGCCTTGCAATGGGTACGCGGAAGGGTGAACAGGAAACATACTGAAGACCGACTTTGTGGAAGAACTCGATGCTGGAGGGATCACCGCCGTGTTCGCCGCAAACGCCCAGCTTTATGTTGGGACGGGTCTGCTTGCCGAGCTCAACAGCCATCTTGACGAGTTTGCCTACGCCGTTTTGATCAACGCGTGCAAAGGGATCGCTCTCGAAGATTTTCTTCTTATAATAGTCATCAAGGAACTTCCCGGCATCGTCGCGGCTGAAGCCGAAAGTCATCTGGGTAAGGTCATTGGTGCCGAAACTGAAGAATTCCGCCTCGGTTGCAACTTCGTCCGCAGTGAGAGCGGCGCGGGGGATTTCGATCATGGTGCCGACAAGGTAGGGGATTTCCATGCCCTTTTCTTCCATGACCTTCTTTGCGGTTTCAACAACGAAGCTCTTAACATATGCAAGCTCACGGGTTTCGCCGACAAGGGGAATCATGATTTCGGGGATGATTTCAAGCCCGGTTTCCTGACGAACCTCGATTGCCGCTTCAATAACGGCACGGGTCTGCATTTCCGCAATTTCGGGGTAAGTAACGGACAGACGGCAGCCGCGGTGGCCCATCATGGGGTTGCTCTCGTGCAGGCTGACAACGGTCTTTTTGAGCTCATCAAAGGTGATGCCCATGTTGCTTGCAAGAGCGGCGATCTCCTCATCCTTGGTGGGAAGGAACTCATGGAGGGGCGGATCCAGGAAGCGAATCGTAACGGGACGACCCTGCATTGCCTTGTAGATGCCCTTGAAGTCTTCACGCTGCATGGGCAGAATTTTTGCAAGAGCAGCCTTGCGCTCATCCGCATTCTTTGAAACGATCATCTCGCGCATTGCGGGGATTCGTGCTTCGTCAAAGAACATATGCTCGGTGCGGCAGAGCCCGATGCCCTCTGCGCCGAACTTGACTGCCATTTCAGCCTGTGCGGGGGAGTCCGCATTGGTGCGGATCTTAAGGGTGCGAATTGCATCCGCCCATTCCATAATGGTTGCGAAATTGCCGGAAAGTTCGGCGGGGACGGTGCGGATCGCTTCGGCGTAAACTTTGCCGGTTGAGCCGTCAAGACTCATCCAGTCGCCTTCGTGAAGAACGGTGCCGTCGGTGAATGTGAGCGTCTTTGCGGGTTCGTCGATAACGATTTCCTTGCAGCCGGAGACGCAGCAGGTGCCGAGCTGTCTTGCAACAACCGCAGCGTGGCTGGTCATGCCGCCGAAAGCGGTGAGGATGCCCTCGGAAGCGGTCATGCCCTCGATGTCCTCGGGACTGGTTTCTTTGCGGGCAAGGATAACCTTGTGGCCCGCTTCGCTTGCGCGCTTTGCATCGTCTGCCGAGAAGTAGACCATGCCGCATGCTGCACCGGGGGATGCGGCAAGACCGGTTGCCATTGCCTTTGCTGCCTTAAGTGCGGCGGCGTCAAAGGTGGGATGAAGCAGAGCGTCAAGGCTCTTGGGGTCGATCATTGCAATCGCTTCTTCGCGGGTGCGCATACCTTCGTTCACAAGGTCAACAGCGATCTGAAGAGCTGCCGCTGCGGTGCGCTTGCCGTTGCGGGTCTGGAGCATGAAGAGCTTGCCGCGTTCAATAGTGAACTCCATATCCTGCATGTCGCGATAGTGTTTTTCAAGAGTTTCGGCCGTTCTTACGAATTCGTTGTAAACGGCTTCGTTGGTCTGCCTGAGGTGGTCGATGGGTTCGGGAGTGCGGATGCCTGCAACAACGTCCTCGCCCTGTGCGTTCATGAGATACTCGCCGTAGAGTTTCTTTTCGCCGGTGGAGGGGTTGCGGGTGAATGCAACACCGGTACCGCTGTCGTTGCCCATGTTGCCGAATACCATGCTCTGAACGTTGACCGCGGTGCCCCAATCGGAGGGGATATCGTTCATGCGGCGGTAAATGATCGCGCGGGGGTTATCCCAGCTGCGGAAAACTGCCTTGACAGCTTCGAGAAGCTGAGTCATGGGTTCCTGCGGGAAGTCAAATCCCTTGACCTGTTTAAACATGGCTTTGTATGCTTCAACGATTTCCTTAAGGTTGTCGGCAGTAAGGTCGGTGTCAAGTTCGCAATTGTATTTTTTCTTTGCGCCGTCGAAAATCACGTCGAACTTTGCTTTTTCAACTTCCATAACGACGTCGGAGAACATCTGAATGAAACGGCGATAGCTGTCATATGCAAAACGCTCGTTGCCGGTCAGGTTTGCAAGAGCAACAACGGTTTCGTCGTTCAGACCGAGGTTGAGGATCGTGTCCATCATGCCGGGCATGCTTGCACGTGCGCCGGAACGAACGGAAACGAGGAAGGGGTTTTCGGTGCTGCCGAATTTTTTGCCCGCCTTTTCTTCGGTAACGGCAAGAGCTGCTTTTATCTGCTCGATGATGTCATCGGAGATTGTGCGGCCGTCCTCATAGTAACGGGTGCAGGCTTCGGTTGAAACTGTGAAGCCATAAGGAACGGGCAGACCGAGGCCGGTCATTTCGGCAAGGTTGGCACCTTTGCCGCCCAGAAGGTTCCTCATGGTTGCGTTGCCCTCATTGAAGAGGTACACATATTTGTGGGACATAATGAATCCTCCGTGTTTTCTTTTTTATACACACTTGGTACAACAACGTATTATACATAATTCTTCCCGAAATTTCAAGTATTTATCAAGAATTTTTTCAATATTTTACACAAACAATACATACGGAAGGACGAAAACGCGCCGAGTCGAACCGTTGGATTCGAAAAAAATTGTGCAAACTCAATGTTTTTTCGGAAAAACAATGTTTATTCGGCAGCAAACAAAAAAGAGGTGAATCCGATGAAAAAAGAGATGAAAAATGATAAGAACAATTCCGAACGGAAAATGCCTAAAATGCAGGATGCGGATTTCTGCGGACAGAATTTGGGTATTGATGCGGGGAATGCAACAGCTTCGGCAAACGAAACAACGGGCATGATGCCGACCGCTCCGCAAAACAGTGCGGAGCTTGAAGCGGCGGAAGAACTCTCTCCGCTGCAATACACAACTTTGGTGAAGCAAAAAAAACGAAATAAGCAATAAACCGACGATAGTTTGAATAAATAAAGGAGCCGCTGCGCAAATTCGGCGGAAGCGGCTCCTGCGGGTTTAATTTTCAGCCGGTTGTTTTCAGCCTTCGTCGTAAAGGCCGGCTGCTTTGATTTTTTTCCAATCGGCGGCAACGATGCGCACCTGCTTGCTTGAATTGATTGAAAAATCTTTTTGGAAAACGTATCCGTTTGCCATCATGCGCAAAAGTGTGGCTTTTACCCTGTCGTCGGGAACATTGTTTCGCTTTGACACCGCTTCAATGGTACCCCAAAACGTCGGAATGATATTGGCTTTTGTTTCAACGTGCGCAAGGTTGCTGACTATCATGCGCATATAGGAGTTGTTAAGCTCCTCCTCATCGGGAAGCAGGCGAATGTCGCTTGCAACACCCTGAAGCCGTTTGCTGAACGTGTCCGTCACACCGTAAACAACAACTTTTTTGTGCCTTTTCTGCACAAGATATTTGACAACGGACTGAAAATGACCGTCTCCGGTGAAGATAATATAGGTGCCGACATCGTTTCTGGATGTTACGTTCTGATAAATATAATCAAGCATAACAAAATCCGTCATATCTTTTTTGCGATATTGCGTTGCCGTGCCGGTTTCGATAATGGTGTTGGTGATGTTGCGCAGCTTTGCAAGCTCCTCACCGATGCCGGGGGATGAAAAATCGGCAAAAATCATAATATCTTCAATGTCGAACTGCTTTTCAAGCTCGGCACGCCATGCGGCTGTATCGGGACGAAGATTATATTTGTTTTTGTACGAATAAAACCAGTATTCGTAATCAACGAATACCATTGCCCGTTTTGAACGGGCAAGCGACCTGAAAATTTTGAGCAAATAAACCCTCCTTTGCGCAAAGTAAAATATGCGCTTACATAGTGCGGGAATGCTTTGAACGATTCATTTTTGCGGGAAAGATCCCGAAATCAAAGCTCCCTTAAACCGACAAAACGAGAATAACAAACCCGCCGAAAGGGCAGTGCAACAAAATAACCACACGGTATCGAACGCGCAAAAAATAAATTTCGTATGCGATTTTTACATAAACAAAGACCAATAGGCAGCCGCAGACAAAATGCTGCGATCCGTAGATTGAATAAAGTTTACGTTCGATAGTGCAAATAAAAAACAAGCCGGGACGCCGCCCGACGAGGAGTGTTGTCCTTCATTGCCGGTATCACTGCTATTATAACAAACAACATAAAAATTTGCAACACTTTTTAAGTAATTTCGTCACTTCGGGACGAAAGGAAAAGGCGGGGTCGAGGCGGTGTATCCGTCTTTCGCGCAGGAGGGCTTCCGCAATCCGCCGAGTTTGCGTCAGTCTGCAAAAAAAACGTGAAATTTGTCACAAATTATTAAAAAATCAGCATTGCTGTCCGCGCACTCGGGGTTTATAATATCAGCATGGCAAGGAATAAACCAAGAAAACTTAAAAAGGCTGCTTCCGAAAGGTTCCGCCTGTCCGGTGCGGACGGCAATGAGGAGTCCGTTGCGGACGGCAATGAGGAGTCCGGTGCGGACGGCAATGAGGAGTCCGGTGCGGACGGCAATGAGGAGTCCGGTGCGGATGTCAGTGGGGGGAAAATGAACTTCAATGCATCGGATGCTTCGGACATGCGAGGTAAAGAAAAAAACAACGAAGCATACAGGAAACACAGCGTTATTTCATTCATAATATGCGAGGTGCTTGCTGATGTCGCCGCTGTTGCTTTGATATTGCTCGGCAGAACGGGGGCGGAGCGGTACGGCAGTGCTTCCGTGCCTGCGACGGATGATACTACGGATGCAGGGCAGGAAAACGCCGCGACGTTTGATGAGAACGGAGACGGAGAAAATCGCGGCTTTACCGTTGAACCGACAGAAGAGGTTTCGGATACGCCGTTCCCGCAGGGTGAAACTTTGGCGCACGTTAAAACGACCGTCATTGCGGACGGCAGCCCGATCGCAACGCTTGCAAGCGGCAGCGCGGCGGAGGAGCTTATTGAAGCCGTGCGTACATATTTCGATGGTTTTGTGAACAAAAGCGGAGCGGTCACATCGTTTTTGAATGAAATCGGTTTTGTTGAGGCGGACGAAAATGCGGCGGTCATGCCCTATGATGAGGCATTTGCGTTTCTGACAGGCAGCAGCACGCCGCTAAGGGTTCAAAGCAGGCTTATTGAGCATGAATTTGTAACGATTCCGTATGAGGTATCGACGGTTAACAGCAGCGATTTTTACTGCGGGACCCGCTTTGTTGCCGAATACGGACGGAACGGCAAAAAAATGAGTGCTTATGAATACATTTATATTAACGGCACGCTTCAAAGCAGCCGAATGCTTGAGAGCGAGTATCTTGACCTGCCGCTGAAAGAAACCGTTATCATAGGAACAAGACCGTGCCCGGCAGCAAACGGAATAACAGCGGGTGAATACCCTGCTTCGGGTATTGCATTTGCAAGGCCCGTTGATGCTGCTGTTGTGCGCTTTTTCGGACTGCTCAACGGCAGTATGCATGAGGGCGTGGATTTTGCGGCGAACAGAGGCGAAAACTGCAAGGCAGCGGCAGCAGGAACCGTTGTTGCGGTGCTTGAGCGCGGCAGCATGGGTTTGACCGTGTATGTTCGTCACGAAAACGGTTTTGCAACAGTGTATGCAGGGCTTGAAAAGGCGCATGTTTCCGTCGGAACAACCGTTGCAGCGGGAGACATAATCGGCACGGCGGGTGCGGACGGAATGCATTTCGGCATTTATGCAAACGGGGTTCCGTGCGACCCGAAAGCCTATATAAGCGGGCTTACGCAGTGAATGAACAGCATGTGACCATGCTTTTTCAATGCGGAAACCGTGTTTTGAACCGTTGACAGAACAAATTTTGCTTTTATGCGGGTTGCCAAACTCTGCCGCCTGTGTTAAAATCAAAATGTGACTGCAATTCCGCATTGAAGAATAAACTGCCTCCGGGAATATGCAAAACAAACTCGGTTTGCGTTTCGGATGCAGCTGTGCGTTTATTCCTTTTTCCGAATTCGAAAACGGAGCGTTATTTCGCGGGTTGCAAAATAGAATTACTGTTTAAATTATTAAATTTATATAATACGGAGTTTATATGGCTTTTTTTGAAATTCGCGGCGGAATTCCGCTTCGCGGCAGCGTGACCGTGAGCGGCGCAAAGAACGCTGCACTGCCGATAATATGTGCATCGATAATGGCAGATGAACCTTGCAGAATCGAAAACCTGCCCGATATAGAGGATGTTAATCGAATCACGGAGATTTTGAGTTCAATGGGTGCAGCGATTACGCGCCCCGCTCCGGGCGTTGTTGTTATCGATCCGCGAACAATAAAGTCCCACAGCGTAACAAACGAAATGGCGGCCAAGCTGCGTGCGTCGTATTACATGCTCGGTGCGCTGCTCGGAAAATTCCGCCGTGCCGAAATTGCTCAGCCGGGCGGGTGTGCGATAGGGCAGCGTCCCATGGATTATCATATCAACGGAATGCGCGCTCTCGGAGCAAATGTGCAGGATCGCTTCGGCATAGTTACCGCCTCGGCCGACAAGCTTCGCGGTGCGGAGATTTATCTTGATATGGCAAGCGTCGGTGCAACGATAAACATTATGCTCGCCGCATGTCGTGCAGAGGGCAAAACCGTGATAAACAACGCTGCACGCGAACCCCATGTTGTTGACGTGGCAAATTTTCTCAATACCATGGGAGCAAACATTCGCGGTGCGGGAACGAATGTTATCCGCATAACGGGCTGCGATGCGCTGCACGGCTGCACCTATGCGATAATACCCGACCAAATCGAAGCGGGGACTTTCATGATTGCCGCTGCCGCAACACAGGGAAATGTTGTAATAAACAATGTCATACCTGCGCACCTTGAGGCAATTTCCGCAAAGCTTATGGAATGCGGAGTGGAGGTCATTGAAGGGGATAACGGCAATGATTTTTACATGCAGATTATTTCAAACTCCCGCCCGCGTGCGGTGAATATCAAAACTCTGCCGTATCCCGGTTTTCCGACGGATTTGCAGCAGCCGATGACCGCATTGCTGGCGGTTGCACAGGGCAACAGCTTCATCACGGAGAATCTGTTTGAGGACAGGTTTAACCATGTTCGCGAGCTCAACCGCATGGGTGCGAACATAATAGTGAACGGCAGAACCGCAACCGTGATCGGCGTTGATAAGCTCTACGGCACCGATATCTATGCTTCCGACCTGCGTGCGGGCGCGGCAATGATAGTTGCGGCTCTGATGGCGGAAGGAACTGCCCGTGTGCGAAATATCTATTATATCGACAGGGGATACGAAAAACTCGAACATAAGCTCCGCGCCCTCGGTGCCGATATTAAGCGCATCGAAGAGCCTGACGAAGAGTGAACACTGTCCGCATATCGGTCGGAATCAACCGATAAATCAACCGGTAATTGAACAGAACGGATTAAGCTGTTTTGATTAAAAAAGCAACGGGGCCGCTGCGGTGAATGCAGCAGTCCCGTTTGGTTTGTTTAAGCCGATGCAGAGTTTTTTAATGCGCTTGAAGCAGCTTATTTCGTTCCGAAAATCCTGTCGCCGGCATCGCCGAGACCGGGAACGATATAGCCGTGATCGTTGAGGTGGCTGTCAACCGCAGCGGTGTAGATGACAACATCGGGGTGCAGCTCATGCAGCATTGCAATGCCCTCGGGAGCGGCAACAAGGCACATCAGGCGAACGGTTTTGCAGCCTGCTTCCTTGACGATGCGAATACCCTCGGCAGCGGAGCCGCCGGTTGCAAGCATGGGGTCAACAACGATCATATCGCGCTCGGAGGTGTCACCGGGCAGCTTGCAGTAATAGCTGACAGGCTTGAGCGTCTCGGGGTCGCGATAAAGCCCGATATGTCCGACTTTTGCAGCGGGAATCAGCTCCATGACGCCCTCTGCCATGCCGAGACCGGCGCGGAGAATGGGAACGATGCCGAGTTTGCGTCCTGCAAGCACTCTTGCGCGCATTGATGCAACGGGAGTTTCAATGTCAACTTCCTCCATGGGAAGGTCACGGGTGACTTCATATGCCATGAGCGTGGACAGCTCGTTGAGCAGCATACGGAAATCCTTTGTGCCGGTGTTTTTGTCCCTCATGAGGGTGAGCTTGTGCTGAACGAGAGGATGGTCGATAACGACAACGTTTTCCATGTAGTTTTTCATTGGTAATACCCCTTTGTAAAATTATTTATTAAATAAGTTGAAATCAAGCAAGAAGCTTTTATCTGCATTCGTAATCGGAAATTTTGCCGATGCGGCGTTCGTGCCTGCCGCCGGCAAATTCGGTGCAGAGCCATGTTTTGACGATCGCCTTTGCGGTTTCAATGCCGATGATCCTTCCGCCCATTGCAAGCATGTTGGAATCATTATGCTGACGGGTCAGTTCCGCGGAAAGAACATCTCCGCAGAGTGCGCAGCGAATGCCGCGAACCTTGTTTGCGCAGATAGAAACACCGATGCCGGTGCCGCAGATGAGGATTCCGCGGTCAAACTCGCCGGAGGCAACAGCTTCTGCGGCGGGAAATGCGATGTCGGGATAATCCATACTGTCGGTTGAGCAGCAGCCGAAATCCCTGAATTCGTGACCAAGTTCAGTAATATAGGGTAAAAGCTCGTTCTTGAGTGCGTATCCGCCGTGGTCGGATGCAATTGCAATTTTCATTTTTTTATTGTCCCGTGCGGTGCGCGGGAAATCCTTTCCGTAAAGTCTTTAAAAATATTAAAAATTTTTGTGATTGAGCAAGAATAAATTCCGTAAACACCGACGGCATCCAAACGGCTTCGAACGCAGCCGAAAAGTCGTCGGCATATCGCAGCGGTCATTCGGAAATAACCGTAAACCCGGCGGCACGGAGCAGACGATTCATGTATGCAAGCCCCTGAGCCTCGGCGGGGACACTTTCCGCAATTATCAAATCCATGCCGCGCGATTCGTTTCGAAGTTCGCGAAAAAGGGCGGCGCACAGCGTCTGCGGTTGAGTCCTGTCGCCGATAACGACATGCCGCTTTCCCGAATAGCGGGATTTGGTTTGTTCCGTTGCGAGTATGATGCATTTTTTGCCCGAAAGCTCTGCGCGGGTGTATTCACGGCAGGCGATGGAGGCGGTTTTTTTGCAGTCATTGCCGCCGTCAGCGATGACAACATCGCATTCGGGCGCATAATGCTTGTATTTCATGCCGGGTGAAGCGGCGGTTTCTCCGTTTTTTAACGGGTTGAGCACCGCATGAGCAATATCAACATGCCCGATGACGCTTTCAAGCATCTCTCTTGTGACTCCGCCGGGGCGAAGCACCGTCGGTGTGCCGACAAGGGAAAGCACCGTGGATTCAACGCCGACTCTGCAATCCCCGCCGTCAATAATTGCATCAATGCATCCGTCAAGGTCATCCAGAACATGCTGAGCGCAGGTCGGGCTCGGTTTTCCGGAAAGGTTCGCGCTCGGTGCCGCAATCGGAACGCCGGCCGCACGAATCAGAGCAAGTGCGGTCTTATGTTCCGGCATACGCACCGCAACGGTGGAGAGCCCCGCCGTGACTTGCGGAGGGACAATGTCGCTTTTGAGATAGACCATGGTGAGCGGACCCGGCCAGAATGCATCCGCAAGCTGCCGCGCCTTGTCCGGAACATGTTTCCAAAGCTGTTTGAGGTCGCTTTTTTTTGCAATATGAAGAATGAGCGGGTTGTCTCCGGGGCGTCCCTTTGCAGCAAAAATCTTTTCCACAGCACAGCCGTCAAGCCCGTTTGCACCGAGTCCGTATACGGTTTCGGTCGGAAACGCAACAAGCCCGCCCGCGCGAATGATTCGCCCGCACACGTTTGTTCCGTTCTCTTTTTGTGTTGCTGCATTGAAAAATTCCGTGTTCATGCTGCCAAACTCCGTTCCCGGGTCACCGCATCGGCCGCAAACCGGCGCATAATGCCGTGTCAACCCGCTATAATATAGCACAATTCGCGGCTTTCGGCAAGTGAAAAGTGATGCTGCTTTAAAAAACAGAATGCGTCAAAAGTCACGGCAGGATTGAAAAATCTTTCCGTTTGTGGTATACTTTGGATAAACACGGCGGTACGCCGCAAAAAAGGATAAGGAATTTAAATAATGAGCGAATACAATTATGATATCGTTGTTCTGGGCGCGGGCCCGGGCGGTTATGAAGCGGCTATACGCTGCGCACAATACGGCAAAAACACGGCGCTTGTTGAGGCGCGCGATCTGGGCGGAACATGTTTGAACCGCGGCTGCATTCCCACAAAAGCACTGCTGCACGGTGCGGAAGTTTATCAGTCGGCGCTGAACGCTGCGTCCTGCGGTGTAACAACGGGTGAGGTCGGGTTTGATTTTGCAAAGCTTGCCGAATACAAAGATTCTGTTGTTGCAGGCCTGCGCAAGGGCATTGCGGGGCTTGAAAAAGCGCACGGAGTGAAGGTCATAAACGGCTTCGGAAAGCTTGTTGACGAGCACACTCTCGAAGTTGACGGCGAAAAAGTCACGTTCGACAAGCTGATTCTTGCAACGGGAAGTGCGCCTGCGCGTCCCCCGATTCCCGGTATTGACGGCGAAAATGTTGTAACTTCCGACGAAGTGCTTTCAATGACAGAGCTTCCGGACAGCTTTGTTATTATCGGCGGCGGTGTTATCGGCATAGAGTTTGCAACGTTGTTTGCCTCTCTCGGAAAGCCCGTAACCGTTATCGAAATGATGCCGAGCATACTTCCGGGCGTGGATGCCGACATCGTTAAAATGCTTTCAACAAGGGTACTCAAACGCAAAAAAGTTACTGTTATCAACAATGCCAAGGTAACAGGCATCAACGGCGGCGAAAAAGTCACCGTAACGTACGAACTCAACGGAGCCGAAAAAACAGCCGAGGGAGGCTGCTGCGTTGTTGCCGTCGGCCGCCGCGCAATGACGGCAAACATCGGGCTTGAAAATGTCGGAATCGAAATGAACCGCGCGTTTGTGAACATCGACGATTATTGCCGCACAAATATCGAAAACATCTATGCGATCGGCGATATAACCGGCAAGATTCAGCTTGCGCATGTTGCAAGCGCACAGGGCCTTGCAGCTGCGGCGAATGCATGCGGGCAGAAGAGTGTAAAGATGGATTATTCGGTTGTTCCTTCCTGCATTTATACAGCTCCCGAAATTGCATTTGTCGGCATCGGCGAAGAAAAAGCAAAGCAGCAGGGCATTGAATACAAAATCGGCAGCTTCAATGTTGCAGGCAACGGCAGAGCAATGATAATGGGCGAAGCTCTCGGCATTGCAAAGCTGATTTCCGATGCGGACGGAAATCTCATCGGCGCACAGCTCATGGGTCCCCGCGCAACGGATATGATAGCGGAGCTTGCTCTTGCGCTTAAAGTCGGCGTCTCGGTTGAAACAATTGCCGAAACCATTCATCCGCATCCCACCGTCAGCGAGGTTATTGCGGAAGCGGCGCATGATTGGGAAGGTCTTTGCTGTCACAGTCTGCCCAAAAAGAAATAATTAAATCAACAAACGAACAAACCGCCGTCGCCCGTCGAATAAGATGTGCGGCGGCGGGCATTATGCGGCTTTTTCCGCCGGTTATTGAATCAATCGCAAATCAATTACAAAAGGGAGGAAGAAAAACATGAGCATTCCAAACGGCAAAAATGTATACGGATATGCGGAGGCATATGCAAAACTTGCAAATTTCGGGCAGCAGCACCTGCTTAAATATTATGATGAGCTTGATGAAGCGCAGCGCGCCGCATTGCTCAATCAAATCGAGCAGATCGATTTTTCCGTTGTCAGCACGAATAAACAGCCTGAAAAACGCGGCAGAATCACTCCGATCGGTGTTACGGAGCTTGCGGAAATACGCACTCGCGGAGATGAATTCTTTGATGCGGGCATGGCGGAGCTGCGTGCGGGGCATGTCGGCGCGGTGCTGCTTGCGGGCGGCATGGGCACACGGCTCGGTTCGGATGCTCCGAAGGGTGCGTTCAATATCGGAATCAAGCGTGAACTTTATATTTTTGAGTGCCTTATAAACAATCTTCTGAATGTTACGGAAAGAGTCGGCAGTTTTGTTCACCTTTTCATCATGACCAGCGACAAAAACGACGCAGCAACGCGTGCGTTCTTTGCAGAGCATAATTATTTCGGCTATGCGGCGGAATTCGTGCATTTTTTCACTCAGGAGACGGCACCCGCGGCGGATTACGACGGCAAGGTTTATCTCGAAGAAAAATACCGTCTTGCAACTTCACCGAACGGCAACGGCGGTTGGTATTCCTCAATGGCAAAGCACGGAATGCTTGATATTGTCCGCAGAAACGGCATAGAATGGCTGAACGTGTTTGCGGTTGACAATGTGCTTCAGCGCATTGCCGATCCGCTCTTCATCGGCGCAACAAAGCTTGCGCATTGCGAAGTCGGGTCAAAGGTCATTAAAAAAGCCGCGCCCGATGAGCGCGTGGGCGTTATGTGCCTTGAGGACGGGCATCCTTCAATCGTTGAATACTATGAGCTTACGGATGAAATGCGCAATGCGAAAAACGAAAAAGGCGAACCTGCCTATAATTTCGGCGTTATTTTGAACTACCTGTTCCGCGTGGATGCGCTGGACGGCATAATGGAAAAATCCCTTCCGCTGCATGTTGTTGAAAAAAAGATTCCATGCCTTGATGAAAACGGGCAGCATGTCACGCCCGAAAAACCGAACGGTTTCAAGTATGAAACCCTGATTTTGGATATGATACGGCTGCTTAACGGCTGCATGGTGTTTGAGGTTGAAAGGGCAAGGGAGTTTGCACCTGTCAAGAACCGCACAGGGGTTGATTCGGTTGACACGGCGCGGGAGCTGCTTGTCCGCAACAGCGTTGAACTTTGATTTTATTCACGGTCAAGAACAACAAGCCTGCATAAATAATACAACCCCGCCGCAAAGCCGTTAAGCCCTGCGGCGGGGTTGTTTATTTCCCGCTTGTATGAACTGCGTACAGCGTTCCCAACCGTGACGGAAGCGCTACGGATTATCAATCATAACATCGGCAGCAGAATCAAGCTGCATTAACCTGCAACGGAGGCAGAACAGCCGTCTATTGCTGTTCCCCGTGGCTCAGTGACACGCAGTGTGCCGGAACCTGATCCTGCATTTCGGCCCATGCAACGGTCTTGTCGCCGAAATGCCAAGCAACAACAATTGCTTCGAGGCTGTACTTGTAGTTCAGGTCGCTGCCGTAAATCAGCCTAAGTCCGTCAACATACGTAAGATCGGGTCTGTTCGAAAGCACAATAGCAGTTTCGTCACACGCTTCGCCGCTTGACAGGATATACCTGTACTTATACGGCTTATCGTACCATTGGCCTTTTGCGTAGCTTTCGCCGATGCGCCATGTGCCGTCGCTCATCAGATAGTGTGTCTTCAGGAATGCATGCGATTCATACAGTCCGCCCTTGTTGTTTACCGCCGTGTGAATGTCAACACAGTCGTTTGCATCATAAACCTTAACGATATAAGGCTCTTCGGCGGAAGACTCTTCGGACGGGTTTTTCCGCATATTGATATCATCCTGCGGAAGCTGTTTTGCCGAATCACAAGGTTCGACGGTTGAAACGACCTTTGCGTCCTCTTTCGAGTCCGCATGTGTTCTGTCGCTTGCTGCGGATTCCGCAGCGGTCCTTGCCCCGCCGTCACGCAGGGTCGATGCCTGTGCATAAACGAATGCAGACATCAGCATCACGACAACCAGTGTCAATGACAGTATTTTCTTCATTAATTATTTCTCCTTTCGCGGTGTCATGGTTTTGTGCCGTTGGCGGTTGGGTTTCTCTTCCCCAAAGTCTGCACTTGTTGAATGCTGTGCAAACTTTGGGTGCGATACGCAGCTTGCGATACGCAGCCTGCGATACGCAACTTGCGATATGCAAATGCGGGACATGTGTTGAATCGGATTCGTTTCAATGGTGCGGCTTTCATCGCAATACTATTATATCAGCGAATTAAGATCATTTCAACCCTCAATTGTGAACAATTTGTTAACAATTCTTTTTCAACAGGAAAAAACAGTCAAACGAAGCCGATAGGATGAACACACAATATGTTTAAGATGAATACAAAGTAATACAAAAAAAGAGCCCGAACCGATCGGGCTCCGATGTTGAAACAAATTTTAATTTTTAAGGTTCGTTATTCGGAAAACTCCTTAAAGGCAGTTTCCGCAATCTTTTCCGCATCGGCAAGCGTGATTGCGCGGCGTTCGGCAAGCGCGGCAATATCGGCATATTCGAACTTTGCCCGTTTAACGCCGAACCCATGAGCGGTCTTCAGGCGAATCGTACCGTCCTCAAATTTGGCGGTTTGCGTTTCACGCTGCAAAATGTATCGCGGCATTCTGCACTCGCGGACGCCGAGAGTGCTTGTGTGTTTGAACAATATGCGGATAATTTCGCTGCGTTTTTCGGCATTGCAAAGCACGCAGAGCATAATTCCGGGGCGGTTCTTCTTCATTCCTGTCGGAACGGTGTAAACATCCGCCGCACCTGCGTTAAGCAGTTTATCAAATGCAAACCCGATCTCTTCGCCTGTCATATCGTCAATGTTGCAGCGAAGCTCGATGATCTCATCCGCCGATTCTTCACTCGGACTTTCACCGAAAAGCGCACGCACGCAGTTTGCGGCGGGATAGTCGCGTTTGCCCATGCCGTACCCTTGGGAAAGTATTATCATTAACGGCATTGCGGTGAATTCATGAACGAAATGTTTTAACAGTGCCGCTCCGGTCGGAGTGCAGAGTTCGCCTTTTATATCGCCCGCATAAACAGGAACGCCGTGAAGAATGAAGGCTGTTGCCGGTGCGGGAACGGGAAGAATCCCGTGCGCACAATGCACATGTCCGCTGCCCGTGCGAACGGGGGAGGCGGCAATGCGTTCCGGTGCGAGCATTTCGATCAGCGCGCAGCAGGAAACAATATCTGCAACGGCATCAAGCGCACCGACCTCGTGAAAATGCACAAGCTCAACGGGAACGCCGTGGGCATGACTCTCCGCTTCTGCAATCAGTTTGTAAACAGCAAGGGAATGCTCCTTCACTGCATCGGACACGGGCAGCGCACGGATAATGTGTTCAATTTCGTGCAGCCCGCTGTGAGAATGGTGATGCTCGTGTTCATGACTGTGCTCGTGCTCATGGCAATGCTCATGCGCGTGTTCATGCTCATGTTCATGCTCATGCTCATGTTCATGATTATGTTCGTGCTCATGACAATGCGCGTGCTCGTGCTCATGCTCATGCTCGTGTTCATGCTCATGGCAATGCTCATGTTCGTGAAGGTGTTCGTGTTCGTGTATGCAGGCGGCATATTCGTCCGCATCGGTGTTCATGTATTCAACGGCAAAATGAATTCCGCGAATGCCGCATTTTTCGGCGGCAGCGCAGCGAACATTCAGTCCGACGGCCGAGAAGGCAGCTGCAATATTCTGAAACTCGGCACGTTGTTCTTCGGAAAGCAGATCATAAAGTGCGCCCGCAAGCATATCGCCCGCCGCACCCATTCCGCAGTCAAGGTAAAGTGTTTTCATAGTAAAAAGGCCTTTCAACAGTTTTTTTCAGGGTTACATATTATAATTAAGGAAAGAATCGTCACCGCGCATTGCTGCCGGTGCCGATATGGTTTATCATGTTCGCAAGGTAACCTGCGCCAAAGCCGTTGTCGATATTCACAACGGATACTCCGCTTGAGCAGGAGTTGAGCATTGAAAGCAGCGCTGCAACTCCGCCGAATGCCGCACCGTAACCGACACTTGTCGGCACGGCAATAACGGGGCAGTCGGCAAGCCCGCCGATTACACTTGCAAGCGCACCTTCCATGCCTGCAACGGCGATAATGACGCTTGCGCCCATGATTTCGTCAATATGCGAAAGGAGCCGGTGCAGCCCTGCAACGCCGACATCATAAAGCCTAAGCACACGGCTGCCGTGAAATTCCGCCGTCAGTGCCGCTTCTTCCGCAACGGGAATATCGCTTGTGCCGCCTGCCGCAACAACAACGCAGCCGTTTCCGCTCGGTTCGGGGATGCTGCCGATACTGCCGATTTTTGCAATTTCACAGTAGTTCAGGGCAAATTCACGATTCAGTATCTCTGCGGCATGTTTTTCAAGGCGTGTAATAAGTATCGTTTCCTGTCCGCTCTCAAGCATGGCTTTAATGATTTCAAGCATCTGCTCGGGTGTTTTGCCCGCACCGTAAATCACTTCCGCCGCACCGGTCCGAAGGCGGCGATGGGTGTCTATCTTTGCGAATCCAAGGTCGCGAAACGGAGCGGTGCGCAGTTTCAAATATGCTTCGTCAACCGACACTTCGCCGCGGCGCACGGATTCAAGAAGGTTTTTTATTTCGTCATTCATAGTCTTTGTGTTGTGCTGTCAGAACAGCGGGATTTCATCTCGGCTCAAGGTCAAGCGTCACTGCATCGAAATATTGCCGCAGTTCATTGAAAACAAGCTCACGCTGTTTAAATAATTCATCGAATTGCCCGGCCTTCAATTGCAGCTTTGCGGTTCCGTTAACGCTCCGAACGCGAAAGTCGGAGAAGCCGAGCGAAAAAAGGAAGTTTTCCGCTGCTTCAACGGAATGCAGTTTGTTTTTTGTGATCAATTCGCCCGGCGGAATCCGCGTTGCAAGGCAGGCATAGGCAGGTTTGTTCCAAGTGAAAAGCCCGGCTTCGCGTGCAAAACGGCGAATGTCAGCTTTTGTCAGTCCGCATTCGCGCAGCGGGGAAAGCACGCCCGCTTCCCGCAGGGCACGCATTCCCGGACGGTCATCCTCTGCATCGGAAGCATTCGTCCCGTCCAGAATCGTTTTGTACCCGTCCGCCGCCGCCGCTCTGCATATCGCAGAAAAAATGTGTTTTTTGCAATGGTAGCAGCGGTCGGTCGGATTGCGGACAACATCTTCGCAGGCAAGGATATCAACAGAAATAATTTTAAGCGGCAGTTCGGCTTCCTTGGCGGCACGCAGTGCGTCCGTCAGCTCAAATTCCGGCTGGAATGCCGATTGAACATAGTATGCGGCAAAATTTCCACCCTCAACGCGGGAAGCCGCATAAGCAAGAAAACAGGAGTCCACGCCGCCCGAAAGCGCAATCGCCGCGCTGCCGATGTCCTTGAGCCTGTTCAAAAGTTTGCTGCATAGCCGTTCGGATTCGCTCATAGCCCATCCTCCTTTTTCACCCGCTTACATTATAATGCCTGCCGCGCGGGTTTTGCAAGAGCAAATAATAATGCGGGAGTTAACCCTCGGGAATTTTTGAAATTTAGCCGATAGGATAAGCAAAGAAACAATTTAAAGAGGCTGCGGCTTCGTTTTCAAGTCGCGGCCTCAAAATATATTTACCCGGCAATGGTGACAAACTCAAAAAACTATGCTATAATCCTTACTTGTGTAAGCCAATGTAGCTCAGCTGGCAGAGCAGCGCATTCGTAATGCGCAGGTCAAGGGTTCGAGCCCCTTCATTGGCTCCATTAATCGGGGCGTAGCGCAGCTTGGTAGCGCGTTTGGTTCGGGACCAAAAGGTCGGGTGTTCAAATCACCTCGCCCCGACCAGAAAGCCCGTTGGTTTTGAGTTGAAATCAACGGGCTTTTTTGCAAAACGGAAGCGGATATCAGCCTTGGTTTTGAATGGTTTCCGCACAACGGAGAAAGGGTTTATGCAATCGTGCATAAGGAAAACGGCGAAGTCATCGAAAATATTCTTTGGAAAGAGTAAAAAGGGAGGTGCGGCATGAAAAGAAAGTATCCGGCGAAAATGTTTTTGTTATTTGTTTTGACGAATTTCCTGTTTCGGTTTTTCTATTTATTTATTCCGGGAACCGTACTCTGTGTTGTCGGAATTTGGTCGCAGACCTACCTTTATGTCGGGCTTGCGGTTCTGGGACTTGATTTGATTCTTTCAATTGTTGAACAGGTGCGGATTCGAAACGCGGCCGTGGGGCAAAGCGAGAACCCAGACTTCAACGAAATGATGGACGCATTTTGCGGCCAAGGCGGACTGCGTGCTGCCGGAAAAATGTTTGACGAAAAGCTCGGATTCAACCATGTTGACGAATCTCAAAACAAGAAAAACTGATTTGCGGGAATGCCGCGATAGGAGCCTATTGATTAGAGAAAGTTTCGGAGGAATACAATGGATAAACAGGCGTTGACGGCTCTTTTCGAAAAGTATATAAAAAAGCTGAGAATCACACCCGCGTGGGACATAAAGCTTGAATTTGTTGAAGACCCAACATGGCGAAAAACCGGTGATTTTAAAATTGACTGCGATGATAGAAAAGCCATTTTGCTTTTGAATGCAGCAAATCCAAAGCAGGAGAATCTTGAAGAGGTCATTGTACACGAGCTGATGCATATAAAGATGTATCCGCTGGATCAGGTGACGGAATCATTGATAACGAGCTGCTTCGAGGACGGATCGGCAGCGAGCAAATTTGCCTATCAACAGTTTTTCTGCACCCTTGAGCAGACGGTTGAGGAATTGACGAAATGCTTTTTGCTGGAATTTGGAGAGAATAGGGAATTCTCTTACGGCAGGTGCGAACGGGAGAAATCATTCAACGACCTGTACGAGGGCTTGAAGAACCTCTGAAAACGGATTTTAAGAGATACATAAGGAAGCGCGGCTTTATTTTGCAAGAACGATATGCCCCCGTATAATTGCTGCCGGCCGCCGAAATTCAAAGAGTGTGCAAAACATCCGGCGGTTGAGGAAAAGGGGTTCGTGCTGTACTTCACGGATCAATGTCCCTTTACCTGTTACTGGGTGCCGAGGGTTCGGGAAGCGGCAAAGGCGCACGATATTCCGCTTAAGGTCATTCACGTTACTGACAGGGAAGAGGCGCAAAATGTACCTGCGCCGGTCACGACTTATGCATTGTTCAGGGACGGAAAATTCGTGACACATGCGATACAGTCCGATAAAAAATTCCTTGCGCTTGCCGGAGTGCAGGAGTAATTTTTCTCGAAAACGTAAAACATAATAAGGTTAATCATGCGGAGCGGGAGTGGCGAAATGATAAAAAAAAGAGTCTGTCCGTGCAGAAAAAAGAACTGTGAACGCCGCGGAAAATGTGATGAATGCAGAAAGCATCATGCAGAGTCGGAACCTTGCAGGTCGGTTTATTGCGAAAGGGGGAAAAAAAGAAGAAATGAAGCATCTTTTCTTAGCGGAGAATGCGGAAGAACTGAACAACCTTCAGTCGCTGACGGAAGGATTTGCTCCGATACTGAATGAGTATTTGGATTATTTAAAAATGAATTTTCAGGTTGTTGAGCTTCCGAGGTCGATAGTTTGGGCGGGCTTTGAAACAGCGGTGAATTCCGTGAGCGATCTCCCGCTGCCGGCCTATACGAATGATTATCGCACGGTAATGAATCCGCAGATCGAGGTTTGGAGACGTTTATACCTTAAGCAGACGGATGCTTACACCGAATCGGAGTCGGTCAAAAAGGTTAAACAGTATTATGAAAAATTCAACATGCATAATGTTTTGCAGATATTGGGACACGAAATGGCGCACCACAGCGACCTTTTTCTTGATGAAACATATGAAACCGAAATGTGGTTTGAAGAGGGCATGGCTGAATACATAAGCCGCAGATATTTCCTGACTGATGAGGAGTACGCTGCCGAAAAGGAAACGAATCGGATTCTTTCTGCATTATATGATGAAAAGTTCGGGCGGCCGAAACTGAATGATTTTTCACGCTCCGCTTACGGACGGGATATTGTGCATATTTTTTATGCTTACTGGAGAAGTTTTCTTGCCGTTGATGCCGCCGCGGAAAAATACGGCGGAAATGCATTGAAGGTGTTTGAATCCTATCGGCGCTGGTATGATGAGGGCGCGAAATGCAGCCTTGAGAATTGGTTAGATGATATTTAATTTCGGAAAAACTTTTGAGCCTTCGGCGTGACAGTCGCCGAAGGTGTTTTGCATTTGAAACGAATCAATGAAAAACGGCGCCGCCTTGATTGCCGACGTTTAGACGCTTGATGCATATTTTCCTCCGAATTGCTCAAAATAGCAGAAGAAAAAAGAAAAATCGGAGGCAATATGGGAATAATCGGAAGGCATTCGTTTGAGCTTTGCAGCAGGCCGCGAATAATTTCATCCGCAAGCTATGTCGGCGACAAAGAGGGGAAAGGTCCCCTGAGAGAATGCTTTGATAAAATTTGCCGCGACGATACCCTTGGGCTTGACTCTTGGGAGCAGGCGGAAAGCAGAATGTTCGAAAGCGCGGTTCGCGTGGCTCTTGCAAAAATAAAAAGGCAGAGCGATGATTTGAGCTGCCTTTTGGGCGGAGATTTATTGAATCAGATAATCTCCTCCGGCTTTGCGGCGCGGGAGATCCGTGCGCCGTTCATCGGCCTGTACGGTGCGTGTTCAACCATCAGCGAGGGACTGATGCTCGGCGGAATGCTTGTTGACGGAGGCTTTGCAGAGCTTGCCGCGTGTGCCGCAAGCAGTCACTTTTCGGCAGCCGAAAGGCAGTTCCGCTATCCGCTGGAAATGGGCGTTCAGGCCGTTCCGAGCAGTCAGCGTACGGTCACGGGTGCTGGAAGCATAATCATTCAGGCGGCGGGTGAATTCCGTCCGGGTGCGGGCAATGTGTTTGAACATGTTGCACTTACGGGCGGCACCATCGGCAGCGTGGAGGATTTCGGCATTACGGATGCAAATAATATGGGGGCGGCGATGGCTCCTGCCGCGTTTAAAACGATTAAGACTCATCTTTCGGATTACTCGCGCAGGGTGGAGGATTACGACAGGATAATAACAGGAGATCTCGGCATTTTCGGCAGCGATATGCTGTATGAACTGCTGCGCGGTGAGGGGATTGAAATTGCCGACAGGCATGAGGATTGCGGCAAGCTGATGTTCAGTCCGGAGCAAAATGTCAATTGCGGCGCGAGCGGCTGCGGCTGTGCGGCGACCGTAATGAGCAGTTGGTTCCTGCCGAAAATTGAATCCGGCGAAATCCGCCGCGTTCTTTTCCTTGCAACGGGTGCGCTCATGAGTCCTGTCAGCAGCCTTCAGGGTGAAAGCATTCCCTCAATTGCACATGCGGTTGTGATTGAGCATATTGATTGACCCAAACGGCGGTCAAGTGAAAAACGGCAGCAGAATAAACTGTAATTTGAAAACATAAAGAATTTGGACGGTTGAATTAAATGAGCAGTATAACGGATTATTTACTTGTTTTTGCAATCGGAGGTGCGATTTGCGTCATCGGACAGCTTCTTATGAGCCTGACACGGCTGACGCCTGCAAGAATCCTTGTGATTTTTGTTACGGCGGGGGTTGTGCTCACGGCTGTCGGACTGTATAAACCCATTGTCGAACTCGGCGGAGCGGGCGCAACAGTGCCGCTGACGGGGTTTGGGTATTCGCTTGCAAACGGCGCAATTGACGGCGCAATGAACGAGGGTTTGCTCGGTGCAATAACCGGCGGGGTGAAGGCAACCGCGGGCGGCATCGCCGCCGCAGTGCTTTTCGGGTACGCTTTTGCACTGATTTTTACGCCGAAAACAAAAAAGTAAACATATCGAAATTAAGCGCAACCGGCTTCCGACAGATGACGGAAGTCGGTTGTGTATTGTCAATGTTTGATGGATTGTTTAAAATACGAAACAACTGCCCAATCAGTCAATGGAGTGAAGAGCGGCGCCGACAGCGGTGGCAAATGCTGCATTTTCCGGAACGATAAACTCAACGGGATAAAGTGTTTTAAAAAGCTCAATCATTGGCAAAAGCTCACGCAGTCCGGTAAGCGCACCTGTCAAAATGACTTTTTTGACAGAGGAGTTTTTGCAGGCGAAAACCGCAAGGGTCAAAATGGTTTGCAGCACCATGTTGACAACGCCGAGAGCAAGATCACAATCGGTTGCGCTGTCCTTTACGTTTGCGAAGTTTGCGGCGGTGATTTCCGAACCGAGCTTTTCAATGTCATTTTTGGAAATATCGCCGATTGTAAGATCAACGTGTGAAAGGCTGCCGCGCTCCGCAAGCGCGCAAAGACTCTCGTGATCCGATGCACCGGTAAGCTTTTTGCCGAGGCCGACGATGGTGCCGCCGCCGACGCCGCTGCCGCCGATGTGGGAATAATCCTTGCCGTGGGCATGAATAAACGCTGTGCCGGTGCCCATGCTCACAACAACCGCTTCATCCAACCCGGCAAGAGCAAGCCCGCCCCGCGCGATCGCGGAAAATTCCTCAATGCGCTGAGTCGGAATGCCGTAAATGTCGCCCGAAAGATAGGATGAGCCGACGCCTGTCACAAGTATGCGTTCAACATCGCTGAGCGAGAACTTGTTGGCGTTGATATAATGTCCCAATGCGCCGTAAAGTGAGGTTATTTGATCGTAAGCGCGAACCGTCATTGTTGAAATCAGTTCGCCGCCCGGAGTCAGTCCGACAATTTTTGTCGTTGAACCTCCAACGTCTATTCCGAGAATTATGCCCATTTGTGTTCCTCCTTGGTCTGCCCGATACGCAAAATACGCACCTCTCGCGTCGATACATGCGCGGCTTTGCATAAAATCCTTAGGTAAACGCTGATTAATCAGCATCAAATGCAGCGCAGCGTCTCTTTGAACCGCCGCCCGCAAATACCGCTTAATCAATCGTCATATCCTGCCGATGTAACCATTATAAAGCATTAATGCCGTATTGTAAAGACCAAAAGCCCGTTATTCAACATCGGGGCTGTTGCATTAGTCCCCAAAACAAAACCGGGCAGCTCAAGAAGGATTGTCCGGTTTACTGCTTTCGTATATAATTAAATTGCTCAAAAACCAACAGAAAGCGAGCTGATTATACAATGAAAACGAGCAAAAATCAAGCAGTCATGCCGATAAATGTTGCAGCAATGATTGACGAAAAAGATCCTGTATTTAAAATGGCCGAGATTTCGGAAAAATTAGATTACAGAAAACTCCATTCCGGTTATCGCAGGCGGTGGAGAAAGATTGACCCTGAGGTTATGTTTTCGATTGCTGTATATGCAAACATGCGAGGGATTTTCTCGAGCAGAGCTATAGAAGAAGCGTGCAAAACCGACATCAGGTTTATGTGGCTGCGATACGAACCGGCACCGGATCATACCACGATAGCAAGATCTCTTGAAAAAACATGAACGGATGTGCAGAAGGGCTTTTTTACCAACTTGTTCAAAAGCTTTCGGAAATCGGCGAGATTGAATTCGAATCAATGTTCGTTGACGGAACAAAAACTGAAGCAAATACAAGCAAGTACTGATAAAGGCATTCTTCTCCGAATGAACCGTTCGATCCAAGTTGAAGGTGCTTTCGGCGTTTTAAAACAGGATTACGGGTTCGGAAGATTCCTCACCCGAGGGAAGACCAACAACGAAACCCGCCTTTTTATCCTCGCAACAGCGTTCAATATCCGAAAACTGTGCAGTCGGCTTGCTGACGGACGATTCGGGAAAGCACTGTTTGAACCGAAAACAGCCTGAAATAACCTTCCGAGAACAACAAAACTTGAGCAGGTCTGTTTGCCGTACACAAAAATCACACTTTCTGCATGAGTCGGCTTCGCTTGAGCCGAAAAATGTAATGTTCGGCACTCCACAGATTGCCCTCCTAAAAAAAGAAAGGTGCTGCTGCAAATATTACTTGATTTTGCAACAGCCCCTTCAGGATTTCAAGGCAATCGCCGGTATGAATGATGTCAAGTTGCATGGTGGTGTACCTCCCTGCTCGTTTCATTGAAATGTTGTCGGGTTTATTTGTAAACTTTTCAGCGAAACCATTGATTTTTCTCTCGCGTTGGAGTATAATATCCATTGAAAAGTAGCATGATAATACCAGCAAGTTTTCAATGGAGGTTGGGTTATGGAAATAAAACGAGATCGCTATTTGAAGAGAATCATCTCCTTTATGTGGGATGGGCAGGTAAAGGTGATTACCGGTATTCGCAGATGCGGTAAGTCCTATCTGCTTCGCAATCTGTTCAAGAGCTATCTTCTTGGTGAGGGCGTCGCAGAAGACCACATCCTGTCCTTTGAGCTGGATTTGACCCGCGATATTCGCTATCGCAATCCGTTGGAGCTTGCCTCTCATGTCCGGGAGATCGTGGAACACAGCGCAGACCAGTATTATCTCTTTGTAGACGAGATTCAGATGTCGGATGAAGTTCCGAATCCCTACAATCCGGACGGAAAGAAGATTACCTTCTACGATGCGCTTAACGATTTGAAGTCATTGTCCAACTTGGACATTTATGTGACCGGAAGCAACTCCAAAATGCTGTCCTCTGACATATTGACTGAGTTTAGAGGGCGTAGCGATGAGATCCGTGTGCATCCGCTTTCCTTTGCCGAATACTACTCGGCTGTCGGCGGAGATAAACAGGATGCTTTTGATGAGTTTGCTTTCTACGGCGGTATGCCGCTGATTCTTTCCCGTCCCACAGACGCTGCGAAGATGGCTTATCTGAAATCGCTGTTTTCCGAGGTTTATCTGAAGGACATTGTTGAACGGAAGAAGATCAAGCGTGAGGATGTACTGTCTGCGATTCTTGATCTGCTGTGTTCGTCTATCGGCTCTCTGACCAATCCGACGAAGGTTGCAGCCACCATCAATACCGTGCAGAAGCGCAGCGGTGAGAACGTCGTTGCCTTGAACACCGTGAAAGCCTATATGGATCACTTATCGGATTCCTTCCTCTTCACCGAATGCAAACGCTGGGATGTCAAGGGAAAGAGCTATTTTGACTATCCCAACAAATACTATTGCGAGGACATTGGACTGAGAAATGCCCGTATCGGCTTCCGTCAGCAGGAAATGACGCATATTATGGAGAACATCATTTTCAATGAACTGATGATTCGTGAATGCTCTGTTGACATCGGCATCGTCTATGGCAATGAGAAAAATGCCAAAGGAAACGTCACTCCGGTTGCGCGGGAAATTGACTTCATTGCAACCTCCGGCGGCAAGAAGACCTACATTCAGTCTGCCTACGCATTGGGAACAGAGGAAAAGGCGATCACCGAGAATAAGCCCTTCGCGCTGACCGGCGATTCTTTCCCGAAGATCATCGTGCGTCATGACATTCGCAAGCGTTGGTATGATGACAACGGCATTCTCAATATCAGCGTCATCGACTTCCTGCTCGATGACACGCTTGTCTAAATCCGCTAAGGCTAAAGCAAATAAAAGGCAGTATCCTTCTCGGGTGCTATTTTCTGTTCCCAAGGAGGCCACGCATTGAACCCTATCAAAACCAAACCACCAGACCGCGTTCCGAGCATTAAGACCGATGCCGCACGAGCCCCGAAAGAGCTCATGCGGCGTTCGATTTTATCGGCAATGAAGCAAGCCACGGCCTGATGAAGATAGGTAATGCCCTCGTGCCTTTCGTCAACCGCTTCCCCAAGAATACTGAACTTTATAGGCGGATGACAACGAAGCCGGGGGAAATGGGGACGTGGGGGTAAAATCGCTATGCTCTATAGATGAAATTACATTTTACTTCTTTATTTTGAATATAAAAAATGTTATTCTAACCATACTATAATGCCAATCAGGAGTAAAAAATGCTTTACTATGATATTACAACCGCTTTAAGCGCCATTGATACTTTAACTCATTTCACGAAATTGCATTCTGTTCAAATAAAAGATTTTATCAATGCGAATGTAAATGTGGAAGGCACCACGATTGACGCTATGTCACTAACAGCTGATAATTTTATATCAAAATTTGATATTGACTGTTCAGAATTTGATCCTGATAGCTGCCTAATATGCGCAAAGCATTATACATCAAATAACGATGCATGTGCATATATCCTCGCAAATGGGATTCAAAGCTTAAAGTACGTTTTATCAAGTGATTCTCCCTTAAAAAAGTTCTTAGTTGACAATGGTATCAATATATACCTTGATACAAATCAAATGACGTATGGCGACCAAACTTTTGATATTTCACCCCGAAAGTATGGTGTACCTAGCGACTCGCTTGCCAAAGTCTCTAGGAAAATACACTCAGACCATCAAACAACATCCTTTCTATACATAGAAAATGTCAAAAAATATGGTAGTTCCATATGGAGGAGTCCGGAATTTTTGCTCGATATTGACAACCTTATTCCAAGGCTAAATCTGTCTAAAAAATGGGAACAATCATGCAGATCTTATATGATAAAATACGCTATGCCGATTTATGCATATAAGAGTTATACATTTTCCGACTTTAAAAGCGATGATATGGATAGTAACAAGCTATATACAGCGCTTATTGACAATGCTTTGCAGGTTGCTTCAAACTGTAGTGATACTGGGATAATTGCTTATATGAAGGACAATGATATTATTAGCAAACAAAACATTCTGTCAATATGTGAAATAAGCCATGACTGTAAAATTATAGATGAGCTAAACATATCATAACAGGCAAGTTTTTATTCTCACAAGGAGGCCAAACCTTGAACCCCATCAAAACCAAACCACCAGACCGCGCTCCGCGCATTAAAACCGCCGCCGCACGAGTACCGAAAGATCTCATGCGGCGTTCGCTTTTATCGGCAAAGAAGCAGGCGCAGTCCGTTGCGGAGCCGCAGCAGCCGCATGATGAACAGCCTGAGCAATATGCAGAGGCGCGCATTGAATATGCTGCTACCAAAGCAGCGCACCGCATTGGAAACGAGACTGCATACCGCGGGAAGCGGCTTATGCTAAAAGCAAGCCGCCGTATAAAACAGAACAGGCAATCGCAGGTAGGAACGGAACAAAGCCGTTCCTCCTTTTATTCTGCCGAAAGCAATACCGTGCGGCAAGGCCGGGAATACGCCAAGAGAAACAATCAGGCCTTGCGGCTGACAACCCAAAGCGCTACTCAAAGCATTAAGCAGAGTACTGAACCATCTAAAGCGGCAGCGAAAGGAACGGTTAAACCCATACGGCGCGGCGTTAAGGCTGCACAGCATACCGTCAAAACAACGGAGAGGACAGTTAAAACCACACAACACACAGCAAAGGCGGCGCAAAGAACCGCTAAGGCTACCGCAAAGGCAGCTCAAACGGCAGGGCGCACAGCGCAGCTTGCCGCTAAAGCCGCAGCGACAACCGCAAAAGCTGCCGCAAAAACCATTGCCGCCATTATTAAAGCTATCATTTCGGCAGTAAAGGAACTTGTTGCGGCAATCGCCGCCGGAGGCTGGATAGCTATCGTAATTGCAGTATTAGCGGTACTCGTGGTTGCCCTGCTTTCATTGTTCGGTGTATTCTCCGCAAATGAAGCGGCTGACGGCGATAAGCCCATGACAGAGGCCATAGAAGCCATCAACACCGAGTTTAAGAATGAAATAGAAAGCAAAATTGCCGAACTGACTTCACAAGGCGCTGCCGATGTTGTAGAGATTATTTATGAGGGCGATATGGAGAGCATCGAAAGCACCGTACCGAATTGGGCCGACGTGGTGGGCGTATACGCCATAAAAGTTGGTGCAGATGCAGAAACCCCATCCGACGTAACGGAAATGTCGCCTGAGAACGCAGAAAGGCTTCGTGAGGTGTTTCTTGATATGAACGAAGTCTCATATCGCACAGAATCCGAAACCGAAACTGTCATAGTAACCGATGAATACGGCGCTATTGTTCTTGACAAGAACGGGAAGCCGACTACAGAGAGCAAGACAACACTGTTC